>OLGH01001444.1_pt1 | contig 22249 bp, 22 predicted proteins | sample 1604851 | NCBI WGS metagenome assembly OLGH01 (sample SAMEA3888894, study PRJEB22519) | human gut metagenome | biome: human gut; feature: human-associated habitat; material: faeces | place: Denmark | collected 2010 | reverse complement strand
CCCCCGGCCGGGGGAAGATGTCGCGCAGCGACAAAAGGGGGAATCTGGCATCGCGTAGCGATGGCTGAGAGGGCAAGGATGCTGCCCGCAAACGCATCCTATTATTCAGTTCTGGTCATGGCTTTTGCCCGCAAGGCTGCACACCACGCCGCAGACAAGGCTTGCGGTGATGCCCGCAGAGGCAGCAGTCAGCCCGCCGGTCAGGATGCCGACAGCGCCCTTTTCCGCCACGGCGGTGCGCACCCCCTTTGCCAGCAGATGCCCGAAGCCCAGCAGCGGCACCGTCGCCCCCGCACCGGCAAACTCTGCCAGCGGCGCATACAGCCCCACCGCCGAAAGCACCACTCCCGCCACCACATAGCCGGTCAGGATGCGTGCCGGGGTCAGCTTTGTCAGGTCGATGAACAACTGCCCCACCGCGCAGATGGCGCCGCCTATTAAAAATGCCCACAGATAGTTCATTTCAGCTCTCCTTTTCCGGCGCGGTCAGCTCTACCAAATGTGCCACCGCCGGGATGCTCTCCTTCTGCAAAAAGGTGGTCTGGCTCATCAGCGCCCCGGTGGCGATAAACAGCACCCGGCGGCTGCCGCGGCGCAGCAGCTTTGGCAGGATATGCGCGCAGAGTACGGCGGCGCAGCAGCCCGCGCCCGAACCGCCGCTTTTTACCCGCTGCTCCCCGGCATCGTAAAGCAGACAGCCGCAGTCCGCGTGGTTTTTCAGCAGCAGACCCTCTGCTGCCAACAGCTCCCGCAGCATCTGACTGCCTACCAGCCCAAGGTCGCCGGTGTAGATGCAGTCGAAATCCCGCAGCTCTGCATGGGTGTCGGCAAGATACTGCAGCAGCGTAGCGGCTGCTGCCGGTGCCATGGCTGCGCCCATGTTGTTGATATCCTTGATGTTATAGTCCTGCACCCGCCCAAAGGTGGCGGCGGCAATGCCCACCCCCTGCCCTGCCGGACGCAGCAGGCAGCACCCGGCGGCGGTAGCCGTCCACTGGGCGGTAGGGGTGCGCACCGCGCCGTAACTCAGTGGGGTGCGGAACTGACGCTCTGCCGCGCAGAAATGACTGGAAGTCATGGCCAGCAGGTTCTGCGCCGCCCCGCTGCTGCACAGCGCCGCGCCCAGCGCCAGCGCCTCCGCCATGGTGCTGCACGCCCCGAACAGCCCCGCAAAGGGCACGCCCAGTTCCCGCAGCGCGTAGCCGGAGGCGGTGCACTGCGCCTGCAGATCTCCCGCCAGCGCAAGGTCCACCTGCTCTGCGGGCAAGCCAGCCTTTTGCAGGCAGAGCCGCGCCGCCCGCAGCTGCAACTGCTTTTCGGCGGCTTCCCAGCTGCACTGTCCCAGCCGATTGTCGGTGGTCAGTTCGTCAAAGCCCGCTGCCAACGGGCCCTCGCTCTCTTTTTTGCCGCCCGCCGCCGCCTGTGCGGCGATGACCGGCGGGGTATGGAACAACAGGGTATCGCCCCGGCGCTCTGTCATAAAAAATTTCTCCTTTTCTGCAAAAAATGCCCCGGAACGTGCTATACTGGTGCTGTAGCACTGCAATATCCGGCGGGGCTGTTCCGTATTATAAGGCAGAAGCCCCCAGCAGCCACAGCACCACACCGTACACCACCGCCGCCAGCGTGCCGTACACGATGACCGGCCCGGCGATGAGGAACATCTTGGCTCCCGTGCCCGGTACACGGCCCTCGGCCTTGAACTCGATGGCCGCACTGACCACCGCGTTGGCAAAGCCGGTAATGGGTACCAGCGACCCCGCCCCGGCCTTTGCCGCCAGCTTCTGGTACCAGCCCAGCGTGGTCAGCACCGCCGAGAGCAAAATCAAGGTGCAGCTGGTCAGGGTGCCCGCCGCTTCGGCGTCCGCGCCCTGCCGCAGAAACAGCTGCCGCAGCCCTTCGCCCAGCAGGCAGATACCGCCGCCCACGCAGAACGCCCAAAGGCAGTCTGCCAAAAGCGGCGAGTGCGGCCCGGCCTTCTGCACCCGGCGTGCGTATTCCTGCGCTGTCATCTTCATCTTCCCGCGCCCCCTTTTGCGGATAGTCTGCCCGGGGCGGCGGGCACTTATCCTTTTTTGTGAAAGAAGGTAGGTTCTATGTATTCTTCCCACCACCATAAACATCATGCCCGCCGTCTGCTCTGCCTGACGGCGCTGCTCTGCTTTGCGGCGGGCGGCACCGCCTACGCCTGCACCCGCAAGGCCGCCGTGCCGCAGCTGCCCGAGCTGCCTGCCGAGAGCCTTGAGCAGCCCGCCGAATACGGCGTGCAGCAGAGCACCCTTACCGCCGCACAGGCACAGGCCATCCTGGATGACCCCCGCATGATCCTTGTCAGCCGCACCCACCCGATAACGGAGGACTATCCTGTCGAGACCAAGGAATGCGGCTCGGCTACCGCCATCAACAAGACTTTGCAGACTGAAGCCGCCGATGCCTTTCTCTCCATGCAGGCTGCTGCCGCCAAGGACGGCGTGGATGTGCGGATGCAGAGCGGCTACCGCAGCGTCAGCTACCAGAAAAAGCTGTACGACAACAAGACCCAGTACTACCGTGATAAGGGTCTGAGCGAAGCCGCCGCCCGGGAAAAGGCGGCTGTCATCGTCAACCCGCCGGGCTGCTCCGAGCACAACTGCGGCCTTGCCGCCGACCTGAACAGCCCGGAGCACACCACCCTTGACACCGGCTTTGCCGACACCGCCGCCTTCCGCTGGCTGTGCGAGAACGCGGAACAGTACGGCTTTATCCTGCGCTACCCCAAGGAAGCCGAAAGCGTGACCGGCATCACTTACGAGCCGTGGCACTGGCGCTATGTGGGCGCGGAAAACGCCGCCCTGCTCAACCAGAGCGGCCTGTGTCTGGAGGACGCGGTAGCCGTTTTGCAGCGCATTGCCGCCGGGGAGACCGTGACCGGTTAAAATCCGATGAAAACTGCCGGAAAACCCTGTGGGGTGCGTTGCAATTTACCCGCCGTTATGGTAAGATAAATACAGTCTGCCCGTGTGCGCGGTGCAGCCCCGCACCCCGACAAATGAATTCAACAAAAGAAGGAATATTTTATGATAAACCGCACAAAACTCTCTGTGATCGCCGTCAGTGCCGTGCTGGCTGTTGCCCTGACCGGCTGCGGCGGCAGCGCTTCTTCCGCGCCGTCCTCCGTGTCCAGCGCCTCTGCCTCTGCACCGGCTTCCAGCACTGCCGCACCGGCAGCGGATACCACCGAAAACGGCACCGCCGCGCTGGACAGCGCCGTGGAGTCCCTGCTGGCTGCCAACCCCATCTCCAACCAGTTCGAGATCGCCGCCATGAACATTGAGTACGACTTCGGCCTGAAGGCGGAGGACGTAGCCGCCTACAAGGGCGTGAAGAGCAATGACAACGGCGACGCCGGCCTTGTGCTGGTGGTGGAAGCCGCTTCCGGCAAGGCACAGGACGTGGTGACTGCGCTGGAAAGCTACAAGCAGGATCAGGTGGCTTTCTACGGCAACTACGCCGAGTTTGCACAGGCACAGAGCAACGTGGAAAACGCCATCATCTCCTCCAAGGGCGACCGTGTGGTCATGGTGATCGCTTCCAACGAGTGCTCCGCAGACCTGAACAGTGCTGTGGACAGCGCCCTGAACAGCTGAATCTGACCTTCTGAGCCGGTGCCATCTGCGGCATCGGCTTTTTTCAGTAGAAAACCCCTGATGAGGGGCATTTCTGCTGAAGATGCGCCCGCATCCGTCATGCCACCTTCCCCCGGCCGGAGGAAGGCTGAGTTTGTAATTCCGTGTAAAAAAGGAGGCTGACCCCTTGGTTTTCAGCACCATCATCTTCCTGTTCCGTTTTCTGCCCATCACGCTGGCGCTGTACTATCTTGCCCCCGCAAAACTCAAGAACACCGTGCTATTTTTATGCAGTCTGGTGTTCTACTGCTGGGGCGAGGTGCGCTTTTTCCCGGTCATGGTGGCGCTTATCCTCATCAACTACCTCAGCGGCCTTGCCATCGAACATTTTGATGCAAAGCCCGCGCTGCGCCGCTTCTTTCTGCTGGTGGCGCTTGTCGGCAGCTTGGGGATGCTGTTCTACTTCAAGTACGCAAACTTTGTGCTGCGCAGCGCAAACGCCCTGCTGGGCACCGCCTTTGCCGAGATACAAGGCATCGGCACGCTGCCGCTGGGCATCAGCTTCTACACCTTCCAGACCCTTTCCTACTCCATCGACGTCTACCGCCGGGATGTAAAAGCCGAGCGCAACATCATCAACTTCGGCGCTTATGTGGTCATGTTCCCGCAGCTCATCGCGGGGCCTATCGTCAAGTACCGGGACGTCTCCGACCAGCTGCACGTCTATAAGCACCGCTATAACCTCAAACAAATTGAAGAGGGCATGACCCTGTTCACCTTCGGTCTTGCCAAAAAGGTGCTGCTGGCAGACGCCGTGGGCGCGCTGTGGACGGACATCATCGGGGTGGCTGACAGCCCCTCCACCACCTTTGTGGGTCTGGCGAACGCTTCCACCCCGCTGGTGTGGCTGGGCATCATCGCCTACAGTTTGCAGCTGTACTTCGATTTCTCCGGCTACTCCCTGATGGGCATCGGCATGGGCAAGATGCTGGGCTTCGACTTCCCCGCAAACTTCAACTACCCCTATATCTCCGCTTCCATCACCGAATTCTGGCGGCGCTGGCACATGACCCTGTCCGGCTGGTTCCGCGAGTATGTGTATATCCCGTTGGGCGGCAACCGCAAGGGGCTCAAGCGGCAGATTTTGAACCTGTTCATCGTGGAGCTGCTCACCGGCATCTGGCACGGCGCGAACTGGAACTTTATCTGCTGGGGTCTTTACTACTTTGTGCTGCTGGCGGCTGAAAAGCTGTTCCTGCTGCCCTACCTGAAAAAGGGCAAAGTGTGGCCGCACCTGTACACCCTGTTCCTTGTGGTGGTAGGCTGGGCGATGTTCGTGGGCAACGACACCGGCGTATCCTTCGGGCTGCTGTTCCAAAAGCTCTTTGTCCCCTCCGGCGGGGTGTCGCCGCTGTATTTCCTGCGGAACTACGGCGTGCTGCTGGCGGTAAGCGTGGTGTGCTGCACCCCGCTGATCGAAAAGCTGTGGGATGTGCTGCGCAAGAACGTAGTCACCCGCTGCGCCGCCATCCTGACGCTGCTGGTGGTCTCCACCGCCTATGTGGTGGGCAGCACCAACAGCCCGTTCCTGTACTTTAACTTTTAAGGAGGCGGGAAGATGTCCAAACACGAGAAAAAGACCTCCTCCCTTTTGCACTACCCGGTGCTGGTGGTGTTCAGCCTGTTTTTCATCGGGCTGTTCGCGCTGGATATGGTCACCCCGGACCGCAGTTACAGCGAGCTGGAAAACACCACCCTGAGCCAGCGCCCGGCGCTGACCCAGTTCACCGCCAAGGGGCTGAACAGCTACTTTACCGCCTACACCAAATACGTCAAGGATCAGGTGGCGGGGCGCGACCAGTGGATCAGCCTGCAGAGCGTGGTGGAGACCACTCTGCTGCAAAAGCAGCAGAACGGCGGCATCCTGCTGGGCAAAGAGCACATGATGTTCCCCCGCACCTACGGGCTGCTTTCCAGCGAGGAGCGCACCCTGCCCAAAAACACCGCAGCGCTCACCAGCCTGTGCCAGCGCTACCCGGGCAAGGTGAATGTACTGGTGGCACCCGCCGCCAGCGATATCTACAAGGAGAACGTACCCGCAAACGCCCCCCTGCTGGACGAGGACGGCTATCTTGACCAGCTTTCCGCTGCGGTGCAGGCGGCCGGCGGCAGCTTTGTGGACGTGCGCCAGACCCTTGCCGCCCACAAGAGCGAGTATATCTACTACCGCACCGACCACCACTGGACGAGCCTTGGCGCCTACTACGCTTACAGCCAGCTGTGCGATGCCCTTGGCCTTGCCCCCTTTGATACCGCCGCCCACACTGCGCTGACTGCCGACGGCTTTTACGGCACTCACTACGCCAAGGCGCGCACATGGAACGCTGTGCCGGACGTGATCACCTACTACGACCTTGCCAACACCCTGACGGTATGGAACGTGACGGCGGCGGGTCAGCCCGCCGAGGGGCAGACCACCGGCCTGTATGATACGGAGAAGCTTTCCGTCTACGACAAGTACGCCATGTTCCTGCACGGCAACAACGGCCTGAGCCGGGTGCAGGGCAACGGCAGCGGACGCATCCTTGTCATCAAGGACAGCTACGCCAACTGCTTTGTGCCCTACCTGACCGCCAACTACGCTGACATTGACGTGGTGGATTTCCGCAACTACAACTACGGCTTGGATCAGCTGATCGCCGATAACAGCTACGACCAGATCCTTGTGCTGTACAATTTTGACAGCTTCAAGAGCGACCCCTACCTCTACCGCGCCGGGGTGACGGGGTAAGTATAGAAATCAATTTTCCTCTAAAGGCTTCCCCCGGTCGGGGGAAGCTGTCACCGCAGGTGACTGATGAGGGCGCAGGCAAACGGCAGATTATGGGAAATTACCCCTCATCCGGCGCTACGCGCCACCTTCCCCCCAAGGGGTGAAGGCTTTTGCTCCGGGGCAGACTGCAAAAGTGAATTTCCGTAGGTTAAACTGCCAAATGCCTAAATTATTGCAGTCTATTTTCACAAATTTGCAGCCGCAATTTCATGCGTCCCGCCAGTTTTTGCACAGATGTGCCAAAACCCCTTGATAAAATCCGACTGCTGTTGTAGAATGACCATATAGAGAACAATGCTCTATCGGCACTTGGATATAGACGCCGTGGGATCGGGATGCAATGCGGCATTTCCCCTTGACAAAGGAGTATTGAAAATGAAAAAGATGAATTATCCCGCAGATTATGCGGTACTTTCCAACGAAGAAATGACCTATACCACCGGCGGCGGCACGATCGATGATGCTGCCGGGATCGCCACTACTGCCGCAACGGTCGTAGGCGCTGTAGTGCTGGCTTCCAGCTATGTCTGGGGCATTGGGCAGGCACGCACATGGCTGCAGCAGGAGGGCAACAAAGACGGCAACTTCTTTACCGTGCTGGGCCGCGCTACCGATGCCATTGCCGCCGATATGGGCAAATCTGCCAGCAACTTTGTACGGGACGCTGTTTCCGCCACCACGGTAGTGGCACTGGCTCCCCTGAGCGCCATCCTGCTGATCGTGCGCTGAACCTTTTAATCAGATAAAACGGTGCGTTTGGGTGCACCGTTTTGGATAGCTTTGTTTCAAAAGGAGTGTTATTATGGAAAAAATGATGATGCCCGCGTACTACAATGTACTGTCCACTGAGGAAATGACCTACACCGAAGGCGGCGCTACTGCCACCATGACCGAGGCTCTGCTGTGCTGGCTGATTCCTCCGTACGGCTGGTTCAGAGGCGTGACCGCTGTCCGCGACTACCGCCGTAAGAACCCCAACACTTGGACTGAGACCGGTCTGGATGCTCTGACTGCCGACATGAACAAGGGCGCTGCCAACGCCATCCGTGACATCGCCTGCACCGCTTACATGATCAGCTCCAGCGCTACCGGTGTCGGTCTGATCATCAATGCAGCAGTCATCCTGCTCTGATCCATCTTATCTCATAAGACCGGCTCGGAGTACACCAAAGAACAAAGCAAGCGGAGGCGCTGCCCGAAAGGGCAGCGCCTCCGCTGTTTTTATAGGGTTCTCTTTTAGCTTTCGTCTCATGTATCCAAGCTTTCGTCTAAAACAGGGTGCATTTTAGACGAAAGTGCAAGTGTATGAGACGAATCGGCCTTACTTCTCCAGCGCATCCCTGCGGACATAGCAGGTGTTTTTGCCTGTGCCAAGCCTTTGCAGAACGCCTTTCCGGGTCAGCTCCTTCAGTTCCCGCAGCACTGTAGATCTTGCAATCATCGGGCAGGCTGCCACCACCTCTGCACTTGTAAAACGCCCGATTTTTCCGTTGACATAATGCTCCACGATCTGCTGTGCCGTGCTCCGTGTTCCCTCTGCGTTCACCAGCCCTACGCGCTGTTCAAACTCAGCATAGCAAGCCAAAATGATCTTCAGCATATACCGGATAAACGGCACCGGGTCATTCGTTCCCTCATACCAGCCCTGATCGATCTGCTGCAACACCTCGTAGTAGGTATCCTTCGTTTTTTCGATCTGCTTTTCAATGCTGATATACTTTCCCACCTCGTACCCGCTGCGGTAGAGCAGAAGCAGCGTCAGCAGACGGCTCATCCGGCCATTGCCATCGTTAAAAGGGTGGATGCACAAAAAATCGCATACAAACGCCGGGATCACCAGCAGCGGGTCCACCTTTTCCTGTAAAAGCGTCTGATTATAGCTCTCGCAGATGGCCTGTATCGCCGCAGGCGTTTCATAGGGTGCCACCGGCTGAAACCGGGTCACCTGCGTGCCGTCCGGTCTGGTCTCGTTGATATAGTTCTGTACGTTCTTAAAATGTCCTCCGTACGAAACGCCTGCATACTGCATCATGTCCCGATGCAGCTGAAGGATATAATTGGAGTTGACCGGGATCAGATCATGGTTTTCATGGATGGTGTTCAGCACCTCTCGGTACCCCATGATCTCGCTTTCGTCCCGGTTGCGCGGTGTGGTTTTATCGGCCAGCAGCTGCTTCATGCGGGTATCGGTCGTTACGATGCCCTCGATCTTATTGGAAGCCTCTGTGCTCTGTATTCTGGCAATCTCCACCAAACGACCCAGTTCTGCCGGTTTCTGGCGCACATAAAGCTCCTGTCGGCCTTTGCATTCATGGATCTTTGCCACATACGAGAGCGTTTCCATATCCCACATCCGGTCTGCCAGTTGTCCGTAGTCAAAGCTTCTCATACTGTGTTTCCTCCTTCTTCCGGCGGTTCTTTTGTCTCATGATGCCCGTCTTTCGTCTCAATCATACCCCATTTTAGACGAAAGCGCAAGTGTGTGAGACGAATCGGCCTTGCGCAGACGCAAAAAACGGCGGCACGCTCCGATGGAACGCGCCGCCGTTTGGCATTTTATGCGTTGAACATATCCTTCAGCTTTTTGAAGAAGCCCTTACGCTTTTCGTAGTTTTCTTCTTTCAACGTGCCCTCAAATTTCTTCAGGGCATCGCGCTGGGTCTTGTTCAGTTTTTTGGGGATCTCCACCTCGCACTTGACGTACATATCGCCGCGGCCACGGCCGTTCAGGTACTGGATGCCCTTGCCGCGCAGGCGGAAGGTGGTGCCGCTCTGGGTGCCCTCGGGCACGGTGTACTCCACCTTGCCGTCAATGGAGGGCACGGTGACGCTGTCGCCCAGCACCGCCTGACTGTAAGTGATGGGCACGGTGACCCACACATCGTATCCGTCGCGCTGGAACACCTCGCTGGGGCGCACGCTGACCATGACGATGACGTCACCGGCGGGGCCGCCGTTGGTACCGGCATCGCCCATGCCGCGCAGTGCAAAGCTCTGGTCGTCGTCGATGCCCATGGGGATGGACACCTCCAGTGTCTTTTTGGTAGCCACCTTGCCGCTGCCGTGGCAGACCTTGCAGGGGTTCTTTACCAGCTTGCCCTTGCCGCCGCAGCGGGAGCAGGGCTGCTGGGTCTGCATCACGCCAAAGGGGGTGCGCTGCTGGCGGATGACAAAGCCGCGTCCGCCGCAGTCCGGGCAGGTCTCGGGGCTGCTGCCGGCGGCGCAGCCGGAGCCGTGACACTCAGTACACTCCTGCTGACGGGTGATGGTAATATTCTTCTTGCAGCCGTGCACGGCCTCGTCAAAGCTCAGGGTGATGCGCACCCGGATGTCTTGCCCTTTGCGGGGGGCGTTGGGGTTAGCTTGACGAGACGAGCCGCCGAAGCCGCCAAAGCCGCCGCCGAAGATATCGCCAAAGATGTCGCCCAAGTCCACACCATCGCCGCCAAAACCGCCAAAGCCGCCGGGGCCGCCGCCGTTCTGTGCTGCGTAGGTGGGGTCAACCCCGGCAAAGCCGTACTGGTCGTACAGCTGGCGCTTTTTCGGGTCCGAAAGCACCTCGTTTGCCTCGTTGATCTCCTTGAACTTTGCCTCGGCGTCCTTATCGCCGGGGTTATAGTCCGGGTGGTACTTCATGGCAAGCTTGCGGTATGCCTTTTTGATCTCGGCATCGCTTGCGCCCTTGGATACCCCCAGCACTTCGTAATAATCACGCTTTTCCTGTGCCATATCCACTCACCTCTCCGGGAACGCCCTCCCCGGGTAACGCCCCGGTCGGTTCCTCACTCTATAAACCAGCAAGAGCCGCCCCGGCCTAAACCGGAGCGGCTTTTGCTTTATTGCGCGTGTGCCCGCCGGTTTGGCCGGACACAGCGCTTTGTTTCAGACTTAGACTTCCTTGAAGTCGGCATCCACAACGCCGTCATCGTTGGGCTTTTCGTTGGCTGCGCCTGCGTCAGCACCGGGCTGTGCACCGGCGGCCTGCTGTGCGGCAGCGGCTGCCTGATACATCTTCTCGAACACCTGGCTCAGGGCTTCCTGCTTTGCCTTGATGTCGTCCACGTTGCCGGACTGGACAGCGGTCCGCAGGTCGGCCAGCTTTGCCTCGGCATCGCTCTTCACGTCTGCGGGCAGCTTGTCGCCGTTCTCTTTCAGCATCTTTTCGGTCTGGAACACCATCTGGTCGGCACCGTTGCGGATATCGACCTCTTCACGCTTCTTCTTATCGTCGGCAGCAAACTGCTCAGCTTCCTTCACAGCCTTGTCGATGTCCTCCTTGGACATATTGGTAGAAGCGGTGATGGTGATGTTCTGCTCCTTGCCGGTGCCCAGATCCTTAGCGCTGACCTTCACGATGCCGTTGGCATCGATATCGAAGGTAACTTCGATCTGAGGTACGCCACGGGGAGCCGGAGCAATGCCGTCCAGATGGAACACACCCAGACTCTTGTTGTCGCGGGCAAACTCACGCTCGCCCTGCAGCACGTTGACCTCAACAGAGGGCTGGTTGTCGGCTGCGGTGGAGAACACCTGGCTCTTGTGGGTGGGGATGGTGGTGTTGCGGTCGATGATCTTGGTGCACACGCCGCCCAGAGTCTCAATGCCCAGGCTCAGCGGGGTGACATCCAGCAGCAGCAGGCCCTTGACATCGCCCTGCAGCACGCCGCCCTGGATGGCAGCACCCACGGCCACGCACTCATCGGGGTTGATGCCCTTGAAGCCCTCGTTGCCGGTGATGTTCTTCACGGCCTCCTGCACGGCAGGGATACGGGTGGAACCGCCTACCAGCAGCACCTTGTCGATCTGGGAGGGCTGCAGGCCGGCATCGGACAGAGCCTGACGAACCGGGCCCATGGTCGCTTCCACTAAATCGTGGGTCAATTCGTTAAATTTCGCACGGGTCAAGGTCATGTCCAGATGCTTCGGGCCGGTTGCGTCAGCGGTGATATAAGGCAGGTTGATGTTCGTGGAGGTCACGCCGGACAGTTCGATCTTGGCCTTCTCGGCTGCTTCCTTCAGCCTCTGCATGGCAACCTTGTCGTTCGACAGATCGATGCCCTCTGCCTTCTTGAATTCGGAAACGAGGTAGTTCATGACGCACTCATCAAAGTCGTCGCCGCCGAGGTGGGTGTTGCCGTTGGTGGCCAGAACCTCGATAACGCCGTCGCCGATATCCAGAATGGAAACATCAAACGTGCCGCCGCCAAGGTCATAGACCATGACCTTCTGCTCGGCCTCCTTGTCAACGCCGTAGGCCAGAGCGGCTGCGGTCGGCTCGTTGATGATACGCTTGACGTCAAGACCTGCGATCTTGCCGGCGTCCTTGGTGGCCTGACGCTGTGCGTCGTTGAAATATGCAGGAACGGTAATGACGGCCTCAGTGACGGTGCCGCCCAAATAGGCTTCTGCATCCGCCTTCAGCTTCTGCAGGATCATCGCGGAGATCTCCTGCGGGGTGTACTTCTTACCGTCGATATCGACCTTATAATCAGAACCCATGCGGCGCTTGATGGAAGCAACAGTACGGTCGTGGTTGGTAACGGCCTGACGCTTTGCGACCTGACCGACCATTCTTTCACCGGTCTTGGAAAACGCGACAACAGACGGGGTGGTGCGGTTGCCTTCGGCGTTTGCGATCACGACGGGTTCGCCGCCTTCCATAACGGCGACGCAGCTGTTGGTAGTACCAAGGTCAATACCAATAATCTTACTCATAATAATTTCCTCCTATATGAATTCCTGTATTTACAAATTTATATGCTGCCGGATCCCCGGCGTAGGGTGCTTTTTAATTTGCGACCTTTACCATTGCGAATCGAACGACTTTATCGCCGACCTTGAAGCCTTTCTGGAAGACCTCTGCAATGACGTTTTCGCCAAGTGCTTCGTCTTCGACGTGCATGACCGCGTTATGAAGCTGCGGGTCAAAGGCCTCGCCTGCCGCGCCGAAGCTTACGACGCCCAGCTTTTCCATGACGGAAACAAGCTGGTTCATCGTCATCTCGACGCCCTTTTTGAACGCGGCGTCCTGCGTCTCCTGCGCCAGCGCCCGCTCGAGATTGTCATACACGGGAAGGAATTTTTCGACCGTCTCCGAGCGGATGTCGGTGTAGAGGCTTTCCTTTTCCTTCTGGCTGCGCTTGCGGTAGTTGTCGTATTCGGCGGCCAGCCGCAGATAGCTGTCATGCTCCTGCGCCAGCGCCTGCTGCGCCTTTTCAAACTCGCTTGCCTCCTGCTGCTTGGCTTCCTCGGGCTTTTTGTCCTCGGACTGCTTCGCGGCCTCGGCTTCGGTCTGCTGCGCGGTTTCTTCTGTCTGCTCGGCTGCGGAAGCGGTCTGTGCCTTTTCCTCCGAAGCCGGATTGCTGTTTGTTTTCTTACTCATATCTATGCCTCCGGGTCATTGTGCTTGTTTTCCGGCCCTTCGATCGCCGGGGTCTGGTTTTTCTGGAACATCCGGCTCAGGTTCTCAGCGAAGTAACTCAGCCGGGCGGTGATCTGCGCGTAATCCATTCGCGTCGGGCCGACCACGCCGATCAGGCCCTGCATGCCGTCGCCGATATCGAACTTCGTCATGACAACGCTCGTGTCGCGCAGTTCCTTCGACACGTTTTCCGGGCCGACCAGGATCTGCGTCCGGCTATCCGGGGAAAGCGCGGCAGGAAGATTGGAAACCACATCCTCGTCAAGTGCGGAGAGCATTTTCTGCGCCTTGTCAATGTCGTGGTACTCCGGCTGGCCGAGAAGCTTTGCCTGCCCGGTCATGTAGACCTCGCTGCGCTCCTGGTGCAGAAGCGATGTGACGAAATCCATGATGACGGGCACAAGGCTCGACGCATTTCCGGCGCTTCTGGTCACGCGGGACAGCAGTTCGGGCGTCAGCTGCTCGGCAGTCAGTTCCGTGACGCTTGCATTCAAGACCGCGCCGAGAAGTTTCAGGTCTGCCTCTGTCAACTCGACCGGAAGACGAATGAGTTTATTCTTGACGGAACTGTCGCTCAGCATCACGACCAGAATAAAACTGCCGCTGTCCGCAAGAATCAGGTCGAACCGCTTGACCGTCAGCCCGGCGGAACGCGCCGCCATAGCATAGGCAGGCAGATTCGTCATCTGCGAAACCAGCTTGCCAACCTGCGAGACGACCTTATCAACCTCCTGCATTTTGAGTTCCATCGCCTGATTGATCGATTTCGTCTCATCGGTTGACAGACGGTAGTCCTGCATCAGTTCATCGACGTACAGCCGGTATCCGGCGGGCGACGGGATGCGTCCGGCGGAGGTATGCGGCTGCTCAAGATACCCAAGCGTCGTCAACTCCGCCATCTCATTGCGAATGGTCGCGGAGGAAAAATCCATGTCTGGCATCTGCGCAATGGTCTTGGATGCCACCGGCTCCGCCGTGCGGATATAAAGATCTACGATCGCACGCAGGATCTTCTTTTTCCGGTCTGAAAGTTCCATGGCCCGTTCCTCCTTTTTGTCTTAGCACTCTTTATCCCCGAGTGCTAAACGCAGTGTACCACCGCCTGCCAGCGTTGTCAATACCTACAGACTTAAATTATTTGTGAACAATTCATATCTTATGTATGAATGCCCCGGCAGCCCCTTTGCAGGCAGAGAAAGCCCCGGAGGGACGCACCCTCCGGGGCTTTCTCTGCAGGTATTCGATTCGCGCAATCCGCCTGAGCGCGATTCATAAAGGCTGCTGCAATTTACCGCAGCAATCTCCAGCTGCCGCGCAGGAGCAGCCATGCGGTAAATGGGCCGAGCAAATAGATAAGCGCAGTCAGGCCGCCGCCCAAAATTAGCTGCAAGACACTCAGCAGCACAGCCGCAACGGTCAGAATATAAAACGCCAGCTTCCGCTTCGACGCGAGGAACCAGACCACGCAGCCGAACTGCACGGCGACCAGCACGCCGACCACGATTAAACGGATCGGTTCGGCCTCAATGATCGACAGCAGCTGTCTCAGGTACTCTTCCATATAGGCCATCTCTTCAAACTGCCCCAGGATCTCAAAATAGAAGTCCCGGAACCGGTAGACCAGCAGTGTGACAGCGAAACTCAACAGTATATTGCCCAGATAGATCGCGCACAGGACCAGCCAGAACGTCACATAGCCGCTGAATTTCAGCTTGCCGTCCTCCTGCTGCCAGACAGCGCCGCGCGGCTGCGGCTGGGTATCGAAGGCTGTCTCCCGCGGAAATGGATCTGCTTCCTGCTCCGGCTGCGCAGACTCCGGCCTTCCGTAACGCTTGACCAGCGCACCGCAGTCCGGGCAGATCAGGACGTTGTCGTCCACTTCCTTCCCGCAATTATAGCATTTCTGCACGGTATCATTCCTCCTGTGCATGTTTTCTTTATTCTAGCGTGAACGAAAGCGAAAGTCAATGCAGCGGCATGCAGAGCATTTTATGCAATGTTTTCAGCACGATTTTGCATTTACTTCTTTCCGTGTAAGGCATATAATACCAACAGAAAGACAACGGGAGGGACGCAGGTGCGATTTACCAAGATGAACGGTGCGGGCAACGACTTTATCCTGCTTGACGCCATTGCGGAGCCGTTTGACGAAAGCGCCGCGTCCGCTCTGGCTCGTTCGCTGTGTGACCGGCGGCGGTCGATCGGCGCAGACGGCCTGATGCTCGTAACACGGGCGGAGGGCGATGCGGATTACCGCATGCGGTTCTACAATTCCGACGGCTCGCCCGGCGAAATGTGCGGCAACGGCGCGCGGTGCATCTGTCGGTACGGCTATGCACGCGGCTATGCAGGCCCCATACAGCGCGTAGAAACGACCGCAGGACTCGTGACCGGCTGGCGCATCACAGAGGATCAATACCGCATCCGGCTCAACACGCCGTCCGTTGTGGAACTGGAAAAACAGCTGACTGTAGACGGCAGGACATATCGGTGCAGCTACGTTGAACTTGGAAGCCCCGGCATCCCGCATCTGGCGTTGGAAATGCCCGCTCTGGCTGAGCAGGACGAGGACGCACTTCGGCGGCTCGGTCGGACACTCCGGAATCATCCGGCGCTGCCAAAGGGCGCGAACATCAACTTCTACGAGTTGACCGGCCCGGATGAACTTCTGGAAAAGACGTATGAGCGCGGCGTAGAGGACTTTACGCTCGCCTGCGGCACGGGCACAGGTTCGGTCGCAGCGGTGCTGACGCTTCTGGGGCGAGTCAGCGGCAAAAACGTCCGCGTCCGCATGGACGGCGGCGAACTGACAGTTGATGCGGAGGAGAAAAACGGAGCAATCGAAAACCTGTATCTGGCCGGCCCGGCAGCAATGGTCTGCGCGGGCGAGATTCTGGACGAGTCAATTTTGAAGCTTGTGAAAAGGCAGGAGGAAACAGTATGAAAAAGGGTAGCTTCTGGAAAAACTACGGATTTTTGATTCTGATGCTGACCGGCATCGTCGCCGGCTGCATCGTGGGCGCAATCTGGCCCGCAGTCATGGAAGTCGTTGACGGCGAAACGATTATTGTCGACAAGGGCGCGACCGTGCTCGAGCCGCTCGGCACGGTGTTCCTGAACTTGATGTTCTGCATCGCCGTTCCCACAGTGTTCTGCTCCATTTCGTCGTCGATTGCAAACATGCAGAGCGCCAAGCGCGCGGGCAAGATCATGGGCGTGACCATTGCAACCTTCCTTGTGACTGCCGCGATCGCCTCCGTTATCATGTATGTGACGGTGCGGCTCATTCCGCCGGTCGTGGGTGAATATGAGTTGATTGAAGGTGAGGTTGGCGGCACGCTGGGCGTGGCCGACATGATCGTCAACTTCTTCACGAAGCCCGACTTTACTGAACTGTTCAGCCGCAGGGCCATTCTGCCGCTCATCGTCGCAGCGATTCTGTTCGGCTTCGGCATCCAGATGGCGGGCGGCGCGGAGACGAAGACCGCGAAGCTGCTTGAGGACGTCACGAACTGCATCATGAAGACGTTCAAGATCATCACCTATTACGCGCCCATCGGCTTCTTCGGCTTCTTCGCGTATCTCATCGCCGACCACGGCTCTGACCTCATCGGCGATTATGGCCGCGCGCTTGCGATCTATTATATTCTGAGTTTTGTCTACATGCTCGTCTTCTCCCCGATCTACGCCCGCTTCGGCGGCGGCAGGGGCTTTTTTCATCTGCAATACGTTTGCCACCATGTAAGCCACGAACATGGCCAGCATCACAAAGCCCAGCGGGCGGGTGAACTCGCCCATGGCGTAGGCAGCCACGCAGTAGATGGCGGCTGCGGCAAAGAAGAAGGCTACCGGCACCCGCAGGGTCTTGGGGTCTACCTTGCCCGGACGGACGGCGATGGTGATGGCGGCGATCAGGGCAGAGTTGCAGATGACCGAGCCGATGGCGTTGCCGTAGGCGATCTCACCATGGCCGGAGACAGCGGACATGGTGGATACCATGACCTCCGGCAGGGTGGTGCCGATGGACACCACCGTTGCACCGATGAGCAGCTCCGGCAGGTGGAACCGCCGTGCCAGTGCCGAAGCACCGTCCACGAACCAGTCGCCGCCCTTGATCAGGAACAGCAGACCGACGATAAATAACAATACAGGAACCAGCATAATTTTTCTCCTCTGAATTTTCGCGGGGCATGAACCTGCAGAACCGGGAACGGATCGCTCCATCCCCGGTTCTGCACAAGATCGGTCAGTTGGCGTTATTTCTGCATGATGTGGATGGCAAAGCCGCCGTACTCGCCCTCAAGATATACGTTCTTGATGCGGCCGTCCTCAAAATAGGCAGCAGTCTCCATGCGGAAGCTAAAGCCATTTTCCTCCAGCTCCTCCATCGCAGCCTTCAGGTCGGGGGTGCGCATTGCGATGTGGCCGTTCTTGCCCAGAAAGGGGCTCTTCATGCACTCGAAATAGTTGCCGGCAAACTCGGACTTCTGTCCGTGGCGGGGCTCTAAGTTGAACAGCTTGCACAGCAGCAGCGCCAGCTGCTCGGCCTCGCCTGCGTTGTCGGTGTTGATGCCGACGTGCTCCAGCTCAAACGTGTTTTTCATTTGGTGTTTCTCCTGTTACTTCATGGGGAAGATCAGCACAGCGCCCACCGTCAGCGCCAGCAGACGGATGAAATACTGCGGAATGGTGAACTTCCAGAACTCGGTGATCTTGTAGTCACCGGCGCCCATGATCATGGCGGGCATACCGTCAATGGGCAGGAAGTGTCCGCACCAGCCGGAGACCACGATAGCGGCAGCGGCTGCGGTGGGGTCCAGACCCAGATTGACGCAGGTGGCAATGGCCATGGGAGCAAAGACGTACACGGTGCCGATAGTGGAACCGGTCAGGGTTGCCAGCAGGCTGGTCAGGATGCAGAAAGCGAAGATCAGCACGAAGGGGTTGACGTTGGTGCCCAGCATCTTGGCAACGGTCTCGCCCACCAGACTGGTCAGGCCGGTGTTGCCCAGAGCATCGGCGATGCCGATGACGCCTGCGGACATCAGGATGATGGGTGCGCTGATGGAGTTGCGGATCTCGTTGAAGTCCATGACGCCGGAGATCAGGATGACGCCCACGGCCAGACCGGTGATGGCGTAGCCTGCGTCGCCGATCTTGCTCTGCAGGATCATGCCCACAACGGCGAGCACAAAGCTGAAGTAGGTGATGAGCTCCTGATTCTTGGTCAGGGCAACCTTCTGCTCACCGGCGTGGAGAGCCTCTTCCTTGGCCTCGGCAATGGGGTGGTCAGGCATGATCTTGTAAGCCAGGATGCACCACACTAGGAAGCCGATGGACAGGCACAGGTTGACCAGAGAGAACTTGACCAGATTGACATTTGCCGCAACGCCTGCGCTTTGCAGAACGGCGATGACGATGCCGTACTGCAGAGCAGTGTTGAAGGGCAGCAGCGGATGGTTTGCTGCAAAGCCCGCAGGCATCAGCACCTTGGACGGGGGCAGCTGCTTGGAGTAGGGCAGAGTGGACAGCAGGCCGATGACCAGCACATAGTAGGCGGTGGAACCGGTGCCGAACAGGCTGCAGCCCAGCATAACAATGAGGATCAGCAGGACGTATGCCTTAAAGCCGCCCTTGCTGGCCATGTTGAACATGGTCTGCTTGAACTTGACGATGAAGCTGGTCTTCTGCAAGGCCGCGATGATGGCCATGAAGGATGCCAGCATGACGATGGTGGGGTTTGCGAAGCCGCCGAAGGCGGTCTTGATGTCGGTAACGCCGAACACCACCAGCAGCAGCAGCGCCAGCAGCGGGGGTGCGCCGAAGGGCAGTTTATCCACCATGATCAGGATGATCATGAGGACAGTCACTGCCAGAGCAATGATCATGGGAAGTGTCATAGAACGTGTCCTCCTTTTTTGTGTCCGCAGTACCTGTTGCGCAAGAGCCCGACCCTTTGCACAATTCCGATGCGGCTTTCTTGATTAAAAGTATATAGTTTCCCGCTGTGCGTCACAATCATTTTTCGGCTTGTTGCGTTCTTTTTTGAAACATATTCAGAATTTGTTCAATTTTCTTGTCGCAATATGTTACTTCTTGAAACACATTGCGGTTAGTTTTGGCTGATTCGTCGCTTTTTGAAACGGACAGCAGAAAGATCCCCCCCTGCGTGGCTGCTTCTGTTAAAAAAGAGGTCCAGAAAAGTCCGCAGACCTTCCTGAACCTCAAAAAATATTCTTTTTGCTAAGGATGTGCAGCTTAGACCATTACTTTCCGGCAAGGTCTTTGGTATATAGGGCGCGGGTGGCGTTGAGCACGGCAATGACCATCACGCCCACGTCCGCAAAGATGGCTGCCCACATTCCGGCAATGCCCAGTGCACCCAGCAGCAGGCACAGCGCCTTGATGCCCAGCGCGAACACGATGTTCTGGTGCACGATGCGCAGGGTGCGGCGGGCAATGCGCATGGCAAGCGCGATTTTGGCGGGGTCGTCATCCATCAGCACCACGTCTGCCGCCTCGATGGCGGCGTCCGAACCCAGCGCACCCATGGCGATGCCCACGTCTGCGCGGGACAGCACCGGCGCGTCGTTGATGCCGTCACCCACAAAGGCAAGGTTTTCTTTGGGCTGCTTTGCGGCAAGCAGCTTTTCGATCTGGTCCACCTTGTCGCCGGGCAAAAGACCGGCGTGGTACTCGTCCAGACCCAGCTGCTGCGCCACCGCCTGCGCCACCGGCTGTGCATCGCCGGTCAGCATGATCGTCTTGCGCACGCCGGAAGCCTTCAAAGCGCGGATGGCATCGGCGCTGTGGGGCTTTACCACGTCCGCAATCAGCAGATAGCCCGCATAGCTGCCCTCTACGGCAACGTGCACGATGGTGCCCACGCCCTCTACGGCGGGCACGGTGATGCCCAGCTTTTCCATCAGGCGGGCGTTACCGGCGGCAACGGTCCTGCCATCTACCTTCGCGGTCACGCCATGACCGCCCAGTTCCTGCACGTCTGTGACCCGGGTGGTGTCAATGGGCTTGCCGTAGGCAGCTTTGATGCTCAGGGAGATGGGGTGCTTCGACCAGCTTTCCGCCAGCGCGGCGGCTTCCACCAGTGCAGCATCGGTCACGCCCTCGGCGGGGTGGATGCCAGTGACCTTAAATGTACCCTGCGTCAGGGTGCCGGTCTTATCGAACACCACAACGCCGGTGCTTGCCAGCTCTTCCAGATAGGTAGAGCCCTTGATGAGGATGCCGCAGGAGGAAGCGCCGCCGATGCCGCCGAAGAAGCTCAGCGGGATGGAGATGACCAGCGCACAGGGGCAGCTGATGACAAGGAAGGTCAAAGCGCGGTAGACCCAATCGCCAAAGCGAGCGGGCTGTCCCATAAGCAGCAGCACCACCGGCGGCAGAAGCGCCAGCGCCAGTGCGCCGTAGCAGACGGCGGGGGTGTACACCCGGGCAAAGCGGGTGATAAAGTTTTCCGCCCGGGCCTTTTTCATGCTGGAATTTTCCACAAGGTCGAGGATTTTAGAGACGGTGGATTCGCCAAATTCCTTGGTGGTGCGCACCTTCAAAAGGCCGGTCATGTTCACGCAGCCGCTGATGACCTCGTCCCCGGCGTTCACGTCCCGGGGCAGGCTTTCGCCGGTCAGGGCGGCAGTGTTCAGGGCGGAACTGCCCTCCACGATGACGCCATCGATGGGTACCCGCTCGCCGGGCTGCACCACGATGACGGTGCCCACCTCGACATCATCCGGGTCCACCTGTTCCAGCTTGCCGTCCTCGTCCTCAATATTGGCGTAGTCCGGGCGAATGTCCATCAGGCTGGCAATGCTCTGGCGGCTTTTGCCTACGGCCACGCTCTGGAACAGCTCACCGATCTGGTAGAAGATGATAACGGCGCAGCCCTCCACATAGTCGCCCAGTGCAAACGCGCCCACGGTGGCGACCGCCATCAGGAAGCACTCGTCAAAGGGCTGGCGGTTCTTGATGCCCTTCAGCGCCTTGCGCAGCACATCCCAGCCCACCACAAGGTAGGGGATGCAGTAGAGCGCCAGCTCCACCGGCATGGGCAGGGCGGGCAAAAGCTTGAGCACGATCACCAGCGCCACGGCGATCAGGATCCGCTCAAGGGTCTTTTTTTGTTTCTTGTTCATAAGCAACGCTCCTCGTTTTGGGGTGCATCGGGTGAAAAACAGGTGGTTTTCCACAGGTTTTTCGGCAAAAAAATGGTTATTCCACAGTTTTAACCGCGTTTTCCACACAGTTTTCCGCTAAAAAAGCGCTTTTCCACGCTTCTTTTTCTCTTTTTTCGCAAAGCCTGTTGAAAACCCGGTGGAAATTGTTGAAAAGTGGCGGATTTTTCCACAGAAAAACTCCCCCGGTCAACACCGACCAGGAGAGCTTTGCCGCACATCAGATATCAAAGATCTCGCAGTCGTCCTCTACCTTCTTGCAGGCAGACAGCACATTCTCCATGGTGGCGTGGGGGTCGGCACCCTCGGCGAACTCCACCTTCATCTTCTGGGTCATAAAGCTGACGGTAGCCTTTTCCACACCGGAAACGGTATTGGCGGCATCCTCCATCTTCTGGGCGCAGTTGGCGCAGTCCACTTCGATCTTGTAGGTCTTTTTCATAATAAGTACCAGCCTTTCTTTTTGTGCGGGCGTGTGCCCGGTCATTCTTCGATATGGTCCATCCCCATGGAGAGGATGCTGCGCACATGGTCGTCGTCCAGTGCGTAGAAAACAGTTTTGCCTTCCCGTCGGAAGCGCACAAGCTTGGAGTCCTTGAGCACCCGCAGCTGGTGGCTGACGGCAGACTGGCTCAGCTGCACGGCGTCCGCGATATCCTGCACGCAAAGTTCGCTGTCATGTAAGGCATACAAAATTTTGATGCGGGTGGAATCGCCGAACACGCGGAACAGATCTGCCAGTTCGTACAGCACCTCGTCATCCGGCATCTCCACCGGCTGTTTTTCCTTTTCCGGTGCGGCTTGTTCTAGCCCGGTCATGCTGTCCTCTCCCTTCGTTTCGATATATGAGCATCTGTTCATGTGTTCATGATAACACGCAGACAGCCCCCTGTCAAGCAAAATCCGCAAAGTTTTTTACATCCCCGCAAAATTGCTGAAAATCGCCGTAAAACGCAAAAAAGATGCAAATTTAATTTGCAAACAGGGTGCGGGTTTACCCCTTCCGTCTTGCCGCTGCGCGGCAATCCACCTTCCCCAAGGGGAGGGCTCTTGGTGGTGGCGATAAAGTTTCTGGCAGTGCCATAAGGCGTCCCCTTGGGGGAGCTGGCGAGCGCAGCGAGACTGAGGGGGTATCTTTCCCGCAAACGTCCTCGCCCTCTCAGGCGCTAACGCGCCAGCTCTCCCAAAGGGAGAGCCTCTG
>OLGH01001431.1_pt1 | contig 22466 bp, 20 predicted proteins | sample 1604851 | NCBI WGS metagenome assembly OLGH01 (sample SAMEA3888894, study PRJEB22519) | human gut metagenome | biome: human gut; feature: human-associated habitat; material: faeces | place: Denmark | collected 2010 | reverse complement strand
CCAAGAAAATTCGTCAGGTCCGCTTTCAGGTGGGCCTGGTGTTCCAGTACCCGGAGTACCAGCTGTTTGAGGAAACGGTGTACAAGGATATTGCCTTCGGCCCGGGCAACATGGGCCTTTCCAAGGAGGAAATCGACCGCCGGGTCCGGGAATCCGCCGCCCTGGTGGGTTTGACGGAGGACCAGCTGGACAAGTCGCCCTTTGACCTGTCCGGCGGCCAGAAGCGCCGGGTAGCCATCGCCGGGGTCATCGCCATGGAGCCCAAGGTCCTGATCCTGGACGAGCCCACGGCGGGGCTGGACCCCCGGGGCCGGGAGGCCATTCTGGCCCAGATCCGGGCCTATCACCAAAAGCGCGGCACCACCGTCATTCTGGTGAGCCACAGCATGGAGGAGATCGCCTGCAACGTGGACCGCATCCTGGTGCTGCGGGGCAGCCATGTGTATATGGACGGCACGCCCCGTCAGGTATTCCGGCGGGCCGACGATCTGGAGGACGTGGGCCTGGACGTGCCCCAGGCCACCAAGATTGCCCTGGCTCTGCGCCGGATGGGCCTGGAGATCGACACGGCGGTCTACACCGTGGACGAGCTGGAGCAGGCGCTGCTCTCCGTCAGAGGGGAGGCGGGCGTATGCTGAAGGATATCACCCTGGGCCAGTTTTTCCCCGGCGATACGTTTATCCACCGGCTGGACCCCCGCACCAAGCTCATTGCGGTGATCCTGTATATCGTGGCTCTGTTCAACGCCAAGGGCGTGGTAACCTACGCCATGGTCATGGCGGTGCTGGTTCTGTGCATTCTGGTGTCCCGGGTGCCCTTCCGGTCACTGACCCGGGGCCTGAAGCCCATTTACATCATCGTGGCCTTCACGGCCATTATGAACCTGTTTTTCACCAGCGGCACGCCCTTGGGAACAGGCTGGCTGCTGAGCCATATTACCCAGGAGGGTCTGCGCTCCGCCATCTACATGATCCTGCGCATTGTGATGCTCATCATGGGCACCTTCCTGCTGACCTATACCACCAGCCCTATCTCCCTGACGGACGGGCTGGAGAGTCTGCTGTCGCCGCTGAAAAAGCTGCGCCTGCCCATCCATGAGCTGGCCATGATGATGTCCATTGCCCTGCGGTTCATCCCCACGCTGATCGAGGAGACGGACAAGATCATGTCCGCCCAGAAGGCCCGGGGCGCGGACTTTGAATCCGGCAATATCTTCCAGCGGGCCCGGGCCCTGGTGCCTATTCTGGTGCCCCTGTTCATCAGTGCCTTCCGCCGGGCCGACGAGCTGGCCACGGCCATGGAGTGCCGCTGCTACCACGGCGGCCAGGGCCGCACCGCCCTCCATGTGCTTCGGTATCGCGCCGCCGACATTTGGGTGCTGCTGGGCTTCATCGCCCTGACGGCCGGGATCATCGCCCTGGGCCGGCTGGGAATCTGAGAGGTACGTTATGCGCAACATCGCCCTGATCCTGATGTACAACGGCACCGCCTACCACGGGTGGCAGGTGCAGAAAACCGAGACCACCGTGGCCCAGACCCTGGAACGGGGCCTGTCCATGGTGTGCGGCCAGCCCATCAAGTGCACCGGCTGCGGACGCACCGATGCCGGGGTCCACGCCGAGCATTATGTGGCCAATTTCCGCACCGATTCCCGCATTCCTGTGGACCGGCTGCCCTTCGCCGTGAACACCCATATTCCCGAGGACATCGTGGTGAAGGCGGCCTATGAGGTGGCGGAGGATTTCAACGCCATCGGCTCCTGCATCAAAAAGGAGTACACCTATCGCATTTACAATTCCCGGGTAAAGAACCCGTTTTACGTAAACAGAGCGTATTTTTACCCCAAGCGCCTGGACGAGGAGGTCATGGACCGTGCTGCCCGGATGTTCGAGGGGACCCACGATTTCGCCGCCGTGCGCAGCGTGGGCACCAACGTCCGCAGCACCGTCCGCACCATCTACTATTGCCGGGTCCGGCGGCAGGGGGACCTTTTGGAATTGAAGGTCTGCGCCAACGGCTTTTTGTATAATATGGTACGGGCCATTACCGGCACGGTGCTCTATGCGGCAGAGGGGAAGCTGACGCCGGAGGAGATCCCCGCCATCCTGGACAGCGGCAACCGTACTCTGGCCGGGCCCACCGCCCCGCCGGGAGGTCTGTACCTGACGAGGGTGTGGTATGAAGATGAAAGACTCAATGGACCAGATGGAATTTGACCGCGGCAACCCCCAGGAGGATGCCCCCCGCCGGGTACAGAAGCGGAAGAAGCTGAACTGGAAGCCCGTATGGTTTGCCGTGGCCGCCGCAGTGCTGGCGGCGGTGCTGCTGGTGGCCTCATTGACGGATACCACCGCCTTTGACGGCCTGCGCCGCAGCATCACCTATGCCCGGGCAAAAAAAGATGAGACGGGCTGCGCCCAGCCGTACCACTATGCCGCCGACCGCACCAGCTGCTTCGCCTCACTGGACGGCAGTCTGGCCATCGTCACCAACAGTCAGCTGCTGGTGATGCAGGAAAACGGCCAGGTGGTGTGTAATGAGACTGTAAAGTGGACCTCCTGTACAGTAGCGCAAAATCAAGGCATTGCTGCCGCCTATGACATCGGCGGCACCGACGTCTATGTGCTCAATGCCCATGGCCTTGTCCGCAGGATCACCTGCGGCGGCGAGATTTTGTCCGTCACCCTCACCCAGGAGGGCCGCCTGGCCGTCACCATCAACGAGCGGGGGTATAAGGCCGCGGTGGAGGTGTACGACGAGGATGGTGTAAAGGAGTTCGCCTTTCATTCTGTCGACAGCTTCCTGATGACTGCCTCCGTGTCCGGAGACGGTCAGGAGATGGCCGCCGTCACTATGGGCCAGTCCCAGGGCGCCTTCACCAGCAGCGTGGTTCTCTACAAGCTGAACCGCCAGGACCCCTATGCCTCCTGCGATCTGGCAGGTGTAGCGGTGTACGACCTGGGCCTTGTGGGAAAACACTACTGCGCCGTGGCGGAGGATGGCCTCCACTTCATCGACCGGAAGGGACACGCCGCCGCGTCCTACAGCTATGACGGCGGCGTGCTGCGCCGGTGCAGCCTGGGGGGCGACGGCTATGCCGCCGTGCTGCTGGGCCGCTATAAGGTGGGCAGCCAGCTGCGGCTGGTAACGGTGAACGACGACGGCAAGGAGCTGGGCTCCCTGGACCTGGATGGCGATGTGCTGAGCATGTCCGCCTCCGGCCGGTATGTGGCGGTGTTGTTTGCCGACCGGCTGGTGATTTATAACAAGAACCTCAAGGAATACGCCACGCTTCAGGGCGTCAGCAGCGCCGGGGATGTCCTCATGCGCGGCGACGGCTCTGCGGTGCTGGCCGGCTCCGCTGCCGCCAGCGTGTTCCTGCCCTGACCCCGAAAGGAGAAATGCCTATGTCCCTGTTTGCCGATATTCTGGTGCTGGCCGCGCTGGTGGCCGCCGCCTGGCTGGGCGCCAGGCGTGGCCTGCTGAAAAGCCTGGCGGGTCTCTTGATTGTTCTGGTGGCCCTGTGGGGCGCCTCCTGGGCCGCCGACCACCTGACGGAGCCTGTGGCCCAGTGGATCGAGCCCCGGGTCACCCAGCGGGTGGAGCGGAAGCTGGAGGAGAGCCACGCCGCCGACGCCGGACAGATGCTCCAGGCATTCAGCTTCCGGGGCAGCGGCCTCCAGAAGATGCTGGATGCCGTTCACCAGCGGGTGCAGCAAACCGGCGAGACCCTCATCCGGGCTGTGGCCCAGAGCATCGCCCGTTCCGTGGCGGGGACGGCGGTGTATGTGGTGGTGTTCCTGATCCTGCTGGTGCTGCTGTGGCTTTTGATGAAGCCGCTGAATGCCATTGTCACCAGGCTCCCCCTGGTCAGCACCGTCAACGGCTTGGGCGGAGCGGCCCTGGGTCTGGTGTGCGGCGGCCTTACGCTGTTTGTGGTCGTATGGGCCATGCAGCGCTTTGGATGGCTTATCACCCCGGAGCTGGTGGAAAAGACTACCCTGCTGAAATTCTTTGCAACCCACACGCCGCTGGGGCTCCTGGCGACGCTGTGACCAATTTACCCGCATAACGGAGGAAAACCATGCAACCGACTCTTTGTTCCAAATGTAAGAAAAATGTGGCCGTGGTCTTTATTTCCCGGCAGAATGAAAAGGGCGAGATGGTCAACGAGGGCCTGTGCCTGAAATGCGCCGCCCAGCTGGGCCTGCCCCAGGTGGAGGAGATGATGAAGAAAATGGGCATCTCCCCGGAGGATCTGGAGAACATCAACAACGAGATGATGCAGGCCTTCGGCGGCGCAGAGGAGCTCAGCGACATGACCGAGGCCCAGGACGACGACGGTGACGATGATGAGGAAAGCGGCAAGACCGCCACCTTCCCGTTTTTGAACCGCCTGTTCGGAAGCAGCAACCCCCCGGCGGAGAAGTCCGACGCGCCCTCCGGCCGGGAGGAGACTCCCAAGGGCCGCAAGGCCGACAAAAAGCACAAGTATCTGGACAGCTACTGCATCAATCTCAGCCAGCGGGCCCGGGACGGCAAGCTGGACGCGGTCATCGGCCGGGAGGAGGAGATCCAGCGTGTGGTGCAGATTCTGAACCGCCGCCAGAAGAACAACCCCTGCCTCATCGGCGAACCCGGCGTGGGCAAGACGGCCATTGCCGAGGGTCTGGCCCAGCGCATTGTGGCCGGCGACGTGCCCTTCAAGCTGCGGGATAAGCAGGTATACCTGCTGGACCTGACGGCTCTGGTGGCCGGGACCCAGTTCCGGGGCCAGTTTGAAAGCCGTATGAAGGGCCTTATCGAGGAGATCCGTAAGCTGGGAAATATCATCCTGGTCATCGACGAGGTCCACAACATTGTTGGGGCCGGAGACGCCGAGGGCAGCATGAACGCCGCCAATATCCTCAAGCCTGCCCTGTCCCGGGGCGAGATCCAGGTCATCGGCGCCACCACCTTCAACGAATACCGCAAGCACATTGAAAAGGACACCGCCCTGGAGCGCCGCTTCCAGCCGGTCACCGTCAACGAGCCCAGCCTGGAGGATACGCTGAAGATACTCCAGGGCATCGCCCACTACTACGAGGCGTATCACGGCGTTTCCATCCCCCAGGGGGTGCTGCGCCAGGCGGTTGCGCTGTCCGAGCGTTATATCACCGACCGGTTCCTGCCAGATAAGGCCATTGACCTTATCGACGAGGCCTGCTCCGATATGAACCTCCACGACCCGGACATCAACCGTCGCATGGAGGTCAAGCGGGACCTGGAGAACGTCACCTTCGAGCGGGAGACCCTGATGTCCGCCCAGCCGCCGGAGGGGCAGGAGCTGTCCCAGGAGGAGCTGGACGCCCGCTATGCCCGCATTGCCGAGCTCCGCAGCCAGGAGCTGCGGCTGCAGCAGGAACTGTCTGCCCTGGAGGCCAAGGGTACGCCCCAGCTGACCATGGACAATATTGCCCGGGTCATTGAGATGTGGACTAAGATTCCTGCCAGCAAGATCAAGGAGGAGGAATTCCGCCGCCTGTCCCAGCTGGAGGATCGTCTGAAGCAGCATATCGTGGGCCAGGACGAGGCGGTTTCCGCCGTGTCCGCCGCCATCCGCCGCAACCGGGTGGGTATTTCCCCCAAGCACAAGCCCGTCAGCTTTATTTTCGTGGGCAGCACCGGCGTGGGCAAGACGGAGCTGGTAAAGCAGCTGGCCGCCGACCTGTTCAACACCCCGGATGCGCTGATTCGCCTGGATATGTCCGAGTTCATGGAAAAGCACTCTGTTTCCCGTCTGGTGGGCTCGCCTCCGGGCTATGTGGGCTATGACGAGGCAGGCCAGCTGACGGAGAAGATCCGCCGCAAGCCCTATTCTGTCATTCTGTTCGACGAGATTGAAAAGGCCCATCCGGATGTGCTGAACATCCTGCTGCAAATTCTGGACGACGGCGAGATCACCGATGCCCATGGCCGCAAGGTGAATTTTGAAAACACCGTCATCGTCATGACCTCCAACGCCGGGTCCGACAGGGCCGCCGGTTCCGTGGGCTTTGGCCGCAGCGCCGACGACCAGGGCCGTGAGCGCACCATGAAGGCTCTGCGGGAATTCCTGCGTCCGGAATTTATCAACCGCGTGGACGAGATCGTCTATTTCCACCAGCTGACGGAGGAGAATTTTGCCGCCATCGCCCGGATCATGCTGGATGAGCTGCGGGATTCCCTGCGGGAGAAGGGGTACACCTTCACCTATGACGACGCGCTGGTGGAGCATCTGGTGAAATCCTCCTATTCTGCGGCCTACGGCGCCCGGAATCTGCGCCGCTGCATCCAGAAGGAGCTGGAGGACCCCATGGCGGTTCAGATCATCGACAGCTTCGAGCACCCCATCACCCAGCTGCGGGCCACCGCAGAGGATGGCAAGGTGCGGCTGGACACCCTGTAAGGAGGCGGTTTCATGCTGTTCCGCAAGGATATCGAGCCCCGCTGCGCCTATTGCGCTCAGGGGGTCCGCATCAATGAGACGCAGGTGGCCTGCATGAAAAAGGGCATCGTGGCGGCGGAAAACCACTGCTTCCGCTTCCGCTACGACCCGTTGAAGCGGGTTCCGCCCCGTCCGGCTCAGTTGTCCACCGACGGGCTGAAGGAGGAAGATTTCAGCCTGTAAAACCCAGAAATCAGAGAGAAAAGGGGTAAAACCATGACGCCGAAAACCGTTTGGGCCGTTTATTTCAGCGGTACCGGCACCACGGAGCGCACGGTGCGCAGCGTTGCCGGAGAGCTGGCCCGGATGCTTTCCGTGCCCTGCCGCAGCATTGACTTTACCCGGCCCCAGGCCCGGCAGAAGGAGCTTTCCTTCTGCGAGAGGGATCTGGTGGTATTCGGAACGCCGGTGTATGCCGGGCGGGTGCCCAATGTGCTGCTGCCGTATCTGCGGGAAAAGGTCCGGGGCGGAGGCGCGCTGGCGGTGCCGGTGGTGCTGTTCGGCAACCGGAACTATGATGACGCGCTGATCGAGCTGCGGGACCTGCTCCAGGCAGACGGCTTCGGCTGTATTGCGGCAGGGGCCTTCGTGGGGGAGCACAGCTTCTCCCGGACCCTGGGCGCGGGCCGTCCGGACGATCGGGATATGGCGGGACATCCCGCCTTTGCCCGGGAAATCTGCGGGAAATTAGCGGGACAAGCCGGGACAGAGAATACGCCTGTTGCCGTCCGGGGGGAAACACCAATCCGCCCCTATTACACCCCACGGGATCGCCACGGAAACCCCATCAGCATCCTGAAGGTAAAACCCAGAACGGACATGGCAAAGTGCGGCGGCTGCGGTCTGTGCGCGGAGCTGTGCCCTATGGGCTCCATTGACCCGGCGGATGTGTCCCGGGTCAATGGCATCTGCATCAAGTGCTGCGCCTGCGTAAAAAAGTGCCCTGCCGGAGCCAAGTATTTTGACGATCCCGGATACCTGTTTCACCAGCACGAGCTGGAGGACGTTTACACCCGCCGGGCGGAAAACGAATGGTTCGTATAAATGCAAATAATCAAAACCTCCGGCATCTGCCGGAGGTTTTGATTATTTGCAGCGCTTATGGCCGGATGAAATCATACGCCGTGCGCAGGGTGCCGTTGGAGGCATAGATATTGCCGCATTTACGGAAACCGTAGCCGGTGATGGCAGACTGCATGGTATGATTGTTTTCATGGGTGTCGATGCGGACATAGTCCATGATGCCGAGGCAGAAGGAAAAACAGGCCCGGGCCACGCCGTGGGCGGTTCCCTTGGAGGCCAGGCGGTGGATGGTGCCGTAGGGCCGGTCCGCGTGCCAATGGCCGTTCAGCAGCACCCGGTAGGTAGGTTCGTCGCCGATGATAAATGAAAATGTGCCGACGATGACGCCGCCGTCTGTCAGGACATAGCTGTGGCCCCGGGCAATGTCCGGCAGCAGCTCCGGCAGACCGGGATAATCGCCGCCCCACTGACCGGCGTTGCCGTGGGCAGCCATGTATGCCTTGGCGATGCGGAAAATCTCCAGAATGGCGGGTACATCCGCCGGTGCTGCTCTGCGAATGTCCATGGCGTTACGATTGGCTGCCGTCTTTGTTGGCAAAGATCACGCCCAGGGTAATGAGAACCGCGCCCAGAATACTCATCCAGCTGATCTTCTCGCCCAGCAGCAGCCAGCCCACCACCACGGTGACAAAGGGGGAGGCGTACAGATAGTTGTTGGTGACCACCACGCCCAGACGCTTGAAGGCGATGTTCCAGATGGCGAAGCATACCGCATTGCCGAACACGCCCAGAAACAGCCAGGAAATCAGAATTTTCGGCTGGGAAAACAGGGGAGACAGGCTGGGCATGCCGTCCGTCAGCAGCACCAGGGGCAGGGAGGTGAGGAAGGCCCAGAGGAACACCCGGCGGGTCACCAGGAAGTTGTCGTACCGCTCGGTATATTTCTTCACAAGGATGGAGTACACAGCCCACATCAGGGCAGCGGCCAGGGCCAGCAGGTCGCCCAGGGGGCTCAGGTGGAAGGACAGGGTGCCGTTGAGCACCACCAGCACCACGCCGACGATGGCCACCAGCGCGCCGATATACACCAGCTTTCCCAGCTTTTCCCCCTTGCGGGAGAACAGCTGTGCCAGGATCACCGTCAGAATAGGGGACATGGATACCAGAATACTGACGTTGGCGGCGGAGGTATGGGCGGCGGCGGTATTTTGCAGGAAGAAGTAGACGCTGCCGCCGGTGATGCCGATGAGGATGAACATCAGCTCATCCTTCCAGGGGAGCTTCAGGGTCCTGGGCCGCAGGGCCCACAGGGTCAGGTAGGCAAGGCCCATCCGCAGGGGGATGATCTGGGTGGGGGTGTAGGCCGTCAGCATGACCTTGGTCAGCACAAAGCAGCTGCCCCAGACCAGAATGGTAAACAGGGCATAGAGATGCCCCAGGGTTTTCTTTTGCACGGTGATGTTCTCCTCTTTCTCTTTTTATTCTCTTTGCGCGGCCAGAGTGCGTTTCGGCGGGCTTACAGCCCACCGAAACGCACGGGTCGGAGCGAAATCTCTCTTGTCAAAAAAGGGCACCGCCCCTTTTTGACAAGCTCTTGCAAAATGCCCGGCAGCACCGGGCATTCTGCATGGGGTTTTGCATGGGGTTTTGCATGGGGAAGTGTGGTCAATCCTGGGGCAGGGTAGGGGTCTCGCCGTTCAGAACCTGCTGAATCAAGCTCTTGGCGGTATTGATCTGGGTGGCGTTGGGCCACATGACCCACAGGGTCTCGTTGCCGGCGGAATAGCACGGCTCCATGCCGCCTTCGCCGCTGACGGAATAGCTGGTGATGTTCCAATGGACGTTGTCCCGCAGCTGCATCTGCACCAGGCTGCTGATGTCCTCGTAGGTCAGGCTGGTGATGAAGGAGGAGGACACGGCGTCCAGGACCTTCTGATATCCCTTGAGGATAGCAGGGGAGGAGGCCTTGTCCACAATGGCGCGGATCACGGCCATCTGGTTGCGGCCCCGCTGATTATCGCCGTCGCCGAAGGCGTGGCGTTCCCGGGCGAAGCACAGGGCCTGCTCTCCGTTGAGGTGGTTGATGCCCTGAGTGAAGGTGTAGCCCGCCATGTGGACGCCGTCGCCGTTTTCGTCAGGCACCTCCATGCCAACGGTGGTGAACTCGTGTTCGGAGTTCACATCCACGCCGCCCAGGGCATCCACGATCTTCTTCAGGCCCGCGAAATTCACCCGGGCATAGTAATCCGCCTTGACCCCGTAGAGGTTCCCCAGCACGGCGGCAGATTCGTCGATGCCGTACATGCCGGCGTGAGTCAGCTTATCCCGCTGGCCGTTGCGGGCCAGGGGCACATAATAATCCCGGGGGGTATTGATCAGCAGGATCTGGTGGGTGCGGGGGTGGATCACCGCCAGAATGTTCACGTCACTGAGGCTCTGGATATTGATATCGCTGCTGCGGGCGTCGATGCCGCTGCAATAGACGATGAAGGGCTCGGAGGTGATGGAGGCGTTGGGCTTGATGGGCTCCACCTCCTTGGTGGTGCTGAATTCATAGATGATGCGGGTATCCTTGGAGAAGGTGCTGTAATCCTCCAGACTGTCCAGCGTGGTGAGATAGCTGGAGTTGAGGATGATGGCCCCGGCGTTGCCGTCGTACAGGGCGTCGGCCAGGGAGGTCAGGTCCGTGTAGGTGCTGGTATCCACACGGCCGCCCAGGCCGTCCTTGATATCGTCCAGCAGGGCCTGGGTATTGTCGGCGCTGATGTCGGCGTCCTCGCTGAGGATGCCGAAGGTGTAGCCCACGGTATCGCCGATGCTGCGGGCAGGGTCGTCGTCCATGACCACTACATAGGAGGTGGTCTTTTGCAGGGTGTGGCCCGCAATGGCCAGCAGGGCGCTTCTGCCGGAGGCGGCAGCCACGGAGCCATACAGCATCAGGCCGGACAGCAGCACCGCCAGCAGGCCGCAGACTACCTTGCTGGTCTTGACCCGGCGGATGGGCAGCTGGATGATGACATGGCCTGCGTTGATCAGCAGCAGGACCACCTCAATGACGATGAGGTACAGATCCGTCAGCAGCTTGGTGGACATCAGCTGCACCAGCAGCACCAGACTGCAGATCATCAGCAGGGCCACAGTGGCCAGGCCGAACCAATCGGCACTGGTACGGTAGAGCCTGCGCCGTCTCCGGCGGGGCTGTTCTTGTTCGTTCATAAGCGTTTCGTCCTTTCTGCGTCAGGGATTCACGGTGGGCGTCTCGCCCCGGAGGACCTGCTGGATCAGATCCTGGGCAGTGGCGACCATCTGTTCATTGGGCAGGACCACGGCATACCGGGCGTCATTTCCCAGGCTGTAGCAATAGTCGGCGCTGTTTTCACCGGCAAGGCCGTATGTAGTGATGTTCCAGCCGGACATATCCTGCAGCTGCATCTTTACCAGGGAAATAATATCTTCCTTGGGCATATTGGTGGCGATGGAGTCGGAGGCGGCGGCCAGGACATCCTGGTAGCTTTTCAGAATGGCAGGGGAGGCCGCCTTATTGACGATGCCCTGGACTACCAGCATCTGGTTGCGGCCCCGCTGCATGTCGCCATCGTTGAAGGCGTCCCGCTCACGGGCAAAGGCCAGCGCCTGGCGGCCATCCAGGTGATTCACGCCCTTCTGGAAGGAGTAGGCGGCGAAGTGGAAGTTGCCGCTGCCGTCCTCGTCGGGCACCTCCATGCCCACAGTGTTGAAGGCCACGTCCGAATTGACGTCGATGCCGCCCAGGGCATCGATGACGCCCACCAGGCCGGCAAAGTGGACCCGGGCGTAATAGTTCACGTCCACGTTATACAGCTGCTCCAGGCCCTTGATGGACTCCTCGATGCCGTAGAGGCCGAAGTGGGTGAGCTTATCCTTCTGCCCGTAAGAGGGAAGGGGCAGGTAATAGTCCCGGGGGGTGCTGACCAGCAGAATCTGATGGGTGGAGGGGTTCACAACAGCCAGAATATTGGTATCGCTGCGGCTGTTGAGGGGGATATAATCCACCCGTTCGTCGGTGCCGCTGCAATACACCACAAAGGGCTCCCGGGAGATGTTGGCGTTGGGAGCAATGGGCTCGGGGTCCTCCTTGTCGATGGAAAAGCGGTAAATGACCTTGGTGTCCTTGGAGAAGCTCTGGTATCCCTCCGTACCCTTGAGGACGGAGAAGTAGCTGTTGTTGAGGATAACGGCGTCCACCTGCCGGTTCAGCAGGGCGTCGGCCAGCTGGGTGAGGGTGCCGAAGCCGGCGGTCTTTACCTGGCCCATGCCGTCCTCAATATGGGAAAGGGCGGCGTCGGTGTTTTCCCGGTCCAGGGTTTCCAGGATGCCGTAGGTATAGCCGAAGGTATCGTTGACGGTCTCGGCGGGGTCATCGGCCCGGACCACCACGCAGGTGGTGGTCTTGGCAGAGCCGCCGGAGGTGATATTGGACAGGAACTTCATAAGGGAGCCGGCGGCGGTGGAGGTGAAGATCATGGCGGCGGACAGCACCAGCGCCACCACGGCGCAGATGAGCTTTCCGGCCACATTGCGGCGCACCGGCAGCTGCACAAAGGCATGCAGCCCGTTGAGAAGCACCAGCACCAGAATCAGCACAACGGTCAGCACCGTGGTCAGCACACCGGCGCCAAGCACCCGCACCAGCAGGATCACGCTGCACACCAGCATGCACAGCAGGGCAAGCAGCCCGAACCAGTCGGCCAGGCCGCGGCTCCCACCCCGGGAGCCATAGTAGGATGAATAGGCATTTCTGCGACGTCTGCTCATGGGTTTTCTCCTTGTTTTTTCTCTATATCTTTTTGCGTGTGCCGCTCAGGGGAGCTGAGGCGTTTCGCCGGACATGACCTGGCGGATGAGCTCCTTGGCGGTGTTGACGGTGTCCATATTGGGGCGCATGACCCAGGCGGCATCGCCCAGAGCATAGCAATACGAGGTATCACCGGAGCCGGAGACGGCGTAGCTGGTAACGTGCCAGCCGGATATATCCTGCAGCTGCATCTGCACCAGGGCGGCGATGTCGTCGTAGCTGAGGCTGGTGAGAAAGGCGTCGGACAGGGAGGACAGCAGCGTCTGGTAATTTTTCAGCACGGCAGGGGAGGACGCCTTGCTGATGATGGCCTGGATGACGGCCATCTGGTTTTTGCCCCGCTGATTGTCGCCATCGGCAAAGGCATAGCGCTCACGGGAGAAGCACAGAGCTGCCTCACCGTCCAGGTGATTCACGCCCTCGGTGAAATCGTAGCCGCCCATGGAGAAGGCCTTTGTGGAATACACGTCTACGCCGCCCAGAGCGTCCACGATCCGGGTGAGCCCGGCGAAGTTGACACGCATGTAAAAGGACGTGTGGGTGCCGTACAGGTTATCCAGGGTCCGCATGGATTCGCCGGTGCCGTAGATCCCGGCGTGGGTCAGCTTGTCCAGCTGGCCGTTGTGGGCCAGGGGCAGGTAATAGTCCCGGGGGGTGTTCACCAGCAGGATCTGGCGGGTGGTGGGATTCACCACGGCCAGGATATTCACGTCGCTGCGGCTGGTGATGCTGATGTCGCTGCTGCGGGCGTCGATGCCGCTGCAATAGACCACAAAGGGGTCCTTGGTCACATCCACTGGGGCATCGGCAGGCGTAGGCTCCACGGCTTTGGTGGTGGTGTATTCATACAGGATGCGGGTGCGGTCGGAAAAGTCGGCGTAGCCCTCCTGCTCCTCCAGCAGGGGAATGTAGCCCTTGTTCAGCAGAATGGCGCCCACCTGATCGTCATACAGGGCGTCCGTCAGCAGGGCAGGGGAGGCGTAGGCCGTGTGGTGCGCTGAGCCCAGCTTCTCCTGAAGCTGTTGGAGCAGGGACTGGGTATTCTCCGTGTCCCGGTCCTCCAGAATACCCAGCAGATAGCCCTTGATGTCGTCAATGCTCTGAGCGGGGTCATCGGCATTGACGATGACGCAGGTAATGTCGGTTTCGGCAGATTTATCGGCGATGTCAGTAATGGCGTGCTGCACGGAGGTCAGGGCCGCCGCGCCGTAGATCATGGCGGCAGACAGCAGCAGGGCGATGACGCCGCAGACGATCTTGCCGCCGGTTTTGTTCCGGCGGGGGAGCTGGACCCAGCCATGAAGCCCGCTGAGCACCAGCAGAGCGCCGGAGGCCAGCAGCAGATGGCCTGCGGACAGGAACCGGGTGGAGATCAGACGAATCACCAGCACCGCGCTGCTGATCAGCAGCACAGCGAAGGCGGCCAGACCAAACCAATCCGCCCCGCTGCGGCGGGGGGAGGTGTTTTCAGTTGCCATAGCGTTTCTCCTTTGTGTTGGGATAAGTCGCCGGTGCGCCGCTTCGCAAAGCACACCCATTGTAATTTACATGGTAACAGTCTCCTATTATATATCCTGCGGCGTCAAATTTCCATCCTTATTTGTAACAAAATTATGAATTTCCCCGTATTTACCGGTCGAGGATAGGGTCCCGGAGGGTAAAACGGTTGAAGCGGCAGAAAAAATGTGGTATGATGGGAGCAAGATACCGCACCCGCTGCGGAACAGCGGGGCCGGCGAAACGAGGAGGAAACACACATGAAAGCAGCGCTTGTCATCATGGCGGCTGGGCTGGGCTCCCGCTATGGCGGAAATAAACAGGTTGACGGGGTAGGCCCCGGCGGCGAAATCCTCATGGAATACTCCATTCACGACGCTATTCGGGCAGGCTTCACCAAGATCGTATTCATCATCAAGGACGACATGGTGGACCTGATGCGCACGCTGTGCGGCGACCGCATTGCCGGCCTGACGGCCCGGGACGGGGAGCCGGTGGAGGTCTGCTATGCCGTGCAGGACTATTCCAGTCTGCCGGCGTTCTATACCGTGCCTGCCGGGCGCACCAAGCCCTTCGGCACCACCCACGCCGTGCTGTGCGCGCGGCCCTATGTCCAGGAGCCCTTCTGCGTTATCAATGCCGACGACTATTACGGCGTGGATGCGTACCGGGCCATCTATCAGGAGCTGGGCCGCCTGCCGCAGCAGGGAAAGGCCACCATGGTGGGTTATCTGCTGCGCAACACCGTCAGCGCCCACGGTACCGTGTCCCGTGGTGTATGCCACGTGGAGGATGGCCATCTGACAGGTATTCACGAGGCTCTGAAGATCCAGCTGTTTCCCGACGGCACCATCGCCGACGTGGTCGACGGTCAGCGCCGGGAGCTGGCGGCAGATATGCCGGTGTCCATGAACTTCTGGGGCTTTATGCCGTCTATTTTCGACCAGATGGAGGAATATTTGGACGACTTCCTGCGGGCGCTGCCGCCGGAGGAGATCAAGGCGGAGTGCCTGCTGCCCAACATGGTGGGCGATCTGCTGAAAAAGGGACGGCTGTCCGTGTCCGTGCTGCATTCGGCGGACCGGTGGTTCGGTATGACGTATCACCAGGACCGGCAGGCCGTTGCCCGGGAGCTGGCAAGGCTTCACGAAAACGGAACATATCCCCCCACGCTGCGGAGCTGAAAAGGAGAATATTTTCATGTATACCACCGAAAAACAGGCGCCCGGGCGGCTGACAAGAAGACGGAGCGGCCGGCGGTGGCTGCTGATCCCGGCGCTGTGTGCCGTGCTGATCCTGGCCGTGGTGCTGATCGTGGAGCTGGGGAAAAAGCCCCAGGTGCTGCCCGCCGAAACGCCTGCCACGCCGATTTCCCAGGAAAAGCCTCAGAAGCCGGAGCCTACTCCGGAGCCGATCCCGGAGCTTCTGACCCTGGTAAACCCCTGGAACCAGGTGCCGGAGGACTGGTCTGTGGACCTGGTGACCCTGCCCAACGGGCTGGAGGTCGACAAGCGCTGCTATGACGCGCTGATGGAAATGATCGACGGGTGCTACGACGCAGGGCTGACGCCGGTGATCTGCTCCGCCTATCGGGCACAGGATTTCCAGGAAACGCTTTATAATAATAAGGTATCGGAATGGATGGACCAGGGATACGGCCTGGAGGACGCCAAGGCCAAAGCCGGGCGCCAGGTGGCGGTGCCGGGCACCAGCGAGCATCAGCTGGGGTTGGCGGTGGACATTGTGGACGTCAGCTATCAGCTGCTGGACACCAATCAGGAGAACACTGACGTGCAGAAATGGCTGCTGGAAAACAGCTGGCGGTATGGATTCATCCTGCGGTATCCCACGGACAAGACGGACATTACGGGCATCGTGTATGAGCCGTGGCATTACCGCTATGTCGGCAAGGAATACGCCAAGGAGATCTATGAGAAAGGCGTGTGCCTGGAGCAGTATCTGGAGCAGTGGGGCAAGTAGAGTGAGGGGTATATACAATTGAACAAAATAAAAATTTTGTTCAATTGAGAGCAGGCTATCATTCTTTTCCACGGAATCCCTTGTGCCCATATGGAATCCAAGCACAGATCCTTCTCGTATCGTATATGGGAAAAAGCATATGAACACAGACTATCGAACAGATTCACCGGAGATCCTGTTGGATTTCCTGTCATATCATGAGACCATCAAGGCCCATTCCCAGCGGACGGTGGATGAGTATTATCTGGACCTGCGGAATTTTTTCCGCTACCTGAAATGGTCCCGGGACCCGGCGCTGCAGGAGCAGCCCATGGACGCTGTGGACATCCGGGATGTGGACCTGCCCTTTGTAGGGGCCGTGACCCTGTCGGAGGTCTACGCTTATATGGCTTACCTGAGCCGGGACCGGGTGCTGCATCCCAACAGCGACCGGTCCGCCAAGGGGCTCAGCCCCGCGTCCCGGGCCCGAAAGCTGGCGACGATACGGTCGTTTTATGGGTATTTATGCAACAAAGTGCACAAGCTGGATCACAATCCCGTGAAGGATATCGATGCACCCAAGCTGAAAAAAACGCTGCCACGGTATCTGACCCTGGATGAGAGCATTTCCCTGCTGGAGTCGGTGGATGGACCAAACCGGGAGCGGGATCTGTGCATTCTGACACTGTTTCTGAACTGCGGGCTGCGTATTTCGGAGCTGATCGGGCTGAACCTGGCGGATATCCACGACGACGCACTGCGGGTTCTGGGTAAGGGTGATAAGGTGCGGATCGTGTATCTGAACCAGGCGTGTCAGGATACGCTGGCGGATTATCTGGCGGTGCGCCGGCCCATCACCGGGCCGGATCGGGACGCCCTGTTTCTGTCGGGGCGAAACCAGCGAATCAGCCGGTCTATGGTGAATACCCTGGTGAAAAAACGCCTGTCTCAGGCGGGGCTGGACAGCACCCAGTACTCCTCTCATAAGCTTCGGCATACCGCTGCCACGCTGATGCTGCAAAACGGCGTGGATGTGCGGGCGGTGCAGGAGGTGTTGGGACACGAGCACCTGAATACCACGGAAATCTATACCCATATCGACAATGAAGCACTGCGGGTAGCTGCAAAGGCAAACCCCTTGTCACATGTGAAAATCAAAGGCAAAATAGGCGATAAGGACGACTGAGAGGGGGCTATGGCCCCCTCTCCCCTTTTGCGGCGTTTTCCGCAAATTTTTGCGGGTTTTTTTATGACAGACCATTGACATTTTGTCCGGAATGCTATACGCTAACGCAGGTAAATACTTTATATGGAGGTTTCTCATGAATACGGCAGAGCTTTCCAGCATGAGCAAGCAGGTCCGGCGGGACATTATCAACATGACCGCCAATGCCGGCAGCGGCCACCCCGGTGGTTCCTTGTCCGCAGCGGATCTGATGACTTGCCTGTTTTTCAACCACATGCACGTGGACCCCAAGCGCCCCGACGATCCGGATCGGGACCGCTTCGTGCTGAGCAAGGGCCATGCGGCTCCCTGCTACTACGCGGTGCTGGCGGAGATGGGCTTCATCAGCCGGGACGAGTTCAAGAATTTCCGCCAGCTGCACAGCATCCTCCAGGGGCACCCCGACAGCAAAAAGGTTCCCGGCATCGACGCGGCCACCGGCTCCCTGGGCCAGGGCTGTTCCATCGCCGTGGGTATGGCGCTGGGCGCCAAGCTCCAGCACAAGGATTGCAGGGTCTATGCCCTGCTGGGCGACGGCGAGTGCCAGGAGGGCCAGATCTGGGAGTCCTTCATGGCGGCTGCCCACTATAAGCTGGACAATCTGACCATCATCATCGACAACAACGGCCTGCAGATCGACGGCACCAATGACGAGGTCATGTCTCTGGGCGACCTGCCCGCCAAGCTGCGGGCCTTCGGCCTGGATGTTCATGAGATCGACGGCCACGATCTGGACACCATTGAGGCGGCCCTCAGCGCACCCGCCGTTCCCGGTGTGCCCAAGTGTATCCTGGCCCACACCGTCAAGGGCAAGGGCGTCTCCTTTATGGAGAACCAGGTGGGCTGGCACGGCAAGGCTCCCAACCAGGAGCAACGGCAGCAGGCTTTGAAGGAATTGGAGGACTGAGACCATGAGTGAAAAAATCGCGACCCGCGAGGCATACGGCAAGGCTCTGGCCGAGCTGGGCAACGTCAACGACAAGGTCGTGGTGCTGGACGCAGACCTGGCTGGCGCCACCATGACCAAGCATTTCAAGGCCGCGCATCCGGAGCGCTTCTTCGACTGCGGTATCGCTGAGGCAGATATGGTGGATATCAGCGCGGGCCTGTCCACCATGGGTCTGGTTCCCTTCTGCTCTACGTTTGCTATGTTCGGCGCAGGCCGGGCCTATGAACAGATCCGCAACTCCATCGCCTATCCCAGGTTCAACGTGAAGATCTGCTGCTCCCACGCCGGTGTGTCCGTGGGTGAGGACGGCGGCAGCCACCAGGCCATTGAGGACATCGGGCTGATGCGGCTGATCCCCGGCATGACCGTGGTGGTGCCCGCCGACGCCACCGAGGCACGGAAGGCTGTGTTCGCCGCAGCAGAGTTCCAGGGCCCCCTGTACATGCGTCTGGGCCGTCTGGCCTCCCCGGTGTTTGAGAAGGATTATCCCTTTGAGATCGGCAAGGCCAACGTTATGCGCGAAGGAACGGATGCCGCCGTGTTCGCCTGCGGCCTGATGGTCAGCGAGACGCTGGAGGCTGCCAAGCTGCTGGAGGCTGAGGGCATCCACATCGCCGTGATCAATGTCCACACCATCAAGCCCATCGACGCCGACTGCGTCAGCCATTGGGCCCGGAAGTGCGGCAACGTGGTGACCGTGGAGGAGCACAGCGTTATCGGCGGCCTGGGCGATGCCGTGGCCGATGTGCTGATGGGCAAGGTCAACTGCAGGTTCCGCAAGATCGGCATCAACGATCAGTTCGGCCAGTCCGGCAAGGCCCTGGAGGTCCTGCGGGAGTATGGTCTCACCGCCGACCAGATCGCGGCGCGGATCAAGGAGACTCTGTAAATCCGTTGTGTATAGCAAAAGAGGAGAAATCGAAAGATTTCTCCTCTTTTTGGCGCTTCTGCTGCACGAATTCATCAGATTTGCCCAGGCTTCACAAGACATGCAGCCGCCATTCCTGTAAACCTTTCGTGAACATATGCGCCTAGTATGGCAAGACCGCCGGACATACCGTTGCATCCGGAATGTTCAAACCCGCAGCACACATCATCCGCAGCTGGTGAAAATTCAGTCTTGACAGCCGTAGGAAAAAAACGTATAATGGATAGGCTGACGGGGTGTAGCGCAGTTGGTAGCGCGCTTGGTTCGGGACCAAGAGGCCCGGGGTTCAAATCCCCGCACTCCGACCATGCAGAGTGTCCTTATAGGATCTGAGTATCCTGTAATGGACACTCTGCTTTTTTATTTCCCACAAAGTTCATACCGCAAGGCGTTCCGGGGCGTAGCTGAGTGCTGCGCCTTTTCTTGTTTCCATGATCATGTCGGCCGACCGGATCTTCCGGCGATCCGATCTGCAAGCCGGGGGTGAAAACAGGCCGTACCCCGCAGCGCACAGTCAGCGGCTGCGGGGTACGGGTGTGATGATTACTTTTTCTCCTGCTCCCTGCGGTCCTGCTCCTCCAGCTGGCGCTTGGTGCGGCGCAGATCGTAGACCTGCAGCGCCGCCGACAGCAGCGCTGCTGCGAACAGAATATAGTACACCGCCTGGTGCAGGTAAATGCCGGCCATCAGGAACAGTACGGCCAGCGCCGCCAGAATGACGGTGATATCCAGCTGCTTCCGGCGCTTTTTGGTACGGCGGAGAATTTCCAGCCTCTTTTCGTTATCGTCCATATTGTATCTCCTTGCTATATTTCTTCCCGGGGCCCCGGGCGCAGTTGGGTCTCCCCCGGCTCCAGACGCAGCCGTCCGGCAGACAACTCCGTAAGCCGGTCCTGAAGCCGCTTTGGAGCGTCCTCCGGCAGGGACAGGTTCAAGGTGACATCCGCCCCGTAGTCGATGCCGTCCACGGTGCCGCCGGTGGCCTGAGCCTCCAGCTTCACCCGCTCCAGCAGCGGATAGGGACAGGTACACCGGGCGGCGGTCCACCGCCCCATGGCAGCCACCCCGGCAGCGGCCAAGGCATCCCGGGCGCTTTTTCCATAGGCCCGGGTGAGGCCCCCGGCCCCCAGCAGGATGCCGCCGAAATACCGGGTCACCACGCATACGGCGTTGGTGACGTTCTCCCGCTGAAGCACCGCCAGCATGGGCTGTCCCGCCGTGCCCTGGGGCTCGCCGTCGTCGCTGTAGCGGACCACAGTGCTGCCCAGCAGGTAGCACCAGCAGTTGTGCCGGGCATCATAGTGCTGCTTCTTCACCCGGCGGATCAGCTCCTGGGCCTGGTCCTCGCTGTCCACCGGCCAGATGTGGCCAATGAACCGGGAGCGCTTTTCCACAAATTCGCTTTCCGCCTCCTGATAGGGAACGTAGATTTTATCCCCCATGGCGGACCTCCCACTCCTGTCTTGTGATGGCCTGGCACACGCCGGGGCGCTCCGTTCCGTCGGGCCACGGCGACGGCGGCGTATCGCAGACATGGCGGAAGCCGCACTTCTCCTGCACCCGCCGGGACTTCTCATTTTCCGGGGAATGGGCGCACCATACGCGCTGGACTCCCATCTCCTGAAACTGCCAGCGCAGCAGCTCCTCCACGGCCTCGGGAACAAGCCCCTGCCCCCAATAGGGCCGGGCAATCCAGTAGCCGATCTCCGGCTCTCCCTTCCCCACCGGTATCGCCGTGGGAAACACACCCACGGAGCCGATGGGACCGCCGTCGCCGCCCTTGAGCAGCACCGCGAAGGTGCCCTCCTCGGACAGCACGGTGCGGATGATCTCCCGGCTGTTTTCCACGGAGGTGTGAGGCGCCCAACCGGCGGAGGGGCCCACCTCCGGGTCCCTGGCCCAGCGGTACAGGGCCTGGGCGTCGCTGCCGCACCACGGGCGCAGGATCAGCCGCGAGGTTTCCAGCTGCGTCATAGCTCCCAATCCTCCCTTTCCTCGCGCCAGCCCTCCACATAGTCCTTGACCTGGCCCAGCACCTTAGGCGGGCACACGGCCACCACGTCGATGGAGGCAGCATACTCCACGGACTCCACCTTGGCCTCCCGGTACAGGCCGTCCAGAAGTCCGGCCTTGTCATAGGGCAGGTGCAGGGTCACCCGGCGGGTACCCTTGTCCAGCTTTTTGTCGATGCACGCCAGCAGCTCCGGCACCCCCTCGCCGGTCTTGGCGGAGATGGACACGGTGTCCTCCCCGGCGGAACGCTGACCGGAAAAGGCCAGGTCACACTTGTTGTATACCCGCAGGCAGGGGATGTGGTCCGCCTTCAGCTCCCGGATCAGGCTCTCTACAATGGCGGCCTGCTGCTGCCACTGGGGATTGGACACGTCGATGACGTGGAGCAGCAGGTCTGCGTATTCCAGCTCTTCCAGGGTGGCCTTGAAGGCCTCCACCAGCTGATGGGGCAGCTTGCGGATAAAGCCCACTGTGTCGGAGATCACCACGTCCAGGGTGTCGCTGACGGTCAGGAGGCGGGTAGTGGTGTCCAGGGTATCAAACAGGCGGTTGTTGGCGGGGATTCCGGCCCCGGTGATGGCATTGAGCAGCGTGGACTTGCCGGCGTTGGTGTAGCCCACGATGGCCACCACGGGGATCTCGTTTTTCATGCGGCGCTGACGCTGAGTACCCCGGACCCGGCGCACCTCCTCCAGCTCCGCCTTGAGCTTGTCGATCTTGCGGTGGATATGGCGGCGGTCCGTCTCCAGCTGGGTCTCGCCGGGGCCCTTGGAGCCGATGGGCCCCTTGCCGCTGGTACCGGCCTGGCGCTCCAGATGGGTCCACATGCCGATCAGCCGGGGCAGCAGATACTGATACTGGGCCAGCTCCACCTGGAGCCGTCCTTCACTGCTCCGGGCCCGGGCCGCAAAGATGTCCAGGATCAGCATGGTGCGGTCCACCACTGCCACGCCGGTGACATCGCCGATGTTCCGGGTCTGGCTGCCGGTGAGTTCGCAGTCAAAGATGAGCATATCCGCCTCCAGCCGTTCCAGATCCTCGGTGAGTTCCCGGAGCCGTCCCGAGCCCACCACGGTGGCGGAATCGGGGGCAGGACGCTTCTGAATGGAGGTGGCAGCCACCTCCACCCCGGCGGTGCGGGCCAGTTCCTCCAGCTCCAGCAGGGAGGTTTCAGCGTCATATTCGCCGGTGTCCACCGCCACCAGAATGGCACGGGGGAGTTTTTCGGTATTGTCGTACATCATAGTCAGTGTCCTCCTTGATGGAGCGGTAATTTTTAGAAAAACAGGGCTTCCGGTTCTTCCCATAGCGGGCAGGCAGCCGGTACAGTCTTAGTATGCCGCCGGAACCGGGCTTTTTTCCCGGAAAGGCAGCGCCTGGCAAGGCTATTATAGCATATCCGGGGCGGGTTTTGAACAGGACGCAAAAAACGGCTCCCGGGGAAGGAAGCCGTTTTTTGCTGTTTGTGGTGTATTGTAATTGAGGAGGGTTTGACGATACCCGCCGGCCTGGATCGGCTTGCCGGTTTGCTGCTGCGGCCCGCCGTCTTTCTGACAGCCGATGGTGTTGCGG
>OLGH01001422.1_pt1 | contig 22600 bp, 15 predicted proteins | sample 1604851 | NCBI WGS metagenome assembly OLGH01 (sample SAMEA3888894, study PRJEB22519) | human gut metagenome | biome: human gut; feature: human-associated habitat; material: faeces | place: Denmark | collected 2010 | reverse complement strand
CCGCAAAATGGGGCGTGCAGATTGTGGGAATGATTTTTCAAACACGCTCTAATACCTGTTCTTAATTTTACAGCATCATCGTCCGGAGAACAAGCTTATTCCATATTATTTATTTTTTCAGTTTCTCTTTTTTTCGTTTCGTCATCAACCCTCCAATCCTTCCGGTCTCTTTCGCAGACAGACTTTTCCATCCATCACTCAATACCCTGTCCAACAGTCCCATTTCCTCTGCAATTTCATACTTCATTCTGACCTCCGGCAATAATTCTCCATCAAGATAAGCTTTTATTTCCTTCTCTTTATCCAAAACAGCCCACACTCCTTTTCTTTGGAGTATGGGCTGTTTTCTTAATTTTTATACTGTATTTCATTCAAACGGATATTCGCAATCCGCTTCGCTGCCTGCCTGATTCGGTTAAACTTCTGTCTATTACAGATTGGATTCTGTTATCTTTTGGGAATAATAATTGCCGCAATGATATATGCCCAGATTCCCGCACCGCCAAAGCAGGTAAGGATCACCCATGCCAGACGCACCAACGTAGGGTCAATATCAAAATATTCTGCGATTCCTCCACATACACCGCAAAGCATACTGTTTTCTGATGATTTATATAAACGTTTGTCACCCATGTTCCATTTCCTCCTTAAACCCAGATTAGTCAAGCAGATAAAATCATCCGCTTCGCTACTTACTCTACACCGAATGACTTCCTGATTCGGTTAAATACCACTTTTATTTCTGCACGTCAGAGTATATGCTCCTCAGGATGTCTGCAAATCTCTGTGCTCTTTCCCGGAGAAATCTACTGATATATTTCCCATACCGCACTCCAGATCCAGTTTCCTGTCTGCGCCTTTATTGGAAATGGTTTTCTCCCGTCCAAGTCCACTGTAGGAATCAGAACCTACATCCAGATTTCCCACTCCACATTCCAGATCATAATTATAATCCTCCTGCGTACCGGTCAGTGTCAGATCCAGTTCACCCAGACCACATTCTCCATCTGTCTTCCTGGCGCTCAGATCTGCAAATGTCATACTTCCGGTTCCGATTTCCAGATCTGCCTCCATTGCAGTCACCGGATTCTTACTTTCAAATTCCCCGGCTCCCATCTCCACACTCAGCTTCTCTGTCTCAATATCTCTGTTCAGATAAACAGTACCTGCACCCATCTCAATCTCCAGCTCCTGAAGCTTAACATCTTCCGGATAGGAAATATGCACCTTTCTGGTTTTAGACAGTTTTTTCGTGCTTCTGACCTTAAGAGTATCCGAACTCTCCTTCACTGTCACATTCTTCCCACTGTCATCATAAACTCTGACACAGAAACTGTCACCCTCTTCCAGAATCAGCTCATCGTACTTCAGCTCTATATCCAGCTTTGTGGGCTGATACTTCAACTGATATACAGTGCTATCTTCCTCATTCTCATCAACAGCGCGGGCATAATCCTCACTGTCGTCACAGTCGTCGCTGTCGTCATAATCATCGCTGTCATAGTCATCGCTGTCATCATAATCATAATCATAATCATAATCGTCATAATCATCATCGTCATCATAATCATCGCTGTCATCATAATCATAATCCCCGTCTGCCACCAGAAGCACCCTTTTCAGACTTTTCACCCCTGTCAGTTCCGACATACTGGCTCCCATAACACCACCGGCAGCTGTCAGCCCGATTCCCACAGCACCAAAAATCCCCGCTGCGATCAACATTCCTTTTGTAAACTTCTTCATTTAACCTCCTCCTTTCTCTTTCTGTAAAGCACCCTGTTAAAAAAGTCAGTAATCTTCCGAAACCATTTCGGCACAATGCGTACTGCAATGCTGATCAGTCCTAATATCATAAGGATTGCCAGAGCAATCATCAGACATCCAATTCCTATGGTCAGGATCCCGGTTCCGGTCATTACAGCCAAAAGCCCTGCTCCAGCCACAACAGCTGCGATTCCGCCAACCAGTAAAACCACAGCACCTATGCCCAATCCAACGATCAGCCAGAACGGAAGCAGTAAAATTCCAACTGCAAATGTCAGAATCCCACCAACAGCCCCCTTAACAAAAGGAGAAATAAAAACCAGCAGGATCACCGCAAGGATCAGCACCGCCTGATTCCCCTTTCTGAAAAAACGCTTCCCTGTTCCCGACTCTTCTCCATATTTCTCAGGCATCTGTCCTCTCTCTTTAGTCCGGGCATCCTCATAGCCATGCTCCGTATATTCTCCATACTCATAGCCTCCTGCCGAACCTTTCAGATCCGCCTTGATGATTGCTGCAACCTTCTTGGGACTTCCAAGTTCCCTGAGCACCGAAGCTTCATTCTCAGCTCCTGCATCATCGAAATAACTATTATAAAAATCAAGGGCATCCTGCCTCTCTGTCTCGGAAATATCAGCAAGCAGCTTCTCCAGCTCCTGCATAAACCGCGCCCTGTCCATCATCCTATTCCTCCCTCAAACATCCCGCTTATCTTGGATGCATAAATTTTCCATTCAGCTTTATAAAACTCCAGCTGCGCAGCACCTCTGTCCGTCAGCTTATAATAACGCCTGTTACGTCCTGCATACGCCATATCGTAAACCTCCAGACAATCATCCTTCTGCAGCCTCCTGAGCACCGGATACAAAGTAGACTCCGAAACATCCAGAACTCCACGCACATCCTGCGTGATCTTATACCCGTAAGTCCCTTCCTTCTCCTTAGAAACAACCGCCAGAACAACCGCATCCAGAAGCGCAGCACCCGTATTAAAAACCATATGCTCACTCCCTCGTTTCAATTATGTTCTGTACAGACAGCATCATCTCTGCAATCCAGCCTTAGAGCGTGTCTGAAAAATGCTCCAGACTATACCAAAGGTAAACGCCATTTCACATCTGATACATTTATTCCATCCTGTTCACATACTATACAGAACATCAATATTGTTTTGTTAACTATATTATATGATGTATAATATAATTTTGTCAATACTATTTAGCAAAAATCATTTATACTTTATAATCATTTTGATACCTTTACCGAAAATACCTCCTTAACGTCTTCCGGTTCACTATAGCGATCCTCATAAATAATGCATTTAAAAGCATTGCCATATATCAATTTCTTATTTCATAAATTACTGCAAACAATCCAGTCCATCATAGCGTGAAGTCCTGCTGAACTGTCTTGATTGCATTATTTTATGGCATTGCTATAGTATTTCATAAACTTAATATTCCATAAACCTCACGTTATACTACAGTTATTTTCAGTAAACAGCGCAGGAAAATATATCTGTCTGAGTGCATTTGCAGGCATCTTAGATCTTCTTAGCCGGTAGAAATCTGCGTTATGGAGAAAAATCGCAACCTGTCTGAGCGAAGCCTGCAGCGGAGCGAGTTTTGCATTTTTCTCCATGCTTTTAGCAGATTTTTACCGGCTTAGAAGATCTTAGATGCCGAAACCGCACTCAGACAGATATATTTTCCTGCGCGTCCCCCACCCACCAATCAAAACTACAGCAAAGGAACCCAACCCATTATGAACGAAAATACAACACCCCTCCACCCCGCATTCCTCACCCGAATGAAAGAAATGCTCGGCAACGAATCCCCCGCATTCCTCTCCAGCTTCAGCGCTCCCCGAACCTACGGCCTGCGCATAAACACCTCCAAGATCACCTGCGAAGACTTCGAAAACCTGTCTCCATTTCCAACCCGTCAGATTCCATGGATCAAAAACGGCTACTTCTACGATGAAGACATCCGTCCTTCCAGATGCCCCTACTACCAGGCCGGCCTCTACTACCTTCAGGAACCCAGCGCCATGACCCCCGCCTCCCGCATCCCCATCGAGCCGGGTGACAGAGTCCTGGACCTCTGCGCAGCCCCGGGCGGCAAGGCAACTGCAGCAGGCGCAGCACTTCAGGGACAGGGGCTTCTGGTAGCAAACGATATCAGCACTTCCCGCGCCAGAGCCCTCCTTCGCAACCTGGAACTCTTCGGCATCCCAAATGTCTTCGTAGCAAACGAAACACCTGCAAAGTTAACCAAGGCATTCCCCGAATTCTTTGACAAGATCATCCTGGATGCTCCATGCTCCGGAGAAGGAATGTTCCGTAAAGAAGAAGCCCTTGCCAAAGACTGGACTCCTCAAAAATCCATGGAGCTTTCCGAAATCCAGAAAGAGCTTATCCTCCAGGCAGCCGATATGCTCCGTCCCGGCGGACTGATGCTTTACTCTACATGCACATTCGCGCCTGCAGAAGACGAACAAACTGTTTCCTGGCTTCTGGAAAACCGTCCTGACATGGAACTGGCAGAAATGGAAGATTATGAAGGCTTCTCCCATGGAGTTCCTGAATGGGGAAACGGAAATCCTGAACTCATCAAATGCATCCGGATTTTCCCACACAAAATGAACGGAGAGGGACACTTCCTTGCGCTCTTCCATAAAAAAGGACAGGCAATCAAGGAAAGCTCCCGTCCTCACACAAAACCGGACAAAAACGCATTTCCACTGATTGAGGAATTTCTGAACGAAATCGGTCTGAAAACCCTCTGCGGCCAGCCGTTTGACTGGGAACGTGTGGAAATCCGCGGTGATAAAGCCTACTATCTTCCCCCGGTTGCCCACAACTTCCGCGGCATCACCTTCTTAAGAAACGGTCTCTATCTCGGTGACCTGAAGAAAAACCGCTTCGAGCCGTCTCAGCCACTTGCACTGGCGATCCGCAAAAATGAAGCAGAAGCAGTCATCTCTCTCTCCGCTTCTGACGAAAGAATCACCAGATATTTAAAGGGCGAAACCTTAAATATCGAACCCGAAGAAGCAGCTCACAAAAAAGGCTGGCATCTCCTCTGTGCAGATGGATATCCCATTGGCTTCGGTAAACTGGTCAACCAGATCCTGAAAAACAAATATCCGGCAGGGTGGCGCGTATAACACGCGCTTATCCCTGCCGGATATTTGAATTCACAATAATAATATTTATTCCACTTACAGCAATATCTCTTTCTGCAATGTAAACGAATAAATGATCTTTTCCTTCACTCTTTTCCCCGTCATCCGCTCCAATGCCTGGGCATAATCCTCAAGCTGCACATGATACAGATTGATCAGCTTCTGTTCCTGTCCTCTCTTCACTCTATCCGTTTTATAGTCCACAAGAACAATCTCTTCCTCTTCCATAAAATAGGCATCGATAATTCCCTGCACCAGCACTGTTTCGTTCTTCCAACCATCATCGAGCATAGAAGCACTTCTCTGAATCACAAAAGGCTGTTCTCTGTAAAGATGTTTTTTCATGGCAGCCTTCTTCATCCTCTGCCCCAGCCCGGACTCCACAAACCTCCTGATATCCCGGATCCGGATACATTCTGCTTCCTGCTCTGTCATTTTCTGGCTCTCCAGAAGTCTCTTTAACTGAGCCCGAAGCTGTTCCTCTGTATCTGCTTCTGCATAATCCAGACATTCCATTACTCTGTGGTAAGCAGTACCTCTGGCAGCCCCCTTATACTCTTCCTGCTTCTCTGCCATAAATGCGGGAACCGGCGCTTCCTGTTCTTCCGCCTGCTCTTCGGCAGACACACTGATATTCTCTTCCAGTTCACTTTCATCATGCCAGCTTCTCTTTTTCAGATCCGAAACACTGACTTTAACCGGAATATCTTCCAGATATTTATACGGATATACAAAGGAAAATCTCTTCTCTATCTCTTCCTTCACAGCCTCATCATACACTTTATTTTCATCCCAGTTCTTCAAATATTCCTCCTGCATCTGGTTTCCTGCCTGGATGAGAACTGCTTTTTCTGTCATCTGACGGACAGTGATCTTTTTTATCACAAACTCAGAGATATCATCGTAAATCCCCGGCTGTTTCTTCATGAGGATTCCATATTCCCACAGAAGTTCACTCATGGCCCGATGCCGCACCAGTGCAGGCAGTACAAAAGCCCAGTAATTCTTTGCTTTCATTCTGGTTCCCAGTGGGAGCAGTTCTTCTTTCTCATCCAGGAAACGCGACAGCGACAGCATCTGCTTTTCCAGCTTTCCGACTGTTCCTGTAAGGATCAGTTTCTCTTTTGCTCTTGTCATGGCAACGTAAAGTACCCTCAGTTCCTCTCCCAGACTCTCTTTCAGAAGCTGTCTTCTGATCACCTGCTTATTCAGCGAAGATGCGATCACCCGTTTCTCCGGTATGATAGCATCAGCCCCTATTCCCAGTTCCGGATGAAGCAAAAGACCTGCATTCATATCCTGAAAATTAAACTGTTTTCCCATACCGGCCACAAATACTACCGGAAATTCAAGTCCCTTACTCTTGTGGATCGTCATGATCTCCACTGCGGTATTGCCCGCTCCTGTCAGATTGACTTCTCCATAGTCTACCTGATATGCCTGTAGCTGTTCGATATAGCGAACAAAGTTAAACAAACCCCTGTAGCTTGTCTTCTCATAGTCCATAGCTTTCTCCACAAGCATGGTAAGATTTGCAAAACGCTGCTCCCCTCCCGGAAGTGCCCTTGCATAATCTCCATACCCGGTTTCTTTCAGCACATAAAGGATCAATTCGTGGACCGGCGTATATGCAGCCATATTTCTTACCTTTTCAAGGAGACTCAGAAATCCTTTTAATTTAATATTCAGAGAGTTCTTTTCATCTGTTCGCAGATTACTGTTTAACAATTCAGATTTCAGCTTATCCGGATCCAGTTCTTTTTCGGGGATTTCATTTTCTCCTGCATATGCCGAAACACTCTCATAGAGCAGACCATCAGGATACTGTATTCTAAGCTCTGCCAGTTCCTGTGAAGTACATCCGACGATCGGTGAACGAAGCACTCCCATAAGCGGAATATCCTGCAGCGGATTGTCACACACCTTCAGATAATTCAATACAGTCACAATCTCGGTTGCAGAGAAATATCCGGTTCTTGATGTACAATATACGGGAATCCCCTGAGATGCCAGCACTTCCCTGAAGGTTTCTGCCCATCCATAGGCAGTGCGCAGCAGGATTACAATATCCCCGTATTCCACAGACCGGTATTTCTTCGTCTCTTTATCTACGATCTGTTCTTTTCCCACAATTTCTTTAATTCTCTGTGCAATGGCCAGCGCCTCCAGTTCCTGCCCGGTCTGATTTTCCATTTCCCTGCGGTTTCCCGATGCACCTGCGTCTTCATAGTCCTGTACATCAGACAGTTCTTCTCCGTCTCTCTCGACCAGAAGAACCTCTGTCTTTACAAATTCCTCTGACTCTCCTTCCGGAAAAGAAGCTCCGGGATAAAGGGCTGCATCTTTGTCATAGGTAATCCCTCCCAGGTCTTCCCCCATGATCTGTCGGAAAATAAAGTTTACACTCTCCAGAACCTGTTCCCTGCTCCGGAAATTTTTGTGCAGGTCAATTCTCTGCTCCTGTGCTTCTTCTGTGGAATAACTTTTATATTTTTCCATGAAAAGCTCCGGCCTTGCCAGACGGAAACGATAGATACTCTGCTTTACATCTCCTACCATGAAGATATTTTTCTTCTGGTTGATCCACCCGGATACTGCTGTTGTCAGAAGCTCCTGCACTAGGTTACTGTCCTGATATTCATCCACCAGGACTTCATCATACTTTGCGGAGAGCTCTCTCGCAGCCTGAGACATATGGATTTCTTCCCCTTCTTTCGTCATCAGTATCTGCAGGGCAAAATGTTCCATATCCGTAAAATCCAGAATATTCTTTTCTCTCTTCGCCTCTCCGAACTGTTTTTTAAATCGTGCCGTCAACTCAACTAACATCTCTATTGGGCCTCTGATATATCTGATCACTTCCAGAAGTTCTTTCTCTGCACTCTGGAAATATCGCTGCCCCAGTTCCTTCAGAATTCCCTTTTCCTCATCCCGGAGATCTTTCACTCTCTGCTTCTTCTGTTCATCTACATCCGCAGCCTTCTTTGTGCTCAGCCGGGCAAATGAGGGTTTCATAAGTATTTCTGCAGTTCCATTATAATCTCTTTTCTCTGCCAGTTCCTGCAGACTTCTTATAAGAAGCAGATCACTGCTCAGTGCCTCATCATACAGATACGGACCATCCGGCTCTGAGCAGATTCTTCGAGCCTCCTGCACCAGAAGCTTCGCTTCCTGCAGTTCATCCTTCACTGCATCCCAGAGCATCCTCATCCACTCAGTCTCTCTTAACTCTTCCAGGGAATCAATCCTGTAATCATCCATACACCCGGACAGCCATTCCTGCGGAAAAGGATTGCTCATAGCCATTTCATATAATTTCTGTATCAGGTTTCCCAGATTTTCATCTGACTTTCCTGTTGCAAAGCATTCCACGAATTTCTGAAACTTTTCATCTTTTTTGGCATAATATTCTTCAAGCAGTGCTTTCACAACATCTCCTCGCAGAAGCTTCAGCTCCCCCTCATCTGCCGTCCGATATCCCGGATCCAGTCCGATCAGATGAAAGTAATTCCGGATAATATAGGCACAGAAACCATCAATAGTTGTAATCTGTGCAGTATGAAGCAGGGTTGTCTGTCTCTGCAGATGCTCATTATCGGGATCCTCACAGAGTGCTTTTTCAATAGCTGCCGAGATCCTCTCTTTCATTTCACCTGCTGCCGCTCTTGTAAATGTCATGATCAGCAGTCTGTCAATATCCACAGGGTGTTCTTTATCTGTAATCTTACTCAGGATACGTTCTACCAGTACTGCTGTTTTTCCGGACCCGGCTGCCGCACTGACCAGAATATTTCTGTCCCGCAGCCGTATAACCTCCTGCTGCTCCTTTGTCCACTGTACACCCATCTTATTCTGCCTCCCTGTCAAATACTTTCCATAATTCCTCATCAGAGAAGTTTTTCAGTCTGCGGAATTCATATCCTGACAGCCTGCGGTCAAATCCGCATACCGTCATATACGGACAATAAGTACACGCATTCTTTTTTCCGAGCTCATAGGGAGAAACCTCTGCATCTCCTTCCAGAATAGAACTTCTTATCTTCTCAATCTTCGTCCTTACATACCGTCCAAGCACTGCGAACTGTGTTCTGTCTGCCACAGAAGAATTTTTGCGAAAGCTTCCGTCCTTATTAAATGCGACAGGAATGGAGCCAAGACTGCTGTCCATCCTGTACACAAGCTCCGGATCTGCCTGAACCAGCCCATTCATCTTCAGTTCTTTCATAAGACCTGCACTGACTGCTTCCACATCCGCATCTATCTTCTCCTGGATCATAGGATCCTTGATATTGTAATAAAAAACTCCCGCAGGAATAATCTCCTTATCCGGATATTTCTTCTGCTCTACACGCAGAGCACCATCCAGATAGATCATCAGCTGTAACTGCAGGCCATGATACAGATAAACCAGGTCAAAGGATGTATTTCCGGTTTTATAATCAATCACCTTCACATACACCTTATTCTGATCTTCCATAATATCTACTCTGTCAATCCGTCCTCCCCCGAAGGTTACCTCAAAGCCTTCTGGCTGAAATTCTCCCTGTTCCAGCTGTTTCTGAAGTGCCCAAACCGTCCTTCTGAGGATTCTCCTTGTTCTCTCGATCATATATTCATTTCTGGCACTGCTTTTGAGCACCGTGTTTCCATAATCTGCCACAATATTATCCAGACACCGGTCCGCAATCTCATTCCGTTCCTGTTCTGTCAGCTCTGTCCATTTCATGCCTCTTTTTCGCACTTCTTCTGCAAAGCTTTCCAGTGCTTCATGCATAACATTTCCCATATCCATAGGTTTAAACTCATATTCCACACGCTCGGTAAGCTTCATTCCATACTGAAGGAAATGTGCAAATGCACAGGCTGCAAAACGTTCCAGTCTGGTAGCACTGTAAGGTGAAACCTCTCCGTATAATGCCTTCGCCACACTCTGGCTGATAATGTCCTCTGGTTTTCCGGCAAAAGCCGACTGTACCAGCTTCTGTACTCTGCTTCTGTATTCCGGATTCCGCAGATACCAGCTATAAAGCTCTCCAAACATTGCATCCGTCTCATCTGCCTGCTCCAGAATATCCTCATGTTCTTTCTCTGTCTCCTGTACCAGCTTCTCCAGAAACAGATCAATCCCAGCTTCCGGATTTTCCGGATAACAATAATTGTTTATAGAATTTTTATGGGGTCTGACCCCGGCTCCACCTTTAATTTTCAGCTTCGGATACAGACTGCGTATACTCCCGATCAGATATGCCGGACTTATGCCTTCTCCTTTTGTATTGGTATCACTATAGGAGAGGATCAGCTTTTCTCCCGGTTTCGTCATATTCAGATACAGATAAAACCTCTGCATATTCATCAGTTCTTTAGGCCCCGGTGCCAGTTCCACTCCCTGCTCCTGGAAGAAATCCCTGTCAAGCTCTGATAAGATTCCGCCTGTCTGTGTGCTCTTTGGGATATTTCCCTCATTCACGCCAACAAAGAACAACGCCTTAATCTCCTTTAAGCGGGATCGTTCCATATCACCCACCATTACCTGATCTATGCTCGGCGGAATCAGCGCTACTTTTGCCTGAGAAAGTCCCGATTCCAGAAGCTGTCGGAACTCCTGTCTGTTTACCGTTTCTTCGCCAAGAATCTCAACCATCTTATCCAGCAGGTCCATCACAATTCCATAAATCTGGTTATATTCTTTTTCCATTGCTTTATCGCCTGACTCTTTAAACTTTCGCTCCTGTCGTTTCAGTTTCTGCCAGACATTGCTTTTTTGGATAAACTCATAGAGAATCCGGCAGTACTCTTCCACTGTCTTCTTACCGGAACCAAATCCCTGTGCAAGTTCCCTTACTTCTTCCGCAAAGATTTCTCTGATCTCATTCAGTTCCTGTATCTTCTCCGCTCCCATTCCTCTGTATACACGAACCCATTTTTCAGACCATTTCTTATATCCCCGGATTCCCAGCGCCAGCACGTAATTCTCCAGCTTATCAGCCTGTTCTCTGGTAACTTCTGACATCCCGCATCTGAGATAACGGAAAACACTCTCATAAGGAAATCCCTGTACCGCCATCTCCATGGCAGCGCGCAGATACTCCACAAAAGGATTCATCATTACCGAATGCTTCTCATCAATAAAATATGGAATATCTGCCTCCTCAAATACCTGTGCTGCAAGTCTTGCATATTCTTCCAGATTTCCTGTGATCACTGCAATTTCACCATAGCGGTATCCGCAGGTACGCACAAGTTCTGACATCCTTCTGGCAGCCTCCCGCATTTCTTCCAGGGGGGATGGCGCAGTAAATATTTTTATCTCCTGCTGTTCTTCGGCATACACGCCCTTTCTGTAGCGGAAGATATTTTTCTCCAGAAACTGTAAGGCAGGTGCCTGTGCAAACCGGGACTGTCCGGATGGTTTCAGATACACCGGATCCTCCAGATCTCTGGTCAGCCCTGCAAGTGTCCGTATCATCTGTTTGCTCATAAAGAAAAGCTGATAAGGTTTTCCCGGCGAAAAAGCATCCTCCCGTTCGTCCATAGTCACAGTAACACTTATTCGGTCAGCAATGACCAGAAGTTCCCTGAGCACATTTACCTGAATTGGCGTGAATCCGGTAAATCCATCAAAGAGAAATTCCGCTCCCTTAAGTTTTTCGGAAAAAGGAAGCTGTTTAAGCAGGACATCCATCACTTCTTCTCCAGTCATATAATGCCCCTTCAGGAATTCCCTGAATGACTGATAAAGGATTCCCACATCCTTAAGCTTCATTTCAAGTAATGGCTGATCTTTGGCCTTCTCTTTCATTTCTGCCAGATTCTCTTCTCTGATATCATACTGCATAAATTCTGACACCAGAGATTTCACCTCATCCAGATATCCCGGCTTATTCATCTGGCTTCCCAGATAGGCAAGTTCCCTTCTGTGCTGCTGCACCATTTTCTGCAGCACCATGCTTTTTCCCGTATCTTCCAGAACCTTTCTGTTATCTCCGCCGGTTTCTTCAAATACACGGTACGCAAGGCGTTCAAAGCTCAGGATGTCAATATTCAGGATTCCTTTTCCCGGGTGCATTTCCACCAGCGTCTTCTGTGTCTGCATGGTAAACTGCTCCGGAACAATAATATAGTAATTTCTCTCCGGATGTTCCATGGACTCCCGGATTACTCTCTCATATGCAAAATAAGACTTTCCGGCACCGGAACTGCCGATAATAAACTGTAATGACATTCTTCTCTCCTTACTGTCGGTTACTCACATTCGTTGTTTCAGTATATCATAATTTAAGCACTTCTGTAATAGAATATACAAAACCATCCAGGAGGCGTGTACCATGAGTGCAAAAACAAAAATCATAGTCTTACATATGAAGGAAGTTATATACACCGGCATTTTCCTTCTTCTTGCTGTCATCCTGGCTATTGTACTTTTTTTCATGTTTGGATCCGGTCAGAAAAAAAGTAGCTCCGCCGATGCCAAAAGCCGGTACAAACCGGGAATTTATACTTCCTCCATCGACCTGAATGAAAACACCTTTGACCTGGAAGTAACCGTTGACTCTGACAGGGTAACTTCTATCCGTCTGGTAAATTTAAGTGAAAGCACCGCAGCCATGTTTCCTCTCATGGAACCGGCTCTGGAATCACTGGCCAGCCAGATCTATACCTCCCAGTCGCTAGAAAATATCCAATATTCCGAAGATCAGAAGTATACTTCCATGATTCTTTTGAATGCAATTGAAACAGCACTGAAAAAAGCGGAGAACAATTGAGCGTTCTCCGCTTCGCCATGCAAAATCACGCGGATAGAATCATCCACTCCGCTATACGATTCTAAATATCCATATTTTCAAGCTGCTCCAGCCATACTCCTGCACTTGCATCACTTGGCATTCTCAGATCACCTCTCGGTGAAACCGCAACGCTTCCCACCTTCGGACCATCCGGAAGGCAGGAACGTTTAAACTGCTGTGCAAAAAATCTCCAATAGAAGGTTTTCAGCCATTTAAAAATTGTCTCCTTATCATACATTCCTTCAAAAGTCTCACATGCCAGCCTGTAAATTTTCTCCGGTTCAAATCCTGCACGAAGCATATAGTACAGATAGAAATCGTGAAGTTCATAAGGTCCCACCAGATCTTCTGTCTTCTGTGCGATCTTGCCATCCTTAGGCGGCAGAAGCTCCGGACTTACCGGTGTATCCAGAATATCAAGAAGAACCTCTGTCAGCTTCTCATCTTTGCAGGTATCCGCATAATAACGTACAAGATGACGCACCAGAGTTTTCGGCACTGAAGCATTCACGCCGTACATGGACATATGGTCACCATTGTAGGTTGCCCATCCCAGAGCCAGCTCAGACAGATCTCCTGTTCCCACCAGAATCGAGCCGTCCTGATTTGCACTGTCCATCAGGATCTGCGTTCTCTCTCTTGCCTGGCTGTTCTCATAAGTCACATCATGCACAGACGGATCATGAGCAATATCCCGGAAATGTACATTTACTGCTTCTTTGATATTGATCTCACTTAAAGTCGCACCCAGACACTGACTTAATTTGCAGGCATTCTGATAAGTTCTGTCTGTGGTTCCAAAGCATGGCATGGTAATACAGTGGATATCCTTTCTGTCCGCGCCGGAAAGGTCAAAGGCTCTTGCGATCACAAGCAGTGCCAGTGTGGAATCCAGACCTCCGGAAAGTCCCACTGTTGCCTTATGGCAATGGATATGATCCATACGTTTCTTAAGTCCCATTGCCTGGATATTCAGGATTTCATCACAACGCATATCCCTTTCTTCTTTTCGTGAAGGTACAAAAGGATACTGCGAATATTTTCTGGTCAGTTTTGTCTCTTCCACATTCAGATGGAAGCACACTTTAATATGATCACTGTCGTCAGCCGGCTGATAAGTAGTCAGTCTTCTTCTCTCATCGTTCAGCCTCTGCACATCAATCTCACTGCATACAATACCATTGTGGAAACGTTTTCCTTCCGCAAGGATCACTCCATTCTCTGCGATCATATTCTGACCGCCAAAGACCAGATCCTGTGTGGACTCACCTTCTCCTGCATTTGCATATACATATCCGCACACCAGACGTGCAGACTGTCCGGAAACAAGATCTCTGCGGTAGCTGTCCTTTCCGACCATCTCATTGCTGGCTGACAGATTCACGATCAGATTCGCTCCTGCCTGTGCATGGAGAACGCTTGGCGGCAGTGTCACCCATAAATCCTCGCAGATCTCTGCAGCTGCCACAAGCTCCGGCTCCTCCTCACAGATAAAAAGAATATCTGTTCCGAAAGGAACTCTCTTTCCCTCAATATCCACATATTCCAGACAGCCAAGACCTGATGCAAAATGGCGCTGCTCATAAAATTCTCCATAGTTTGGAAGATAAGTTTTCGGAACCAGCCCAATGATCTCGCCTCTGTTTAAAACTGCTGCCACATTATATAATTTTCCATGATTTCTGAAAGGCACACCTACAAAAACAAGGGCATCCACATCAGCAGTTTCCTTTGTGATCTTCAGCAAAGTTTCCCAGGCGCTGTCGAGAAGACGTCTCTGCAGGAAAAGGTCCTGACAGGTATAGCCTGTGATACAAAGCTCCGGAAAAGTCATAACCTTCACATGTTCTTTCTCCATCTCATGGATCAATCTGATAATCTCATTTCCATTGGCATTGCAGTCTGCAACTGTGATATAAGGTGTTGCGGCTGCTGTTTTGATATAACCGTTTTTCATTTTCTACCTCTTCTTCCCTGTGCTCCGGCAGATCTATCTGTCAGTACATTGGCGTCTCTTATTTACATTTACGCAGGATTTCTTTCAGTTCTTCCACTGTAAATTCATAATTCTTATTACAGAAATGGCAGTTCATCTCAATGGACTTACCTTCCTGGATCATTTCATTGAGTTCTTTTCTTCCGATGCTGATCAGGGCTTTCTCCACTCTTTCTCTGCTGCAGTTACAGTAAAATTCCGTAGGAACTTTCTCATTGATCTCCATGTCAAAGCCCTCCAGGACTTTCTCAAGCAGACTCTCAGGAGTATGTCCCTCTTCCAGAAGATTTGTGACAGATGTGATTTTCTGCACATTTTCCTCAAGCTTCGCAATTGTGCTTTCTTCCGCAAACGGCATCAGCTGCACGATAAATCCGCCAGCCTGACGTACTGTATTGTCTTTATTCATAAGAACTCCAAGACCAACTGCTGATGGTACCTGTTCACTTGTAGCAAAATAATAGGTAAGATCTTCTGCGATCTCGCTGGTCTGAAGCGCAACCTGTCCAACATAAGGCTCTTTCAGTCCCATATCCTTGATCACGTTCATAAATCCTACTCCGACAGCACCTGCAACATCCAGTTTGCCCTTGCTGTTTGCCGGGATACATACATCAGGATTTCCCACATATCCCTTTACACGACCTTTGGAATCTGCTGTCACAGTAATTCCTTCCAGAGGACCTCCTGCCTTAATCTGAAGTGTGAGGATGTCCTTATCCCCCTTCATCATGGTACCCATCATGGCACCTGCTGTAAGTAGACGTCCCAGTGCTGCTGTGGCTACCGGGCTTGTATTGTGATCCTGTCTCGCTGTTTCTACTGTTTCTGTAGTAACTGCCGCAAATGCCCGAATCTGATCATTCGCTGCAATTGCTCTGATAATATAATCGTTCATTCGTTTATTACTCCTGTTATTTCTTTCATATTATTTTCATTTTGTCCATGGCTTAACATCAAATCAATAGCAATCCCCGTAAACAATGCATTAATTAAGAGGCCTGCTATAATCGCATCAATCCGCGCGATGTGTCTCAGGTTTCTCCGGAATCCTTCCATGATATCCGTTCTGTGCACTTTTTCCATGCTCTCTTGCAACAAAAGTCAGACGTTCACAATTCTCATCACCCGGATTATGAGTATATGCATCACAGACTGCCACCAGTTCCATTCCTGCTTTCACAATCATAGCCTTGATTGCTTCTATGGAATATGCTTTCTGTACATGTTCCTCCTCACACTTCTCATACAATCCGTCTTCTCTTGGAAGAAAAAGTGCCAGTTCATATACATTCAGGGCATTTTCCCTGTCATAACTGTTCTCCCAGATAAAGCTTCCGTCCTCTCTGTCCTCAGCAATAGTCGTATCGCCGATCACATCCCGGTATTTATGGACCGTATTCATATCAAAAATGAACAGCCCGCCCGGATCCAGATAATTATTTACCAGCGCAAAAAGATACTCCAGATCTTCCTCATCCGTCAGATAATTCATACTGTCACAGACACTGATCACAGCACGAACCGTACCATACAACTCAAAATCCTGCATATCCTGCAAAAGATACAGAATATCATGACCGGATTCTGCCCGCTTCTCCATAGCCTCTGCAAGCATCTCCTCAGAATTATCGATACCGATCATATCATATCCGGCATCTGCAAGCATCTCTGTCACAGTACCTGTTCCACATCCCAACTCCAGAACCAGACCATCCCTGATCCCGTCCTGAGCCAGTGTTTCTATAATATAGTCTGCCCATTCACGATAGTTTACATTATCCATGAAAACATCATAAACACCGGCAAATCTTCCATATGATTCCATTCATCAGCCCTCATTATCTACCTGTTTTACTGTTCACTCCGTTCACAGCAACACATATTTTCCCTGCTATTCTACCACAACATCCGTTCTTATGTAAATAACAGGTTGCTCTCTGTCAGCGCAAAAAAGGACGACTGTTTTTTACAGCAGCCGTCCTTTTCAACTTTTCTGTTACTGATTCTTAGGCATATAGCGGACATACGCCGGTTCTCCATGATAGTAATAGTCAACGCCGTTCTCATCATAAACGTCCTCACCATTAGCAAAATCATAGGTATTTCCGTCATCATCACACCATGTACCGTCACCGTTCGGATAAATTACAAGCGGATATCCGTCGGAGTTTCTGTAAATAGTTCTTGTCTGATCTGTATCATAGTCCGGATCATCTGTTCCTACAGGTGTTCCGTCTGCATAATATCCATTGGAAGAACCATCGTCATAATCATAAGATCCGTCACTGCTGCCATCAGAAGTATAGTCTGATGAACTGTAATCTGATGAACCGCCCGATGAAGTATCACTGTAAGAACCGTCTGTGCCTGCTGAAGAACTTCCATCTGATGAACTGCCGGATGCTGTTCCGTCTGTACCTGCAGCCGCTGTTCCTGTAGTTCCTGAAGTGCCGTCCGCAGTTGTACCTGCTGTAGTTCCTGAAGTTTTTCCTGTTGCTGCTGCTTTCAGTACAGAATCACCGGAAATAGTGAATGAATCAACAGAAGTCTTGATTCCTGCCAGTGCTTTCTCATCCTTTACAGAACCTGCAACACTGTAAAATTCTGTTGTATTATCTGTGAAATATTTATTTACAACATATTTATAGTCACTCTTATCAGTGAGGTAATGAACTGTATAGCTGTAAACATTTACACCGCTGACTTCCTCTGATTTATAATCCTGGATCTCAAAATCTGTACCTTCTACAAGATTATCTGCCTTTACAAGTGCAGAGGCTGTATCCTGTGAGCTTGGAATGATCGCCACAGACATATCCTCCTCACCGGAACCATGCAGAATCAGGAGTTTACCCTGTTTCGGTGACTCGAAGCTTAACATATCGTCAGAATCTGATTTATTCGCCCATGTCGCATCCGGAAGTTTAATGGATACTGCTTTGTTCTTAGATGTATAGGTAGTATTCTGGGCATTGGCCGGTGCAGGGGTAGGAGTTGCTTTCGCTGCTTTTGTTGGCTCCGGTGTAGGAGTTACCTGTACCACACTTGAATCCTCATCACTGCCGCCTCCAAAGTTACATGCAGTCATGGAAACAGATAATACAGTTGTTAAGGCCAATAACATTAGTACTCTTTTATTTTTCATAATATCCTCCTTAGAATAGATATATAGTCTTCAGGTAATATTTGATATCAGGTCAGAAGAGGAAACCTCTCTCTGATATTATTATAACTGTTCCGTACTTTATAAAATATGATGTCAGGGTCAAAAGATATTTTGCCCCTAACATTATATATTTTACAATTTCATTACATAGATGTCAATGTCGATTTCTCAGCCTTCTGCGATTTGCATAGTCTATCATAACGCCATTTCTCTGCTTCATCATACCATTTATCTTTTTTTCTCTGTAACTGAGAGATTACTTGTTACTGTGAACGGAGTGAACAGTAACGATTATTTTTTTATTTTTCCACTTCATACATATGCAGTTCATGAAGGGCTCTTGTTGCAGCGATATATCTCGCCTGACGCACAAGCGGGCTCCGGTCTTTCTGCGGAAATACTGCAAATACCTGATCAAATTCCAGACCTTTTGCCAGATAGAATGTCGTAACTGTAAGACCTTTCTTAAAGCTTGTGCTGTTTCTGTCCAGATAAGACAGACGTTCTTTTATATCAAATCCTTTTTCTCCCAGAATTTCCTTCAGAAGAAGCCACATATGTTCTGCTTCTTTCTCTGTACGCAGGACAACCGCTGCTGTTTCATATTCTTCTTCGCCGAGTTTCAGAGTTTCTGCAATCTCTTCCGCAGCATGGCTCATATCTGCAAATATTTTCTCCTCCACCGGAGCACCATGACGTTCAAAGAGTTCCATATCTTCAATACCCGCAAGCTGATTTGCATAAGACGCAATCTCTATGGTGTTACGGTAACTCTTATTCATAATGATCTTGTGGATATCCCTCCCGAAAATCTTCGGCAGAAATTTCAGCACATCCTGCTGTTTATCATCCATAGTCTGTGCCCGGTCACCCAGGATCGTCATTCTGCAGGAGAAAATCCTCTGCAGAATTTCATACTGAAGCCTTGAGTAATCCTGCATCTCATCTACCACCAGATGCTTGATATTGCTTCTTCCCTGCTGGCTCTGCAAACGATATTTCAGGTAAAGAACAGGATAAACATCCTCATATTTCAGCTTTCTTTTCTCATAAGAAACACGCGGAAGTCCTTTGTATCCATTTTCTTTCAGGAACTGACTGTAGATCACATAAAGATCTCCGGTCACATACAGCTTCATGAATTTCTCACGGATCAGGTCTTTCTCATCATCTGCCAGATCACGGTCCCGCAGAGTTTCCACCTCGTCAATGAAATAATCTGCAACTGCATCCATCCTTGAGAGCAGTGGAAAATCCTGGAATTTGAAATAAAACAATTCAATAATCTCTGATTCCTTCTTTACAAATCCCTTATATTCCACATCTTTAAAATTCATCAGCCGGTCTTCCAGTTCCACCAGATAGCGTTCCATAAGATTTATAAATTCCATGGACTGCTTTTCCTCTGCCAAAGAAGCTTTCTGTGGAAAACGGATTCTGCGTTCAATTTCATCATAGCGGTCTTCGCAGTCAGAAACTGTATCCCGAAGCTGCTTATAAGCAAAAAGATCAAAGCTCATTTCCTTAATATTCTCTTCTCCCAGTTCAGGAAGGATATGGGAGATATAATCGGAAAACACTCCATTTGGTGACAAGATCAGAATATTGGAAGACTTCAGATTCTGTCTGTCATGGTAGAGAAGATAGGCGATCCTGTGAAGCGCCACGGAAGTTTTCCCGCTTCCTGCTGCACCCTGGATCACCATGATCCTGTCTTTGGTATTTCGGATAATGGCATTCTGCTCCTTTTGAATGGTACGGATAATGTTCTTAAGCTGTACCTCACCGTTACTTCCCAGCTCTGCTTTCAGGATCTCATCATCGATCTTCACATCACTCTCAAATTCGTAGATCATTTTTCCGTTGCGGATCTTATACTGCCATTTCGAAGCAACCTCACCATGAATCTCGCCCATGGGAGCCTCATAAGAAGCCGGTCCTTTGTCATAGTCATAAAACAGACCGCTTACCGGAGCACGCCAGTCGTATACTAATGGAATATGCCCTGCTTTCTCTGCGAAATTTCCAATTCCAATATAAAAGATCTCCGGTTCGTCCTCTCCTTCGTAAATGAAATCAACTCTTCCGAAAAATGGAGAATCTGCCATTCTGCGAAATCTCTGCTTCAGGATCAGCTGCTCTTCATTTGCGGAAATCTGGCGGAACAATGCCTGCTGATTATCATAATTCTCATAACCATACTGGTCCATCTCTGTATAATTTTCCCAGTAATACTCATGCATTCCCTCAATCTCTTTCTGGCCTTCCACCAGAGAAAGGCTGATTTCTGTGATACGTTCTTTTAATTTTTCCAGCACATAGCCCAGATATTCTCTGCCGTTTTTCTTATCTGTCATATTGTTGATATCCTCTGATATTTGCAACTGTTCAGCAATTTCACAGTTACAATACTCCTTATTATTGTTATCATTTTCTCTTATCATTATGATGATAAAATATATCAATTTTCGTAGATTGGTTTTTAATTATAACATATTACCCTCTTACAGAAAAGACGTAAATTTGCACGGTATATCTCGATTCATCTGTTTCTATGCATCCATAAGAAGCTGCAGTAAACAATAATAAAAATCCCTCATCCAGTATCTGTGCGATCCTATATCTGCCGGATATATTCTCTTTCACAAATACCCTGAGGGATTTATAATACATTTCTTTCTTACAGTAATTTCATTTTTTCAGAAATTGCCATAGATTTACACCATGATTTATATCATGATTTCCATACTGTAATTTTCTATTTCAGGCAGTTGCCTTATTCTCAAACTGACTGTTATACAGGTCTGCATAGAAGCCTTTCTTAGACAGAAGCTCTTCATGATTTCCCTGCTCGATAATGTCACCGTCTTTCATAACCAGGATCAGGTCTGCATCCTTGATGGTAGAAAGTCTGTGTGCGATCACAAAGCTGGTTCTGCCCTTCATCAGATTGTCCATGGCTTTCTGGATACGCACTTCGGTTCTGGTATCTACAGAGGAGGTTGCCTCATCCAGGATCAGGATCTTATTATTGGCAAGAATTGCCCTGGCAATAGTGAGAAGCTGTTTCTGTCCCTGGGAAATATTACTGGTTTCTTCATCCAGAACCATGTCATAGCCGCCCGGCTGCTGCATGATAAAGTTGTGCACATGGGCTGCCTTTGCTGCTGCGATCACCTCTTCATCTGTAGCATCCAGACGTCCGTAACGGATATTTTCCATAATGGTTCCTGAGAACAGCCAGGTATCCTGGAGCACCATACCAAACATCTCTCTCAGACTGCTTCTGTTAAAGTCTTTGATGTCATAACCGTCTACCTTAATACTTCCGCCATTGAGATCATAGAATCTCATAAGCAGTTTCACCATAGTTGTCTTTCCTGCACCTGTGGGACCTACAATGGCAATCTTCTGGCCATCCTTCACATCTGCAGAGAAATCATTAATAATGATCTTATCCGGATTGTAACCGAATTTTACATGTTCAAACTGTACATCTCCTGTAAGTGTATTAACATCTACAGGGTTCTTCTCATTCTGACTCTCTTCCGGCTCCTCCAGGAATTCAAATACTCGTTCGGAAGCTGCTGCTGAGGACTGTAACAGGTTTGTAACCTGTGCAATCTGCTGGATTGGCTGTGTAAAGTTCTTTACATACTGGATAAATGCCTGAATATCACCGACACCAATCGTTCCTCTAATTGCTAACAGTCCACCGGAAATAGCAACTCCGGCATCCCCAAGGTTTCCGACAAATGCCATGATTGGCTGCATTAAACCTGACAAAAACTGAGATTTCCATGCGGATTCATATAAGACTCCATTGGTTTCATCAAATGTTTTTACCATATCTTTTTCTTTGTTAAATGCTTTGATAACAACATGGCTGGAATACATTTCTTCCACATGACCATTGACGTGACCCAAATAAGCTTGTTGTGCCATAAAGTGTTTCTGAGATTTTTTCATAATTAAAGAAATAATACCCATTGAAATAGGCACAATGGCCAAAGCAACCAAAGTCATTTCCCAGCTGATGGTCAGCATCATAATCAGAATACCGATAATAGTAGTTACTGAAGTGATAATTTGTGTTGCGCTCTGGTTCATACTTTGGGAAATCGTATCAATATCATTGGTAATGTAAGATAAGATTTCACCATTTGAAGTACCGTCATAATATTTAAATGGAAGACGATGCATCTTATTGGAAATATCTTTTCTTAAATTATATGTTACCTTCATTGTAACTTTGGACATCAAATGTCCTTGTAAATAACCAAATAACAAACTTACCAAATACAAACAAATTAGAATAATTGCAATTGTACCGATATATCCAAAGTCAATACCGGTTCCTGTACCGGAGACACTGCTCATGATGCCTTCGTACAATTTTGTAGTAGCCATACCTAATATTTTAGGTCCGACAATGGTAAATATTGTAGAGCACACAGCAAAAATAACCACTAGAATTAATAGCACTTTAAATTTGCCCATGTAACGCAGTAATTTACCAAAAGAATTTTTAAAGTTTTTTGCTTTTTCTCCAGGAACAGCGGCGTTCCCACCAAACATTGCGCCACCCGGTTTTGGAGAAGTTTTTGTATTTTGTTCTTGATTACTCATTGTCTAACTCCTCCTTTGAAAGTTGTGATAGAGCTATCTGTCTATAAACTTCACAATTTTCCATAAGCT
>OLGH01001414.1_pt1 | contig 22686 bp, 21 predicted proteins | sample 1604851 | NCBI WGS metagenome assembly OLGH01 (sample SAMEA3888894, study PRJEB22519) | human gut metagenome | biome: human gut; feature: human-associated habitat; material: faeces | place: Denmark | collected 2010 | reverse complement strand
TCCATCGCACCAGAAAATGCCGTGAAATCGAAAGATTTCATGGCTTTTTTGTTTTTCTGGCAGAGTCTGCACACTTTTGCACATCTCCTGCACACTTTACAAAAAAGCCATGAACTCTTTGCATCGCTTGCACAGCGTGTATTTCGCTGCACAAAAAAGAGAATTTTACGCGAAGAGCACCCGTGTCAGCTCGCGGCGCTCCTCTGCGTCCATCTGCCGGATGGCTTCAAGGATCATTTTACCCGTGATTTTTGTTGCCACCGGCGTTTTGTTTTCCGGGGGTTCCTGCGGCTTTGCACCGGCCACATCCTGCGTGTAGAAGTCGGCTTCGATCTTCTCGGTCAACTCCAACCGGGGTTTGTCCTGCGTGTGGGCGTAGGTGTCCATCAGGACGGTGGCGGTTGCATGGCCGGTGTTGCCCTGCACCGACTTGAAGTCACCGCCAGATTGCAGCAGCTGGTAGGTGGCACTGGAGTGGCGCAGACCGTGGAACACGATCTTCTCAAACTCCGGGTGCTCTGCCCGCCACATACGATACCACTTGGTCAGAACGTCCGGGGCAATGGGTAAGCCATCTGGTAAGCGGAACAGCTGACCGCAGTTGCTGTACTTTTCCGGGGCGCTCTGCTCGTCCTGCTTTATCTTTTCCAGCCATGCCAGAAGCTCCTCTTTCAAGGGCTTGGTCATGTACAGGATGCGGTTGGACTTTTTGGTCTTAGTCCGCTTGAGGATCAGCGAGGACTTGCTCCCCTCCCGTCTGTCCGGGAAGGTGTGGTAGATCTGGGTGGGGTCGATCTTGGACAAGGCGACCTTGTCGGCACGCTGCAGGGCTTTGTTCACCGAGATGGTTCCCCGTCCGTCTGCTGCATCAAAGTCGAGGTCTCCCGGCTGTAAGCCGAGGATCTCACCCTCTCGCAAGGAAAGGATCATGCTCATGTGCACCGCCAGATGCAGAGCGGGGTTCTCGATGGTCTGCAGCGCCGCCAACATGGTGCGCTCATCCCAGATGGTGCGTTCTTCGGTGTTGATCTTAGGGGCTTCACGGGGAGTAGGCGATTTGTGAATCAGATCCCAGTCAACGGCATACGAAAAGGCGGTCTTCAGGAGCGTGTGGACTTCGTGAATGGACGTGCTGGATAACAGCCGTTTCTTCTGATTTTCCGTCAGCTCCTGCTTCTCGCCATGGCTGCTTCGAGGTTCTGGATGGAGCGCTCGCTGATGGTGAACTGATAGCGGTTTGCCAGCAGACGGTGTAACCCCTCCAGCATCCACAGCAGGATGCCGGGACGCTCCTCGGACAACTCTTCGATGAGGAAGGGATTATCCACCCGGGCAGGATCACGGTCTTTCACGGACGAAGTGGTTATATCGATTTATCCAAATGAAAAACATTGTGATTGTGCTATAAATTTTCTGGAAATTCATGTGCAGACACACAAACTTTTGGAAATTTATGGACGAACGAAATAAATTGAGATTAAATTACGTTATTCCAATAAAGATATTTGAAATTATATCCTTTTCAGACGACCGGTAGGAGGGGTATTTATGTTAGAGCAGTTTTTTAAATCGCAAATCGCAACAGTTTCTGATTCTTACCAATGCAATCGCATTACGGATGCGTTGGCGGCTGCGGGAATCAAGTTCTATTGTAAAACGAAAGATGTCAATCGGCGTAATGCGTTCGATCAAGCAAGAATCGGAACGCTGGGTATAAAACCGAAGTATATCACGGAAGTATTTGTGGACAAAGAAAATGCGGAAATGGCATTACATATCGTACACACCTTGCCCAATCAAGAGAATTTTTGAAAAAGCTATTGACTGTCCCCTTGGGGGTGGGCTTATCATACCAGTGGAGGTGATAATATGCTTATCAATGAAGTCTGCAAGAGATGTGGTCTTACCAAAAAGGCGATTGAGTATTATGAGGAACAAGGCTTAACTCGCCCTCAAATCATGGAAAATGGTTACAGGGTGTTTTCAGAGGATGATGTCATCCAATTAAACAAAATCGCAGTTTTACGCGGGCTTGGAATATCAGTATCGGACATTAAAACGGTTTTGGCAGAGAATGACTATTTATCTTTTCAAACTATATGCGACAAGAAAGAACTGGAAATTTCGGATATACAAGCGAAACAACAATTACTCCACATGCTTGCGAGAAACCAGAATTGGGAGGATGCCCGGGCGCAATTGAGCCAGCTCGAAACGAAGCGCTCTATTCTTTCAAGATTGCTTGACCGTTTTCCGGGATATTTCGGGAAATTTATCAGTCTCCATTTTGCACCGTACCTGAATGAGAGGGTTGCAACAGACGAACAGCAAGATGCATTTGAAACGATAATTGATTTTTTAGACGGTGTGAATATTGTTATCCCGGATGATTTGAAAGAATATCTCGACGATGCTGCGAAAACCATTGATCTTGTTGACGTGTCAAAAAAAGCTGCTGCAAGTGTTGCTGCTGCAATACAAGACCCTGAACAATATCTGAAAGATAATAGGGAGATGTTTGAGCGGTATAAGGAAGTCAAAGCATCTGACGCGTACAAAAACACTCCGGGTTACAGACTTCAAGAACTATTCGCACAGTTAAATCGAGAAAACGGGTACAATGATGTCTTTATCCCTGCTATGCGGCGATTGAGCAGTTCTTATCGTGAATACTATGAAAAGCTATTGAAAGCAAACGAAGTTTTCTTAAAAAGTTATCGCGGAGTTCGCTTTTAATGCAAGCGTAGATCTGCTTTCGCAGCTTGTCCAGTTCGGTCTGATAGACGGTCTGGGTGGGCTGCTGCCCTTCGGCTTTCAGCCGAAAGTTCGTGAGTGCGGACACTGCGTTCTGCTTCTTTCAAGCACAAGAATAACACTTTGCGGTTGTGCAGTCAACAACCAAAAACAAATTTTGGAAGATTGAACAACTGCATAAGATTTTATTTGTGAAAAAGAAAAATACCGCCCACGCAGCGCAGCGATGGATTTTGTCGGGTGAATCGGCGGCAAAATAGATCGGGTGTGTTGCGGGGCGGTATGCTCTTTCCGGGCAATCATCCACCGAAAGTGGTGGTTATCACGGTGAGAACCACCACTTTTGTCAGCAGGATTTGTAGTAAAGGGTATCATGGAAGTGTAAGTGCGTCAATATGGTTTTGAAAAATTTATTACGGTAAATCGATAGGAGTAAGACTTTTAGCTGTTAAACATTATGGTGGATGAGAAAACAATGCGTGAGCGATGGACACTTCAGCGAAAAAAGTGGTGGAATATTTAAATAAAAACGACAGAAAAATCCAACTGGACAGGAACGAGGGGCTTTACTGAGATGTAAGGACGACACAGAATAAACAAAAGATCCAATCAAAATTCCAACTTTCTAAACACAAAAAGGCTTACAGAGAGTGAAGAGCCCCACAGCAAGTGAAAAGGAGCGAACTACATGCTGATTTACCCGAAGAACAAGAAGAGCGACCAGAAGGACGCCCCCGTCTGGAAGGAGGACAGCTTCCTCCGTCTGCGCGGCATTGCGGACGTGCTGGTCCACAAGACCGACTTCAAGATCGAGGACGGAAAGAACGTGTTAGCTGGAGCTTACTACGAGCGCGTCCGCCGGGAACTTGAGACGCTGGAGGCGGCTAAGCTTGCACAGCTCAGCAAGTCTCTGGGACCCAAGGCTGCTGCACTCAAGGCCATGCCTCAGCCGACCGGCGGCAGCAGCAACAGCACTCCCCACTCCACCGGAGCACGTCGTGCTGCATGCGAGGCCGGCGAGCGCCGCGCCCGTGCCGCCAGTGAGCGCAAAGAGCTGATCGCAGCCATCCGCGTCGAACTGCTGGATGCCGAGGCCGAGATCAATGAAGTCTACTGCCGCGCAAACGCAAGCCTTGTGAAGTACAGCAAGGCAGGCAAGTTCCGTGTGATCAGTGATGAGGAAATCCCGCGCTTTCACCCGGACTTTTCCGTCCGGAAGTTCGTTGAAACCCTGGGTATCGACAAGGAGGTGTTCGAATGAAAAATCCGTTCAAGAAGGCCGATAGCGCCAAGCTGCCCGCGCAGGGCAAAGAGCGCACCGAGATCGACTATGCCCACCGCACCATTATCCACCATATGTTATACGCATACCCGGATGCATTCAGCGGCTGTGCGAGTTACCCCGACTATGATGACCCGGAGATGTTCGCCCAGATGATGGCGCAGGCCGAGGATGCGGTCAAGAAGTTGGATCTTGATGAGCATACGCCTGTTTTCGACGAGCTGGTCCGCCTTAAGGCGCAGCAGCTCGCCATCAGCAGTCTGGTCGAGACCCGCTATCAGCACCACGCGTCCGCCCTGAACCTTCAGGCGGACGTCCGGCTGCAGATGGAGAATCTCCAGGCCAGCAAGAAGCTCATTGAGGAACAGATCGCAGAGATCAATGCAAAGATCCGGCGTCTGGAAGCCTGATGTACGATACGACACACCATAACCATACGAGATAAGGAGAGAAACGATATGTATACCGGAAATCATCCTGACGCAACCGCAAAGATCCACGAGATCCAGAACAAGGGCCGCACCAAGGGCAGCCTGCTGGACCACATCGCGATTCCCGTGACTGCCTTCTTTGTGGCCACGGACCTTATGACCGTCCACCTCTATACCGAAAGCCTGTTCGACGAGCGGCCCGAAATGGCCATGCTGGTGGCTGCCTCCATCGCCCTGCTGCTCGATGCCTGCCCCATGCTGGCAGGCAAACTCAAGGGCCAGCTGGACGACATGCTGCCCCGTGATCAGCGGGCGACGAAGCGCCGCATCAGCGCACTTCTGGGCACAGCCGTCGGAGCCTTTGCAATCTTTGCGGGCTTCTGCATCGTTTCCACACTCATGAGCGTGGAGGTCATGGCAAAAATGGAAGACACCACCCTCTACATGGTGGGTCAGTTCATCCGCATGCTGCTGCCCATCGCCACTTCTGTGGGTTCTTACGCCGTCGGTTACTTCTCCGATCACCGCAGCCAGCTTGAGGACCTTAAGGCCCAGCGGCTGAACCTGCTGGACCTGGATGCGGACATCGACAGCGCCATCCATCATGCCCAGTATGCGATGGAGCACTATGACCCTGACCAGCAGGATCATCTCTTCGCGCAGGCCAAGCTCAAGAGCCTGTGCATCGCTGCCAAGCAGGCCCGTCTGACCGCTCGCATGAAGCTGGCCGAGGAACTGGGCAACGTGGATGCGGCAGACCAGTTGCTGCGCAGCAGCGGCCTCGACGACCTGCTGGACGAGCAGCAGTGGCAGGCCATGCTCATGCCCCCGGCTGCTGCAACGGCGGAGGTGGCCGTAGCGCCACAGCAGGAGCAGGCTGCGCTCCACTTTGAGGCAGAGCCTGCCGCCATGGCATCCTGACAAAAACGAAATTTTTCCGAAAAAATGTTGCCTGCATTCCAACTGGAGCGCAGGCAGTGCCTTTTCTGAGGTGTAAGACGAACAACCCCATGAACGAAAGGAAGAACATCATGAAGCTGAACGCACTTTCTCGTATGGCCGCTATACTGGCGGCCGGTGCTGTACTGGCTGGCCTGCTGGCAGGTTGCAGCACCATCTCCTCCAAGGACGGCGCGACCGACGAAGCCGTGGCTACAGACACCGCCCTGATCCTGACCCAAGGCGACGGTATGCCTGTGCTAACCAACGCTGAGGACTTCCTCGACCGCGTGAACGTGACGCACGGCGGCAGCGCCGGTCTCGTGGTCGCCGATGGTAGCCCCTTCGTGGTCGGCCCCCAGCGCTTCGACCAGGTCAAGAACAACGACATCCAACAAGCCCGAGCGGACAAGACGGCACGCTACCAGCTGGTCGAGGCGGTCCAGGGCGCTGCAGCCACCACCCCTGAGACCGACCTGATCTCCGCCATTTCTCTCGCCAGCCGCATGCTGTCCGCCGGTACGGCTGACAATAAGGTGCTGATCATCCGCCATTCGGGTGTGAACACTGCCGTCGCCAGCCTGCCCATGCAGGACCTCGACCTGCTGAATAGCGACCCTGCCAAGCTGCTGGATCAGCTGGACGCCGCTGCCATGTTGCCTCAGCTGAACGGCGTGGCCGTGGAGTTCTACGGCCTGGGCGATGTTGCGGGCAGCCAGGGCACGCTCAGTGCCCAGCAGGTCCAGTGGCTGAAGAGCTTCTGGCAGGGATTCTTTGACCGCACGGGTGCAAACGTCACCTTCCATACCGATATCGTGTCCGGTGAGGCTATGACCGAGAACGGCCATAAGGTCACGCCGCTGGCCCCTGCAGGTGCACCGACCTTTATTAAGGTCAGTGCAGAGCAAGTGGACTTTCAGCCCGACAGCACAGCTTTCCTTGACGAGGACGCAGCTCGTTCAGCACTGAACGAGCTGGCTGCCCAGCTGAAGGCTGACTCCACCAGCTATGTTGTGGCTGGTTCTACGGCGGAGGTGGACAACGCCAGCCGGGAGGGCGCACAGGCACTGTCTCTTGCTCGTGCTCGGGCAGTGCGTGACGTGCTGGTGGTGGCCGGCGTTCCGGCCGACCAGCTCACCTGCGTGGGCCTGGGCAACGAGCCAACGAGCGTGCGTAGTGCAAACGAGGCCGAAAACCGCTGCGTCTATGTGGTCTCGTCCGACAGCGTACAGGCCACGGAGTTCCGCTCGGTGGGGCAGGCCGAGAGCTGACCGGCAAAAAGATAGGACACCCCGGCACAGAATGCTCTGTGCCGGGGTGCCTTTTTGGGGTGCGAAGGGGGCGATGCGCCAGCCGCTTTGGCCCATGGGGAAAGGGCGTTCGCACTGGGCCGCACAGACAGTTTTCGAAAAGGTACTTTTATTTTGGCCAAAAGCGTGCTATACTCTACAATAGAATTGGTAAAATGAACAGTTCCGGTGCTGTCAGATAGCTCCAGGGCGAGCAGTTTTGCCGAATCAACTCACACCCCGCAAGGGGACGATAACTCCCGTCTGCCGTATCAACATATATGTTTTTCACACGAATCAACTCACACCCCGCAAGGGGACGATAACTTTGCTCAAGTGGTGCAAAAATCACGGCACTCTACAGAATCAACTCACACCCCGCAAGGGGACGATAACTTTACATAGATATGAGACACACCGTTTCCGTCAGAATCAACTCACACCCCGCAAGGGGACGATAACATCTGCCCCCTCTGTGAGTGGCAGAAGAAAAATGAATCAACTCACACCCCGCAAGGGGACGATAACCACAGCCGGAACGAACGGCCCCGGTGCGCTGGAGAATCAACTCACACCTCGCAAGGGGACGATAACTCCTCAACATTCTCTTCTTCAAGTTCCGTCACAGGAATCGACTCACACCCCGCAAGGGGACGATAACTTATTCATCTCAATCTGTCTGTCAGCACGATGTCGTACTGAATCAACTCACACCCCGCAAGGGGACACGACAAAAGAGCCTTTTCAGCTTTGCACAAATGCGGCAGAAAAGGCTCTTTTGCTTTTTTGAAATTTATTGTGCTGTTTTTCCAACCGGGACGGCGGCAGAGCCTTTCTCTGAGTGTAAGACAGAAACACCTGAGACGAAAGGAAAAGCCTATGAAACGCCTTTTGGAAGGACAGCAGCTGCAGCGAACGGTCCCGCCCACCACAGCATGCGTGGAACCGGTGGTGCGCCTGCCCGGCGGCCTGACGCTGGACGACCGCAGCTGCTGGCAGTACCCCACCATGCTGGTGGGCAGCGTCGGCAGCGGCAAATCCACCCTGATAGAGCAGAGCCGCCAGCCGGTGCTGGCCCATGCAGACCGTGCGGGTGACACCGTGGTGATTTTTGCGGCAAAGCCGGATGTGCTGCGCTGCCGCCGCCCGAGCGACCCGGTGATCTCGGTCTCGGCCACCGACCCGGCCAGCCGCTGGAACCTTTTTCGGGAGCTGGATGCCTCCGATACGCCGGACCTCACCCTGCGTGAGATCGCCAGTGCCCTGTTTGCCGAGCAAAAGGAAAAGACCACCCAGATCTTCTTCCCGGAGGCAGCACAAGAGATCTTCTATCAGACGGCACGCTTCATGCAGGATTTCGGCCGCACCAATAACATCCCGGTCTCCAACGCAGAGCTGAGCGAGTTTCTCACCCGCACAACGGTCTTTGCACAGGAAGGGGCCGGTACCGGAACCGGCGGCAGCTGGCAGGAGCTGATGGAGCGGTATCCCACTTACTTTTCGGCTGCACGGGATTTTATCGGGGACGGCGGTGCCCAAGGCTTGGGCGTGCTCAGCGAGGTACGCACCATGCTCAGCCGTCTGTTTATCGGCAGCTTTAACACAGCCGACGGCCGGTTCTCAGCCCTGCAGGCAGTCCGGCAGGGCGGCAAGCGGGTGTTTATCCTCTATGAGCCGGACAAAGCAAGAACGGCTCTGCCGCTTTTCAGGCTGCTGCTGGATCTGATGATGCAGCAGAGTATGAGCGCAGCCCTGAACCATAAGGTGTGGTTCCTGCTGGACGAGTTCAGCCTGCTGCCTAAGCTCGAAGCTCTGACCGATGTCCTGAGCTTTGGCCGTGATCCTTCCGGCAATGGCCGTGGCGGTGTGCGTGTGGTTGCGGCAGTACAGAGCGTCCAGCTGCTGACTCGCCACTACACGGAGACAGAAGCAAAAACGCTGCTGTCCCTCTTCCCCAACCTCATCACCCTGCGTGTCATGGATCCCATGTCCCGCGCGGCCTTCGCAGACCGCTACGGCACCGCCCGCGTGATCTACCGCTACATGGGCGAGGGCAACCGGCCCGTGACCACCGACTGCGAGCAGAAGGTGGTGACAGACGCCGACTTTTCCCAGCTGATGAAACCGGGTCAGGCACTCATGAGCCTTCCTGCAGTCTCGCCGGAACCCTTCATTTACGACGGCTTCCGGGGTTGACCAAAGAAAGGAGAAACCCATGGCTTTGTTCCGTTCCAACCGGGGCATGCACCTTCTGGCACTGCCCACGACCCACGCCGATGCAGAGAACACCCGCCGCAAGAACATCCAGGATGGCGGCACCACCACCGCATCCCGCCTGCTGGCACAGGCCCGTGTCCTGCCGCAGGAGACATTGGTCTGCGGCCCGCCGGGACGCATCTTCCCGGTGGTGGAGGCCCTGCAGCGGCAGAGCAGCCGCCCCTTCGTGCTCATCGGCACCGCCCGGGACCTGACCGACAGCCCGCTGCTGCGGCTCCCGGTTCAGTGGCAGGACACCGTGCTCCCGGACCGGCTTCCGGAGGGCAACGGCAGGATTACGATCAATCCCGGCGAGTTCGGCATGAGCATGATGCAGATGGCAGACTGGGGTGGCACCCACACCATTCTGCTCTGCCTGGGGCAGGGACTCTCGGCCAGCACCGAGCTGCTGGATGCCTTGAATGCCTGCGGCGACTATGTGCTGCTCTGCAGCAGCCTGAGCCGGGCGGTTCCCAGCCGGACAGGCGGGCTGACCACGGAGGGCCTGCTGCGCTCCATGCGGTACCTGGTCGTCTCGTCCGCAGGCGGCGACGCCCAGACCCTGCTGCAGGTCCTGCCCAGCTACGAGAGTGAGCGGGTGACCAACTCCATCGGCTTCAACACCCACCACGACCGGGGCGGCATGATGGGCCGCCACGGCGGCAGCGGTTTCAGCTTTGGCCAGAACCGCGAAGTGGTCACCAAGCCCGTGCTCTCGCAGGACGATCTCACCGGGCTCCGGAACAACTCGGAGTTTCTGGTCTATAACCAAGACCTTATGAGGCTCTGGGTTGGAAAAATCGGCTGAAAACTTTTCCGCTTTTTTTCGTACAATCTGTGCATTGCAGGAACGCTTACCGGTGCGCTATACTGGGCGCAACACAACCATGCTGCCAACCGTATATCGTGCACAAACGAAAGGAGAAACGCTATGAAGCGTATCTACGTGACCACCATTCCTCTGCAGGGCCGTCTCGACCTCACCAAGAACACCTACCGTTCCAGCGCCAATTCCGGCGACATCGAGACCCGTTTCCCGATCCTGCAGGTCCTGCACAACACGCTGCAGGAAGGCGACGATTTCCACATCATCGCCATCCGCAGTGTGAACGGCGATACCCAACGCAACTTCGGCTACCTCAAAGAGGAGCTGCAGGCGATGGGCTTCACCGAGGACCACATCCGGGAGCTGCCCATGCCGGACGAGCAGGACTGCAGCACCCTGATCCGCCTGTGCCGCGACCTGTGCGACGTGCTGCCGGAAAAAGGCATCGCCTACATGGACATCACCTACGGTACCAAGACCATCCCTCTGGTGCAGCTGGCGGCTCTCACCTGCGCAGCAGCGACCCATGAGGAACTGGAGGTAGGCGGTGTCTACTACGGCGAGATGCGACGCGTCAACGGCCAGAGCGTGAATCAGTCTGTTCTCCACGATGTTACGCCGCTTTATCACCTGCAGGGCCTCGTGGGCGGTATCCACGGCAACAAGGATACCGCCGAGATGGTCTACAACCAGCTGGTGTGGATGAGCCAGAACAAGGCCGAGCAGTAAGGGAGGGGGAATTTGATGTACGAGGAACGTGCAAACCTCCGGGCTACGATCGACGCATCGCCGCTCTGGGATGTGGATGTGGCCACCCGCAAGGCCCTCTTTCAGCCGATGCTGAAAAAGCTGAATGGCCGGGAAGAGCCTGCCAGGGACGACCCGGCTGAGGCCGCTGCGGTAGACCCGAAGCTGGAAGAAACCTACAAGAGGGTCTGGGCCGAGTGCTTTGAGCTGTTCCCGACAGAAGATGCCACCATCCTCTCGATGGCGTTTTTCCAGGCTGCGGCGGCATACCAGCCGGACCCGACACGGGAGAAGGACAGCTTCTGTGCTTACATGCAGATGGCCATGCGGCACCTGAAGGCCGAAGATGCCCGGAAAGAGGCGCAGAGCCTGGGCATTATGGACGTTAGCAAGGAGACCGCCCGTAAGGTCCGTCAGGCGTTGGACTACATGGACCGGATGGGTTACACCAGTGCCATGGTGACCGGCGACCCGCATCTGGAAAAGACGGTCGCACAGGCTGCCAGGATCGGCCAGCGGAGCCTGCACGAGGCTCTGCTGAACAAAGATACGCTGGTGTCCATCAACACCGAGCGGGACGATGGCACCGGGATCGAGATCGTGGACAAGGGGGCGTCTCCTGAAACGCAGGTGGAACTGAAAGAGGACATCTTCCCTATCCTGCACAAGGCTGTGCTGCTCATGAGCCTGGAAGAAAAAGAAAAGACCCGTGCCAATATGGTGCTGTTCTTGTCCCCGCGCATTTTGGGCTATCTGCGGAAAAATGAGGACCCCCACATGCCGGAACGCCTTGGCCGCTGCGACGACCTGCGCCCCCTGGAGTGGGACGGTATTCTGTGGGATCAGCTGGTTCTGCGGGACTATGTGCGATTCTGCGTGCGGCAACCGCTTTACAGCGGCGAGGGTCCTGAGAACCCGAAGGAACTGGAAAGCGCCGCAGTGAACCCCCTGCTGCTGCCGACTCGCCGCCCGGAGCAGGACAAGACCGTGGCAGAATATCTGGGCAAGGACAAGGGAACGATTTCCTATCACAACAAGAATCTCAACAAAAAGTTCCGGGAGCTGTTGGGCATCAAGGACACAAAGCCTGTGAGGGAGGACTGAACACATGAAGAATATCGTGCTCTTGTACATGAGCGCCTATTTTGCACAGCCTGCCCCGGAGGGCAGCAAAAACCGCTTCCTGCGTACACAGACCAACGAGGCTGCGGTCAGCGCCCTGTGGAAAGACCCTGCGTCCCGGCCGGATAAGATCGTGGCCCTGTGCAGCGACACGGTCCGGACAAAGCCGACCGTCCCGGCGGCAGACGGCTCCGGCAACAAGGTGCCCACGCTGGATTATTTCCGGGATGAGTTCCTGAAACAGCTTGGCGTGCAGCCGGAACAGCTGGTGGTGGTCTCTGTGCCCGACAGCATGGAGGAAGCCGACCAGACCCGTGCGATCTCTGCCGTGCTGGAACAGGTGGCCGAGAATGACAACCTCTACATCGACCTGTCCGGCGGAATGCGCGATACGGCGACGCTGTTGCTCATTGTAGCCCGCTACCTCAAGGACATCCGCATGGTTCAAACCAAAAAAGTGCTTTACTCGGAGCTCAAGGGCAACAGTTCCGTTGTGCGGAACAGCACGGGCCTGTACAACCTGATGGACCTGATCACGGCAGTGGATGCGTTCTTCTCCACCGGTACGACCGAGAAACTGAAAGCATATATGAAACAGACCGGTGAGACGGACCCTGACATCCTGAACCTGCTTGACCGGATCGACCATTTCGCGGATGATCTGGCCCTCTGCCGCGTGCAGATGCTCAAAGCCGACCTCAAGGCCATTGCCCGTCAGATCAAACAGCGCCCTGCCTCGAGGGAAACGCTGAGCAGCCTGCTCTATGAGCTGATGAACGACCGCTTTGAGGCAGAGTTCCAAAACCTCATGGGCAGCCGTTCAGACAGCCTGCCGGCACTCGTGCAGTGGTGTGCCCACCACCGGATGTACCAGCAGGGACTGACCCTCCTGAGCGAGGAAATGCCCACCTATTTGTGTGGTCACTTGTTTCTGCAGCCAACCGGCAAAGCACTGGATTACATGGCACTACAGCCCCAGAACAAAGGCAAGAGCTGGGTGTTCCCAATGTTCCACTACCACTTCTGCCGCGCTGCTTTGTTCCATGAGGCACGGCCCTTTACCGTAAACCTCTGCCTGACCAAGGACAAGACTGAGGCGAACGGAAACGCTCTGTTCCGTGTGGCGACTCTGACCGAAGCACAGGAGTATCTGACAGCCGCAGTGGAGCAGGGGGAACTGCTGTTGGATCTGACCCGGAAAGACACTGTGGCGCAGGGAATTGTATACTACCAGAGCGTGCAGCAGTACCGCAACCAGATCAACCACGCCACGGACAGCGCGGTTAAATTTCAAAAGGACACAGGGCTTCTGCCGCTCAGCACAAGCGCCATTGAGCAGACGTTGGGGGACGTTGCGTTCTACCTCTTCAAACTGAAAGAGTGTAAAGCCACTGCCCCGGTGGGCATAGAACTACTGGACAGCAACAAAGCATTTTAAGGCTCAAAAAGTCATAACAAAAACAGCCGTCACTTTCCAACTGAAGTGATGGCTGTTTTTTGTTATCCCCTCGCGGGTATGATCTAAGTGCAGCACAATTTTGTGCCAGAAGAAAGGGCTACACACATTTATCGTAACTTCTGCGGCAGAACCAGCGGCTCCACCGATACGCCGCCCATGCCAAGGGTGGTTTTGATCCCGATGCCGCCGTAGGGCGCAAAGGAGAGCAGGGCGTTCCAGAGCTCCAGCAGCGGCAGGGCCAGCCGGGCCTCCACGACAGCGCTGCCCACAAAGCCCGGGATGCAGGTGTTCTTGATGTGATAAGTGACGGTGTGCAGGCTGTAATCCCGGATGCGCAGCCCGCACAGGATGGCGTCCAGCGCGTCCGGGTCGCTCAGCTGGCAATCCGGAAAGGCGGTGTTCCAGTGCAGCACAAGGCTCTGCAGCAGCAGGAATTCCTGCGGGTAGATGGCGTAGCGTCCCGCCTGCTTGAAGGCGCAGGGCGTGCGGAACCACAGCTTTGTCCGGCTGGCGGGGTCCTCCCGCGCAGCCAGCAGAAGCTGCAGACCGTTTTCCACCGAGCGGCTGCCCAGCGGCTCCATCTGCAGGGGCGCGCCGTGCAGTTTCAGCGTGGTGCAACCCGCAAGCAGCGGCCGCACCTGTGCGGCGAGGGCTTCGTCCAGAAGATTCAGCGTCCACACCGAGGTCTGCGCTGCGGCATCAAAGCACAGGGACTGCGATAGCGGGTGCTCGCCCTGCTCATGGAGCCGGGCAGCGGTATCGGCAGGAAGCTGCGACATCAGCCAGCCGTAAATACAGTAGGCCCACGCGGAGGGCAGCCGTGGGGTCTCTGCTGTGCGTAGAGAGAACTGCAGTTGCTCGATCATAGGATGTTCACCTCGCAGAACCCGGCCGGGTAGCGCTTACCTGTATAGGTGATGTACCGCGCGCGGTGCGGCGAAACGCCAAGGCTGATGTCTGCCTGATGGCGTCCGTGCTGGGTCTGTAGAATGCGCTGGGTCCATTTCAGGGCGGCGGCATAGTCGTCCTTCAGGTAAGGGTAACCGACCGTTTTAGAGAAGAAGCCGGTGCCGCCGCCAAGGATGAGGTGCGGGGTGTCCGGGATGTTTGCAACGGGATGGCCCTGCGGGAAGTGCGACAGGAAGGTATCCTGATAAAAGCTGCTGAACTCGGCGATGGCTTCCAGCAGAGCATCCTTTGTAATGGGGTGGATATGCCGGTTGAGGATGCTCTGGTCCAGCGTCAGCCGGAAGCGGATGGTCTCGCCCGGGCGCACGCACTCCTGATAGAGGGGCAGATCCTTGGCGTCACCGTCAAAGTCCTCGACCCGGGCAGCGGAAAGGGGCGAGATCAGGGTGCGACCGGTCAGGATCAGCTTGTCGTTGTCGATGGGGACGCTGTCGGAGACCTGAACGCCACGGAAAACGCTGTCCAGGATGTCATCGGCGGCGGCACCGGATCTCAGCTTGTTGGCGTAGCTGCCCTCTGGAAATACGTAATCGTGGTTGACCTCAAACGCTTCCAGAGTGCGTTTTTTGTCGGAGACCGGCGTCTCGTGCAGCAGCAGATGCACCAGCCACGCCGTGCGCAGCGCACCTTTCAGGCTGCTGCCGGGGATATAGGCGCGGCCGTAGGTGTCGCGCTGAAACTGATGGATCTCCTTGGTGCCGTTGTAACCGGCAACATCCTCGGTCACGGCCAGGCGATACTGCACCAGCGGCTTGTCACCCATCAGTTTCGGGTGCTCCAGCCAATCCTCTGCAAGATGACAGTCTCTGGTCCAGAAGTCCAGCAGACTGCTGTTGGAGCTGAGCATGAACTTCTCGAACTGCCGCACCAGATCGTGCCGGAGCATGTAGTCAAAAAACAGTTCCATGTTGAGGATCTTGACGCAGCCATGGTTCTGGGAATAGATGTATTCCCGTTTGCCGATCTTACGGCCGCTGCCAACGAACAAAGGAGACTGAGTTTTCAGCGTCAGATCAAAGACCTGCAGGTGATCTTGCTGGATCATAGTGTCACCCCCATAAACAGCGGTTTGGAGTAGCGGTAGACCGAATGTGGGACCCCGATGCCAACATCGTAGAGCTCACCCTGATAGGTGTGCTGCAGAACCGAACCAGCAGCAAGGAAATACTGGGTCTGCTTTTTCATGGGGGTCTCCACCCATTCGGTGGCAGCAAAGCCGCTGCGCCGGACCAGTTGGAACGAGGCACCTTCCAGTGCAGCATCCATCTCTTCCTCTGTGGGCAGGCTGCTGGTCAGCAGCAGATAGGGCGAGGTGCTGCGTTCCAGCGCCTGCAGCATCCAGCGGGTGGACTCTTCTTCGGCGGTGTTCAGACAGATGGGGTCACCGTCCAGATGGAACCGGCCGTAACCGGCGCTGGTGCGGCCGCCGATCCCGCTCAGGCCCAGAAGGGTGAAGAGCTCCTTCAGCATCTTGAGCTGGTCGTTGCCCTCACAGGCACACAGAACATACAGGCCGCAGCCTGCGTGCAGGCGGTACAGGCCGACAAAGTACGGCTTGGCGTCGGCACCGTCGGTCACACTGGCCTTGGTCTGCTCGTAGGCCTGGCCAAAGCTCTGGTCCAGCTCGTCCAGCGGGTAGGTGCCGCTGTGCAGGCTGGCGGTGTAGCGGTCGAATTTGGAGACCGGGATCCAGGCAAGCTTTTTGACCGCTTTGCGCTCAACGGTGGAAAGTTCGGCAGGGGATGTGGATGCGGCGATCGGCTTGGGCAGGTAAAAGGAATCCCCCCGCCAGGGCATGGCATCGCTGATGCGCAGGGCGTCCGCATCGGCAGAGATGAGAAGCTCCTCCAGCGCGGGTTCGCCGTACACTTCCAGCGCCGTGTGGCACAGGGCCGAAAAAATCGTGTCGGCGCACAGGGTCAGGGCAGAGGACTGGGAGCCGACCGCCGAGTCGGAACCGCCGAAGTGGACTGCCGTATCAAACACCAGCTTTAGCAGAAAATAGTTCATACTCTTCGACCTCGGTTTTGAAGGTTTGGCGGATGCCGTCCAGATCAACGTTCAGCGTCTCCGGGTAAGGGATCACCTGGAAGTTCTGAAAGCTCACACGGCCGTTGCCGCGGGAGCCGTGCCCGCCAAGGTAGTCCAGCTGGAGCAGCTTCATGGCCTTGGACAGAAGTGAAAGGTCCTCTTCCATCTCTTTGGGGTCGGACAGGTTGTAAACGATGTTGACCCCGAACCGGGCACCGGCAACTATGCGCTCGATCTGGCGTGGGTTGGCCTTGGAGGTAAGGCGGTTGATCGTGTTCTCCGACTTGACTTCGGTCACGCCCACGCCTTTCAGCTGGTCGTAGTTGAGCAGAAAGGAATCCGCAAACTGCAGCCGCGCAAAGCGGACCGGTTCAGAGCTGCCGAACATCCGCAGGAGGACCTCGCCGTCTGCGGAAAAATCCGGAAGCGTTTCGCCGTTGACACAGCTGCAGCGGGCAAGCAACGTTCGGAGCTTGCCCTTCAGGCTGCTGCCCGGCACGATGGGCAGCCCGGTGAACGGGTCACGGATGACAGGACTATCCACGGTGCCGATGGCAGAAAAAGACGAAGAACCGCCGATGTGAAGCCCTGTGCGGACAACAAGGTCACACTTGATCAGAATTTTGCCGGTCATGATGCATTCTCCTCTCCGGTTTTGGATTCAGAGTAGTAACGATGGAAGGCGACGAGGGCTTCCATGTAGTGGTAATAATCAATCAGGTCCTGCCGTGTGCAGGTACCGACAGAGGATAGCTTGGCGAGATACTCAAACAGGTTGGCACTTTCCACAAACTGACGCACCTGTGGGTCGCGGCCGCATTCGTAAGCCAGGCGGATGCGCAGCAGCTTGATCTGATTGACGCTCTCCTTCAAAAGCCGCTCCTCGGTGCGGCGGTTCTCGTTGTTGTAAACGTCACAGGCCAGGCGGAGCAGGTTCTGGATCTTGGTCTTGGTGATCAAGGAGCAATTCTCCTTCATCAACTGTTCCGCAAAATCAACGTAGTTTTCCGGAATGACCGGCTCTGCGGCAGCGGCCTTTTGCTTGGTCGGGCTTTTGCCGGAAGGATGATTCGGTTTTGGCATATCACTCTCTCCCTCGTTTCTGATAGACATAAATGTAGATCGCAGTGATCAGCTGTCGGCGCTGTTCCGGGTCCCGCGCCCAGTCCAGAACATTGTGCGAGAAGGTCCGGTATGCGTCCTTCAGGGCCTCACTTGCCTTCTTCTCGTCCGGGCGCAGCCGGGCAAGCAGGTAGACGCACCGTGCAAAATTGACGTGGTCCTCCTGGGTATTGCGCAGCAGGTCGGTCAGGTTGTACAGCATGGAATTGCCGCGGTGATCGTCATCGTTTTTCTGGACCTGTGCAAAGAACTGCTCCAGACAGGCAAGTTTTTCGCCCAGCACTTTGTCCTGCAGCACATCCCAGGAATAGGTGTGGTCGGGCACGGCATCGAATAGCGCAGCACCGTTCTTGCCGGGCAGCTTTTTGGCTTCGTCCTCCAGCGCAGCGGTCTGCTCGGCTGCGGCGCGGATGGGATAATGTTCGTTGAACATTGCGATGCCCGCGCTGATGGTCAGCGCCCCGCAGGTGTAGCTGCGCAGGTGCTTCTGGATGCGCAGGGCGGCCTGCAGGGTGTGGTTCCAGGCACCGACCAGAAAGACGTCGTCGCCGCCGGCGTAGACGATGCTGACGCAAAGCCCCTGCAGCAGGCCGTTGATGTGGTACTTGAAAAACAGCGACATCTGCCGCGAGAACGCTGCGGCGCGGAACAGATTGACGTACCTCATCCGCTGCACGGGGTCGGTCTGGTCCGGCTGCTCAAAGCCGGCAATGAAGGCCTGCCCCAGATTGTCCACGTCCATGCGGCAGATGGCGATGCGGCGGATGCCCTCCGACTGGTCGGCAAGATCCTCAATATTGTTGCTGGCGGCATAATCGCCGACGAACAGGTTGATGGACGGGCTGAGCGTCCGGACCAGCTGGTTCTTGGTGTAGGAGCGCACGGCGTCGGCGCAGAGGCCGGAGTCGTTCGAGAACGAAAGGAACCGTTTGCTGCCCCGGATGCCCGGCAGCGCAAAGGCACTGGGGTGGGGTGTGCTGTGGACCAGATAGACCGACTGGTTCTGGATCTGTGCCGACAGATTGGCAAACCGATTGCACCACGGGCAGAGACCCTCGGCGTTGACCTGTGCGGAATTGCCGCACACCTTGCACTCCCGGGTACCGTCGGGGATGGCCTGCACACGGTTCAGGGCGCGGAGCGCAGCGGCATCATAGGGGTGCTGCTTGTGCTGCTCGGCAATGGCGTTGACCCGGCGGAACAGGGCCTTGTAGGGGCTTGCCTCTGCGGGGACATTGCACAGGTCGTTGGCGCTGCAGGGGGTCCAACCGTTGGCCAGGAACAGCTGCACGCCGAACTGTTCGTTCAGCCAGCCGTTGAAGGCCCGGTTCCAGTCGGCAAGGGTCTGCTGCACGGTGGCGGTGTTGGGCAGCAGGAGATAGCAGTGCCCGCCGCCGCTGTAAATGATGTTGGTCCGGGTCAGGCCGCAGCCGTCCAGCAGCTCGTCCATGTAGTGCTCCATGAGCAGTTCCAGAAAGAACGAACGGCTGCGGAGGGACCGCAGGGCACCCTCGGTGTGGACGGTGTAGATGAACCGCTGGATGCGAGAAAAGTCGGCGGTGTAGAGCAGGAACGCCGGTTCCCGGCGCAGCTCCGTGGAAGCGTCCAGCAGGGAGAAGGCGTCGGCCTGCTGCAGGTACTCGCTGACGCAGGCCGCCAGAGCCGCCGTCAGCTTGAGCTGGTCGTAGAGAGAAATATCCCGGTCCTCTTCCCGCGCGGTGCTGGCAGGCAGGGCGCTGCACTGGGATTCCAGCAGGCCCAGCAGCGCGTTTGCCTGCGCTGGGCTGAACTGCAGGCCGGTGAGCTGCCCCGTCAGCCCCTGATAGAGCTCCCGGTAAACGGCGGCGGGGATGTCCGGCGCATCCTGCACGGGGTCGTGCAGGGCACCGTCCGGGCGGGCAGCCGGGACGGAATACCCCGGGTGCTCCCCGTTCAGGTGGCTGAAAATGGAGCGCAGGGGCCGGTAGCGGGTGCTGGCCGGTTCGGCGGCGGGGGTGTCGGCGGTCACAGACAGGCTGCGGGCAAAGGCCGCGCAGCGGGCGGCGTCCGATTCTGCGGCCGCGCCGCCGCGCACGGCAGCCCACTCCGGGGTGTCCGGCAGGGCGGCCAACAGGTCGGCTGCGGTCTTGTCGGCCCGGAAGGCCAGCTTGCCAAGGCCGTGCAGCAGGCCGCAGAAGGTGGCCTGCAAGGTGAGTGTGTTCAAGGAATCATCTCCTTCGGGCAAAATAGCAAGGGAATATGCGAAAAACAGGTTTGAAAAGATTTGTTCCCATTATAGCACGGGATCCGGCAAAGAAAAACGCCGGAAACAGAGAAATTTCGACCGCTTTTTGTGGAAACTTCCAGTGGGAAACAGTCCGTATTCTAATATAAAAGCTTTGGAAAAATTGCGGGAAAAAATCAGGAACAGCCCAAAATTTCACAAAAAAACAGCCACCCCGCTTCGCCGCACAAAACTGTGTAGCAAAGCGGGGCAGTTGTCTGTGTCCCCTTGCGGGGTGTGATCTTGAACACTGTGATGAGATCGGACATACTGACACGGCGAATTCTCCGTCCCCTTACGGGGTGTGATTGTTGAGTATGGGCGCTTCAACTTTTGCAGGTTTTAAGCCTTTTGCAGGTCTCAAGCCAAATCCTACGTCCCCTTGCGGGGTGTAACTTGTGGTTGCCTGACAGTATACGTTGAGATTACGTTTTGTCCTACGTCCCCTTGCGGGGTGTAATCGGTGATTGGTCGAACTTTAACCTGATTTCCGGTGGGACAAATCCTACGTCCCCTTGCGGGGTATGATGGCAAAAATGAACAAAAGTGACCGGCCGGAAACCGGCAGAATGCACCTTTTTCATAATGCTGGCATCATTATAACACACTCTGCGCAAAAAGAAAAGCGGAATGGAGAAAAGAATGCCGCTTTTTCCGGTGCGAACCGCGCAGGAGGTGCGCGTAAAAAACATGAAATTTTGAAATCTCGCACCGAAAATTCCAACTGCGGCTGCTCCGGCGGGCTTATCTTATGTGACCGGACAAAAAACAGACGAACGCGAAAGGAGCACACAATGGGATTCTTCAGTTCCCTTTGGGGCAAAAACAGCGAGAACGGCAAAAACACCCAGAACAACACACCGACGGTGCAGCAGCCGAGAATGACGGAGGCGCAGCGGCACGATGCCTTTGTGCAGTCGCTCCGCACAAAGGCATCGAACGGCGAATACGGCCCGGTGGTGCCGGTAAGCCCGGCCCGCAGGCCGTCCGGCAGCGACGATGGCGGCAGGGAGCGCGGGGATGACCCGGGTGCACCCGGAAGCCTGGGCCGGGAAAGTGGGCTGAAGTGCGGCGGCAGCGCCAAAGGGGCGGCTGCCTCTGCACCGGGCGGGGGAAAAGGCTCCGGTGCCGGACATGGCAGCAGCGGAAACGGCGGAGGGCATGGCGGCCACGGCAGCGGAAACGGCGGAGGGTACGGCGGCCACGGCAGTGGTGGAAACAGTGGCCATGGCGGCCACAGCGGACACTGAAAGCTCCACGCCGCTTTTTTCCAATCAGGCGTTTTGGGCGGGCTTGGCTGTTGTGTAAGGCAAGCCCGCAATGTTGAACTATAAGGAGGAAGTGCTATGTTTGAATCTGCACTCGGTAATCTTTGCATCGTGCTCTGCGGCCTGACCGCACTGCTGTCCGTCTTCTGCATCTGGCGCGCGGAGTCGCTGGCGGCGCGGCTGCTCATCGCGGCAGCAGCGGGCCTTGTGCTGATCTTCCGCTGGCAGATCAGCATGATGATCTACCAGTTCGTGGTATCCATCTTTTCACTGATCGCGCTGTTCATCGGCCTGATCCTGCTGTGCATCCTGCCGCTTGTGCTGTGCCGTATTTTTATGCACTGGTGAGAAAGGAATGCTGAGATGGAGTACGCGTTCACTCTGGATGCCCTGCCCATTGTGGGCGGGGTGCTAATCGTGCTGGTGCTGGTGCTCAGCGAGCTTGGCAAAGGTACATCCGGCTTTGGCATGGGCGGCAGCCTCCCGCAGGGAGGCTATCGCTATTACATCGGAGAGCACACCGTGCTCTATCTCTGGCAGGTGGGCAGCTGCTGCCGTGCCTATGTGCTGGAGGGCGAGGCCCCTGTGGCAGTCACGCTGCGCCGCTGCCGCGCGGGCAGCTATTTCAAGGTGTGGGCCGCTTTTCCGGCAGAAGCCGAAATAGAGATCGAGCGGCTCTACCTGCAGGCATCTGAGCCGGAAGAATGAGGGCCGCACAGCAGAACAGAAAGGAAGCCGTTATGACAAAGAGCAGAAAACTTGCCGGGTTGATATCGGCTATGCTGGCGATGATCTTCAGCGGCTGCGTGATCGGCTGGCTGTACTGCGTAAAACCGCAGCTTCTGGGGCCGGCGGTCTCCGGCGGAGCCATCTCGTCCGTCTATGTGATCCTGTATCTACTCTGGTGGGGTCTGGCCCCTGCAACAACAGCCTGCATTGCCAGCGGACCGTTCTTTCTGTGGTGCGTCGTGCTGCTGCCGGCAGAACTGCTGTTTGCGCTGGTCACCTTCCGCAAGGTCTGGCCGGTTGGTGTGCTGCTGGCGACTCTCTGGCTTATAGTGCTGCTCCGGTTCCGCCGCAAGTGCCTGCGGCAGTTTCGGAGAAAGAGCCGCCGCTGCCACTACAGCGACTTCGACATCCTCTGTGGGCAGGATCGCATCCGTGAGATCTGCCGCCGGTTCGGGGTTCTGCTGGCAGTGCTCCTGCTGGCTGTCCCGGCCGCATGGGGCGTGTGGAGCAGTAGGAACTGCCCGACGGAGCTCCGGCAGACGCAGACGGCTGCCACCGCGCAGGCCCACTCGACAGAGTTCCTGTTCGGCTTTGCAGAGGATGCCTGGAGCACAGCTTCTCTGGACGAAAAGGCCGCCCGGGCAGAGCAGCTGGTTTCCTATGAGCTCGCGATGTTGGGCGTCCCTGCGGACGGGATGGAGGTTTCCTTCAAGGAACTGGACGAGGATCGGCTCGGCTATTATAGCGCTGCTTCGCAGCAGATCGTGCTCGACCGAACCGAACTGCAGGACGGTTCCGTCTGGGAGGTCATCGACACGATTGCACACGAGACGTTCCACGCACAGCAGGCCTATGTGGTAACGAACATCGACTGGGACGATGCCGCGACCCAGGCGGCCTACTACGACCAGGCCAGACGATGGCTGCGGAATTACCAGACCGGGTATATATCAGGAGAAGAGGATCTTCTGGGTTATTACTGCCAGCCGCTGGAGGCAGACGCCAGAGCCTACGCCGAGGAAGAAACTGAGCGGTTGCAGGAATTGATAAGTCGAAATTTGCAGGAGGATAAATAATTGGTATTGAAATAATTTTAAAATTGTGGTGTATACATTATACGAAACATTACCCTGATGAACGTATTACCGTTCAATGATGTGTAAAGTGAGGTGCCTGCCATGACCGCCGTGATCTATGCC
>OLGH01001405.1_pt1 | contig 22877 bp, 18 predicted proteins | sample 1604851 | NCBI WGS metagenome assembly OLGH01 (sample SAMEA3888894, study PRJEB22519) | human gut metagenome | biome: human gut; feature: human-associated habitat; material: faeces | place: Denmark | collected 2010 | reverse complement strand
AGCAGATGCCCAGCACAGGCACGCCCCAGCTGAAGATCTCGGGGTCGATGGTGGGAGAATCCTCCAGATAAACGCTGTTGGGGCCGCCGGTGAAGATAATGCCCTTGGGATTCTTGGCCTTGATGACCGAAAGATCGGTTTTATAGGAATAGATCTCGCAGTAGACATTATTTTCTCGGACGCGGCGGGCAATCAGCTGATTGTACTGTCCGCCAAAGTCCAGCACGATGACAGTTTCATGCTGCATGATGTTTTCCTCCATTTTAAAATGTGTTTTACAGATAAATTTAGTATAGCACATCTTACAACAAAAAGCGACAGTTTTTGTGAAGTTTTCTGTTATTCTATTTTGCGGATCGGATGCCGCAGCACGGTTTTCAGCTTCTCCGGTGCAGTGCGGCGCGGGTCGCCCAGATAGATCTCGTGATGGAAGCGCGTGTCTGAAAAATCCGGGCAATATCCCTGCTCCTCTGCAAACGCATCCAGCTGCCGCAGGGTCTCCGGCTCGGTGTCGTAGGGGCCGATGTGCATACACTGCACGCACAGACCTTCATCGTAGGTAAAAAACTCCACCTTAGAAAAGTCTTTTTTCTTTTTGGCGGTGGCTTCCTGCACTGCCCAGTCAAATTCGACACGGGTGACAAATTCCGGCAGACGGATCATAGAGGTCCAGATAAAGGTTTCCTTGTTGGAAAAATCCACACCCTCTGTCCCGGGCTGATGCCACAGTCCCTCCAGCGGTGGAACAACATATTCAAAATAGCCGTCCATCTTGTGGCTGCCCTTATAGCTCATTTTAATGGTAAACGCAATGCCGTACAGCAGTTCCATCGCTGCCTTGTATTCCCCTGCCGGGTCGTTGGGGTCGCCTTTCCCCTGCACCGCCACAAAATTTATCGCAGGGACGGTAACGATCTGCGGTTTCTTCGTCGGGAGGTAAAACTCTTTATATTCCTTCTTATAATCAAACGGCATCTTTCTTCTCTCCTTCCAGCAGCGCACGCTGCTTCTTTTTGCTGAAGCTGCCCAGTACCAGCCGGTAAGATTTTTCCAGCATCTCCCGCAGCAGTGCGTCCGGTACGTTTCCATCTGCTTTTACAGAGTTCCAATGCACCTTGTTCATGTAGTAGCCCGGAATGATGTCCTTATACTGTCTGCGCAGAAAATCGCCCTCGGCGGGGTCCAGCTTGCAGGTGATATACACCGGCTTTCCCGTGGCATCATCCAGACAGACGGCTGCAAACATTTTGCCGCCGATGTGATATCTTATCCAGTTCCACTCTGCTTGTAAGTCTTTGGTAACGCTAGGCTTTTGCAGAAGCTCTGCGTCAATCCAGCTGTATTTCATGGCGGCACCTCCGTTTTTTCTCAGTATAACTTATTCGGAAGCACTTGTAAACAAAAAGTTGTTGGATTTCACTCGTAATACGTCATCTCTGAAAAATTGACAGCAAAAAAGAGCCATCCGCTCAGAAAAAACGAACGGATAGCTCTTGTATTTAACGTTAAAATCAGATGGAAATGGTGTTGCACACATCCACCAGCACGGGGTCAAGGCCCTTGGTCATCTCCAAAGCCTCGTCCACGGGGTAGTCCACCAGCTTCTCACCCTTCATGCCGACGATGCGGTTATACTTGCCCTGCTCCAGCAGGCAGACAGCCTGATAGCCCATGGCAGAAGCATTCACGCGGTCGCGCAGAGTGGGAGAGCCACCGCGCTGCACATGACCCAGAATGGTTGCGCGGGAATCGATGCCGGTGCGTGCTTGGATCTCGTTGGCGATCTCCTGTGCATGACCCACACCCTCGGCCACAATGATGATAAAGTGACGCTTGCCGGTCTTTTGGGTCTCGGCGATCTTATCCAGAATGTCGCGCTGCATATCGAATTCCTTCTCGGGCAGCAGCACAGCCATAGCGCCGGAGGCGATGGCCACGTTCAGAGCGATGTAACCGGCGTTGCGGCCCATGACCTCGACCACACTGCAGCGGTCGTGGCTCTGGGTGGTGTCGCGCAGCTTGTCGATCATTTCCAGCGCGGTGTTCATGGCGGTATCGTAGCCGATGGTGTAATCGGTGCAGCCGATATCGTTATCAATGGTGCCGGGCAGGCCGATCATGGGGATGCCGCGGTGTGCCAGTGCGCGGGCACCGCGATAGGAGCCGTCGCCGCCGATAACGACCAGCGCATCAATGCCCAGCTCGCGGCACTTTTCAGCGCCCTTATCCTGACCTTCCTTGGTCTTGAACTCCAGGCAGCGTGCCGTATACAGAATGGTGCCGCCAGCAGAGATGATGTTAGAAACGCTGCGCAGGTTCATTTCAAAGCACTCGCCGTTCAGCAGGCCATTGTAGCCGCGCTGAATGCCGATCATACGGAAGCCCTTATGCAGGCCGGTGCGTACCACAGCGCGCACAGCAGCGTTCATGCCGGGAGCATCACCACCGCTTGTAAGCACGCCAATCGTTTTGATTTGCTTTTCCATACGAGAGATTCCCTCCAATTTACAGTTCAGTTCTTCATTTACCCTTTTGCCTGTAACCTCTTCTTCCCGAAACAGGCTTGTTGCTTTGCAACAGCTTTGATTCGCCTTTAATGATTATAGCACACCATCCAGACAAATTTCAATAGGGTTTTGAGACTTTATGCAAATCTATGCAGCACGATATAATAGCGTTATATCGCGTTATTTTTGCAGTTTATGCAACTCATCAAATTTAAAATCGCCCCATGCGGTGCCATTCGTGCACAAATATGTTATTTTGTTGCAACGTTTTCTGCACCCAGCAGCCGCTCCAGCTCTTTGAAGAAAAGCGGATGCCCGGAGGTGTAAAGCCGGCGCGGTGCTGCCAGCTTCTGCTTGGTATCTTCCAGATACAAAATCACCGGGATATCGCCATCGAAGATTTCCAACAGGTTCACCACTTTATCGTACTGGGGGCAGCTGCGGGACGGCAGACGGATGAACACCCGCCGGGCAGCGGTTTTGACAGGATCCGGGCGGCCTTTGTCCAAGCGGGTCGGGTCGTAGCTGTCAATGGGCAGAATGCTGTCTGCCAGCAGCTTGGAAGCTTCATCCTCCCGCACGGAGAGCCGGCCGTCGATGACCACAACAGCGTTTTCCTGAATGGCATCTCGGAACCTGTCCAGCACCTTGGGGAACACGATCACCTCCATGGTACCGGTCAGATCTTCCACACTGGTAAAGGCCATCATGCTGTTAGATTTTGTTGTCATCATGCGGTTTTTGACCACCGCACACACGATGCGCACCTTTTCGCCGTCCTGCACATGGGCATCCTCGCCGGTGAGAGCCTTGATGGTGTGGGAGCCGATACGGGCAGACTTTTCCCGGTAAGCATCCAGCGGATGGCCGGACAGGTACAGGCCGCTGACCTCTTTTTCCTGTTGCAACAGCTCGGCAGGGGTGTACTCTGCCAAGGGGCGAATTTCGTAGACATCCTCCTGCGGACCTTGCTGCACTTCCCCGCTCATGACGGAGAACAGATCCAACTGCCCTTCCAGATTGCGGCGGGAGTCGGTCTCGATGCTCTTGAGGATGCCCTCTACCGCCTCCACCATACTGTGGCGGTTGGAACCAAAGCAGTCAAAGGCACCGGCTTTGATCAGGCTTTCCACTGAGCGGCGGTTCAGCTCGCTGCCGTGCATCCGCTTGCAGAAATCGTAAAGGCTGGTGTAGGGCTTTTCCCTGCGCTCAGTAACTGCGTTCTCAATGAGGTTACGGCCTACGTTTTTCACGGCGTTCAGGCCAAAACGGATCTGCCCGTTATCATCGGCGGTAAAGCCGCCGTTGGAGATGTTCACGTCCGGCGGCAGCACCTTGATGCCCAAACGGGCGCACTCGCCGGAATACTCAATGACCTTATCGGTATTATCTAACACGCTGGTGAGCAGTGCTGCCATGAACTGGCTGGGGTAATGGCACTTGAGATAAGCCGTCTGGAATGCCACATAAGCGTAGCAGGCCGCATGGCTCTTGTTGAAGGCGTAGGACGCAAAGCTGGACATCTCGTCGTAGATCTGGTTTGCCACCTGCTCCGGGATGCCGTTGGCAACACAGCCCGGACACTCGTGGCCGGGCTCGGTGCAGCCGTGCACAAAATGTTCCCGCTCGGCTTCCATGACGGCGTGCTTCTTTTTGCTCATGGCGCGGCGAACGTTATCTGCCTGCCCGAAGGAGAAACCCGCCAGCTCCCGGAAGATCTGCATAACCTGCTCCTGATAGACGATGCAGCCGTTGGTCACATCCAGAATGTGCGCCAGCTGCGGGGTCTTGTAGCTGATTTTGTCCGGCTCGTGCCGGTTGCGCAGATAGGTGGGAATGGAGTCCATGGGGCCCGGGCGGTACAGACTGATCAGAGCGATGACATCTTCAAGGTTCTGGGGCTGCAACCCCACAAGCACCTGCTTCATGCCGGAGGATTCCAGCTGGAACACACCCTCGGTATCGCCCTGACCCAGCATTTTATAGGTGTCCGGGTCATCATAATCCAGCTTTCGGATGGAGAACTCCGGGTGCTGCTTTTGCACCGCAACCTCTGCGTCCCGGATGACGGTCAAGGTGCGCAAGCCCAGAAAGTCCATCTTCAAAAGACCCAGTTCCTCGATCTCGGTCATGTTGAACTGGGTCACCGGCAGGCCGTCGTTGGTGGCAAGCGGCAGATAATAATCGGTCGGCTCCGGCGTGATGACCACGCCCGCCGCGTGGGTGGAGGCGTGCCGGGGCATTCCCTCTACTTTTAAAGCGGTGTCGATGAGCTCGGTCACCTGCGGGTCAGTGTCATAAAGCTTTTTCAGCTCGCTGGAAACTTCCAACGCCCGTTTCAGGGTCATCTTCAGTTCCATGGGCACAAGCTTTGCTACCACATCCACCTGCTGGTACGGGATACCCATCACCCGTCCCACATCCCGGATGGCGTTGCGTGCGGCCATAGTACCAAAGGTAACGATCTGCGCCACATGGTCCGCACCGTATTTGCGGTTGACGTAGTCGATGACCTCCTGTCGGCGCTCGTAACAGAAGTCCACGTCAAAATCCGGCATACTGACGCGCTCGGGGTTCAAAAAGCGCTCGAAAATCAGGTTATAGCGGATGGGGTCGATATCTGTGATGCCCACACAGTAGGCGGCAATACTGCCCGCGCCGGAACCACGTCCCGGCCCTACCGGGATGCCCTGACTTTTTGCAAAATTGATATAGTCCCACACGATGAGGTAGTAGTTGGTATACCCCATGGTCTTGACCACACCGATCTCGTATTTCAGGCGGTCGATGTTGGCCTGCGGCACATCCGGGCCGTAGCGGCGCTCCAAGCCGTCCCAGCAGAGTTTTTCAAAGTAGGCCTGATTGTCCATGCCGTCCGGGGCTTTGTAGTAAGGGATCTTGGTGTGACCGAACTCAAAGTCAAAATTGCACTGCTCGGCGATCTTTGCCGTGTTGGCGCAGGCTTCCGGCACCATGGAGAACAGCTCGTACATCTCGTCTGTGGTCTTGACGTAGAATTCATCAGTCTGGAACTCCATGCGGTCGGCATCCTGAATGGTCTTACCGGTCTGGATGCACAGCAGAATGCTTTGCATCTTGGCGTCCTCTTTGCGCAGATAATGGGCATCGTTGGTGGCTGCCATGGGGATGCCGGTCTCCCGGGAAAGCTTGATGAGCTGCGGCAGAACGGTGGTGTCCTCCTTCAGGCCGTGATCCTGCAATTCGATGTAGTAATTCTCTGCACCGAACAAGTCCCGGTACCACAGCGCTGTTGCCTTTGCGCGTTCGTAGTCCCCTGCCAGAATGGCTTGCGGGATCTCGCCCGCCAGACAGGCCGAAAGGCAGATAAGCCCCTCGTGGTATTGCTCCAAAAGCTGCTTATCCACGCGGGGTTTGGAGTAAAAGCCCTCCACGAAACCGGCAGAGACCATTTTGATCAGGTTCTTATAACCGGTCTCGTTTTTGCACAGCAGAATCAGGTGGTTGTTGCCGTCGATTTTATTTACCTTATCAAAGCGGGTGCGAGTGGCAACATACACTTCGCAGCCGATGATGGGCTTGATGCCCGCCTTTTTAGCTGCTTTATAAAACTGCACACAACCGTACATTACGCCGTGGTCGGTGCAGGCAATAGCGGTCTGTCCGCATTCCTTCACCCGCTCCATCAGCTGGTCGATGCGGCAGGCACCGTCCAGTAGGCTGTATTCCGTATGGATATGCAGGTGGGCAAAGGGGCGGGTATTTGCGGTGGGTTCACTCATTGTACTGCCTCCTGTCCCTCCTGCTGGCGCTGACGGAGATTCTCCGCCAATGCCTCCAGTTTTTTCATCCGGTGTGATAAGCCGGATTTGCTCACCGCCGGGTCAAAGCAGCCGCACAGCGCGGTAAGCGAGAGATCCGGGTATTGCAGACGCTTTTCTGCTGCCTGCTGCAATACTTCCGGCAAAGTTTCCAGCGCGTGCTGCTCCTGCAAATAGCGGATGGCTTTCAAGGTCTGGGCGTTTGCCCGCGCCGTTTTGCCAAGGTTTGCGGTATCGCAGTTCGTCTGCCGGTTGGTCTGGTTGCGCACCTGCTTGAACGCCTTGAGCACGCTAATTTGCGTTGCGGCATCCGCAGCGCCTATAAAGCGGAGCAAGCGCTCCACGTTGGCACCGGTCTTAACGTAGATCAGGTTCACGCCGTTGCGGCGGGTGCGGTGGGGCGCAAACTCGTGCTCGGCGAGCAACGCTTCAAAATCCCGGGCGAGGTTCGTCCGGGAGGTGAGAAATTCCAGATTATATTCCTTTTGCGGGTCGGTGACCGTGCCGCTGCACAGAAAAGCCATGGCGATATAGGCGCTGACACAGGTCTGGCAGCGGATAAGCCCGGGGTCGATCTGCAAACTGGTCTCCCTGCCGGTGGTGCCGAACAGCTCATGCAGGCGGGTGACCTGCTCCGCATCGCGGATATTGAACTCGTACAGCACACCGCTGGCGCGGGGCTTTTCCAAGATCTCGCCCCGGATGCCGCAGCGGGCAAACAGCTGCTGCGCCAGCTGCACGGTATGGGGCTGCTCGGTTTGCAGCACAAGGCCGCGGGCATCAAAGTATTTGGCAAAGCAGGCAATGCCATAGGCCGCTGCACGCACACAGCATTCCTTGGTGGGGCTGCGCTGCGCGATCTCCTCCCGCGCACTGGATGCAAAACTCATAGTAGTTCCTCTGTTTTCAGCGCACGGCGTCCCGGTGCTGCACCCCGGGCTCGTAGCCCAGAGAGGTGCAGTATTCCGCAAGCTTGCGTGCGAATGTGATGGAGCGGTGCTTGCCGCCCGTGCAGCCCACCGCAATAGTCAGCTGGCTTTTGCCTTCCTTGACATAGAGTGGCAGGGCGTACTGCAAAAAGTTCTCGTACCGGTGCAGCAGCTCCTGTGCTTCTGGGTGGCTCATGACAAAATCCACCACCTCCTGATCCAGCCCGGTCTTGTGCTTCAGTTCCGGCACATAGAAGGGGTTGGGCAGGCAGCGCACATCCAGCACAAGGTCGGCTTCCGGCGGCAGACCAAACTTGAACCCGAAGGACATGATGGTGAGCCGCATGGCATTTTTTGCTCCGCCGTTTTTTAGAAACAGATCGCAGATGCGCTCTTTGTTCTGGGAGGTAGAGAGCAGACCGGTGTTGATGGTGTAGTCCGCACGCTCTTTTAAGGGCTGTAAGATCTGCCGCTCCTTCAAAAAGGCATCCCGGGTGGAGATGCCCTCTGCAATGCTGATAGGGTGGCGGCGGCGGGTCTCGCTGTAACGGCGCATCAGCACATCGTCCGGTGCATCCAGAAACAGGATCTTATAGGGTGTTTTCTGGTCATCCAGCTGCTGCAGGGCAGTCTCGATCTGTTCCCTGCTGCGGCAGCCGCGCACATCCATGGAAAGCGCCACCCGCTCCAACTGGTTGTCGCCCGCCTTGGAAAACGCCGTAATGCTGGGCAGCAGCCCCGCCGGGACGTTATCAATGCAGAAAAATCCGATATCCTCCAGCGCATTCATAGCCACTGACTTTCCCGCGCCGGAAAGTCCGCTGACGATCAACAGCTCCATCTGTGTTCCCCACTCCCTCTATTCCCGCAGCTCAGCGCACTACGCGGATCTCTTTTTCCAAATCATAGCCGGTCTTTTCTTTTACGATGGTGCGTACTTCCTCGCACAGTGCCAGCACATCAGCGCAAGTTGCGCCGCCAAGGTTCACCACAAAGCCGCAGTGCTTCTCGCTGACGGCGGCACCGCCGTGCCGGTAGCCCCGCAGACCGCACTGGTCGATGAGGGCAGCGGCAAAAGCACCCACCGGGCGCTTGAAAGTGCTGCCGGCGCTGGGCTTATCCAGGGGCTGCTTGTCCAGCCGTTTTGCCATAAGCTCGTCCATTTTAGCGCGGATGGCTTCCGGCTCGCCCGGGGTCAGGGCAAACTGCGCTGAAAGGATGCAGCTGCCGTTTTCTTCAAAAATGCTGTGGCGGTAGCGCAGGTCAAGCTCCGATGCCGCCGCCTCTTTCACTTCGCCCTCGGCGGTAAGGTACTGCACCGTGGTCAGCACGTCCTTCATCTCGCCGCCGTAGGCACCGGCGTTCATGTAGACTGCGCCGCCCACCGTGCCGGGGATGCCATAAGCAAATTCCAGCCCGGTCAGGCCGTGTTCCAGCGCCGTTTTGCACAGTGCCGAGAGCCGCACGCCCGCCCCGGCGGTGAGCTGTGTGCCGTGCACCTCCACAGCGTCCTGCATGGAGGAAACATCCAGCACTGCGCCGTTGTAGCCTTCATCGGCAAACAGGATATTACTGCCATTGCCCAGCAGATAATACCGGACGCCCTGCGCCTTGCACAGGGCAACGGCGCGGCAAAGCTGCGCCCGGTCTGTCGGTTGCACGAACAGCCGCGCCGGCCCGCCGATCTTAAAGGTACAATGCGCCGCCAGCGGCTCATTTTCTTTATAAGCAATGCCTGCTGCGGTCAGCAGCTGCTTGAGTTGTTCCATAGGGTCAGGCTCCTTTTTATAGAGAGTTTCAGTCCATTTTGTCATCCAGTCCCAGCCGGATCAGCAGCTCCTTGGCTGCGTTGTAGCCCATCTTCTTCTGGCGGTTATTGATGGCTGCGGTCTCCAGCACAACAGCCAGATTGCGGCCGGGAGAGACCGGGATGCTGGTGCTGGGGATGCTAACGCCCAGAATGTCGTAGTATTCGCTTTCCAGACCGGTGCGCTGGTAGTTCTTGGTGGGGTCCCACGCTTCCAGCTGCACCACCAGATCCAAGCTTTCGCTCAGCTTGACGGCACCCACACCGTACACGCGGGCCACGTTGACGATGCCGATGCCGCGCAGCTCGATGAAGTGGCGGATATTTTCCGGTGCAGTGCCCATGATCTGACGGTTGGACACCTTGCGCAGCTCCACGGCGTCATCTGCCACCAGACGGTGGCCACGCTTGACCAGCTCAATGGCCAGCTCGCTTTTGCCGATGCCGCTGTCGCCAAGGATCAGGATGCCCTCGCCGTACACCTCCACCAGCACGCCGTGCCGGGTGATGCGGGGCGCAAGCTCCAGATTCAGCACGCTGATCAGGCTGCCCATCAGGGTGCAGGTCGTCTCGTTGGAGCGCAGCAGGGCGACCGCGTGCTTCTGCGCCAGTTCCTGCATCTCCGGGAAGGGCGCCAGCTCCTCGCTGCGGCAGACGATGACCGCCGGGGGCTGCTGCCGGAACAGCTGCTCCAGCGCTTCGTAGCGCTTTTCTGCCGTCAGACCGGACAGAAAGTTCATCTCTGCCAGACCCATGATCTGCAGGCGGAGCTTATCGAAGTAATCATAGTAGCCCGCCAGAAACAGACCCGGGCGGTTGACCTCAGCGATCTCCACACTGATCTCATCCAGCGCCCGGGGGGTGTATACTACTTCCATGCTGACGCGGTCGGTCAGCGTTTTAAGCGAAACATTGAACGTACCCATCCTGGTTCCTCCTGTATCCTATTGCCGCGCCGTGCTGCGGGCACTCTTATTCTTATTATAATAAAATTTGGCGTCAAATACAACGCCCGGGGCGCTGTTTTTGTACTGCAGGCAGGAAACCGACGCTGCATCGCTGCCCGTGCACAGGATTTTTACATTTTTCTTACTTTACATGGGTTTTACATTTCGTCGATTTCAAATTTTACATTATTTTTCTATACTTAAAGCACAGGAGAAAAACACGTCAAGATAAAGTGAGGAAAACACTTATGACCATTTTTAATGTCTTTTCGCTGCTGGGAGGTCTGGCTCTGTTTTTGTTCGGCATGGACATCATGGGCAAGGCACTGGAAAAGCAGGCCGGCGGCCAGCTGCAAAAAATTCTCAGCAAACTGACCGATAACCCCCTCAAGGGCTTTTTTCTAGGTCTGTGCGTGACCGCCGTCATCCAGAGTTCCAGCGCTACCACCGTTATGGTGGTGGGCTTTGTCAACAGCGGCATCATGGAGCTGCATCAGGCCATTGGCGTGATCATGGGCAGCAACGTGGGCACCACCGTGACCAGCTGGATCTTGAGCCTTTCCGGTTTGCAGGGCGACAGCCTGTTCATCCAGCTGCTCAAACCTACTTCTTTCAGCCCGGTGCTTGCATTTATCGGCATTTTGCTGTATATGTGTAAGAGTGAGAAGAAAAAAGGCGTGGGCACTATCCTTATCGGCTTTGCCGTGCTGATGACCGGCATGACCACCATGTCCAACGCGGTGTTGCCGCTGCAGAACGAGGCATGGTTCACCAGTCTGTTCACCCGCTTCTCCAACCCCCTGCTGGGCGTTCTGGTGGGCGCACTGGTCACCGGCATCATCCAGAGCTCCAGCGCCAGCGTGGGCATCCTGCAGGCACTGAGCGCCACCGGTGTGATCACCTACGGCAGTGCCATCCCCATCATCATGGGTCAGAACATCGGTACCTGTGTGACCGCACTGCTGTCCTCGGTGGGTGCCAACAAAAACGCCCGCCGCGCTGCTATGGTGCACCTGTACTTCAACATCATCGGTGTGACCATCTTCCTGTTCGGATTCTATGGGCTCAACGCCGTCTGCCACTTTGCCTTTGTGAATACCACCATTGAGGCCTGGGGCATTGCAATCGTGCACTCGGTGTTCAACATTCTGGCCACTGTCATTCTGCTGCCCTTTGCCACTGGGCTGGAAAAGCTGGCTATCCTGACTATTCCCGATTCCCCGGAAAAAGAGGAGTTTGCTCTGCTGGATGACCGTCTGCTGAACACCCCTGCTATGGCTGTGGAGCGTGCCCGTGCCGCTACCGCCGAAATGGCAGAACTTGCCCGGGTGGGCGTGGTGCAGGCCATGAGCCTGACCCATGAATGGAGCGACGAGCTAGCCCAAAAGGTGCGGGACGAGGAGTGCCGGGTGGACCGGTACGAGGACGCGCTGGGCACTTATCTGGTCAAGCTGTCCAGCCGGGAACTGAACCACGCCGACAGCCAGAGCGTGAACACCCTGCTGCACACCATCAGCGATTTTGAGCGCATCAGCGACCATTCCGTTAACCTGCTGGAATCTGCCGAGGAGATGCACCAGAAGGAGATTCACTTCTCCAAGGATGCACAGGAGGAGCTGCAGGTGCTGGAGGATGCGGTGCAGGATACCCTGAGCCGCACTACCGATGCCTTCCGCAAGGGCGATCTGCACCTTGCTTCTAAGGTGGAGCCACTGGAGGCTGTGGTCAACGAGCTGGTGCGTGCCATCAAGGCGCGGCACGTTGCCCGCCTGCAGGCCGGCAGCTGCTCCATCGAGTACGGTTTTGTGCTGGACGATCTGCTGACCAACTACGAGCGTGTGTGCGACCATTGCAGCAATGTGGCGGTTGCACAGATCGAGGTGGCGCAGGACAGCTTTGACACCCACGCCTACCTGAACGACCTGCGTCACGGCAACGACACCAAGGAAAGCGAAGAATTCCATCGCCGTCTGGGCCGCTACCGTGAGCGGTATCTGTTCCCGGACGGACAGACTGCTGAGGAGAACTGAATTATGATCTATATCGTAGAGGACGACGCTTCCATCCGGGAACTGGAGCAGTATGCCCTGCAATCCAATGGCTACGAGGTGCAGGGCTTTGAAAGTGCCGAGCCCTTCTGGCAGGCTATGCGTGCCGCCGAGCCGGAACTTGTGATCTTAGACGTGATGCTGCCCGGCGAGGACGGCTTTTCCATCCTGAAAAAGCTGCGCAACACCCCTTCCCTGCGCAAGCTGCCCATCATTATGGTCACTGCAAAATCCAGCGAGCTGGACACCGTGCGCGGGCTGGACTGCGGCGCGGATGATTACATTGCAAAGCCCTTTGGCATTATGGAGTTTCTCAGCCGGGTGCGTGTGGCGCTGCGGCGCTCTGCCCCGGAGGTAAGACCGGACGTGCTGGTTTTCCATGAGATCCAGCTGGATAATGCCCGCCACAGCGTTACGGTAAACAGCACCCCTGTGGAGCTGACCTACAAAGAATACTGCCTGCTGCGGCTGCTGCTGGAAAACACCAGTCTGGTGGTGACCCGCGAGACCATTTTGCAGGTGGTGTGGGGCACCGACATCTCGGTGGAGAGCCGTACCGTGGATATGCACATCCGCACCCTGCGCAAAAAGCTGGGCGACGCGGGGCGTTACATCTGCACCGTGCGCAAGGTGGGCTACAAGCTGACCGATGAGGAGGCCGAAGAAGAATGAAGCTGCGCAGCATGGAAGAAAAAATCAGCTACCGCTTGTTCCTGATGGGCTTTCTGGGGCTTATATTCACCGCAGCGCTGTGCATTTTTGTATTCCATAAAGCCTTTACGGCGCAGGCGTGGTCAGGGCTGGAGCGCGAGAGCGACCTTGTACGCGCCGGGTACGAGCAGACCGGAGACCCCGCGCAGCTGAGTGCCTTTGTGACCGATGATCTGCGCGTGACGCTGATCAGTCAGGACGGCAGCATACTGTTTGAATCTGCCACCGACCAGCCCATGGAGAACCATCTGACCCGCCCGGAGATCCGCGATGCCATTGCAAACGGCGAGGGACGGAACATCCGCGATTCCCAGACCATGGGCTACGAGACCTATTACTACGCGCTCCGGCTTTCCGGCGGGGACGTGCTGCGTGTGGCGCAGGACGCCGAGACCGTATGGTCTATCTACGACTCCACTATCCCGGCCATTGTACTGAGCTGTGTAGCGCTGATGCTGGCCGCTGCGGTGCTGGCTGCTCTGCTGACCAAGGCATTGGTACAGCCGGTGCTGAACATGACCGAAGATCTGGATCATATTCAGGAAAACGTGCCCTACCGGGAGCTGATCCCCTTTGCGGAGAGCATCCATTCTGACCGCATTCTGCGGGAGAACAACGAGAAGATGCGACAGGAGTTTACTGCCAATGTCAGCCACGAGCTCAAGACCCCGCTGACCAGCATTTCCGGCTACGCAGAGCTGATCGAGACCGGCATTGCAAAGCCGGAGGATGTGCCGGATTTCGGCCGCAAGATCCACAGCGAAGCCACCCGCATGATCCAGCTGGTCAACGACATTTTGCAGCTTTCCAAACTGGATACCGTAAGCGAGACCGGGGACACCCCGGTGATGGAAACGGTAGACCTTTTGGATGTGGCCAAGGAATGCGTGGAGCGCCAGAAACTGAATGCACGCCGCGCCTATATCTCCCTGACCTATCTGGGCGAGAGTGCCCCGGTGCTGGGCAGCCGCGCGCTGCTGGATGAGCTGTGCCAGAACCTGTGCGACAACGCCATCCGCTACAACCGTCCGGGCGGCAAGGTGCAGATCATTACCGCTTGCAGCCGGGACGGGCACTGCTCCCTGACCGTAACAGATAACGGCATCGGCATCCCGCGGGAGGCACAGTCCAGCGTGTTCGAGCGCTTCTACCGGGTGGATAAGAGCCGCAGCAAAGCCACCGGCGGCACCGGACTTGGGCTTGCCATCGTCAAGCACATTGCCCGCATCCACAATGCCCGCATCAAGCTGGAAAGTCAGGTAGAGGTTGGAACCACCATCACCGTTACCTTCCCCACTGCCTCTTAATACAGCATGAAATGCACGTCTGTCCGCAATTGCGGGCAGGCGTTTTTTGTTGGGGCAAAACTTGCGCCGCTGCCGTCCCGCAGCGCTGCCCGGGCTTGCAGGTGCAGCACATCCACGCCCTGCTGCCAGCAGCTTTGCAAAAGCACCGTGCACTGCGCCGCAAGCTGTTGCTGCTGCGCCTGCGTGGGCAGCGGGCTGTGGGCGGCACGTTGGCAGTCCAGCCGCACAAGTACCTGCGCCTTTTGCAGGGTGACCGAAACGGTGCAGCGCCGGATGCCAATGCGCTCCCCTTCCAGCCAGAGCTGCCGGGTGCCGCCTTGTTCGGTAAGCAGACGGTAGATCTCGGCCTGCTCCGGGGACAAAAGCGTATTACCCACCACAGTGTGCAGAACACCGCTCTCCTGCAAAGACACCTCTTCCGCGTTCCACCGGAGAACCGGCAGAAGCCCCTGCTCTGTGTGCTCATACAGCCGGGGCGCGGTGGGCGCTGCGGCCTTTAGCTGTGCCATCAGGGCGTCCGGCAAAGCGGCCTGTGCGGCAAGGCGGTCTATCTCCCCTTCGGCGCAAAGCAGCCTTGCCGCCGTGCGTCCGCAGCCGCGCCGCAGCACCAGCTGCTCGTACTCCGTTAATAAGGGTTCTTCCGCTTTTGACAGCAGCAGGTAATCACACAGGCGGTAGCTTGCGGTTTGGGGCAGTGCCTGCTCTGCCGCATCCAGTGCCCGCTCCATCGTTTGGCTCTCTGCCTGCACAAACTGCAATGCAGCAGTGGCATCGGCAGCATCAGCGGTGGCCTGCGGTGCCTGATAAAGCAGCCCTGCCTGATACCCCTGTTCAGTCTGTGCCAGATACACTGCCCGCACCATGCTTTTCTCGGTGCTCTCGCACCGCAGGAACAAAAGGCACCACCCTGTCAGCAGTAAAAACAGCAGCGGCTTGTAAGATTTTGCATTTCTCATGGCTGCACCTCAGCTTCCGGCTGCTGCCAGAGCAACCGGATGGCGGCGCACAGCATGGACGCCCGGTAGACGGCACACAGCAGCCACAGCAGCAAAAGCAGCGCATCCATGCGGGAAAAGCTGCCGCCGCTCCACGCCCGCAGCAGCTCCAACCGGGGGTATGCGCCGCTTCCAAACAGCAAAGCGCCGCCCAGCAAGGCCGCCGCCTGCACTGCAAAGCCCCATACCGGCAGCCAGACCGTGCGCCGCACCGACCGCGCGCTGCACAAAAGGGCTCCTGCAAAGTATTCTGCATAGACCGGTACGCTCCAATTTGTTCCAGTCGGCTGTGCCGGGGTGAACAGCCGGTACCAGTGCAGCTGTCCTGCAAGCCCAAGCAGGCAGATAACGCCGCCCACGGCGGCAAACCACCACAGCACCCGCGCCGAGGCGTTCCAGCTTGCGGGGCGGATACCCCACCCCGCCCAGAGCAGCAGCGGCAGAAAGCCCAGCAGCGCCATGGAGGAAAACTCTGCCGTGCACAGCCCTTGTGCCTGCACGAGGGTGTGCACCAGTTCCATAAAAAGCCCTGCTGTCAATGCCAACCGTACCGCGAAGGAGGGTGCTTTGTTCAACAGCGCCGCCGCTGCCAGCGCTGAAAGAATGCACAGGCACACCGTGCCGACTGCGCCCAGCCACAGTGCCCGACGCACCGGGACACCCTGCGGGATGCCATCTGCCAGCGCTGCCGTGACCACGCTGAGGGTCAGCGCTGCTGGGGTAAAATATCCTGCTTGCTGCTTCATGTCTGCCGCTTCCCCCTCTCCCGTTTTTGCCAGATATTGAACCCGTGCCGGGACAGCTGCCGGTAGTTGCGGCGCAGAACACCGTCATCGGAAAGCGGCTGCTGTGGGAACGGATGCGGCGCAAGGTATGGCACGCCCAGTGCTTCGGTACTGACGATACTGAGCAGAAAGCCGAAAAATGCTGCGGCAAGTCCTACCGGCCCGGCAAGCCCTGCCAGCAGCACCGTGCCGATGCGCAAAAGGGTGGCGGGCTCATACAGTCCCGGGGTGACAAAGACCGCAATGGCCGTAATACTAGCTACAAAGATGACCGGGGTGCTCATAAGCCCGGTGGCAATGGCGGCGTCTCCGATGATGAGCGCCGACACCAGACTGACCGAGTTCCCCAGCGACTGCGGCATCCGCAGCCCCGCCTCCCGGATGATCTCTAAGATCAGGATCACCAGCAGCATCTCGGCAAAAAGGGGCAGCGGCGTAGCCTTTTCGGCTGCTTCGATCTTATACAGCAGCTGCGGGGGCAAAAGCTCCGGCAGATACACCGCCACGCACACAAAGACCCCCGGTAAGAACACCGTAAGGTAGAAAGAAAAATATTTCAGCACCCGCAGAAAAGAGGAAAACGCCGCCGTAGAAGCGTAATCATCCAGACACTCGAACTGTTCACTAAAGAGCGCCGGCAGCACCAGCGCTGAGGGGCTGCCGTTGACCAAAATTACCAGCTTGCCCTCGCAGAGCTTCGCGGCGGCGACCGCCGGGCGCTCGGTATAGTGTACCGGGGTGAACAGCCGCGCCTTGCCGGGCAGCAGCCACGGCACAAAATAGCTGGAATCCAGCAGCAGCTCCGGCCTTGCGCTTTGCAAAATGGCACGCACCCGGCGCACCATGGCGGGGTCGGCACGGTCCTTGCAGTAGCAAAGGGCGTACTCTGTATTGCAGCAGGTGTGCGCCTGTGCAGCCTCCTGCACAAGGGTGTCGGTGCGGACAAGACGGCGCAAAAGGCTCAGGTTCACCCGCAGCAGATCGGTAAAGCCTTCCCTGCTGCCGCGCAGATTGCCCTCGCCGGATGGCTCTTCCACAGAGCGGAACTTGAGCCCCTGCACCGAAAAAACAATACCGCTGCTGCATCCCTCTAACAGCAGCACAGCCATGCCGGCTGTCAGCCGCGCTACAAGCTGCGGCAGATCCTGCACTGGGGCGCTCTCAGCCGGAAAAGCCGACCCGTGCAGGATATACGCATAGGCCTGTGCGCCGGTAAGCCGGACAAAAGCAGACTGGCGTCCGGCAGCGTCCAGCAGCAGTTCCCAGAGCGAATCTAAGCTTGCCATGCCGTCAAACATTACGATACATCCCGGACAGCCATATAAAACGATCTTCTTCGCATAATAATCTGCCGACTTGCCAAACCTAGCATCAAGCGCGGACAGGTTTTCCGCAAGGCTTTGCGAAAGCTGCTGCACATCTATCACTCCTTTGTATGTGCAGTATGCCCGCTTTGCCGCAGCGGAATACGCCGCGCACACCGCACCGGGAGGGTTTGTGCATGAAACTGCTGCTTTGCCGCACCATTATCCTGTATCTCTGCGTTTTGTTTGCCATGCGGCTGATGGGCAAGCGTCAGCTGGGAGAGTTGCAGCCGGAGGAGCTGGTATCCACCATCCTGATCTCCAATCTGGCGTCCATCTCCATTGAATCGGAGGATGTGCCCATCACCGCCAGTCTCATCCCGCTGTTCCTCATTGCGGCACTGGAACTGCTGGGTTCAGTGGTGAGCTTCCGCAGCCAGAAATTCTTCAATTTTCTCTCCGGGCGACCCAAAACGGTCATTCTGGATGGAAAGATCGATCAGAACGCTTTGCGGATGCTGCGGCTGACCACCGCTGACCTGATGGAGGCGCTGCGCGGCAAGGATATCTTTGACCCACGCAGGGTGTCTTACGCCGTCATTGAAACGAACGGCACATTGTCGGCGGCGCTTCGCCCGGAGCAGGAAGCAGCCACCCTGTCCGACTTGCAGCTGAAGGTGCAGCAGACACAGGCCACCATCCCCTTTGTGCTGGACGGACAGGTGCTGGAGGATAATCTGCGCTGGTGCGGCAAAGACCGTGCGTGGCTGGAACGCACCGCCACGGCAAACACGGTTTTGCCGCAGGAGATCTTACTGCTTATCGGCAACGAGACCGAGGACTATTTTCTGCTGAAAAAGGAAGGCCGTCAGCCGGGAGAGAAACGATGAAGCGGATCTATGCGTGTATCCTGATCGTAGCTGCGCTGCTGGGGATATCTCTTTATAGCAGCGGACGGGTGCAGGGCTTTGCGCAGGATATCTCGGCTGACTTGGACTGTGCCCTTGAAGCTGTGCGGCAGAAGGATCTCCCCACTGCGCGGCAGGCGCTTGCCGAGGGCGCAGAGCTGTGCGATACCATGCGCCAGACCATGAGCCATCTGCTGCGCACTGCTGACTACACAGAGCTGGAAGCTGCACTGCGGGCGGCGGACGGATACCTTGAGCAGCAGGCCACCGAGGATGCGCTGGGCGAGCTGCGCCGCGCACAGGTAGAGGTGGAGCGGCTGGAATGGCTTGCCCGGCGGCTGGTGTAAGCGGCACGCAAAAAAGGAGAGCGGCTCCGAAGAACCGCCCTCCCACAATTCAGGCTATGCTATTGTAAATATGCTCGGGGACAGATGATCACAGAGCAGCCTTTGCTGCCTCGATCTGCTTGATCAGCTCGGGCACGACCTTGAACAGGTCGCCCACGATGCCGTAGTCTGCAACACCGAAGATGGGAGCACCCTCGTTCTTGTTGACGGCGATGATGCACTCAGAATCCTGCATACCGGCGGTGTGCTGGATGGCACCGGAAATACCCAGAGCCACATAGATCTTGGGGTGCACGGTCTTGCCGGTCTGACCGACCTGATGGTCAGCGGTCATCCAGCCTGCATCGGTGACGGCACGAGAAGCGCCCACGACGCCGCCGCCCAGAGCGGCTGCCAGCTGCTCGGCCAGCTCGATGCCCTTGTTGACATCCTTGCTGATACCACGACCCACGGAGACGATGACGTCTGCGCCGATCAGGTCGACCAGCTTCTCAGCGGCCTTCTCCACGCTCAGCACTTCTGTCTTGATGTCCTCAGCGGTCAGGCTGAAGGCGGGCTTGACGATCTGGCAGGCATCAGCCTTGGCCTGATCGAAGGGAGCCTTCTTCATAACACCGGGACGCACGGTGGACATCTGGGGACGGAAGCGGGGGCAGATGATGGTAGCCATCAGATGGCCGCCGAATGCGGGACGGGTCATCTTCAGGTTGCGGTCTTCCATATCGAACTTCTGCTTGGACAGATCGATGGTGGAGCTCTCCTTCAGGAAGTCGATGTACTTTGCAGTGTCGATATCCAGATGGGTAGCGTCGGCGGTCAGGCCGGTGTGCAGACGGGCTGCGCAGCGGGGGCCGAGGTCGCGGCCAATGTTGGTAGCGCCGATCAGCAGCACCTCAGGCTTGTACTCGTTGACCATATCGCACACGACCTTAGCGTATGCGTCGGTGGTGTAATTCTTCAGCAGGGGGCTGTCGCACACCAGAACCTTGTCGGCACCGTAGCCGCCCAGCTCCTTGGCAATGCCCTCCACGTTGTCGCCCAGCAGCAGGCCGGTGACTTCGCAGCCCAGCTCGTCGGCCAGCTTACGGGCCTCGCTTACCAGCTCGAAGTCAGTGGACATCAGTGCGCCCTGGCGCTGCTCGCAAAAGACCCATACGCCCTTGTATTCGTTAAAATCAGCCATTGTAATCCTATGCTCCTTTCATCAGATCAGGTGCTTCTTGGCCAGGATACCAGCCAGCTGTGCGGCGGTGTCGTCGCCCGTCAGCATGGTGCCTGCGCCCTTCTGCGGAGGAGTGAAGGACTTAAAGACGTTCGTCGGAGAACCCTTCAGGCCAATGGTGTCCACCTCGATCAGCGGATCGTCCTTCAATGCGTTGTAGTCGAACACTTCCATGGGCTTGTCGTAGCAGGTAAAGATGCCATTCACGCTCATGTAGCGGGGGTCGTTCAGCTCCTTGATGCAGGTCAGCAGGCAGGGAGTCTGCACCTTGACCATCATGTAGCCGTCCTCCAGCATACGCTTCACGGTCAGGGTGTTGCCGTCCTTCTGGATGTCGGCAACGTAGGTGACCTGCGGCAGATGCAGCTTTTCAGCAATCTGGGGGCCGACCTGTGCGGTATCGCCATCGGTTGTCTGTCTTCCGCAGATGATCAGGTCCGCGCCGCCGATCACCTGGATCCCCTGTGCCAGCGCATAAGAGGTGGCAAGCACATCGGCTCCTGCAAATTTTCTGTCAGAGAGTATCACCGCATCGTCAGCACCCATCGTATAAGCATCGCGCATCATTTCCTCTGCCTGCGGCGGTCCCATCGTCAGTACCGTTACGGTTCCTCCCACTTTTTCACGGATCTGAAGGGCTGTCTCCAGTGCAAACAGATCGTACGGATTCGTCCTGGTCTCCCCGGACATTCTTTTCATGGCACCGGTTTCCGGGTCAATATCTACTTTTGAACTGGCCGGTACCTGTTTCATACATACTACGATTTTCATACTTTCTACTTCTTTCTTCACTTTCTCGCTTCATCGCTTTAAACGGTTGTATTATTATAACATCATACTGTTAAATTGTCGAGGTTTTTATGGCAATTTCACAGATGGCTTCTTTTCTACTCTCACCACTCAGAAACATACACCACAAGATGCACAATGACAGGGCAGGCATTATTTATTCTTCACTAAATGAAATTTAAATAAAAAATTCCCGGACAGATGTTCCTCTTCAGGTTTGTCCGAGAATTTTTTAATATTATTTAAAGCAAATAATTTCCGCGATCGTACAGTTCATAAACGGCATACCGAAAGTATAGAGTTTCATGTAGAGTACCGCTCTGTCCATCAGCGGATGTTTTATTTTTCCTGGAAGAATTCAATTTCTTCTCCCACCGGTCCGTTGCAGAACGCCACACGAACCGGAAATTCCGGTTGGGACGGAATCACGATGTCTTTTGGCTCTACGGTGATCGGATATCCCGCCTCACGGACTGCCTTCACGCATCCGTCCACATCATCCGTCTTCAATGCAAAATGCCGGATGCTTCCCTGGGGCAGCTGTCCCTCGGCATCGGTAAATACTTCCACAAGTCCTGCGCCTGTATCAAACATGAAACCTGCCAGTTCCGGTTCTCCCCAGGAACGGATCACAGGCATACCCAGCACTCCCTGATAAAATTCTTTTACTTTTTCGATCTCCGGTTTTTCGCATCGGATACATACATGATGAATTCCCTGTACCAACATATTATTTTTCTCCTTTCTTACGGACCCGTCTTTTTCTTTTGATTTCTTCTTTTTTGGTCCGTATCTCCATGGCTTCCTCTTCCGTGGTATATTTCATGGTCTTTACCGCAAAGACTCTGCCCTGCTCCGTCTTCTTCATCCGGATCTTGCCCTTCATCCAGCCATGTACCGGACAGTACGCCAGGCAGTAATAATTCTTCTGCCCCGCCGCAAACCACCGGATCTTTTTGCGGATATTTTTTCTGCACAGATGACAGCGGCTGCTGGTGATCTCCTTATCCGCCATGGCTTCTTCTTTGGAGTCAAATTCCCGGGAAATAAATTTTTCATACCCCGGATAAAAGACTTTGATCTCTTCTTCCTTTCGTTTCGGATTCTGATAGCAGTCAATGGAATAAAACGTGTCCACAATCTCGCTTCGGAGCCGCATCAAAACCTTTGCCGTATACCAGGAATCCGCCAGTGCCCGGTGAAATTCCTGCTGTTTTTCTATCTCCAGTACATCCACGGCATATTCCAGAGACCTTCTGCTGTCTCCGTCCTCCCGGTCGATACTGAATAATTTTTGCACATCCAGATAACGGATCGGTCCTTTTAAAAGCTGCAGGATGCCGTAGTATTTCATGTTTCGCTGCAGTTCCAGCAGATCGGAATTGCCCCAGCTGCAAAAAAGGGCATCCTCACCGCACCATTTCAAGAATTCTTTGACAGCACGGTAAAAAGGGATCCCTTCCCGTTCCAACAGTTTCATATCCATCTGGATGATCTCTCTGGTACGGTGATGAAGTTTCTTATATACCCGCGGCTGTATCAGTACCTGATACTGGTCTATGATCTGTCGCTCACTGTTCAGTTTTACTGCTCCGATCTCAATAATCTCAAAGGGAATTCTTTCATTTTCCTGGCCTTTTCCGTAAGGACACTGATTCCACTCCAGATCAAAGACAATATAATTCATAAGTGTCGTTCCTTCCTTTTTCCTCTATCTGCAAGTATAATGTATTCTTTCTGTATGGTCAACCTGTTGTTACAGGATGTTGCGGTCACTCCATTCACAGCAGCTACAGAATTTCTCTGACCCTGCACACAGTATTTTCATTTGATTTTTCTCCTTTTTTTTCCATACTAAGTTCAGAAAAATATATGTTATCCATAACCGGAGGTGTATGTTTTATGCGATTACTGATAGCAGAAGATGAAAAATCCCTGTCCCGGGCTCTGGCTGGCAGATATTCAGGAGCAGACAAAACACCTGACTTCCCTGACCAATAACCTAATTACACTCTCCCGGATGGAAGAGGAACGCACCCGGCTGCAAATGATCGATTTCCCATTCTCGGATGTGGTAGAAGAAACGGTACAGTCTTTTCAGGCACTTGCCCGCACACAGAACAAGACTTTTGAAACTTTGATTCAGCCGATGATCTCCCTGTACGGAGACGAAAAATCACTCACACAGCTGGTATCAATTCTGTTAGATAACGCGATGAAATACTCCACTCCGAAAGGCGAGATTTCCCTTCGTCTTGAAAAAGCAGGAAACAACGTGAAACTTTCTGTATACAACACCGCCGACTCCATCAACCGTGAACAGCTGCCACACCTGTTCGACCGTTTTTACCGGACAGATAAGTCAAGAAGCTCCCGGACCGGTGGCTACGGTCTCGGACTCTCCATTGCCGCTGCCGTGGTCAATACCCATAAAGGAAAAATCACAGCAACCACGCAGGATGAACACTCTC
>OLGH01001383.1_pt1 | contig 23131 bp, 18 predicted proteins | sample 1604851 | NCBI WGS metagenome assembly OLGH01 (sample SAMEA3888894, study PRJEB22519) | human gut metagenome | biome: human gut; feature: human-associated habitat; material: faeces | place: Denmark | collected 2010 | reverse complement strand
CTGGGGCCGCGCGGGCCGCCGGGGCCCCAGTCGTCATACGGAGGTCTGCGGCGGCGCCGGCTGCCCAGACCGTAGCCCAGACCAAAGCCGAAGAAGGGGCCGAAACCGCCACCGCCCATGCCATGCCGGATGCCGCTGAAGATCACCTTCAGGGCAAACAGGATGACCAGAACGGACAGAAGCGTCACGAAGGGCGATTGATAGGATGCCGCCGGGGCATCGTAATAGGAATCATTGTAATTGCCCGTATTGCCATTGCCCACCGTGCCGGTGCTGCCGGTCGTGCCGCCCAGGGTCACGCCGTAGATGTCGGCAATGGTGCTGGCCACATTCTGGGCACAGGTGGTCACGGCGGCGTCATAGTCGCCTGCCGCAAAGCTGTCCTCCATGGTCTGCGCAATGGCGCTGGCCTGCTTTTCCAGCGTGGTGTTGCGGAAGCCGTCGCCCGTCGCCAGATAATAGTCGCCGTCCGCATACTGCTGGGACTGCATCACCAGAAGGATGAGCACACCGTTGTTGTTGCTGGAGCTGCCCAGCCCCCAGGCGTTGGCGGCCTGCACGGCGTAGTCCTCGGTGGAGACGCTGCCCGTGTACTCCACGGTCAGCACACCGATCTGTGCCCCGCTGCACTGTTCGGTCAGCTGGGCGTTGAGGTTCTCGATCGTCGTGGTGGTGCTGTCGCTCAGAACATTGGCATCGTCCACGACGCACTGGTCGCTGGGCAGGCTGGGCAGCTGGGCCTTGGCCGCAAAGGCAGCGGGCACCAGCGCCGTGACGCCGACCGTCAGAACCAGCAGCACGGCACACAGCCGGGAAGCAAATCGTTTCATCGTTTTCATGCGAAAGGTTCCACCTCCTTGACGCCGAACAGGCTTTTCAGCACACTGGCCGGAAAGCCGCCGGTGCCCTTCTGATAGTCGTAGACCTTTTCGTTATAGGTCAGGTTGCCGATGATGGTGGCCGCGCTGTTGAACTGGCCGTACTGGCCCTGCACCGCGCCCATCTTCATGGGGTCGGCGGCCTGCTCCTGCAATTTTGCATAGAGCTGGTCGATGGCCGCGCCCAGGGCGGCATTGTCTTCGTAAATGGCGTGCATCCGGGTCTTGCCCGTATTCACACCGTCCAGGTCGTTGTTGAACACGCTCAGCGCGTCCTGCGCGGCCAGCACCTCGGCGTTGTCGGCCCCCAGCGTGTTGCTGCCGGTGGTGAGGATGTTCGCCGCCGTGTTGGCGCGGGTGGTCAGCTCTTCGCTCAGGGTGTAGCCGCCATCGGCTGAAACACCGACGGTGTACCACTTGGCGGCTTCGTTGGCCTTGGCCTTGAGCTTGGCCCCGCCAAAGCCGAAGAATGCCGCCAGCATGACCACCACGCTCAGCGCAAGGGCTGCGCCCTGGGTGCGCAGTGCCGCCGGAAGGGCCGCTTCCAGCCCGGCCAGCTTCTGTTGTGCCGGGGTCAGGCGGGCCGTTTCGGTCTTCGGTGCTGCCTCGCGGTAGCTGCCTGCGTCAAAGCCGCCGGGGTTGGGATTCTGATTCTGGGAAAAATCTGCGTTCGCCATCTTAGCTCCGGATCTCCATCATCTTGGTCTTGAGTTCGTCCTCGATGCGGGTCAGCTCCTGCTCGGCCGCCACCCGCTTTGCGCGGCCCTCGTTCTGGATCTTGTTCAGCTCGTCGAGGGTCTCGATGAGGCTCTTGTTCGTCTGCTGCAGCGTCTCGATATCGACCACGCCGCGCTGGGACTCCCTGGCCGTCTCGATGGTGCCCATCTTGAGGGCCTCGGCGTTTTTCTTGAGCAGGTCGTTGGTCATATCGGTGACGGCGCGCTCGGCCTGCATGGCCTTCTGGGTGTGGGCCAGACCCAGCGCCAGCACCATCTGGTTCTTCCACAGGGGGATGGTGTTCACGATGGTGGACTGGATCTTTTCGGCCATCATGGTGTTGTTGTTCTGCAGCAGGCGGATCTGCGGGCCCATCTGCAGGCTGATGTTCCGGGTCAGCTCCAGATCATAGAGCTTCTTTTCAAAGCGCTCGCACTGGTCGGCCAGGTCGCGGGCAGCCTGAGCATCTTCGGGCAGGCCGGAGGTCTTCGCCTTGTCCATGGCCTGCTGCAGCTCGTTGGCGCGGACCTCGGCCAGCTTCTTTTTGCCGGCCAGGATATACATGCTCAGCTCCTTGAAGTAGGCCATGTTCAGGTCGTACATCTTATCCAGCATCGCGATATCCTTGAGCAGCTGGACCTGATGGCCCTCCAGCATGGACTGGATGTTCTCCACATTCGTCTCGGCCTTGCTGTACTTGGTCTTGAGGTTGTCCAGCTGGTCGCCCTTCTTCTTGAAGAAACCCAAAATGCCCTTCTGCTGTTCTTCGTTGGCGTCGAAGCTCTTCAGCTCCCCGATGAGGTCGGTGATCATGTCGCCCACCTCGCCCAGGTCTTTCGTGGAGACCTTGGAGAGGGCGGCTTCGGAGAAGTCGCCGATCTTTTTCTGGCAGGCGGAGCCATACTGCAGCACCTGCTGGCTGTTGGTGATGTCGATCTTTTCTGCGAAGGAATCCACCATCGCCTGCTCCTCCGGGGTCAGCCGGACTTCCGGTGCGGCGGGGGCTTCCTTCTTCTCCTCCACCGGCGCAGCAGCGGGAGCGGGGTCCAGCGTCAGAGTGGGTACTGCGGGGGCATCGAGGTCAAAATTCAGGGTATTGTTATCAGCCATTGTTGATTCCGTCCTTTCCAGTTCCAACAGCGCCTGCCGCACGGCGGCCTGCGCCGGTCTTCCGTTATAAGCCCTGGCCCTTGAGCATGTTCTGCAGCACGGTCAGGTCTGCCGAGAGGTCCATGCTCTCCGCCGCATAGAGGGCATCGAGCTGGTTTTCAAATGCCGTGGCAATGGACGCCGCATTGTGCTCCACTTCCGCGCGGATGGAAGCGGCGTTCTCGCCCTTGACGCCCTGTCGGGCCAGCCTGGCGTACTGCTGCAGCACGTTCACGGCGTCGGGCAGGTAGTAGTTGGCGAACCGACGCACCTGTTTGGCTTTGGCGGGGCTGGCCTCCACCGTCTCCACGATGGAGCGGCCCGCTTTTTCCATCCGGGTCATCGCCGCCGAGAGGTTCGGGTCCGGCAGGGCCTCGTTCAGGGCGTGGAGAGTATCCAGCTGCTTCTGCATCCCGGTGAGCATGGCGTCCACATCGTCCACGCCGGTGTGGAAGGGCACTTCGTGTTCCACCACGCGGGGCGGGCAGATTTTTTTTGCCGCGCCGAACGCCGCGCAGGCACCGCCCAGCGACACCAGCAGCGCCCAGAGCTGATACACCGGCAGCACCGCGCAGAGCACCACGAACACCAGCGCCGCCGCATACCACGGCAGAACGCTGGGCTTTGAGGTGCGAATGATCTTGCTCATGTTTCGAACTCCTTGTCCGGGAGCCTGCGGCTCCCTGTATGGTTCCATAATAAAGCCTTTTGGGAAAAACGCAAGCGTTTCACGAATAATTTACAGCTTTGAAATCAAGATTTATTATTTAGCCACGGTCCCAGCGCTTCGCCCCAGATCTCTTTCAGCTGGTCGGGGCGGCAGGCGGCGTTGGCGGGGCTGGTGCTGGGCAGCTTGACTGCCGGGATGCCGCTGATGGGTTCCAGATAGTTGGTATAAATTTTATAGGCCGTCGCCCCGTTGCAGAACACCGCCTCGATGGGCGCTTTTGCCAGCAGCCCTGCGATGTCGTTGGGGACCACATCCCGGATGGACGCATCCGACGCCCCGGTGATGGTGCAGCGCTCCAGCGTGTCCCACAACGCCAACCCATGGCGAAGGATGATCTGCTTTTTGGCCTCGATGTCCTCCCGCGCGGGCACGGCTTCCCCGGTCAGCGCGGCCAGCATGGGCCAGAAGCGGTTCTGCGGGTGGCCGTAATAGAACGCCATCTCGCGGCTTTTCGGGCTGGGCCAGGTGCCGAGGATGAGGGCGCGGCTGTGCTTGTTGTAGACCGGCGCAAAGCTCATTCCGCCATGCCTGCCTTTTCCATCGCGTCCCAGGCCGAGCCAAGGTCGCGGCCGGAGGGCACAGCCTTCGGGCCGTCGAACCAGAGTTCCTCGATGAGAGCGGCCAGGCCGTCCTCCCGCACATCGCCGATGACGCGGTCGGCCGCAGCCTTTGCGTCAGCGGTGCCGTTGGCCATGCAGCAGCCGAGGCCCGCCGCCTTCAGCATCCCCACATCGTTGGCGGAATCGCCCGCCGCCACGGCGTCGGCCAGGGTCAGGCCCATCTTCTCGCACAGGTCCGAAAGCCCCACGCCTTTATCCATGCCGCCGCGCACGACGTCGTAGCAGCACCAGCCGTCTCGGCCGACGCCGCCCGTCTGCATAAAGTGCAGGCCCAGGTGGCCGAACTTTTCGTGGAAGTGGGCCAGCTCCTGCGGCGGCATGACCACGAAGGCCGCGTGGGGCATGTCGATGAGGTGGCGGTCCTGGTCCTCACCATCCAGGCAGGTCAGGCCGCTTTTCGGCAGGGAATCGTAGAAGCTCTTCAGTGCATCGTACTCGCAGTAGGCGTAATAGGCATCCCGGTAGTTGAACTGCAACGGGTAGTTGTAATCCTCGCAGAAATCCACGAGGGCGTACATTTCCTCGTTGGTCAGCGGGTGTTCGGCCACGACGGTGCCGTTTTTGTCCACGACACAGGCCCCGTTGCAGGTGATGGCGTAATCGAAGCGGATGCCGCCCAGCTGCTCTTTGTTGACGACGCAGTACCCGCGCCCGGTGCTGAGCACGAACCTGCCGCCCGCCGCCTGCATCTTTTTCACGGCCCGGACCACCGCTGGGTGGGGCTTCGGCTCCCCGAAGGGGACCAGCGTGTTATCGAAATCACTTGCCAGAAGTTGATATTGCATGGTGTTCTCCCTTGCTTTTATAATATGTTCCAGTATACCACAAAAAGCCGCCCTGAGCAATTTCAGGACGGCAGGTCAAATAATAGATCCGGCTCAGCCCGCCAGCGCGACCACGAGCTGGATGCCCACGCCCACGGCAGCGCCGGAGGCCCAGGTCAGGCCGGTGATGAAGAGGTTCTGCTTCCAGGAGGGGTTCGCCCGCCAGAGCACCGCCAGGCCCACGCCCGCGCCGGTGCACAGGCCCGCCACCAGGCTGGAAAAGCGGAGGGCACCTTCAACATAGAGCTGGGTCAGCAGAACGCTGGCCGCACAGTTGGGGATGAGGCCCACCAGCGCCGAGAACACCGGCTGGAAGAAGCCCATCTGGCCCAGAACGTCCGCGAACACGTCCTCGCCCACGCCCTCGACGATGAGGCCGAAGAGCAGGCTGAACCCGAAGATGAAGACGAAGATCTCCAGCGTATGGCGGAGCGCGGCCTGCCAGATGGGGCGTTCATGCCCCTCCTCGTCATCATGGGTCTCATGGCAGTCGATCTCATCGGCGCTGCCGGTGTAGCCACCCCGCAGGGACTTGGGCAGGATGCCGCGGAGCACAAAGTCCAGCACCAGACCCACCGCAATGGCGTACAGTACCTTGATGACCATCAGCAGCACGAGCTTATCCCAGTACGCCGGCATCGAGATCAGCAGCGGCACCGCCTCGTCGCTGGTGGCGAGGAACACCGCGATGAGGGTGCCCAGCGAGATAACGCGGGAGGCATAAAAGTTCGATGCAATGGCCGAAAAGCCGCACTGCGGCACACAGCCCAGCAGCGACGCCGGGATAGCCCCCCAGCGGCCGCTGCGTTCCAGCACGGCCTCGATCTTCTCGCCGTGGCGGTGCTCGACGTATTCAATGAACAGATAGGCCAAAAACAGAAAGGGCAGCATCTTGGCCGTATCGACCAGGCTCTCGCCCAAAACATCCAAAAACAGTTCCATACGGGGTTCTCCTTGCACCGGAACGGCGCTTCAGTTTTGTAAATTGCAAATTGATTGCGTTTTCGTGCAAGGGAGATTATACATGGTTTCGGCGCAAATTGCAAGAGGAATTTGCAATTTATTTGCGTTTTTCTATTTTTCCTTTTTGCTGCGTAGGATATGTTCTCTTTTGCGTGCCAAAAGAGAATCAGAAAAGCACCCGCTACTTTCGAAGCGCGGGAGGCACGAATCAAGGGCTGCTCGCCCTTGATAATCCCAAAGAAGAAGGCCCTGCCAAAAAATCGGGCGGTGCGCCAGTCGGCGCAAACGCTTTTCCGATTTTTCGGCAGAGCCGATTTCAATTTCTGCTTAACCCTTCAGAGGCACAAAGCCGACGAGGTCCTTGACGACCTCGCCGCCGATGATGAGGCCGGCGACCGACGGCACAAAGGCATTGGAGCCGGGGACGGAGCGGCGGATGGTGCACTTGCGCTGGGTGCCCGGCGGGCAGATGCAGTGGTTCTTGCAGCTGATGGAATCGTCCTCGATGGGCTTCATGGCAGGCTCCTTGGAGTAGACGACCTTCAGGTGCTTGATCTTCCGCTTGCGGCACTCGGTGCGCATGACCTTGGCCAGCGGGCAGACGGAAGTTTTGTAGATATCCGTCACCTCAAAGCGGGTGGGGTCCATCTTGTTGCCTGCGCCCATGGCACAGATGATGGGCGTGCCCGCCTCCTTGGCCTTGACCACCAGCGCGATCTTGCCGGTGACGGTGTCGATGGCATCCACCACATAGTCGTACTGGGTGAAATCGAACTGGTCCTGCGTCTCCGGGGTGAAAAAGGTCTTGTAGGTCGTGACCTTGATGTTGGGGTCGATCTCGTGGATGCGCTGTTCCGCCACATCCACCTTGTACTGCCCCACCGTCTTGCGGGTGGCCACGATCTGGCGGTTCAGGTTGGTCAGGCAGACCTTATCGTCGTCGATGAGGTCCAGCGCACCCACGCCGCTGCGGGCCAGTGCCTCAACGGTATAGCCGCCCACGCCGCCAATGCCGAACACCGCCACGCGGGAATGGTGCAGCGTTTCCATGGCTTCCTTGCCCAGCAGCAGCTGGGTGCGGGAATACTGATCTTGCATATCGATACTCTCCACTTCTCTGGTCCTGCCGCGCCTGCCCGGCGCAGCCGGTTTTCGGTTGTGCTTCATCCTGCGCTCCCACCGGGGAGCGGGTCACTTTTCCACCTGTACGATGGTGCCGCCGCCCAGGACCACATCGCCCTGATACAGCACCACCGCCTGCCCCGGCGTAGGCGCGCGCTGCGGCTCGTCAAATTCCAGCCGGAACCGGTCCTCGCCCGCCGGGTAGACGGTCGCGGCCTGCTCGACCTGATGATACCGGGTGCGGGCCGTGACCCGCAGCGGGGCCGTCAGCGCCGGGATGGCGATCCAGTTGACCTCTTCGGCGTAGACGATGCGGTCGAACAGGCTTTTCTCCGGGCCGACCGTGACCGTATTGGCCTGCATATCCTTGGCGCAGACATAGACCGGTGCGCCCATGGCAAGGCCCAGACCCTTCCGCTGGCCGATGGTATACCGCACGGCCCCCTTGTGGGTGCCCACTTTGCGGCCTGCCTCGTCGAGGAAATCGCCTGCCGGGTAACGCTTGCCGGTGAAATCTTCCATGAACTTTTCGTAGTCGCCATCCGGCACAAAGCAGATGTCCTGGCTGTCGTGCTTGCGGGCGTTGATGAAATGCTGCTGCTCCGCGATCTCACGCACCTCGCTCTTGTGCAGTGCCCCCAGCGGCAGGCGGACATGAGCCAGCTGCTCCTGCGTCAAGTTGTAAAGCACATAGCTCTGATCTTTTCCTTCGTCCAGGCCTTTCTTCAGCAGCCAGCGGCCGGTGGCATCGTCCTGCTCCACGCGGGCATAGTGGCCTGTGACCACATACTCCATCCCATGCTCCCGCGCCCAGGAGAGAAGGTGGTCGAACTTCATATACCGGTTGCAGTCGATGCAGGGGTTCGGGGTGCCGCCCGCCTCATAGACCCGGATGAATTTTTCGATGATCTTTTCCCGGAAGTCGGCGGTGAAATCCAGCACCTCATAGGGGATATCCATCGCATACGCCACCTCAGCGGCATCTTCGATGTCCTTTTCCGAGCAGCAGGTGTGAAAGCCGGACTGGCCCAGCGTCTCGTTGCGGGTGAGCCGCATCGTGATGCCGGTGCAGGCATAGCCCTTCTGCTGCATCAGCCAGGCTGCAACCGAGCTGTCTACGCCGCCGCTCATCGCAATGAGCGCACCGGGGCGGTTTGCATTCTGTGTTTCTGTCATTTTGTTCCTCATGTTATAACATACAAAAGCAGTAGTATTATACTACCGCACGTCCGTTCGCTTGTCAAGACGCAGCGACCTGCGCCGCTGCGGCCAGAAGCGCCGCTTTCTCATTGGGAAGCTGCCCAGTGAGCACCTGTTCCAGCAGAGCATCCAGCACCCGGCGCAGCCCCGGCCCCGGCCGGATGCCTGCGTCCATCAGGTCCCGGCCATTCACGGCCAGCTGGTTGATGCGGCAGCAGGCGTTCGTTTCCACCAGCCGCGCGGCTTCCTGCTGCAACGCGGCGAACGCTTCGGCTTGTTCCGGATGCCGGGCACTGCACAGGGCCGTCAGATCCGTAATCGTGGCAAGGTCATAGCGGCTCAAAAACCGTTTGGCCGTCAGCGTCAGCGCAGCGCCGGGCATTCCGGCAGCTGCCTCCCGAACCAGCGTCGCCACCATACCGGTCAGGGCGTTGGAGCACTTGAGCCGCTTGAGCGCCGCTCTTGCATCGGCTTCGCCCAGCGGGCACAGCAGTGCAGCCAGCCGGACCGGGACGTGTTCCATGCCCGGCTCCAGCGCGTCAAGGATGCGTCGGCTTTCCGGAAGCTCTGCCGCATCCAGTTCCGGGAAGATGACCGCCAGTACCTCCGCTTCCAGATAGGCCCCCGGTGCCGGAGCTGCCAGCAGACGGCTCAGCTCCTCCGCGATGCGCTCTTCGGACACGCAGTCCAGATGGCGGCAGAGCGCTCTGGCCGCCTGCCCGGTGGCCGGGTCGATGGCAAAGCCGAACCGGGCCGCGAACCGGTAGAGCCGCAGGATGCGCAGGGCGTCTTCCTCGAACCGGCGCTGCGGCTCCCCCACCGCCCGTACGATGCCGGCGGCAAGGTCGTTCTGCCCGCCGAACGGGTCGATGAGCCCTTCTTCGGCGTTATAGGCCATGGCGTTGATGGTGAAATCCCGCCGGGCCAGGTCTTCTTTTACGTCCGGCACAAAGGCGACATGGTCCGGGTGGCGGCCGTCGGAATACGCCCCCTCGGTGCGGAAGGTCGTGATCTCGTACAATTCTCCGCCATGTTTGACGGTCACGGTGCCGTGCTGCAATCCCGTCGGGATGCAGTGCGCTTTCCCGAACAATTCCAGCACCTGTTCGGGGGTCGCGCTGGTGCAGAGGTCCCAGTCGTGCGGGGTCTGGCCAAGCAGACTGTCCCGCACACAGCCACCCACCGCATAGGCGGCATAGCCCGCCGCATGGAGGCGCGTCAGCAGGGCCGTTGCACCGGGGTCCAGCGGGAAGGAAATGGTCTCAGCTGTCATGAAGGTTCCTCGTCGTATCGCAAAATGATCTGTTGTCCGTCCACGCCGCATTCCACCGCCGGGAAGGCCGCTTCCGCCGCCGGGCGGGCGGCTTCCGGGTCGGTGATGATGGGCGAATAGTGCATGAGCCAGAGCCGCCGCACCCCGGCCCGCGCCGCCAGTTCAGCGTCCTGCCGGAAGGTGCTGTGCCCATACTGTTTCGCCTGGGCCTGCTGCGCATCGTCCGGGTAGGTGGCATCGCAGAGGAGCAGGTCAGCATCCTGTGCGGCCTGTTCCAGCGCGGCGCAGGGGGCCGTATCGCCGGAAAACACGAACCGCAGCCCTCTGCGGGGTGCGCCCAGCACCTGTCCGGGTGCAATGGCTGCCCCATCTTCCAGGGTGACCGGCTCCCCGCGCTGCAACATGCTCCACTGCTGCACCGGCACCCCCAGCGCTCTGGCTCTGGCTGGGTCAAAGCGGCCTGCGCGGGGCAGGTCCAGCCGGTAGCCCCGGCTGGGGACCCGGTGCTTCGTCCGGAAGGGCAGCAGTTCGGCCCCCACCGGCCAGCCGGGGGCCAGCGCGTCCAGCCGGACGGGGTCGGTGCCCAGCGGCACAGCCCGGATGGCATAGGGCTGGGGGCCGGTCAGGGTACGGATGGCGCCCCAGACCGGCTCCATCCCCTCGGCCGGGCCAAAGATCGTCAGCGGCCGGGTGCGGCCCTGACAGCCCAGCGTTTGCAGTAGGCCGGGCAGGCCGAAGATATGGTCGCCGTGGTAGTGGGTCAGGCAGATGGCGTCCAGCTTCATCAGGTTGACCCCGGCGCGGCGGGCAGCGGTCTGGGTGCCCTCGCCGCAGTCGAACAGCAGGCTGTGCCCGCCGCATTCGGCCACCGCCGCCGTCAGGGCGCGGTCGGGCAGGGGCATGGTGGCCGCTGTGCCCAGCAGAGTAATGGTCAGCATAAAAAGTCCTCCGTATCGTTCCCCTTTAGTGTACCACACTTCGCCCCGGTGCACAATCGGCGCAGCGGGTGCATAGGCTGGGGCAGATGATGTTCCGGAAAGGAGGATGCGCCATGCAGCGCAAGCAAGGTCCCCGCAGGTCTTCCCACGCTCCCCGTCTGGTGCTGCTGTTGCTCTTCGCCCTGGTGCTGGCCGTGGCGGGCGGGCTGTTCAGCTGCGCGTTCCAGCCCATGATGGCCGCCCGCGGGACGATGCTGTTCCTGCCGGGGGTGTAAAAAAATTTTCGTGAAATTTCGGATCTTCTCTTGACTCCGGCAACGAGATCTGACCGCATGAAAATAAGCCGCACCTGCGAAGGCGCGGCTTATTTTTATGCTCAGGAAAGCCGATTCAGCCGGACGGCCACATACGGGTCCGGGAGCTTGAGCTCGTCGGCCAGGTCCTCTTCGGTGTCGTATTTGTCCCCGGCCAGGCCGACGACCACACTGCACACCGCGTATCGGCCGCTGGGCGAAAGGGCGGTGATCTTTGCTTCGCCGTCGGCCACAGCCGTCACGACGCCGTTGGTGTCCACCGTGGCAACGCCCGGATTGCTGGTGACCCAGGTGATGGGCACACTGCCGCCGCTCTCCACGGCCACCGTGGCGCACAGGGCCTCCTGACTGCCCACCTTCTTGAGCAGCAGGTCTGCCTTGTTCAGTGTGACCTTGCCAACCTCGGATGTGACCGTGACGGCGCACCGCAGCGCCTGCCCGTTGGAAGCAAAAGCCGTGATGGTGGCGCTGCCCGGCTTCTGGGCCGTCACGACGCCTTTGTCATCGACTGAGGCGATGTTGGGGTCGCTGCTGCGCCACTGGTACACATAAATAAAAGAATGGTCGCTGTTGGTCAGCGTGAGCTGCTTTGCGGGGTGCAGGACATCGTACTGCTGCACCAGTTCCAGACTGGTCTCGCTGAGGGTGGGTTTCTGCGCCTCGGCCTCCTCCCCCTTGCGGGTGACGGTGACTTCGCAGGCGGCGCGGTCGCCGTGGTCCGAGATGGCGGTGATGGTGGCCTTGCCCACGCTGCGGGCCGTCACCTTGCCGTCGCCGTCCACAGTGGCCACACTGGGGTTGCTGCTCATCCAGACGATGAAGTAATAATCGCTCTGCCCGCCGGTGTAAAGGTAGGCTTTGGGGCGCGGGTCGTCCGCTGTGATCTCCAGCTCCATCTCGGTCACTTCCAGCGCGAGCTTTGCGGAACTGTTCTCCGCGCGGGGCGCTGCCTGCGCCGCCAGCGGCGAGAGGGTCAGCGTTGCCCCCAACAACAGGGCACAGAGCGCCCGTCCCATCGGGTGAAAAGAATGTCTCATAGGGTCGAACGTCCCTCCTTTTTCGCTTCAAAGAATTGGAGTGCCGCACACAGGTACTTTTTCCGCGTCATGATCGTTCTCACTTTCGTTTCATTGTACACAGGATGCAAATTCTTTTCAAGCCGTTCGCCCTAAGAGTTCACAATTCGAGCCGCTTTTTGTGGAAACGCATAGTTTTTAGCAGAAAAAACTGTGCAAAAAATCCCATCCGGACGGTGTCTTTATGCCGGTTCCTCCGTGTAATACTGGGCCTGCGCGTTCCACAGCTCATAGTATTTTCCGGCGGGGTCGGCCAGCAGGTGCTCGTGGGTGCCCTGCTGGATGACCTCGCCGTGGTCGAAGACGGCGATCTCATCGCAGAACTTGCAGGAGGACAGCCGGTGGCTGATGTAGATGGCCGTTTTGTCCCCCGCGATCTCGTTGAATTTGGCGTAGATCTCCGCCTCGGCCACGGGGTCGAGCGCGGCGGTGGGTTCATCCAGGATGATGAAGGGCGCATCCTTGTACAAAGCCCGCGCGATGGCGATCTTCTGCGCCTCGCCGCCGGAGACGGTCACGCCGTTCTCGTCCAGCTCCTGATACAGCGCCGTGTCCAGCCCCTGCGGCATCGCCGCCAGCCGGTCGCGGAAGCCCGCCTTTTGCAGGCAGTCGGTCACGCGGGCGGCATCGTATCCAGTGCAGGCCGCGACATTCTGGCCCAGCGGGAGGGCCAGCAGCCGGAAATCCTGAAAGACGACCGAGAAGATGTCCATGTACTCGTCGTAGCGGTACTTCCGGATGTCGATCCCATTCAGCAGGATGACCCCCTCGGTGGGGTCGTACAGGCGGCAGAGCAGCTTGATGAAGGTCGTTTTGCCGCTGCCGTTCATCCCCACCACCGCCAGCCGCCCGCCGACCTTGAACTTCATGTTCAGGTGGCGCAGGGCGTACTGCGCACTGCCGGGGTAGCGGAAGGAGACATCCCGGAACTCCACCGTATACTGGCGGTCGCTCCGCTTTTCGGTGGTCAGGCTGCCCTGATACATGTTGTTGGGCAGATCGAGGTAATCGAAGATGTTTTTCATATAGACGCCGTTGATCTCCATCTCGGCCAGCATGTTTACAAGGGTGACAACGCCCTGGAACAGGTTGGCGGCCGCACCGAGGTACTGCGTCACGGCATCCAGACCGAACGCCCCGCCGCAGGCCTTGAGGCAGACGAAGAGATAGACCAGCCCCATCAGCAGCGCCGACACCGCCGAGGAGGCCGACCGGAAGATCCCCATCGCACCCCGCCGCAGCCTCGCGAAGGCATCCCACAGACCCACCATATAGCCGCTGACGACATTCTGGTACTGGTCGTACATCCGCAGGTCGGGAGCGTTCTTCGGCTCTTCCGGCAGGGTGAGCTGGACATGGAACATCCGGTTGCCCAGCTTCCCGGACTCCTGCAGCAGCGGCATATATTTGGCCGCCTGCCCCGCGAACACGGGCGACAGGCAGGCGGTGCAGACCATCACGGCCCAGAACGCCGCCAGAAACAGCGGGTGCCCCAGAAAGGCCAGCCGCCCGTCCGGCACCGCCGCGGTGAACAGCCCCCAGCAGAGCACCACGCCGCCCAAAATCTGAAACAGTGCCGTGGCGATCTTTTCCACCAGCAAAATGCAGATCGTGCCGCCCGCACCTGAGAGCCTGGCGTCCTGCTGGATCTGGCTGTACATGTCATAGACCCGCTGGCTGTCCTCATCCACGTAGTCAAGGGACATCTGTTTGTCCATATACGTTCGGGTCTGCCGCTTCCAGAGGTCGTCCGTTTCCGCTTCCTTCCAGTGGAACGCCGCCGCGCGCAGAAGGGTCAGCACGGCGGTCGTGCCCAGGGTCCAGAGCACCCAGACCATCAGCCGGTGCGGGTCCCGCCCGCCGGACAGTTCGCCCACCAGCTGGGCCGACAGCCAGACCGTGGCATAAGGGCTCAGCGCCGTGAGGGCGGCACTGGCAAAGGTGGCATAGAAAAACTTCGGCGACAGCCTCCAGAAGATATTCCACTCCCGCCAGGCGTACCGGCACCCCTGCCGGATGGTGATCGTTTTGTTCGATGCGCTCATGCTTCGTTCTCCTCCCGGTAATACTGACTCTGCACCTCAAACAGGTCGGCGTAGCCGCCGCCCCGTTTCAGCAGCTCTTCGTGGGTGCCCTCCTCGGCCACCCGGCCGTCCTTCAGATAGAGGATGCGGTCGCAGAAGCGGGTGGAGGCCAGCCGGTGCGAGATGAACAGGCTGGTCTTGCCTGCCGTCATCTCGTTGTATTTCTGGTAGATGTCGTTCTCGGCGATGGGGTCGAGCGCGGCGGTCGGTTCATCCAGCACCAGCACAGGCGCATCCTTGTACAGCGCACGGGCCAGCATCAGCCGCTGGGTCTGCCCGCCGGACAGCTCGATGCCGTCTTCGTAGACCTCCCGGCCGATCTGCGTTTCCAGCTGTTTGGGCAGGCTCTGCACCTTTTCGGTCAGGCCCGCTTCGTCCAGGCAGTGCCAGACGCGGGCCTCGTCGATGCCGGTGCGGCACTGGGCCACGTTCTCGGCCACGGTGGCCGACAGGACCGAGAAATCCTGGAACACCGCCGCGAACAGCTTGTAATAATCCCGGCGGTTATACGGGCGGATGTCCTGCCCATTGAGCAGGACGCGGCCCTCGGTGGGGTCGAGGAAGCCGCAGAGCAGCTTGACCAGCGTGGTCTTGCCCGCACCGTTCAGGCCCACGATGGCGAGGTTCTCGCCGGGGCGGACGGTCAGGTCGAGCTTGTGGATGGTGTCCTTCTCCGCGCCGGGGTACCGATAGCTGACCCCTTCGAGCCGCAGCTCATAGGGGGTGTCCAGCCGCTTTTCCAGCGGGAGGCCGTCCTCAAAGCGGAACGGTTCCGGATATTCGAGAAATTCCCGCACGGTGGAGATGTCGAGACACTGCTTGTGCAGTTTTGCAAACTTTTCCAGAATGCCGCTGACCCACTGGGCAAAACCGGTGGCCGCGCCGAAATAGAGCAGGAATTGCGAAACCGGCAGGCCCTGTTCCAGCGTCAGCCAAATCAGGTAGGCATAGGCCGCGCCGTTGCGCACCAGCAGCAGGGCCAGGTCGATGACATTGGCCCAGAGGTAGGCCGTCTCCCGCCGGAGCAGGAAGCCGTGGTAGAGCCGCATCGTGCTCTCCCAGAGTTCTTCCACCCACTCCCGCAGGCCGAAGATACGGATATCCTTGCCGTACTGCCGGTCGGTGGCGACCTTTTGCACGTAGGCCAGCCGCTTCACATACCCGGCTTCCTCCTCGCGGTGGCGGTAGCCCCACTCGTTGATCCGCCGGGACGCCAGATAGCTGACGACCGATGTGGCGCAGACCAGCAGGCAGAGCCAGGCGTTCAGGCCGGACAACAGCAGCAGGTAGGCCCCGAAGCCGAAGAGGTTGGTCAGGATTTCGCCCCAGCTCACCCAGAATGCTTCGACGGATTCATTGTTGGTGCTCCCGGCCCGGTCAGCCTTGGCGCTCAGATCCAGGAAGCGCTTGTCCAGCAGGTTCGGGTAGGAGGTGCCGGCCCGCTTGCGGGCCGAGAGGTCCAGGATATCGACCCGGACGTTCATTTTTCCAAAGAGATTCAGTTCGCTCAGGTAACTTTGCAGGAAGGTCAGTGCGACCAGCAGCACGGAAAAACCGCCAATGACCGCCAGCAGACGGCCCAGCGCCATCCCCTGTTCCAGCACCCGGAGCACCGCCGGGGCAAACAGCAGCTCCGCGATGGTCCTGCCCGCCGTGACCAGCGCCAGCGAGAGGCCGACCGTGAACACCGTCCAATGTCTGCCCCGCCATGCCACGCCCAGCATATAGGCCGTGATCTGCCAGAGGTCGTATTTTGGTTTTTGCTTCGTTTTGTTCGTTCCCGTTTCCATGTGGGATTCCCCTTTCGTTCGTCTGGGCCTATCCTATCACAAAAAATCGTCCCCGGCACAAATCGGGGACGAACGGTTCATTTTGGGGGATGAATTGCAACCCTCTCAGTCTCGCTTGCGCTCGCCAGCTCCCCCAAAGGGGGAGCCACTGGAAAAACCGAACACGTTGCAGGGACTGCCAAAGCCTCTCCTACAAGGAGAGGTGGCAATGCGAAGCATTGACGGAGAGGTTGTACGAAGTTCCATTTTTACATTTGCGGGATCAAGATCTCCGTCGTGAAGGCTCCATCCTCGCTGTTGCGGCTGAGATAGCCGTCCAGTTTTTCGACGATGGCGTCGATGCGCACCAGCCCGAAGCCGTGGCCCTCGCCCTTGGTGGTGGCGAACCGCCCGGCAAGTTTTGTCTGCTTCTGGCTGGCCGTGAAGTTGGTGAACGAGATGTAGAGCTGGGTGCCCTTCATATCCATGTACACCCGGATGAGGCGTTCGGCTTCGGGCAGGGCGGCGCTGGCATCCATGGCGTTGTCAAACAGGTTGCCGAGGATGCAGCAGAGATCCAGCTCGCTCATCTTCAGCCGGACCGGGATATGGGCGTCGATCTGCACCGGAATGTTCCGGCTCTTCGCGAGGGAGATCTTGCTGTTGAGAATGGCATCCGCCATGGCGTTGCCCGTCTTGACCGCAAGGTCCACGGTGTTCAGGTCGGTGTCCAGCTGGTCAAGGTAGGCCCGGATGCCTTCCAGATCCCCCTGTGCCGCCAGGACCTTCATGGTCTGGATGTGGCCGCGGTAATCGTGCCGCCAGCCCCGCATCTGGCGGTACATGTTGTCCACCTCTTTGTAATGCGTCTCGATGAGCTCCCGCTGGTAGGCCTCGATGCGGTGATCCAAAAGCCTTGAAAAAAGTTTCAGCATCTGTTTTCCCCTCCTCTGCCTCATGTCCTCTCGATGATGGCCCGGTTCAGCGGCTCATAGCTGCCGCGCGGCAGGGGCAGCACTGTGCCGTCCGCCAGAACGACCTCCTTTTTGGTCACGCGGCGGATCTGCTTCAGGTTCAGGATCATCCCCCGCCCCACCCGGAAGAACTGCTCGTCCAGCTCTGCCTCGAACTCAGCCAGCGTCCGTTTGAGGGTATAGTCCTGCCTGGCGTGGACGGTCACATAGTTCTGGTGCACATCCAGATACCGCACCTCGTACAGCGGCAGACGGATCATCTCGCCGGAACGTTCGAGGTTCAGGCAGCGCTCGTTCCGGCGGTGCTTCTCCCACGCGCGGTCGAGCACGGCACAGAGCTTTTCGGGGCGGACCGGCTTCATCAGGTAATGGAGCGCGGCCACGTCGTAGCCCTCGGCGATGTAATCCGAGTAGCCGGTGATGAAGACGATCTGCACGGCTTCGTTCTCCTGCCGGACCGTTTTGGCCAGCGTGACACCGTCTGCGCCGGGCATTTCCACATCCAGCAGTAATAAATCAAAGTTTTTATCCTCTGCGTAGCAGAACAGAAACTGTTCCGCAGAGGAAAAGGCCCGGCATTCCAGCGCGACGCCCCGCTGCTCTGCCCAGTGCGCCACGATGCCGCGCACATAGTCCGCATCCGCTGCGCTGTCGTCGCACACCGCTGCCCGATACGCCATCCTGTTCTCTCCCCTCTGTTATCTTTTTTCCGATTATGACACATTTCCGGTGGGATTGCAACAAAAAAGAGGCTGCGAACCTCCCTTCGTCATCGCTTGCGCGATGACACCTCCCTCAAAGAGGGAGGCTTTTCCGGCCTACCGCCACGCCAAGGCCCCCTCTCCGAGGGGGCTGGCACGGCAGCGCCGTGACCGGGGGAGTATCGCAGCCTCTTGGGCTGGTTCTTAGTAGTTGTGCTTCTTCAGCTCAAAATAGCTCTGGGGATGTGCGCAGACGGGGCACTTGAGGGGTGCGGACTTGCCGATGTAAGTGTAACCGCAGTTCCTGCACTGCCAGACCTGCTGCTCCTCACGGGCAAAAACCTGGTTGTTCTTCAGGTTCTCGGCCAGCTCGCGGTAGCGCTCCTCGTGCTCTTTTTCGATCTGAGCCACCATGGTGAAGAGCGCAGCCAACTGAGGGAATCCCTCTTCCTTGGCCTCTTTTGCCATGCGGGGATACATCTCAGTCCACTCATCGTGCTCGCCGCCCGCTGCCATTTCCAGGCAGGTCATAGTATCGGGGATGGAGCCGCCATGCAGGGCCTTGAACCACATCTTGGCGTGTTCCTTTTCGTTGGCGGCAGTCTCCTCAAAGATCGCGGCCAGCTGCTCATAGCCTTCCTTCTTGGCTACGCTGGCGAAGAAGGTGTACTTGTTGCGGGCCTGGCTCTCGCCTGCAAATGCTTCCCACAGGTTTTTCTCGGTCTTGGTGCCCTTGAGTTCCATAATCCATACTCTCCTTTATTGTTGTGTGTATGTGTTCACCTCCGGCTGCAGCCGGAGCGTTCCTTTTGAGAGTATTATAGCAGAATTTGGATTCAGAATCAAGAATGATTCCTATTTATTTTAAGAATCATTTTCAGTTAGTGCTGCTTCAGCGCGCAGACGGCCAGGCTGAGGGCGCTCCACGCGGCCTGATACATCAGCACAGCGGCAACGGACAGGGTGCCGATGCTGCCCGCATAGGTCAGCAGCACACCGATGGCCACCGAGAACCAGACCGACACCAGCTGCACCGTGGTGGCCGCCGTCTCGGCGTTCTGGGCCTGCTCGGCGGCGCGGAGACCACCGATGAGGCTGACGAAGCCCTCATCGTGCAGCATACAGCAGCGGGCGGCGTTCTCCGGCTGCGCCGGGGCGGCGTTCAGGGCGTCGCACTGGTCCTGTTCCAGCAGGGTGATCATGCCCTCCGGCAGATGGTAGGCGTCTGTGATGTGCTTAGCGGTCAGGCTGGGGTCTTTGCAGGTGACCAGAAGGCGGATGTTCTCCTTCTGCAGCACTTCCAGCCCGCGGGCCGCATTCCGCCCGCCTGTGGAGCGCAGCACGAACATGGCGTGGAGATTGCCCGAAACCGCCAGATACAAGATCTGCAAGGTCCCATGCTGGGAGTGCTCTTCCTCGTACTCCGTTTCGGGCATGGGAACGCCCTCCTTTTCCATATAGGCGCGGTTGCCGATCAGGACACGGTTGTTATCGCACCAGGCCGCAAAGCCGAGACCGTAGTGGATCTCCAGATCCTTGACGGGGTAGAGGATGTCGGTGCGGTCCTCAATGATCTGGCGGAACAGGCCGCGCAGAGTCTCGCAGCTCTGATTCAGGATGCTGGCCGCATAGAGGATGGCGCGGTCGATGCGGCCCCCCTTGAAGATGCGGATGTCCTCCAGATTCACGCTGTCCGCAGTGAAAAGCTCGTCGGCGTCCACCTGCACGGTGTCCACGCCGCCCAGTTCTTCGATTGCGGCCCAGCCGGGAATGACCGCACCGGCAGCGGCGGCGCTCTTTTGCAGCCGCAGGGTGGCCAGACCGGCCACCAGCGTGGAGGAGAGCGGAGCGCCCATGCAGAGCATGGCGGTCATGGCCGCAGCCATGCCGTTGAGTCCGCCGCCGAACAGCAGGAACGCCAGACCGCTGAGCACCGCAGCCCCCAGCAGGATGTACGACGTCTTGCGGGCGCGGCGCTCACTGGTGCGCTCGCCAAAGCTCTGTTCCAGCAGGGCGTCGTCCCACTGGACCGGGCGACTGAGCAGGACCCAGGGGTCCTTTTCGTCCAGACTGCGGGCAAGCATCCGGATCAGGTCCTTGTCCTTGACCCGGAACGCCCCCTGCAGCCCGGCCGGGTCTTTGGTGGCCAGGTCGTAGCCGTTTTTCACAGCGGCCAGCTGCACCCGGCTGCCCAGCAGGGCCATGAACAGCCCCAGCGCCGCGATGCCGGACAGCAGCGTCCAGCTGGACGTCTGGTAACTCCTGGCATTGAGCAGGGCGATGGCGGCTTCCAGCGCCGCACCGCAGGCGGCCAGCGCAGGCATGGTGTCCGCACTGGGGCGTCTGTCTTTTTTCAGGCCGCTCAGACCGTCCCGCAGGACGGGGTAGGCCACGGCCAGCGCTGCAGCCAGCACCAGCAGGTTGGCGGCGTAGAATGCCGCCGGAGCGACGACCGGGTCCAGCGAGGCAATGGGTGCCAGCAGGCCCGCCGCCGTCAGACCGAAGTGGAGCAGCACCACAGCCAGGATACCGCTGAGCACACAGCGCAGCGTGAGTTCTGCGCTCATCTTATGCAGTTTCTCGCCCACGGTTTCGGGGGTAGACTCTTCGGCAGGCTCTGCGGCAGCTTCCTCTGCCGGGGCCGCAGGCGTCTCGGCTGCGGATGCTTCGCCGGGCGCGGCTTTTGCAGCCGCTTCCGCAGGCTGGGCAGCTTCGGCGGGCGCGGCATCCGGTGCGGAGACCGGCGCTTCCGGTTCCTCCTCAAGGCCCACCAACGGGATGCTCATGCTGTCGTCCATGCTGGGCGGCGTCTCCCGCGTGGGGGCCGCAGGCGCGGCTTCGTCGTCGCCTTCCCCAAAGAAGCGGAACGGCTGGGTCGGCTCCGGCCTGCGGGTCCGGTCCTCGGCGAAGACCATCTTCGGCAGGGCCGCGCAGGCCTTTTCCTCAGCCTCCAATGCGGCGGTCTCGACGCCCAGCACCTCCTGCGGGGCGGGCGTGTCCGCTTCGGGCCGGGCCGGTTTCGGGGCCGGGAAGAGCAGGGCCTTGAGTTCCTGCATCTCGGCATGTTCCTTCTGCTCCTGCGGGGTCAGCGGGCCGCGCACATAGTTTTTCTCATATTTCGGCTGCTGCGGCTGCGGAGCGGGCTGCTTTTCGGCAGCCGACTTCCGCTCGGCCGGGGCGGCCGGGGCAGGCTGCACCGGCGATTCCGGCTCCTCTGCCACAAAGAAGTCTGCGGCCAGCTCCAGATCGGCCTTCGGCTCCGCGGCCTCGTCCTCCCCGCCCAGCCGGATCTCACCCGTCGGCGGAAGTTCCTGCGGCATGGCAGGCTTTTCGGGGGCAGGCTCTGCCTCCTCCTTGGCGCGGCCCAGGATGCGGCCCAGGATGCTGCTCTGGGTCTTCTGCTTTGCAGGCTCCTGCTTTTCGTCGTCCCGGTGCTTCATCTCATCGGGCACCTGCGCCACACTGGTGCTGAAAAAGGTGCGGAATTTTTCTTCCTTGGCTGCGAGGTCCTCCGGGTTCGTTTTTTCAAAGCCGTTTTTACGGGCATCATTCTTCGCCATTCGTTGTACCTCCCTGCTCAATCTCTGCGGAGCAGTCCGCGTTTATTCGCCTGCGCGCTGGCTCTGGATCTCATACAAAATGATGCCAGCCGCCACCGAGACGTTGAAGCTGTCCACGCCGGTGCCCTGTGCGGCCATATCCAGCCGCACCACGCCGTCGCAGAGCTTTTTCACCAGCTGCGAGACGCCGCTGCCCTCGCTGCCCAGCACCAGCGCGATGGGACCGGTGAGGTTATTTTTGCGCAGGGGCACACCGTCCATATCGGCACAGTAGACGAAAACGCCCTGGTCCTTCAGGCGGCGGATGGTCTCGCCGATGTTGGCCACACGGGCCACGGGCAGGCGCTCCGCAGCACCGGCGCTGGATTTGATGACGGTGGGGGTCACGGAAGCGCCGCCCCGCTTGGGGATGACGATGCCGTGGGCACCGCAGAGCAGTGCGCTGCGCATCACCGCGCCCAGATTGTGGGGGTCTTCGATGCCGTCGCTCAGCACGAGGAAGGGCGGCTCCCCCTTCGCCTTGGCCGCTGCCAGCAGGTCTTCCACGGTGGCATACTCGATCTCGCTGGCAAACGCAGCCACGCCCTGGTGGCTCTCGGTGCCGGTCATCAGGCGGAGCTTGTTGGGGTGGACCCGCTTGACGGTGGCCCCGGCCTCCTTGGCCATGGCGGTGAAGTACGCCGCCACAGCGGGGGCCATGCCCTCGGCCAGCAGCACCGTATCCACGCCGGAGCCGCTCTTGAGCAGCTCGGTCACAGGGTTCTTGCCGTAGACCAGGCTCTCATTCTTCGGCGTGTCCTCCGCAGCGCGGCGGGGGCGGCGCGGCATTTTCTGTTCGTCCATTGTATTCTCCTTCCATTTATCGAAAAGGGACAGGCCCTTTTTGTTTCGCTGTTTACGAAATTCGACAGATTGTCATAGTAAAGTATAACATAACCGCCCCGCCTTTGCCATAGGATTCCCCTTTTTTTCCACCTGAATTTTGTCCCGGCCGGCAGAGAGCAGCCCCCTTGTCATTTTATCGGCATATTTTTTTCGGCAAAAGTTTTCCACATTCGAGTCCATATACACTTTGTAAAACAGGCCTTTCTTTTCCACATGTTGAAAACTCCGTTGAAAGTGTTCAAAAATCAAGCATCTGCGCCCACTTTCCGGGTGGAATTCCACACTTTCCACCGGGTTTTCAACCGTGAGGAAATTTCCCGTGCAGAAGCCGCCGTACTTTTTGTAAAATTCAAGTCGGAAATATGACTATTTTTTGAACGTCTCGTTCCCGCATTTTGCCACAATCTCCAACATCATTTTGACGAACGGGAAACCATGTTGAAAATTTGGATTGATTTTATAGTTTGTTTGGGGTATACTAGCCTTACAGGTTCGTTAAGGGATACGCAAAGTCGCATTCTCAAACGACTTTTCACCCCAATAATATGAATTTGCGGAGGTAATGAATAATGTTGGTAAATGCAACCGAAATGCTCATCAAGGCACGCGACGGCCACTACGGTGTGCCCCAGTTCAACATCAACAACCTGGAATGGACCAAGGCTGTGCTGACCGCCTGCGAGGAGATGAAGAGCCCCGTCATCCTGGGCGTCTCCGAGGGTGCCGGCAAGTACATGACCGGTTTCAAGACCGTTGCTGCGATGGTCAGCGCAATGGTCGATTCCATGGGGATCACCGTTCCCGTTGCTCTACATCTGGACCACGGCACCTACGAAGGCTGCAAGGCCTGCGTGGAAGCCGGTTTCTCTTCCATCATGTTCGACGGCAGCCACTACTCCATTGAGGAGAACGTGGAGAAGACCAAGGAGCTGGTCGCTCTGGCACATTCCAAGGGCCTGAGCATCGAAGCCGAGGTCGGTTCCATCGGCGGCGTCGAGGACGGCGTCGTGGGCGCTGGCGAGATCGCAGACCCTGCGGAGTGCGCAAAGATCACCGATCTGGGCATCGACTTCCTGGCAGCCGGCATCGGCAACATCCACGGTGTCTACCCGGCCAACTGGAAGGGCCTGGACTTCGAGGCTCTGGACCGCATCCACAAGACCACTAACAACATCCCCCTGGTCCTGCACGGCGGCACCGGCATCCCCGACGAGATGATCGCAAAGGCCATCAGCCTGGGCGTCTCCAAGATCAACATCAACACCGAGTGCCAGCTGGTCTTTGCTGAGGCCACCCGCAAGTACATCGAGGCTGGCAAGGATCAGCAGGGCAAGGGCTTCGACCCCCGCAAGCT
>OLGH01001352.1_pt1 | contig 23635 bp, 20 predicted proteins | sample 1604851 | NCBI WGS metagenome assembly OLGH01 (sample SAMEA3888894, study PRJEB22519) | human gut metagenome | biome: human gut; feature: human-associated habitat; material: faeces | place: Denmark | collected 2010 | reverse complement strand
CAGGGTCATAATTGTCTTTCCAAGACATTGCATCTACTATATCATCATTTATAGGAGAAGATGGGTCTTGGAAGTTTCTGCACATCCTGTGCGTATAATTACCTATAAAACAATCTCCTCTAAATATTCCAGATACTTTTGCCATCTCTTCAGATTCATCTACATCTTCCCATAAAGTTCTATCGCAAACTGCATAAAAAGAAGAAGAATCTTCAAAACGTATAGAGAAATAATCATCAATAGAATTTTCATTGTAATTAGGGATTTTTATGTTAATCAAGGACATTTTGTTTGTATTATATCCTTCGATTCCTAAAAACGGACCCCAAGCTCCTCTTAGTAAGTTTCTGGCATTTTTAGATTTATTTCTATATTCATAATATGATACTCTCCACTGTTCTTCAGCTTCCCCTGCTCTAGAAGAGAATACCTCCTTTTTACCTTTGAGAAGCTTTATATTATCAGTGATAGCTGTAATATTATATGTTTCGCTTCCTATAGAGCTATTGGTAGTATAATCAAGATTATAATAATGTAAAGCCAAATTGTTGAATTTGTTTGTCCTAAATTGTGACCTAGCCATCGATACTTCAAATTCAGTTCCAGTAAATAACTGATTGAAATAAGGTTGTCTGAGCTCAAATTCTGGACATAAGGCAGCATAACCTTCAGACACGTAGTCAGAAGAAACTGTTTTATACCTTCTGCTAAAGTCGTTAGTAAGTACTCCATCATCATCAATGAACCTTTCTACTAAATATCCATTATTTATAGGAAGTACTGGTAAATGACTAGCAGATTCAAGTCCAATAGTTACAGCTTGACATAGAGTAGTTGGAATCCTTTTGTGCCTTACAAAAAAGTACCCCTTAGTGAACCTCTTTAGTAAAGCTAGGGCTTCTTTATCAATTTTAAAATCTATGCCGATTGGCACAATTCCAGAGCTTTGTAGCTGATTTCCAGAATAATTAATCCTTACTACTCCCTTTGAGTTTTCATTCTGATTATCCAGCTTGTAGGAGTCTTTATTGGTAGGAATATACTCTCTGTTTGCCTTAATTTTTTCTATACTGGAATTTGGGTCTACTGGATTTTTATAAACCTTATATTTAGTATATGAAACGTTTTCAACTAAATCAGATATTCCTCTAACATTGAATACTGGAGAAAGAGTAAAATCATTAAGTATATATACTATGCCAAACCTATAGATTTCTTCATTCCAATATCCTAGTTTATGATAAATATTCTGAACATTGTAGTATTCATATTGTCCGGAAGAATCCTCATATTTTTCATTTATCCAACCTATATTATTCTTTAGATTAAGGTGTGGAAGGAATCTTAATGACAAATCGGATAATTCTTTATATTCTATTTCAGGATTATTTACATTACCCATAAACAGCATATTTTGACAAGCAGTTTGTGCATTAGCACTATCTACGACATTATATTGCATGTTTATGTCATTCAAACTAACTTGAGTAATGTTTTCAAATCCATTAATGTTAACCCTTGCAATGTTATTATATACAGCAAAGTTTTTGTCTATTTTAAACGAAGATACAATTTCGTTCGCATTTGCGTCAGATGTACTTCTTGTATAATAAACAACAACATTGTTATAAGAAGAGTCTATATTCGTTAAAATAAAAGACACTGATTTATAACTGTTCTCATCCCTAATCCCGCCTTGTATAGAAAATGGGTCGTTTATATTTCCTATATGACAAGTTACAATTCCTGACTCTGCTATAAAATCAGACTCGTTGCCGTCAGAATCTGATAGCTTAAAATAAAATACATAGTTTCCCACCTTAAGATTACCACTTGTTCCTAAGCCAGTAAACATAAGTCTAGGAATTGTATTTAACTTTTTATATAAAGAAACATCAGAATCAAAAGAACTCTCGTCATATATATTAGTATCATTATCTCCACTCCTATCTACTATTTGATATGTGTTCATACCAGTAGAAGAAAATCTCGTATTTATTAGTTTAGGAAAAGTATTTCCATCATTAAGAATAAGGTTTACAGAACCATCATAAGATTGCTGAGGAATAATATCCACAGGATGATTTAAATCGAACGGGAGAAGTTCAGTATCTAAGTCAACAAGACTTCCTTTTGGATATGTGACCTTATCACTTTCCACAAGGTCTTCCCCTAACCTTAATACCTTTAGAGGATTATATTCGTAAACTAATGCTCCTTTTTGTTGAAGCTGTATTGCACCTTGAGAGATGCTTACAGCTTCATTGTTTAGTGATATAAAGTCCATTGTTAATTATATGGTTGATATATGTTTGTGTTTCCTCCAAAATAAACAGCACTCTTCATATCTGGAGCGTGTCCACCTTTTCCTTTAGTCCATGTGCCTATTATAGAGGGGCTTCCCTTACTTGGATTTATCAATATTCTATTTAGTTCAGACTCACTTCCTGTAACAGAATATTCATTCACAAATATATTATTAATATCCTCTGGTAAAGAAATAGTTCTATTTCCCCAGATTCTAATATTTCTTTGATTGCTTGCAGGAACGACTGAGCCATTACTATCCCATTCAATATTTTTAACTGAACCGTCAGCATTTAAAGTTCCATCAGTTGTGCTTGCGATGTATATTTTTCCTTTATCTGCAGTGGTATCAGTGTTTTCTGTACTGAAATATGAATATGCGTTAGTATATCCTCCTAATATATTTATATCATTGTCTATTCTTAAAGTGTTTCCAAATGGAATATCTATAGCAGCATCAGTGGGTTTGTAGATATAAAACTCAGGAATGAAGTTTTCCAATTTATCTCCTAGTTTAGATTTCCACCATTGAATGTGTTCCCTAATGCTTACTAAATTTCCTTGCGAGTTTGTATCTCCCAAATAGAAGTCTACTGTAGATTCTCCAGGAGAAGTTACTTTTACCTTCCCTTTATAGTGAGTTTCAAATTGTAGGTGATATACTAATGCTTCCGAATTTGGCCCTGCAAAGAACTTAGAAACATTACTTCTTCTTACTGTACAAATCTGACTCATGATGCATTTTAACATCTCTGGAAGTCTGATTATATCAGTTTCAGAATTTACATTAGATGTTTCAGTCTTTCTTGAACCCAAATTTATTACCCAGTGTGAACCATTTGTATCCATCCATGTTGCCAGTAAGAAGTTGTCTTCGCCGTCAACTTCGTTGCCACGAGACCACCAACCATTTCTACTTATTCTAGTACGACCATAATGTAAAGATGCGTGGTCTTTATCATGTCCCCCAAATATTCCTACGGTTCCGTTTCCCATACTATTTAAAGCGGTTTGTAGTCCGTCATCGTCATGACTTCCCGTGCTAGTTCCTTTATTAAGTCCTTCTGTATGACCTTGGTCTTTATAGAATTTGGAATTATAACATATATAATCTTCATCTCCAGAAGTCGCAGTCAATACACCATTACTTTCTTTAAATGAGAAGATTCTGTCTCTATCAGATGCTCTCATGTCGGAAGTATATAATGGAAGCAAAGCATAATTATCCAAAGTCTTCGATTCTACATTTCCAGATGTGGCATATGCCGTCCTTGTAGTAGATAAATTTACTTCGATGGCCTTTTTGGATGCATTATATGAAGAACTTATAAAGTTGTTATCAGTTGTAACATTGGGAGTGAGATTACTGTCTGCACTATAAAGTGGAGTTTCTTCCCATGTTCCTGAACTAATAGTAGGAGACGAACCATAGTATTTTTCTACAGTAAGCTCCTCAGGAAATCCTGCAAATTTTTTAGAATCATACTTGTAAGCTAATTCTGGAGATACATTAATTTTGTAAGTTCCTTTCTTCTTAGTTGTATATTCATCTCCTGCAATACTACTATCAAGAGATGCTTTATATGTAAGATAGTCTCCCGGAGTAACATTGTCCAATAAAGTATACCCTGCTGGGAAAGGAGAAGAATTTTCTTTTTTCTTCAAATAGACTTCCTCTTTGGAAGATACAACTTCAACTTTTACAGGAGCTTCAACAGAAAGTTGTTGCTTAGGAATTTGTAGAAAATTAAAGTCTTTATTATTTCCGTTATAGTATTCATTAAACAATGTTCCTGTATATAGTAACCTATATGCAACTACGGACGATACTCCGGTAACATATTTGTCTATTCTAACAACATACAACCAGTTCTTTTTTAGACTATCAAAAGGAATAATTTCCTCAAAAGAACCGTTGTAATATTCTTTAGATATTTCATAGTAAAATCCCGAGTTGTAAGAAGAAGGGTCGTCTGGGTGTACATTTATATCAATAAATCTAAATACCATTTTCTCTACTCCTTCATCTTCGTTCATATTGTAATAATCATATCCCCAACCTATCTTTATATAGTTATCAGAAACAAAAAACCTCCACTCATTGAAATCCTCCTTGTTAGGACGAATTTTGCTAAAGTCAATTGTTCCATTTTTTACCATTCTCTCCAATACTCCATAGACCGAAACGGGCATAATACTGTAATCGACCTTGCCCATGTCAGATGTATTATTTTGAGATATAGTAAGAGTTTGATAGAGTTTTGTACTGTCTCGTGTAGTACTTCCATAAAGACTTACATTAGAGTCAACGTTTGTTTTTCCTTGAAAAAGAGGAGAATCTCCATCCATTTCTCCAGTTAGTATAACACTTATCAATTTAGTATCTTCGTCATATTTATATTTTCTAATTAAATTAAACTTGCTAAAGGTTTTTAACTCAACTACTAAAACCAATACTCCAGATGATTTCGTCGAAAACACTTGAACTAGACTGTTATCGGTTAAAGCTTCTTCTGTATTATCAGTTTCATATATCCACAAATTGTTATCGTATAACCTCAACGTGGATGAATCCACGTAATCTATGTTTCCAGAACTATTTATTACTCCAAGTCTAAGGCTTACAGCCCCATCCTCGATAGCCTGTTTAATAGTATCACTTATGCTTTCGGCAGTAAGTATAAATTTATCTCCCGGGTGGAAAGTCTTTGCTTCTTCAGAGTTATTCTCTTGAAATAACTTCTGTTTTCTGTACTCGCTAATGATAAATGGAACTTGTACACCCTCAACTGTTCTAATGGTAACAAATTGATTAAAATTTATATCTACAGGAGATGTAGATAAATCTGAATCACTGTACAATTGTTGTGGCGAAGGAAATGAACCAATTTGTCCCTTTTTAGTTATAGGGTTATATGCGGCTACGTATATAATTCCTCCATGTTCTTTCATTCCAATAGGAATATATCCTTTATCGAGTCTAGCAGTATGAACTTCTCCATTACCCATATCATTCTGTAACACAAATTCGTTTCCGTCATACGTGATTGAAGTTGCATTAAGAGCTCCGGTAAGAACGTTATTTGGAGTAACTATTGGATTTAAATCCATAATCAAACCGCCATCAAACGTATTAACTGTTTCCTGTTTGCTCATGTTTACAAAAATTCATAATTATTATTGTATACTAATATATCTTTAAATCTTAAAGGTTCTCTTGTTATAATTAACTCCGCATCTTTAGATGTAAAGTTTTCTCTATATGTAACATTCCCTACAAGGGTAACAAAGGGAACTCTGAATATATACTTCCGATTATGCTCTCTTATCTTGCACTCATCTAATATTTGATATAGTACTTGATTCCCATAATTAAATATTTTCTTCTTTCTGCCTCTTGAATTGTGCTGTTTGAGGAAATCCTCATATTGAGAGTCAGTCAATGCAAAATAGTAATATCCGTCCCATTGTATGTTCTTACGTTTATAGAGAACCCTTAATTTTACAGTTAATTTCTTGATGTATTCAAAGTGTTTTATAGAATCTCTTCTAAGTGTTCCTATATAGCACCACAACGAATCATCAGTAATTAAGGTATCTCCACCGTAAAGATTATGCAAATATAGTGATTTCCAACCATAGTTCAAAATTCTTTTAATGTCCTTTTCAGAAACATCTGGAAACTTCTCACAAAGTGACTCGTAGTAATCTTTAATTTCTTTAAGTTGCATAATTTAACAGTATTGTTTACCTTCGTTAGTATTCTCTATAATCTTATTCTTTATATTTTTATCAACATATACAGTTTTAGACTTTACTAAGTTTCCACTCTTTATGTTGAGAACTATTTCATTTCCAGAGAATCCTGACTTTAAAAAATCTACATCTCTCCATTTACCATGTCGCCTAGCCTTTTTAAAGTCTTCTCCGTATGTTCTTTTGACATGCATTTCTGCAAATCTTCCTTGTGTAGGAAGTACGAAAGTAACATTGTTATCTACAATATCATTAAGTACTTCCTTTACACACTCTCTAAATATTTTCTTTACTAATACATCCCTGTGAGGGTCTTTATTTATTCTCTTACAATCTTCACATGACATTTCCAATTTGTTATATGGAAAATTCATAAACATTTCGTCCATATTGAACGCACATCCCGTCGAATAATTCATTTTTGTTTCCTCCAAATTACTTTATTACCGTTATATATTCCAGCAAACTTGCGTTTTCCACGTAAACAATCCGAAATATGTTGTCTATCAATATTAAAGTATAAAGCTGCCTCTTTTATACTATCAAATTTTTGTATTAGTTTACTAGATTCTGTATAGGCAAAGACCTCACTACATTGACTGTATGAAAATGATTTAACAAATTCAAACTCCTCTGAAGTTGGAATTTCTCCATGGTTTTTACATATTATTTTAGTTCCATCTTTTAATTTAGAAAATTTCTGTTTTCCGGAACAGCACTTTATAATAGCACTTTTAGAAATTTCTAAATATTCAGCAGCGTCTGTCCTACTATCAAAAGTTCCTAACAAGATTCCGTCTTCTGTATAAATATCTACAGACTTAATAACAGTCCTAGAATTATCTCCTCCGGGAGTTGAATTATAACCTGAATTATAGGAATCATATAATTTTACATACTTAATCTCTAAATTTTTTAAACAGAATAAAAGATTTTCTTTAGAGTTAGAACTGATGGTTTCTATAACACTCCATTCAAAGGCATCTAAACCATATTTTCGTAAGGCTCTATGAAAGTGACATTTATCTTTATTTCTAAGAGTATCACTTATATGTTTTCTTTTACGTTCTTCTAATGATTCTATTGTTATCCCAATATATACTTTTTCATTAAATACATTCACACATTTATATACATATCCTACATATTTCATAATTGTTAAACAGGTTTATATGAGAAATTATGTCTTTTTCTATTCCAGTTTGTTTTGGCATCCAGTATATCATTCATCTCATTTTGATTTAGATATTCTGGAACTCTAGCAGCATCACAATACTTAAGCCAATCTTGAAGCATTAATTGTGCTGTCTGAAGGATATTCGCATTGTTAGTCATTAATCCTTCTTTATATTTCTTTCTATAAGCAACAAATGTTGCAATAGCTAAACTTTCTTTTTCTGATAACATAGGAAGACCTTCATCATCTAGTATAACTCCTTTATAAAGAATATATACAGTTCCATAGTTTTTATCAAAGTAAAGAGTATCTCCAACTCTTTCAAACTTCGCATATTTACCACTCATATATAAAGGGTCTTCATACATTTTTCTTCCTTCTATGTAATTCTCTACAAATTGAGAAGTGTAATCTCCATTAGGAGAATAGTTAGTTACATACTTCCAATCTTCAGAAGCATAAGTAACTGCTTCAATAATGTCACAATTACAGGGAAGTTCCACTGTATAGTCCGGACATTCTATCTTAGTACAATATCTGTATAATCTTACATTTTTGTTTCCTATTAGGTTCCAAGCTATTAAACCAAATTCCTCAAAGTCTTGAGGGAGCATTTCTACTCCATATAATAAATTAGCTTGGAACATTGCTTGATGAAAATTTACCATTATGCAGGTGTTTGGTCATTAGGTAATACTGGAGAAGCCAATTGTCTGTAATAACGTAGTTTCTTCTCCGTCAATCTTTTCTTTATCTCCGTATTAATAAATGTGAAGTTATCAATTCCTTCTAAATCACAGCAGCCGAAGTTCTCTAACTGTCTTGGGTCTTTAAAGATTGCCACAACACTTACTTGCTTAATAAGTGGAGCATTAAAGATAAAGCAATCATACATATTATTTTCGTTTGGAGTAACATCTATATAAACATAAGGTTTATTTCTTCCTCTTTTTCTGTATTGATGATACATCCATGCAGATGAAGAAGTATAATATATAAAGGGAAGTAGCCTATCTGTGCTACCTATATAGTCAATAGCTAATTCTCCATAGTCATTAAGAAGCTGTGGGATTTCAAAGTGAGCTACTGGTGTTTCTCCAGTTGTTCCACAATTACATCTTTCTAATGATTTACAATCTACATCTATACAATTTAATGATAAAAGTAAATCATTCTTTGGAAGAATTCCTTTTAGTGAATATTCTTTAATTATCTGCAATCTTTCATCTATTATGTCATCTTCTAATTGTTCGATTGACATAGTAGCTGTCCCATGCATTCCACGTAAACCTGATACTATATCATTATATATTGCTGATGCTAATTTGTTGTATATCATAGGGCTAAAACAAATAAAGGCGACGACCTCTAACGGACGCCGCCTTTAAATATAAAGATTAGTTATTAGGCATTTAACTGAGTGATAGTGATTTCTTTAGAAGCACTAACTCCGTTTTTAGCTGATACTGTTACAGTTGCTTTTGCACTTCTTGCAGCACCAGAATCATTAGTTGTTCCTGTAAAACCTACTTTAGTAGTTCCAGGAGTAACTGTTAGCCAATCTGCTGTTGTTGTAGCTGAAACATAAGCTACTGTACTTCCACCATCAATAGTTGGAGTAAGTTCTTTCTTAGTTCCTGCTTTTACCATGTCAGTAATATCTGTAACCCCACCTGTAATTACGATAGGTTTCTTTTCTTCTGTTACTGTTCCTAAAGTTGCTAATGCAGCTTCAAATTCAGCAGCTACAGAATCATGTACATAGAATACATGAGTAGTTTGAGATACTACTTGCTGTCCAACAGCAGCTCCACCCATGAGTCCTCTTTCTGTTCTGTAATAGATAGTATATTGGCTATACTTACCATTGATGATAGGAACTTCGTCTTGTAACGGAGCTTCGAATCTTCTTACATCTAGAGTAGGGATTCTAAGGTCTTTAATGATGTTTTGATAAGTTCCGAATCCTTCTCTTCCTTGAGTTAGGATATTCTTACTATCAAATCCTTCTGCACCAGCTTCTTTTGCAGATGCAATTACAGCAAATGCACCTTCTGCACAAGTACATGCAATTTCTCTTAAATCTGGGTCGAAGTATTCAATATCCATTTTAGTGAATCTTTGATACTCGTCAACAGCTTCGATAATCAGGTTATTACCGCTTACTGAAACATTAAAATGTTTGAAGTCGTAAGCACGTTGATATTTCTTAATTTGATTTGCAACTTTAGTTGCTAATTGAGCTGCTGAATCTCCAGTTTTCTTTTCAAACTCAATGTATAGAGGTTTACCTTTGAATACAAAGTCATTTGAATAATAAGAGTTCTGATTTCCAGATAGTCTAATATACATAGCGATTCTGAATACTCCAGATGCTTGAGTAATAGTAGTCATATCTAAAACAGCCTTTGCTAAAACAGGAGCAGAATACGCTCTCTTATACATTGCAACAACGTTAGCCTTCTTGAAACTTCCAACTCTCTTAATTTGGAGAGTTTCACCTTTTACTTCCCATCTTGGTAACTTTGTTGTATAATCTAGAGCGTCGTTGATTAAGGTTGTTGTCGTAAATTGAAACATACTTTAATTTATTTTTTAGTTTGTGCCAGCAGCTGAGTTGGAGGTGCTAGTGGCGGATTAACTGGACTATATGTTTGTATTCTAGGGTCACCGGAGTTCTCCAATACAATAGATACCAACTCTTTGAGAATCTCTAAGCATATGTAATCTGGAAATTCTAATATTTGAGATGTGTCCTCTGTAAGGTCTAGCTGTTCTTTAGTAAGCATAACCGTTTGAGGAACTTTAATGTAGTCTATTCTAACTTTCACAAGTTTATGAGCGGTAGACTCTCCGCATTTTATTTCCATTCTTACTGTAGAAGCATTTCCATATCTAACAGCAATTTCTCTATCAACTGTACTTACAGACTCACCTCCTATTATTATAGTTCTTGGAAGATTGCTATTGTCGCCTTCTGCATCTCCTAAGAGCGAGGTTACTTTATAAGTTCCATTCATATCAGTTCCACGATTATCTTTATAAGGATAGGTTGGAACTTCTGTTGAAGTATTAATGTTGTTTATATAGTAATATGGAGTCTTATAAGAGGGCTTAAAGTAAGAGTTATTAATGATTTGGGGTTCCATATCAGCGGTCAATCTCCTTGCAGGAAATTTAACATATTTGGATTTTCCTTCACAGCCTTTCTTTGGATTAACTATTTCATAAAGGCAAATACAACCTAGCATATGAAAATAGTCACTTGGAAGTGTTACTTCATAAGAAGCTCCACATAATTGTGAAATCATTTCCAAGTCCTCTCCCTTTAAAGCTAAATCAGAATATGGGAGCTCCGGCGACAATGTTGCCGAAGCCTTCAATACCCTTAAATCATCAGAAGTTTGCTGATTCATATCGTACATAATGTACCTCTTATTGAGGAATTGATATATGCCTCTATTAATCAGATGATTGAAATCCTCTATCAGCATAGTAGGGGAAGTAACTTTATTAATTTCAATTAACATGTATTCCCATGCCTGTCTTGCTGTCATAGTAGAATTATTTTTATAGTTTTATTTTTTAAACCTTGTAGGAGCCTTCGGAGCGTCTAAAGCTGCGAACTCTTCGGCTGGATTGCCTTCTGGTTCTTCCTCGTATCCTTTATAGTCTTCGTATAAGTCAGGATATGTGTCCTTCTTAATTAACTCGAGCACTCTTCTATTACGTGGGTCTTTCATCCAAGTAATAGCTGCATCATCAGTTGCCCCCAAACAAACGCTATCTCCGTACATATATAGTTTTTGTTTAACTATAATGACGTGTTTGTCTTTTGCGTCCATAAATAGAAGTCTAACATGAATATCATCTCCTGTATATAGGTTAATAATTCTGTCAGGGTCTTTTTCAGCAATGCTTAGTAAGAAGTCAGTAACATCAGCGCTTGATACATTACGCATGTGTTTTCCAAGTAGTCTAGCCATTTGAACTCTTCCTTCATCACCTCTTGGGTCATCAAGAATATAAGTTCCAGCATCGTGAATTTTCTTTTTCTTTGATACTCTCTTAGCAGCTTCATATCCAGGTCTTTCGATATAGATTTCAGCAATACCTTGTCTTGGACGTAGAGTTCCCTTTACACCCGGACCATCAAATACGTTTACACCTTTTGAGTCAGTGCTATCTCTTGATTGAGCGATAAAGATGCAATTTTTAATTGCTTCCCATTTAGCAGCGTCATAAGGGTTATTTAAATCAAATGTAGTCCCATCTTCAATAACGAACGTTTCAGTTTCTTTAATAAAGACTTTACCGCTATTTCTTTCTGGGTCTGAAAGAATCATGTCTCCAACACTATTTACAGGTTTTACACAAGGTGGATACTGTCCAGTTCTTGGGTCTTTACTAGGTTGGATGTAATATTTCATGCCTACTTTACCATATACACTTCTAAGAATGATAAAATTTTCAGCAGGACTTTGCATTAGTTTGTTTGCATTATCAGTACTCATATTAATTCATAAGGTTTATAATATATAAAAAATGTAAGGGAGTGCTATTTCAACTCCCTTACTATATCTTGACTATTTATTAAAGCTCTCTTAAGATAAAGCTTCTATAAGGATTGAATACACCAACACCAGAATATCCCCAGTTGATTAACTTAGAAGCAGCAACAGGACTTGATACAATTCCTGAACTTAATCCATCTAATCCACCTACACCTGGATATTTATTAGTGATGAAGTCTCCACCTTTTAGTGTGAACATTTGGATTGGAGGTTCATTTCCAGTAGAATCAGCAGTTAGGTCTAAGCATAGACAATATGCTTTTTCCATACCATATTCTCTAGAGAATGTTCTATCAACTTTGAAGGAGATAGTGTTTCCACCGAATGTATAGCTATCAAATGCAGCACCAACTTTGATGTAATCGTTAGCTGCTTTAGACCATAGGTAAGTACCAATAGTTTTGTATTTAGCTAAGAAATCTCCGAGAACGTTCTGGATTAAGAACCACATTCTTTCATTGCAAATAAATACGTATTTGTTTCCAGTTGGCTGAGTTGCTTTTTCATTCATTGTAGCAATTACAGTTTGGAATACGTCGATAGAAAGTTTTGCGAACGCATATTTAGATGCGAATCTTTCTACTTGTGGGATGATACCGTCACCAATGTAGATTGGTCTTTGAGTATCTGGGTCAACAATAGTCGGTTTACCATTTACGTCAACATTACATTTGTTGAATAATAGACCGTTGTTTCTTACATATAAGAAGTTATCAAGAAGAACTTTTTCTTTCTTGTCCATCTTATATAATGTTTCTTTTAAGCTACCAGTGTCTTTACCTTCTGCAATACTGATGAATACGTTTTCATGAGCTGCATAAAGTGCAGAATAACTGTCGTCACATCTGTGAGTTGTGATGAAGTTTCTGTGTTTTTCAATGTTAGATTGATATTTAACATATCCTTCTTCGTGCATTTCAGGCATTGCGTTAGATTGGAATCTAGTAGTATCACCTACTTGGCAACCACTAAAGTCAAGAACGCTAGAATAGTCACTATCAATAAGTCTAACAACTACTTCCCAATAGGTATCAGCTTTTCTAACTGGTCTGCTCACTACAATACATTGCTGCATTGTTTTATCAATCTTGAAGATGTCATACTTTTCGTAATATCTTTCTTTGAAAGCCATTACAATTTCTGAACCGTTTGAACCATCTTCTGTTGGTACATCTGCAAACTCAACTCTCTTAATGTAGTTGGTTTCAACTTCCCATTCAAAGTACATTGAGTCAATGCTTTGATATTTATTACCAGATTTTACATCTTGGTAGAAAATGTTTCTTAGAGATTCTGTTAGGTAAGAAGCTGTAAGTTCTGGGTAAAGTCTTGAAACAACACCTAATTTAGTTGGTCTAGTTCCTAAGAACTTATAGAAATCCTCATAAGTTCTAGTTTCCGACATTGTCGGTCTGTTTGATACAAAATTCGCTACTATCATACTTTTTTAATTAAAAATCTATATCATCAATTGTTTTTTCATGGGGATTAGTGCCCCCGGGTTTGGGTTCAGATGCAGGTTTAGGAGCAACTACAACAGTAGGTTTTCTAGTACTCTTTGGTTGTATTCCTTTCTTTGCATCTTCATATCCAGCTTCGTAGGCTGAACGTTTTTCTTTTGCTATCTCCTTATCGTAATAATCAGTGATAGTTGCAAAAGCTTCGTCTCCCTTCAATGCAAACCAAGCCATTCTTGCTAAAGTTTGTGGGTCGTCTAATGCTTTTCCTAAATAACTAACTCCTGCCGAATCTAGCGATAATATGAAGTTTGCAACTTCTTCCATGTCATCTTCGTCCAAATTTAATTTTACACCTCCAACTTCATCTAAAGACTCAATTGCATCAAGTACATCAGATTGGAAGGCTTCAAATTGTTCTTGCTTCTGTTGTTGTTCGAGAAGTTCCTCATTTTGTCTTCTTTCGTCTTCTAGTGCTTTATACTCAGCTCTAATTCCTTGCATTTTCTTTTCAAAAAGTTCAGGATTAGCTTTCTCGTGTTCTAGAGCTATGGCAACTTCTTCGTCTGTCATATCTGGAACTCTTGATTGTAAGTCTAAAGCATATAAGTCTTCGTCTGTTAACCTCTCAACTTCGTATTGTGGATTACCTTCTAATGCTTGTCTGTATTCTTCAATAGCCTGTTCTCTCTGATAGTTAATGTACTCCTCTGGAGTAATTCCCGCGTCACGTAACAAGTTAATAAAGTTAATTTCAGGTTCTTCAAGACCAAAGTTCGGGTCAGGAGATTCTGGTGTTAAGATATTCATTTTTTCCTCTGCGGACAATGAATCCCAAGAAACTTCCTCAATTTCACCCTCATCATTTTCAAATTTAATTTTTGAAGGGTCTGAAATGCCTATTTGTTTAAGCATAGAAATGATAATATCATCTTCTTGTACTGGTTCTTGTGCAGCAGCAGGTTCTGGTTTTGTACCATCTGCTGGCTGTGGTTGATTTTCATCCCCCATCCAAGGTTTCTCTGGCTCTAATGATTCATAATCTGGTACGTAACCATTAGGGTTCGACGGTTCCTGTGCTATACCGTAATCTTCTTCGTTAAAGTCTAAATCCTCAATTCCCTTTTCCATATATCATTCTTTTAAAGTTATTTGCAAATATAGTCATTTTTTTATTCCACATAAAGTGAAATACTAAAATTTTCTAATTTTACATTTTTTAATAACTTTAACCTATGAAATTTTGGAAATGTATCTGATGATTCCGTCTACGTGAAGTTTAGCGATAGCTTCCTTTCCCTCCTTACTAAGAAGAAATTCCACATCTTCTTTATTATCTTGAAACAAGTTTTCTGTTAAAACCGCTGGGCAGTTAGTATCTCTGCATATAGCAAGGCTCTGTTGCCAGTATTTCTGTCCAGGTCTTTCGGTTCTTAATCTAAGTTTTTGCTGTTCAGCTGCATCATACAAACAATCAGCTAGTAACTTGCTATTAGTAGAAGCATTGTTTGAAACAAAGACACTCCATCCTTTAGCACCCATCCATGCACTGCCATTACCAGCAGCATTACAATGAATAGACACTAACAAGACATTTTTATTTCCTAATTCTTTAGCAAACTTATTAGCTCGTTTACATCTTTCTGAAAGGGAAATATCAGTTGTCTCTGGAACAAGAAGTTCGACATCATAATCTCTATTATAAAGTTCATCATAAACCATAGAAGCTATTTCTCTGGCGTAGAGATATTCTCTAAGTTTACCATCTGGACTTCTCTTTCCGGGAGTATTCTCTCCGTGACCATTGTCTAGTAAAATTTTCATAAACTATTTATTTTTAAGCAGATATCGAGATTGGATACATTGATTCTTTTCTCTTCGTCAAGTCTTCTCACAGCAGCTTTTAAAATAGATATTTCTTCATGTTTAAATTCAATATCCTTTCCTAAATCTTTAAATGCGTTCCAAGATAGAGAGTTCTTAGTTTCTTTAAACTCTATGTTGTTCTTTTCTTCCTCCTCTAATCTTACCTTTTTCACAATTTCCATTATATCTACCATTTCTACAAGACTTCCAGTTTCTGGAAGCATTTGTAATATTGCCACTCGTTCTTTTACATTTAATTTCATGATTGTTTTACGTGTAAACTTCCATCGGAAGTATGAATATATACTCCCCCAACACTAACTTGGTCTATACTAGTAGGCCAAGCATGACCTCCCTGACCAGGATAAGCACCCCAATTGAAGCAAATTCCACCTCCGTCAGGTCTAATAGTAAAGGCTCTTCCTCCCATAGTTATACTAACACCTCGAACCACAGAACCTGCAGCAAAGCTATAATTTGAACTAGACACTTGGAATCCGTTGTACTTATCCATTGATATATAGGTATATCCCATTCCTGATGTAATAATAGAATCTAAATATCCTTTTTGTGTATATCCAAAAGTTAAACCTTCACAAGTTAATCTTGCTCTTGAATAATATATATCATCATGAGTATACTCACTATCGACTTCCACAGTTACAGAATTTCCAGAACCCACACTTCTATATCTTATATGTAATAATGGATGCTCTTCAGTAGCATTAGAAAACATACTCAAATATGCTGATTTAGAATTATTTCCCATTAAAATGGTAGTTTGGCCATTGGAAGACCTAAAGTCACCATTTATAGTAAGTTCTCCATCTTTATTCCAGTTGATTTTTTCTCTCGCTAAACTACCAGACCCATCTCTCCATAAAGCCCAGTTCAATGCTCCTTCGTGGTAGTAATAACTAACTGATATGTTTACTATTATTCTTCTTACAGTTTCCTTTGAAGCTGGGATTAGTGATACAGCAAATATTAAATTATTAGTAGCAGCGGTGGTTTCTACTGCACTTAACTCGTAGACTAAGGTTCCTCTACTAGCCATTTTGAATGGAACATCCCAAGATTCACCTGTATCTACACTATGAGCTGTAACCTTTATTTCACCCATGCCTTCTCCAATGAAATCTCCCATATTTACTCCAATGTTACAGTAAGATAATTTTCCGTCTAAAGTTCCATTTTTTAAAGATAATATTGGGGTCATTATGTGAACTTGTTCTCCGTTCACTGACTCCATAAAGCAGGCTGAACCTGGATATAATGATGAATCTTTAAATACTCCACTTCCGTCATGTTTAGATATTGTTCCCGTCCATGCTGATGAATCTGCCATTCCATAAGGAGGGTCCGGAGTCATAGTTCCTATACTACTTTCATACATAACTGGAGTATAAGTTCCCTCAAATAGTGGTAATTCAATTTGCTGAGATGTAGTTTCATCAAAAGAATAATTCCATATTTCCTGCACCTCAATCTTTTGGGCTTTAATAAAGTCAGTGTTTATATATGCTTTACCATCTTCTACTTTAAACAAAGTTCCGATTTGTCCTTTGGAATCTCCAATCCATACCTTGTTAGCTTCCAAAGAGATTATAGGGTCACCTGTTTTAGGGTCATCGGCAATAGATAATCCAGCTTCTTTGTATTTAAGAAATACTCCATCTTGTGAGAAATCTACCACAGATTGTCCATTGTTTAAATAAAACTCTCCAGTAAGGAATACATTGTCCGCATACAAACCATATCCTCTAGGTTGTTTGTTTTCTGGGAAAGTAGAATCCCTTATTCCTCCAAGGTTTCCCAATCTTACTTTACAGGTTTTAGTATATTTATAGATATATTTTTTTACCATTACTGGTTCCCCATCACTTCCTATTACAGGATTTCCTTCTGAATCTAGCTTTTTAACCATTTCATAGTTTACTTCATTACCGTCTTTATCAGTAATGTATTTAGGAATCCTATACACAACAGAGTAATCCGGTCTAGTAAGTTCAGAGATTATGTCTATATAAGGAGAATAATCATCAGTAGATGTTAAATAAATAGCATTTTGCCTGTTTACATCTACTAAATTTCCCATTTGTATTATATCGTCACCAATAGCAATTTCATCAAGTCTATCCTCAACATTAGTTGTTGTTTCGGAATCCTCGGTCATACTGTATAACTTATCATTGTATTCCTCTGTCATACTAGCTACGGTTCCATCTTCATTATAATTTATTTCCGTATATTTATCAAATACAGATATTGCTTTTTGCATTACGTAGGAATAACTTCCTAACTGATTAGTCACAATGGCATCATAATATTTAATATTACCATTGGACCACTTCTGACATCTTACTAAATCATTTGGCTTTAATAATGGATATTCCTCATCGTCTGTAACAACAATATAGAAGTTATTATTTAGTAAATCTCCATTAGGATTTTTTCCATAGTAAGTGTCATATATATTTATAGTTTTAGTAACTCCAGTTTCTTCGTAATCAGAAATATTCTCTATATATTCAAATTCTACATCTTTTGCAAAATCACTACTATAAACGTAGAATAATTTAACGTTATTCCTTAATTCAATAAAGTCAGATGTATCACTTTCAGTCACTTCTCTTGTCAATAAAGCTTCATCAAGTAACATTTCTTTTCCAGTAAATTCAGGATTATTGATTAATGCTGAATAATCTGTTATATATATAAAGAATTTATATCCAGTAGAACTCCATGTTTCAGTAAACAGATAATAAGCATCAGATGCCCATAGTTTACCTGAATCAGCAGTTCCGTCTAAATCGTTTATGCTGCACACAATTGGATAATACACATTATCTGCTTTAGAAGCATTTGTAACCCATATTGAGCCATTGGTTGCAGTTATTTTGTTTATTACCATCTCATATACTCTCATAGCTTTTCTAACTACAAGATAATCAATAGTAAGCGTATTAGTAGTTGAATCTAACCTCCACCCATATCCTCCATATCCAGATTGAAATTGAGCAGTGGATAGACTGCCATCTATTATTAAATCTTGATTAAATCTAACATTTCTCTTAAACAGCCAAGTATCTTCCGATGTTCCAGAAGACTTAAATGTCCAATTACCATATATATATTCATTTTCTAATCTCTTCGCAAGTTTATCCGCAGCATATCCGCCAACGTATTCTGCATTAAAGTTTTTAACTAGCTTTGAAGAAGCCACAATAAGTGGAGCTTCATTAGTAGTAAATTCTAACTTTCCAGTAATGACATCTCCAGACTTTTTAACATATTTGTCTGAACCTTCCCCATCTTCTGCTGTTATTAATGCGACATATCTTTCATCGTAGGATATGTATAAAGTCTTGGTGAGTGTATTAAATATAAACCGTCCATCGCCTGGGTATTCCATTTCTTCCATAGCACTTTGGCTATCGACTATAATAGTTCCAGTAGAGTCTTTTTCGTTGGCCTGGTCAAGTAATTTTAAAACATCACTTAGTACTTTTAAATTGTTTCCTGTCTTTACATAAACTTTACCTAGAGTTTCTAGTACAATGTCAGAATAGGGATTTCCAACTATTACTTTTTTGTTTCCCAAGAGAGAGTCTACTCTAACGTTTTCCATGATTTATTAAGTATATTAAAACGAAAATACCACCGACAAATTAATGCCGATGGTATCTTATTATATATTTCTAGACTTGATGTCATTGAAAGTACTAAATAAATCATCTACATCGGCTTCAGTGAATTTTACTTTTCCAATTTTGAAACCGTCGTTCTCTTTCAATACTGATTTTGCAGCATCTCCTAGAATCTTCGTATTTATATTTCCGTCAATATCAACAAATAAGTCAATTAGAGCGTTGTGTTTATCAACCCAATTTCTTACAACATAGGTGATAGCAGTTTGTACTGGAATAGTGGATAATCCGAAGAAATTACTCGCGATATCCTTTGCATATTTCTCAGCAGCTTGCATTAATATTTCTTTGTCACTAACCATAGTATTATTGTTTATTCATCATAAGTTCATCATATCTCTTCTTTATTTCTGGGTCATTTTCCAATAGATTAAGCATTGTATCAAGTTTTTCTTGTTTTTTCTTTAATTCTATTGCGATTTTTTCCTTAGACTTATTAATAGCACTTAATAAATTTTCAGCGGCTATTTTTCCGTCCGGACTACTTACGTATTCTCCAGCGAATTTGTTTCCTAAGTAAGCCATAAAACCGGCTTCATAGGTTTGTTTTGCTAATTGATAATCATGTGAATTAGCCAATACTGATTGTTCCTCAGAACTAAGCATCCCGACTGATTTATTAATCTCTTCTAATATAGAAGTGTTAGTCGCTTGTTGCTGCTGTTGCATCCTGTTCAACGTTTCCAGTTGTTGGTAGTAAGTCTTCTGTAAATCACCCAAGCTATTGTTACTAAAAGTATCGCCAAACATGTCATAAATTAATTAGTTACTGCGCTGGTGCTGGAGCAGGTGCTGCCATCTGTATAACGAATACAGAATAAGCACAATGAGCCAACTGTGGCGTAGTTGTAGGTAAATCGTTAATTAAATCTTGTGTTACTATTGTCTTTCCTCTTGGAATTAAAACATCAACTACTTTGAAAATCTCTGGTGTCAGAGTTTCTGGAGTAGCGGAAGTTGCCGGAGTATCGATAATAGTTGAAGTGACGTTTGTGATAACTTTTGGTGCACCCTTACAATCAACATATTGTAGGTTATGAACCACATCTAGTTTAGTGACTTGTCTATAAGAAGCAGCACCAGAAGTGGCTTGATTATAGACTTCTGCGAATCTTTGTGTTACTGTTAGTGTAGAGTTAGGAGCTATACTTGTATTTGCTCCCTTAGGTATAGAAACATTAAACTCTAATATTTGACTCCCGTTATCTTCGGTTCCAAATGGAGTTATTTTTGTAGTCATAATTTTGAGCATTTTAGGTTATAAAAAAAGAAAGGAGACTACTGTTACATAATCTCCTTTCAATATCTTATTGTGCTTGGCAAGAAGGACAAGCTCCATTAATAGCTGTATTCACTGCGTTCCAGTTAGAAGCAGCTGTACCAGCGTACATGCCTGTACCATATTGCGTAAACGGACTACAATAAAGAGGAGCTATACTAGGAACAGGAGCACATAAGTTACTATAAGAATATTTTAATTCTCCAGTAATTTTATGGTCAAGTTGTCTTTGTAAGTTGTTAGCCACAGCCATACCTTCAGTTTGAAGAGCACTAGCAGTTTTAAGTAAATCTTTTTCGCTCTTGCAGCAGCAAGCATCAGAATATCTTTCTGACTTTTCTTTTGCAAGTTCGAACATTAGAGGTAATGCAGCTGATGTAGCAGCTTCTTTCTTCTCTAAATCACTGATTCTAGTACTTAATCTTGCGAACAAATCAGACTTTTCTTGGACATCTTGTTCTCTTCTCTTATAGAGTTCGTCACACAATCTCAGATTCTGTGCGTTGTCTCTTGTTATAAGGTCTATATACATATTACATTTTTCTCCCTGGTCGGTGATTCTTCCTTCGTAGTTTTGATTACGAAGTCCTGTATCAGCCGCATTGATGTAAGTATATAGGTTGATGTCGTCTTGCATAGATTGTACTCTATTTGCCCAAGATAAATTATCTGCCTGTTGTCCTTGAACCATTGCTAACGTTTTAGCCTGTTCTGCTTGTTGCATAGCGCAACAAGAGCCATTGTTTCCTCCGAAGAGTCCACCTAAAATACCACCGTTGTTTCCACAGCCTCCTCCGTTATTACCAAGTGCAGCTAGTGCTGTACCAATAATACCTAGGGTTAGGCCCGCATTTGTTCTCCCTTTCGTACCGAATTTGTTTTCGGCATCTTCCATTGTTAAAAACTCTGCCATGTTTAAAAATTTTTTAAATTAATAAATGAACTAAAGTAACTTTTTTTATTATCAGTTACTTATTACTCCTTTCAATCGACCTAATTATAATTTTAGACGTCTCGGTCTTTCTCCATTTGTAACAGCACAAAGATATAAATAAAAATTAACACTCGCAACTAAATTATTAAATTTCTTTAAAAATTCTTGTAATTTAGCTACGAGTGTTAAAAATTATTTTTCAAATGAGAAAGATGCCATTTAGGCAGCTTCCTTTACATACATTCCTATTAAATCTTTAAGAGCAGTGCTGTTTTCTTCATAAAGACTTCTTGTACATAGATATGTAACTCCATCTTGTGAGTAATAGTTACCCTTTACTAAAGACATTACTCCATCATATGTGTAAGGACTTTCTTTTGTTCCTTCTCCCATAGACACAGGTTCGATTTCTCCCTCAGGAGATGTCCATTCTGCAGATGCTAATAGTGCTATAAAAGCAGGGTCGTCATGATAGTAAAGCTCAATACCTTCATCTTCTAAGAAAGGTCTTAGCCACGATTTGTGTAATACTACTTTGTTGTTATCTACACTTGTTCTCATGTGTGGTTCTATGATTAAACCACGTTGTGTCATCCATTCTTTTGTTACAATTGCGTAATCCATAATTTTATTTATTAAAGTCCGACTTAATTTTTGATTTGATTTCTGAAACTAAATTAATATACTCTATGTATTCAGAGTATGCTTTTTCATCTTTTCTAATTCCTAATTGGTGTGCATTAAAGTCATTAATTATGGAGAACTCTGATTCTTCATCAATATATTGTCTAATAATAGCTCTAGCACATGCCTTATATTCTGGTGTTCCACTTAAATGTATCTGAATGTAATTCCATCTAATTTCTTCCGTTGTACTTCCGTCCATGTGAGGAACGTATACTATTTCTGATTTAATATCATAGTTATAGTAATATGTACCATTTCCAAGCAATTCAATCGGTTCGGGTTGCAGGTTTGCTTCTATTCTTCTTGGGTCTAACATATGGTGTTATTTTAAAATTTACAGGTAATGAATATCTACGTATAGAATAAAGCAATCGTTTATTCTTACTCTCAAAATAATATGACTTATAATTATATACAAAGTTGACTCTGAATCTATTACTATACAATATGATGTCAACTATATGAATATACTTACCATAGAATCTTGAAATATTTACCTTCTTCCCATTCCAGTTAGAAAATCTCAATCCAGTCTCTAACTGAATTTTATGGAGTAGATTTTTAGAATTACAGAACTTTAACCATCCAAAATACGATTGCATTCTCCTTCTTAGCTCATTTCTATCAATTTTCTTATCCTTGTACCCTTTAATTAACTTGAATAATCTAACTTTGATAGATTTTCTGAGCAGTACATGAGTATGGAAAAACTTGTAACCTACAAAGTCTATTCCTCTACTGTTTACGGGAAAAATTTGATAATTTTGTTTAAGTTCTAATTTTAAGACATTTCGCAGATATAATTTCATTGACAATAGAACTGTTCTCAAAAATTCTTTATTGTCACTTAATACTACTATATCATCTGTATATCTGAAATAGAATTTACATTTAAGCTCTTCTTTGACCCAATGGTCAAAATAAGCAAGATATAAATTTGCAAAGAATTGAGATAAATAGTTTCCAATGGGTACTCCGTCTGCCGAATATATTATCTCCTTTAGTAGACTCAACAATTTAGGGTCTTTTATTTTCTTTTGAAGTATTTCGTACAGTATGTCATGGTTAATAGACGGATAAAATTTCTTCACATCAATTTTCAAACAATACTTAGTTTCTTCTGGATATTTTTGCAAAACGTACTTTAAGTCTTTTGCAACATCATGTATTCCTCTGTCTTTTATACAAGAATATGTATGTTTGATAAATATGTTTACCCATATTGGTTCTGTTATATTCATTATCGCATGATGCGTAATTCTATCAGGATAATATGGAAGCCTAAAGATTAATCTCTCCTTAGGCTCATAGATTTTAAACGTGCTATATTTTGAAGTGTGATATGTCAAGTTCTTCAAAACGGTTGCCAACTTTTCATTTTCCCTCTCATGATGCTTATCGTGTTTCAGGATTCCCCATCTGACTGATTTGTGTCTTCTTGCTTTTCTATCAGCAAGTTCTATATTAGACAGGCTACATACCTGCTCATGCAAATATCCTATTCTTTTCAAAGTCTTATATATTTATGCAAGGAGTGTTCGAGAATTAACCTACTAACACCAGTTATATTAAATACTACGTTATTTTTTGCCAAGAGGCAAGGACACTATTTAGACAAAATAATAAAAACAAAATTATCAAAATAAAAATATATAATAAACCTACATTGGTGCTGGAATTGCTAACTCCATTATTAGAATTGAAGTAACTAGGGCTGGAATTACTGCCATTATTAGCGTTGCTGCTAAGTAAGAGTTTTGTTTTTCACAGTAAACTTTCGCTGCCCTTGCAACCCGGTAAAAAAGGTAAATAGTGCCCTATCTGTTATATGTTATGAAAAATTATTTTTCAATTTTATTTAGAGTATGGAAACCCACATAGGTGCTGG
>OLGH01001347.1_pt1 | contig 23715 bp, 16 predicted proteins | sample 1604851 | NCBI WGS metagenome assembly OLGH01 (sample SAMEA3888894, study PRJEB22519) | human gut metagenome | biome: human gut; feature: human-associated habitat; material: faeces | place: Denmark | collected 2010 | reverse complement strand
AAAGCCATTCAGCTTTACAAAGACTGTGCCGAAAATGAGGATGAACCTGACCCATTTTCAATGTACAAGCTTGGGTCTATATACATCAAAGGTAACGGTGTTGAAAAAAATATCGAATTAGGATTGCATTATCTCAACAATGCAATCGATGGAGGGAATAGCTTTGCTAAAGTCACCCTTGCCGATTTCTATGCCGATTCCACACATAGCCGGTATAATATTACAAAAGCCATTCAGCTTTATAAAGACTGTATTAAGAATGATTCCGACTCCTATTCAATGTCAAGGCTTGGCTCAATCTATCTTTTTGGCCATGGTGTAGATAAAGACGAAGCACTTGGCTTAAAATACCTGAATGACGCCGTAGCCAATGGAAATGAGCATGCAAAGAAAACCATCGAATTTTACAACAACATGAAGCACTCTATGGCAATATCAGCTTCATTTTCACTGGCATATCATTTTCTGAGTGCATTAAGTGACCGCCGCAATCAAAATCATCTGCTGCTCATTCATTCAAAACCGACCTCAAAGGAAGCACGTATTGATGCATATAAGAAAAGCAAGGAACATTCCTCACCGGATTTTGAGCATGAATAAACGTGTTGAGGTGAACTCAGTTCATCTCAACACGTTTATGTGTATTGTAACTTTCTACATTTTTATGATATAATGATTATCGTTGTCGCACCCAATCTGGCAACAGAAAGGGGGTGTACTCGTGGAAATTATTATATCCTTTTTGGTTTCCGTCATGGCAGGTGTAGTTAGCTACTATCTCTGCAAATGGTTAGACGGAAGCGACAGTGACAACTAGCCTAAAGAAAGCCACGGAGATGGCGCTCCGGGGCTTTCGCTTTGTGTACCCATGGTACTATATCCTTTTTAGCTAATGCCATTATAGCATATGCACCAGCCAAAAGCAAGTATTCCCTTTTTTTATAAAAACATTCATCCACTATAAACATAACACATATCCTCTGTATTAGTTTATCTTATTCAAACTTCTCTTTACCCTCTCACAAGGTTATAGCAATATCTTATATGCTAATATTATTGCTATTTCATCACATTTTATTCAATAAATACGCTATTTGCACTAGTTTTTGACATAAAGTGATGCACGATATCACACCTGAAATACGCAAATGCATCACCTCTGAAATGCCCTTGGTTGCTGGCTTTGCCAGCAATCCGTATAGGCGGCGTTCATCGCCCTATTCCTGCCCCATGCCATCCCTTCGGTATGGGGATGCATTCATGAGCCCTATCGCTTTTTGATAGGGACGAATGAATGCCGTGTGGTATACTCACATAGCGCAAAAAATAAAATATGCTTTACCCAACTAAAAGCAGCACAATTCTCGACACAAGAGCTTATTTATGCTTATCAGGTGAACTCAGTTCACCTCTACTTTCTCGCAGCTCCTCAGGTGAACTCAGTTCACCTCTACTTTCCCGCGGCTTCTCAGATGAACTCAGTTCACCTCCCCCCTATTCACAATTCATTATTTTAGGCTTTTAAATAATGTCGACAATTTTATAGCAAATGCCGACACTATTTTTGTAGACATGGATACTATCTTACGATATAATATAAATATAGAGAACACATTACCGGTAATTACCTCTAAATAACTTACCTAATTGGAGGATAAATAAAATGTGTAAAGTAATTTCAATCATCAATAATAAGGGAGGGGTAGGCAAAACTACCTCTACAGGTATAATTGCTCAGCTGCTCGCCTATCTTGGAAAGCATGTATTAATTGTAGACCTCGATTCACAATCAAATCTATCTATGATGTTAGGTCAATATGAGGAAGATAGCCAGGATGTAATAGAGGGACTTGTCATTCCTGAACATCCCAATATAGCGGAGCTTTTTAAGTACAGATATCGTGACCTTGGAAATGTTACTAAACTTATCAGGCACACGTCAGTGCCTAATCTTGATATCATACCATCAAGTAAACGACACAAAAATACGCAGCTAAATATTGCTAAAAATGAAACCGGAAACAACAATGTTATCTTAAAAAGAGCTCTTTCACTCATTCGTGATAGTTACGATTTTATTCTAATAGACAATGCCCCTGCAAATGACATTCTCACAGTCAACAGTCTTTTTATCTCCGACCTCGTCATTGTGCCTGTAAGGCTTGAAGGATTTTCTTACAAAGGGCTTCGAGAAACCATCGATACATTGCTGTACATAAAAAATGAACATGATATTGAAAGTATTAAATTTGGCGGTGCTTTTATTACCCAGGCGGAAATAAATACGAATATATATAAAGCACTCAAGTCCAATTATACCGATGAGCTTGGCGGACGTTTTTATGAAACACCAATTAGAAAAGATATTCACATCAGCGAACTGGAAACTAATTTTACCCCGCTGCTTGAGTATTGCCCTAATACCAATGCCGTTTTTGATTACAGCAATTTAATCCTTGAACTTGGCATACTCGATGATAAAACATCTGCAATGCTCCGCCGCTCAATAGGCGCATAAGGTATGAGGTGAACTGAGTTCACCTCACTCACACATGAAAACATTTCAGGTGAACTCAGTTCACCTCATCTACAGAAAGGATATAACAATATGGCAAAACAAAAGTTTAATTTTCAGCTGACTAATCCAGCAGCTCAACCTGTGGCCGTTTCCGGCGAACAGGGCACCAACGCCGGCACTGTTGCCTCCATAGTGCAACGTCTTGATAATAATGATAAAAATCCGTTTGAGATTAAGCTGGTTCCCCGCAGCCGGATTCGCATGAATAAAAAGAACAGCTATCCTATTGAGGATATAGACTCTCTTGCAAAGTCAATTTTAGAGTTCGGCTTGCAGCAAAACCTCGTAGTTGTTTATGAAAGCGAAGAGGATATATACATAATTGAGACCGGTCACCGCCGTGCCACAGCTCTCAATATGCTGATTGACAAGTATTCCGGCAATACAGATTATCCGGATTATGACTTATATATGAAGAATGTAGCTCCTTATGAAAAAGGATTTCCATGTAGGGTAATTTATTTAGAAGATGGAATTGAGTATGATGTATCTGGTGACACTGACTTGTCAACTATACCCACAAGCGTCATAGACAGCGAAATCCGTTTATATATTACGAACGAAGAGATAAGAGCAAAAAATCCGGCAAGAACAGCTCAGGCTATAGCAAGGCTCAAACAATTGTATGACGCTAAAAATGCAGCACTCAACCATTCTGATAAAATAAACGTAAATAGTGAAATAGCCGAAAACCTCAATATCAGTCCCCGCCAGGTGGCAAAGTACAACTCTATTGAAAACCTCATTCCTGAATTGCGAAGCTTATTTATCAACAACAATATCACATTATCAAGCGCATCCGGTTACGCACAGCTCACACCCGATGACCAGAAGCAGATATATCAGATTTTCAAAACACATGAAGACCTGAGTACCCGACAGATAAATGAACTTATTCAAAGCAACCAGGAACTTAATCAACAGATTAAAATACAGGAAGCTGCAATTGAAAATTTATCATCCCCCCATAACTCGACCGGTGATAATAATGATGAAGTTATTAAATTAAAAAAACAAATTGATGACCTGAAATCACAGCAAAAAACTATATTAACCGAAAATTCCGAACTAAAATCGCAAATGCTAGCTAAAAGAAGTCTAAAAATCACATACGATTCTTTAGTTAGTCTATCTTCACGTTTTATCAAAGAAGCCACAGAATACTCCGCTTCTAAGCTATCCTGCGATTCAGCACAGCTTGATAAAGCACTCTCACTGCTTGCTGAAATATCTGAACTGGATTTATTTTAAACAGGAGATGAGGTGAACTCAGTTCACCTCATCCCCTGCTCTGTATATATCTATGTATTTTTTTATAATTTGAAAATTTCTTGAGCACTTCCATACATCATAATCACCAATGACATATAATCTGTATTTCGCCCGCGTTACTGCAACATTTACTATATTATCATTCACCCAGTTGACAGCTCCAATTGAGTTTTCGTCGCAGCCTAGTAAGAAGATAACTTCGTTTGCTCCCTTACCCTGAAATGTATGCACAGTACCGCAATGCGACTTAATCCAATCATCATGATATTTATATTGGCATATTTCATCAGATTGTCTCAGTAATTTTTTCATCTCGTCGGCAACACTCTTAAATGGTGAAATAATGTATATATCAGGCAAAATCTCCTGCTTATGCAAACTTTCTATCACCATGCTAAGGGCCTTTATTCCCTGTTCTCTTACATAATGGTTCTTATTACCTTTTTCCGAACCGGTAACCTGGAACCACTTGGAGTCTTCATACAATAAGGTTGCCTTTACATCCTCTTTAGGTTGTGCTGTTGCGTTAATCATAGTCCAATTATATGCTATTTCATTGGATATAGAAAACATTGGCTCTATACAACGCCTATGTACAATTAATGGACAGCCAACCCATGCCAATGCCTTTTCTCCAGCATGGCATGTTTCTACTTTTCCACCATATTTATTTAATCTATCAGCAAAAGTTTGTATTGATATTGCTTTATTGTGATATTCTAAGTCTACACCATCACCAACAATATTATATATACAATCCGGAATTGTAACTACAGGCTGAATCTGCTTTGGATCACCCACAACTAATGCTTTCTTACATCTCCACAGCGCTCCTACTGCCAATTGAGGTGCTGCCTGACCTGCCTCATCTATTATAAGCGTCCCTAAGCTCTTTGGAGTTGTAACAACATTAAGCAAACTCTGAACAGCAGCAAATGTAGTGGATATAACCGGCGTCAATAGGAATAAACTTTTAAATGCTGACGTAAAAGCCTCCCTTTTATCTCCGATTTCAAATTCATAAGGCTTATTATTCGTGTCATTTACTGCCTGCCATATCTTCGCAAGGAGGCGAAAATTAGTAAACATCGCGGTCGATGACATGACAAACCACTTATGGAGCTGCAATGCTTCGTAAAACAGTTTTTCTCGTGCCTCATCATATCTTTTACTTGTATAAAATGACGATTCCTGTACATCCTTTTCCAATATGTTATCGGGCGAAATTTCCGACAATGTTTTAATTCCTAAAATCTCATGCTTTTCGTGGAGCATTTCCATATTCTTATTACATATCTCTTTTTCCTGCATTGCCGAATCTAATTTTTCACATATCTCTTTTAATTCGTCTTTCTTTTTTTCTGATTTAGCCAAAATGTCGCTATAACTCTTATCAGCTTCACCCAAAGTAGCTCTGAGCACCATGAGCTGCTGGTTATGCTCCTCCAGTTCCTGTACCTTCAATGTTTTTTTATCTGACAGTTCGGCTATATATACATGCTTTTCGCTATGAAAACGCTTCGGCCACAAGCGTTCCCATAATTTCAGCTTGCCTTCCCACTGTATTATTTCCTCCCTCAATTTTTTTACCACTTCTTCCAGCTCAAAGCATTGATTTTTTAACTGCTCCTCCTGCTGTTGCACATTTCCAAGCTTTGAAGCTGCATCCGTAAGTAAATTATCGATATCATTTAACTCGTTTTCCGCATTTTTCCTCTTTTTGCTCAATTCATCAATCCGACCTTCAAGTTCTTTCAATTTCTCCGCTATCTTTTCCTCATACGGTACAAGACTGACTATCTCATCTTTATAAACATTTACTTCATTCAACTGCTTTATAAATCTGTCCTTTGCCTCCTGAAATTTGAGGTAATTAGAACGTATGCTTTCATTATCTGTATATATTATATTTTTTAATACATCATCGCAAAACCTTTTTATGTTCTTTCTATTGCCAAGCGGTACTGATATCAAGCCCCAGGAATCGTTTCCAAAAATTTTCTGTGCTAAATCTGTAAAATAAATTTCCTGAAGATTATTTTCTTTTTTATAATCTGTACTCCCATCATCCCTGACTTGTTCCAGTATTCCTGTATCAAATAAACCTGTCATAGTTTTGCCCGCAACCACATCACTTGCTTTAGGCAGCTCTTTGGTTATATTTTCTACTGCATTATTATTTGATGACGCTACCAGCATTATAAAATCATCAAGTGATTCATCCGGTTTAAAGTACTTTGTAGTATATTGGTCATATTTACCATTTAATTTACACTCTGTGAAAGCGTCATCAGCACTTCTATATTCTGTAAGCCGCATTGCCCTGTTAACAATATTATCGACTATAACCTCCTTGAGCAATGTAGTCTTTCCAGTCCCAGGAGGACCATTCACTGAAAAAATAGTCTGTGCGTCAATGTCTGTGTCATTATTGCTATTTACGTTTGCAATGTTTATTGCAATCTGTTGCATTAAGGCAGGATTGTATCTCGATGGCCACTTTCCAAGTGAATATAACTCCGGACAACTCGCATCCTTTATCAATTCAAAATCATCCTTGATATTTAAGTGTTCCTCATTTATTTTTAATGCTGTAATATACTGGACTATATCATTATTACCATCAATATGGCTACTTACCATTTCAAGATCTTTTATAATGTGGCTCTGTTGAAGATTTGTGTAGTCTACGCTATCTGCATTGTATCCATTGTTATTTCTATCGTTCCTGATTCTATCATATATCATAATTCCCATATCAGCACGAACAATTTCTTCTCTCTGGATAAACCCACATAGTCTTCCGGTAAGTTCATCATATATATGTTCTATTCTGCTTTCTATTGATATCTCTTCGCGCCTCAGATAATTTTCATAATCCATTTTTAAACGATACAGCTCCGATGGCTGCATTTCCTTTACATTAATGGACTCATTATTGATGCACTCATTAACCGCCCATATAAACGGTGATATATCAAAGCTTTCTTCAATATAATTTCCGTGACGCGTTATTTTTAAAGCAAACAGACACACAAAACCATTCTTTATATCAGTTTCTGTATCTTCAACATGCAGCTTACTACATAATAAATCGTATATATTCTGAATTTCAAATTTTCCGTAGCATATATCAATATCACCGCTGATTTCAACATGCGTGGCATAGGTCTCCCTATCTTTTTTAAGAATATCCGATATTTTTTTGCCCTTTGTAATTTTATCACATATTAACCTATGTATTATTTTATCACTTTCTTCAGTCCTAACATCCGGAAATGGATTCGGTATTAACATCTCCAACGCAGTCCAATAATCCAAAATTTTTTTTACTTCTTCATTTTGCATTTTAAATATTCCTCATGTCATTTTGTTGCTTATATATAAACTTCATTAAAATAAATTAAATTTTTTCTTGCATTTTTCTAGCATTTTATGTAAGATGTCCTTGTATCAAAAGTGGACAAAATAAGCATTTTGTCTACTTTCAAAAGGCATAAAAAAAGTACTTTTTGTATCTTATATAATCTCATATTTCCGGTTGTGTCTCCATCATTTCCAGCTGCTGATTTTTAAGTTCATTTCCAATTTCCGATATATATTGATTTATATTTCCACCTGTTGTGTAGGCTTGTGCATTATCCTCAAGCTTCCAGCTTTTTCAATGTCTCATTTACCATCTGAAGCTTTCCCCTTACAATATATGCCTGTTTTAATGTATCAATTTTATATACGCCATTATACAATTTGCAAACCTCATCTGAAATCGCTTCAGCAAATTTATCATCCGGATTGTTTTCTTTATATCTGATTAAATCTGCACATATCCCGGCAGCAAACTCCCTAAGTACTTCTATCTCTTTTACAACCTCATAATCTGTCATATCTAAACCTCCTAAAAAATATTTGTATTCTTCTGTCATATTTCCCATAAGACTGTTTTGTTAAACTTTTAAATTATATATAGTACCTTACTTTTCTTCCCACACATATACATATAATGCTTTTGTCATTTCGTTACCATAATAATTATAACACGGAGTATGTCAATATGAAAGAAAAAACATTACCTTGAATTTATATACGATTCCTCCGTTTAGATTATTTCTTAAGCATGTCACCCATAGCTTCATCTGTCATTTGAGCATATTGATAAACATCATACAATGGCGCATAATTATATCTCCCGAAAGCGCGAAATCTATATCTGCCTACCTTTTTTAGGATACCTTTTTTTTCCAGACGTTTTACGTCCTTATGTGTAATATTAAAAGTAGCCTGATATACCTGGCTGCTAACTCCTACTCCAAACATTTCAGCCAATTGCTTATATTCAAAACCATTATTGATAAGCTGCTCAAACACTTCTTCTTTTTTCTTTTTTTCATCACACTCAATACCGGCAGAATTGCATAATAAAACAAGCTGCTCTTTAAATGCTAAGCTCTGAGTCCCCGCATTCTTACATATTTCCGCTTTAACATACTCATCCACCGATAAATTCTCACCCCAAAAATTAATGTTTCTCATACAATTCCCCTCTCTTCCCAGCCTCCGCCAAACATATCATACTGAACCTCCTGCTTGTAAAAATGATTTTTTGTGTTTGGCGCAAAATAGAGCGCTGTCAGTAAATAAGCGCGAATATTCTTTATTTTTGTAGTCACATTTTGCATTGAGATTATGACATACTCAAGATGGCTGTCATTAAGCTTCAGGAATTTTGCCTTGACAAGCGCATAAGGGTAATTCTCGCCACCTATTTTTATAGTCTTTCTACTGACACAAACGGTATCACAAATAAGCTCATACAGTTCATCATACAGCTCCCTATCCTGACCTGTATCATGCTGGATATGATAATCATATCTGATATTCTGCTTAATCTGCTCTATGTACGCTTCTACATCATCGATACTATGGACAGAGCTCACTTGAGGTATATTTTTATCGCAGAGGTGAACTGAGTTCACTTGTAATTTGTCATTATGCAGAGGCGAACTGAGTTCACCCGATATGTCAATCCGATTTTTAATTTCCGAAATTCTGTCATTGCTGTTATTATCTGTATTATCTGATAGATGGATAGATGGATTAATATTATTAATATCAGTATAATTAATATTAATATAACTAGAATCCAAATTTTGAACCTCCTTAAGTACAGAATTTGGATTTCCTGAAGTTCGATTTTTAGAATTGCAGAAGTCTAAATTTTGGACTTCTGGAAGTTCACTTTCTGGACTTCTGGAAGTTTTATTATTAGACTTCAAGAAGTTCAAATTTTGGACTTCTGTGGAAACATCGGTATTATCAGGCTTTTTTTCGTCATCCTCAATAGGGCCAGAAGCACATGCTGTGACAAAATTTTTTACATAAATAATATCAGGTCTTCCTAATCCCTGCCTTTTCTTCTCAATAAGCCCAATGCCTTTTCTATTATCAAGTTCAGACATAATCTTGGTGCAGGTTCCATGAGAGCACCCTAGATCATTCATGATTTCCTCAACTGTATAATAGATGTAAGCTCTGTTATCCTCATCAAACCATCTGTTTTTTACTGATAGCGACATTCTATCCAGCATAAGTCCATACAGGAGCTTAGCATCGCTGCTAAGCCCTTTGAACCGCTTGTCCTTAATTAACAGACGCGGAACACGGTAAAATGAAAACTGTTCCGCTTCAATTCCGTAATAGTAGTCAAAAACAAATCCTTCTCCCATGTTCATCATCCCTCAATATTCATGTTTTCAATTATAACTTCATGTCCACTGTTTTCCTGCTCTTTAATTTCCTGTTCTTTAAATGCCTCAGCCAGTTCCTCTACACACTCTCTTATTTCATCATTTGCATAGCCCTTACTCTCATAAAGCCTATGCACATCCGCTACGCTGTTATCAACTCCTGTAAGCTCATTTAAACGCAGCATTTTCTTAATTATATTTTCATCAGCGATGTATCCATCCTCTGCGACACTCATACTTATAATTTTGCGATCCTTTTCAAGCAGTTCTTCCAGATACCGCTTATTCATGCTTTCAAGATTATTACATAATTTATTTACCAGCTGCATTGTGTCATTCAAATTTTCTATTTCTTTCATCAACTTTAACCTATCCTCTAATAATCCATGTGTGTTCAGTTGCTGTGCAATTTTTGTCATTGCGCAAATCTTGTCCCCAATGCTCTCTCCTTCATAGGTATTGAGCATTCTCTCTACAGATTTAGTAATTCGACATGTTATTTTTACCTCTCTCTTTTCACTTCCCTTCACACGTATCACATCCTCTCACACATTTTTCTATGTCAATATAACATCTAAAAAAACGGTTGGTACCACTATTAGAATAAACATCAGAAACACTCATTACGCTGAATTCCGGCATGTTCTGTACAAGCCGCTGAAAAAACGCAATATCTTCTCGTGTACCCATTAATCTGATCTTCAACATAATTAATCTCTCCCTCCCAGCATTGCATATAATTTTTTATTATATGTAACATACTCCGGATACCGGAGCTGTATCGCCTGCCAGAAGAAAGGCGCATACGAACAGCAAAACAACTCACTCACACTATAATTCTGGCATTCCTCTATTTTCTGCCTTGTGCATTTAACACTGGGCATTCCATCACAATACAGATTAAAAGCCATTCTTATCACCCTGGCACTTCCGCTTGTCACCCAACCTTCATGTATACATGCCGGTTTAACCAAGCCGCTTTTAAAATCATAAATCCTGTCTATGTGCTGTCTGGTATCTGCATTTATTCCTAAGCAGTATACCAATGCAATATGATACTCATCCTTATAACGCACCTGTGAAAGCTTCTCATAAAAGAAGCTCTCATGTGCTTCACTTATAAAACTTATTTTCTTTTCACTTTCTGTATTGTTCCTTGCTCCTATCGCTGTACTATTCATGTGTTTTCCTCCAAATTCTAAAAATAGACATAACAAAAAGACATTCTTCTAACGAAAAATGCCCTTCAGTACAAAATATTTACTTGAATCCACATGAATTTAATTTAAAGAGACTTAATATGACCCATTTACAGTACATGTTCTGTCGTACTCCTGTCGTACCATATCACTCAAATGCTTTAGTTTACGGACTTTTTTAGATATAAGAGAATAAATTCGCATAAAAAATCCCCATTCCGTTACATCCCATCCTCGGACGTTTCCCATCGTTCCCTCCCCTGTCCTCCTGTACATAACTTCACATATTTATATAAGGAAATAATCACACCGGCACACATGAGTGCTCTGTTGTGATAATAATTACGCCCTATTTTCCAAATTTCTTAATTCTCTACTTGTAATTATAAAAAAATGTGATAAACTAGTAAAGTTGAAAATTAGGTTTACGTTTTTTAGGAGCGCCGGGGGCGCAGAAATGAGGAAATTTATGAAAACAACCCGTAATGATGTCAGAAATATTGCGATTATCGCCCATGTAGACCATGGTAAGACAACATTAGTAGATGAGCTGTTAAAGCAGAGCGGAACTTTCCGTGCCAATCAGGAAGTGGCAGAGCGAGTAATGGATTCCAATGACATAGAGCGTGAAAGAGGAATCACCATTCTTTCCAAGAACACTGCCGTATATTATAAGGATACTAAGATAAATATTATTGATACTCCGGGCCATGCCGATTTCGGTGGCGAGGTTGAGCGAGTTTTAAAGATGGTCAACGGTGTTATCCTCGTTGTCGACGCCTACGAGGGTGCCATGCCGCAGACAAAGTTCGTTTTAAGAAAAGCTCTTGAGATGGATCTTGATATAATTGTATGTGTAAATAAGATTGACCGTCCTGAAGCGCGTCCTGACGAGGTTGTCGACGAGGTATTAGAGCTCCTCATGGATCTCAACGCAAACGACAAGCAGCTTGACTGTCCGTTCATTTTTGCATCTGCCAAGGCAGGCTTTGCAAAGTACAAGCTTGAGGATGAGTCGAATGATATGACTCCTCTCTTTGAGACAATTTTAAAGCATATTCCTGCCCCTGAGGGCGACCCTGATGCAGACCCGCAGATTCTTATCAGCACAATCGACTACAACGAATATGTAGGAAGAATCGGTGTCGGTAAGATTGACAATGGTACAATCAAGGTTAATCAGGATCTCATGTTAGTTAACCATCATAATCCGGACAAGAAGATGAAGGTCAAGATTGGCAAGCTCTATGAGTTCGAGGGACTCAACAAGAAGGAGGTCAACGAGGCGACAATCGGTGCCATCGTTGCAATATCAGGTATTGCTGAGCTTCACATCGGCGATACACTTACCTCGGTAACCAACCCGGTTGCCATTCCTTTCCAGAAGATTTCAGAGCCTACCATAGCCATGAACTTCATCGTAAATGACAGTCCGCTTGCAGGTAAGGAAGGCAAGTTCATCACCTCCCGCCATCTGCGTGACAGACTTTACCGTGAGCTTAACACCGATGTAAGCTTAAGAGTTGAAGATACAGAGACTACTGAAGCCTTCAAGGTGTCCGGACGTGGTGAGCTTCATCTTTCCGTTCTTATCGAGAACATGCGCCGTGAGGGCTATGAATTCGCAGTAAGCAAGGCTGAGGTTCTCTACCACTTCGATGAGCGCGGTCAGAAGCTTGAGCCGATGGAGATTGCATACGTTGATGTTCCAGATGAGTTCTCCGGCACAGTTATCCAGAAGCTAAGCAACCGTAAGGGTGAGTTAAACGGTATGTCCCCTGCGAACGGCGGCTACACAAGACTTGAGTTCTCAATCCCTGCGCGTGGTCTTATCGGCTACAGAGGTGAATTCATGACTGATACCAAGGGTAATGGTATCTTAAATACAACCTTCGACGGCTATGGCCCATACAAGGGAGACATCCAGTACCGTAAGCAGGGCTCCCTCATCGCAAGCGAGGCCGGCGAGACTGTAACCTACGGTCTTTACAATGCACAGGAGAGAGGTACTCTCTTCGTTGGCCCAGGCGAGCAGGTATACGGCGGAATGATAGTCGGTCAGAACGGCAAGGCTGAGGATATCGAGGTTAACGTATGTAAGAAGAAGCAGCTCACCAACACACGTTCTTCAAGTGCTGATGAGGCTCTCCGCCTCACACCGCCTAGAGTGTTAAGCCTTGAGCAGGCTCTTGAGTTCATCGACACAGACGAGCTTCTTGAGATTACGCCTAAGAACCTTCGTATCCGCAAGAAGATTCTTGACGGGACAGCAAGATACCGCGCTAAGAGAAACGCATCCAACTAACTGGGACAGGGGTCTGACCCCATGTCCCAGTTCTGGGACACGGGGTCAGACCCCTGTCCCAAACACATTTCTCAGGCACAGCGCTCCCCAGCCTGTTCTCTTGGATGGCACCGGTTCGCCGGGCAGATGTCTTGCTGTTCTAATAAGGTATGCCTTCACCTTCTCACCATACAGATATGGGTCATTCCGTTTAACAATCCCCCACTGCATGAGAAGCGCTGCGCTTCCGCTCACGAACGGCACCGCAATCGATGTCCCGCTCCTTACCGTGTAGCCGCCGTTCACCGCCGTTGAGACAATATTCACCCCGGGTGCCACAATATCCGGCTTGATATTATCGTTAGTTCTTGTATAACCTCTCCCTGAAAAATCGGCATAGGCGTCGGTTCTTGAGTTGTAGGCACCGACAGTTATCACCTTGCCGGCCGCTGATGGGACCGTGAGTGTTGTCTCCTCCGAAGGGCTGAAAAATCTTGTGTCCTCATTGAGTGTTGCACTCTCCTGAAGCCACAGATCATATCTTCCATCCACAATTCTTACCGGAGTCAGCACAATTCTCCACACACCCGGCGTGACATATCCACCTGCAGGCACGAATTCAAAATAAAGCTGCTGATATCTGCTGTACGGTGTCGGCTGTCCATAATATACATACACCTGCGTATTGTCAAGACTCACCCTGTCCGCCCCGTATGTCCTCAAATTTCCGCTCCGCTCTCCGGACGGTGCAATAAGCTCCACGCCATACTCATCCGAATAATTTTTCCATAATTGCAGATTAAAGCCAGACTCATACTCTCCGACCGCAAGCTCCACACTCTCCGCCTTTCTGCCGCTAAGCACACCGGACGCATGTATTCCGTTCCCTGCCTCATTTCCGCTGCCACAGACAATCACATTCTTCCAGACATCTGAAGCGGCATTAAGGTAAGTCGACAACAGGTCGGTGCCATCGTGAGAGCCTTGATTGTTACCGAAGCTCAGGTTGATTACAACAGGCTTTCCCGCCTTCTGTGCCTCCATTATACAGTAGTTGACTGCCTCCATAAGCCTTGTTGTCCGCGGAAACTGTCTCTGCTCACTGTCCCCCAGCTTGACAATGATAAGCTCACTTTCAAATGCCACCCCGCGCAATAAGCCGGCCATACCCTGACCGTTTCCTGCCGCAATCCCGGTCACAAAGGTTCCATGTCCTGAATAGTCGCGTGATAAATTCATGCTTCTTAGTGCCGCTTCATCCCCCGACAGTGCAAGATTTATCACATCACGATTGTACTCCGTACCCACAACATAGCCCTCCGGCGGGGCATACCCTGAGCTTTCAGGTGCCACCGTCTGATCCCATAATTTAAGTATCCTCGTCGAGCCATCCGTATTTCTGAAGTCTGTGTTTTTCCAATCAATTCCGCTGTCGATAACGGCTGCAAGCACTCCTTCCCCACTCAGGCTGTATGGTTCGCTCCACGCATAGTATACGCATGAGCGCTCCAAGGCCTGCCTGTCTGAAAAAAACAGCCTGTGCGGCTTTTCGATATATACAACCTCAGCACAATCGGCAAATTCATTGATATGCTCCTGTGGCATGGTAACTATGGCATATCCGCCAAGAAGCACCACCGCACTTGCTCCAAACCTCTTTGCCACGGACTGTATATCGCCGGTATATTTCACAATAAGCTCCCAGGTATTACTGCCGGAATCATAGCCCGTATATAGCCCGCTATCAGCCGCTCCACGCTCATACCCCATATCAAGTGCCAGATTCAGGTCGTTCGCAAGCTTCTGGCTGTTTTCCTGCACACTCATATCATTCACTGGAATTTCAATACCATTGTCCATATCACAACACTCACCATTTTTCTATAATGATTATTCAGAAATCTCCTGAAACATTCGCAAAAACCTTTACCCCATTTTCTATATATTCCACCTGATAGATATAATTGGCACTAAAATACAGACATTATCAGCGCACAGCGGATGTATTTTCTCACCGCATGACACCACCTGGAGGAGAATACCCATGATTAAAAACATAACAGACTTAGAAACACAGGACATTATAGGAATAATTATAATCCAGGGAATTATAATGACTTTATTTTTAGTTTCAATTTATGTTTCAAACTCAACGAAGCAGCGTTAAAACGCTTAAAAGAGAAGAAGTAGATTATACTACTTTCCTTCTATAAATAACATAGCATATCACGGAAATAAAAATTACCGTGATATGCTATGTTTTTATGACCGCGAATCATTTACTATGATATTACTGGACAAGGGTAAACACTCTGTACAGTATCTTCGAACAAATTTACGGTACCGCCTGCCACGGTATCAACTAAAATACTATAAAAGGAGGTTTCATGGTTCTATATTCTATAGTCTTTTTTAACTTTCTTGAAATCATGTGGAACTGCTGATCTTAGGTGCACATATATGTTCAAGATCCCTGTTATACAATTCAAGCAGGTAGGAGCGAAGCTTCATTGCATCGTCATATAATCCCATGCTTTTAAACATCACATAGGCACTTATATATTCTCTAAGAATATGCTCTTCAGGGCAGTTCATACTTAAAAGAACTGCTGCTTTACAACAACAGAAGAACGGGAGCATGCGCATTTTTCCACTCTTTATACAGGCTTCCCGGCCGATTTCGATATATTCATCCGCTTCTTCATATCTTTTCTGTTCATTAAGCCATTGTGCTAAATTACACAGAACCATGGGATATCTGAAGCTATCAATACCGATTGTCGAATACTGTTCACGCAGTGCATCAGTGAGATTCATAAGCAGGTTAATGGCTATGATATTTTTTCCGCTCCACCAATATGAGACAGCCATCACATTAATGATATTCACTTCCATGTCGGTCAAAAAATATCTTATTTTCTTGGATTTTTCAAAATGCGGACAGGTATACCTGATTGCTTCCTCTGTCATCGTGATTGCTGTTTCATACTGCTTGTCCTCATAGCACAGCTTGATAGCCTTAATGCCGCATAAGAACTGCTTTCTGAACTTGTTTTTATCCATGTATTGTTTATTCTCCATGACATATTCATAAGCTTCCTTATACTTTCTTAGAGCAAGCAGCTGTTCCACATCGCAGTTTATCCGGTAAAACTCATGCTCATCCTCTGAAACGAATGACAGATACCTGCTCCCTTCAAGCCCCAATCTGTTTAATAATGCCATTGCTTTTTCCATGGTAGGAGTCTGCTCATTATGCTCTATCCTTGACAATGTACTTACCGCGCATATTCCAAAGCATAACTCCTCCTGTGATATCTTATGTTTCTCCCGCTCATTTTTTATAATCGAGCCCACCGTATACATGATACTCTTCTCCTTTTTGTGAGTAATTTTTCACCCCATATTTACCGAAAGAAAAAGCATATCAGATATTTGTCAAAATGACCATACAAGCTGGTTATAATTTTATTTCACGGTTAACTGAAACTGAATATATGATACATTCCTTTACCTTTACATTGCTTATCTGCTCAAGAGCATCCGCATATAATCTAAGCTGCTCTGTATATCTCTTTTTCAGGATTTCCTCCGCATTATCAGGCTCAACATGATCCGTCTTATAATCGACAATCACATATCCGTCCTCCTCCTCAAAACAGCAGTCAATAATACCCTGAACCATTATTATATCATCGCAGGCTTCGTATTCCCGTCTTATCCTGTTCGCCGGAAATCCGGTAATAAACTGCCGTTCCCTGTACATTCTTCCTGAAAGTGCCGCTTTTTTCATTCTCTGTCCAAGCCTGGAATTTAAAAAGGCAACATACTTTCCGGCTCTCACCAGCTTCTCATACTCTGCGTCCATCCTTCCTGAAAGCACTAGACCATGAATGAATTCACGCACGGAGGCCTCATCCGGATTCACATTGTAATTGAGCAGCTCAAAAACCTTGTGGTAGGCATTACCTCTCTCCGCTCCCATGTTTTTCTTGGTATCACCATCGGCTTCAGGCACAGGCTTTTTCCGCTCACTCTGTACGATATGTACCGCTTCGTCCTGCGACTCATCTATATCCCGGTGCTTTAATTCCGACACAGAAAATTTTCCCGGAAGGTGTGTTGAAAGCTCATACGGATACTGATAGTCAAAACGGCTTCTGAATATATCCGCAAGCTCTCTATTGCCGTCATCGTTTTTGTCCACGTCATTGCCGTCATCACTGCTGTTACTACCGCTCGCAACACCATCCTGTGCCTCACTGCCTGTATACACCTCATACAATGTATCCCTTGTCACAACATCATGGCTATCCATCCCCTGCGTTCCGGTTTCAGGCATTTTATCTAAGCTATCAACATTTCCATCCCCCCTGCCAAACGTAACCGTCCTAAGCTCCAGCACCTCCGATGTCACGCTCTTGAAGAACACCGGTGCCGCAAGGTCAAGGTAATTGGAATAGGTGTACACATAGCCGTAATCTCCTCCGTGCGTCTGTGCCCTTCTCTCCCATCTTTCCATTGAGCTGTCATACTTAGAATCAGCGATTCCGCCTACAAGAATCAGCTTTTCGACAGCTCTTGTGAGTGCAACATACAGCACCCTTAACTCCTCACCGATTGAATTAAGCCTGATACCCTCAGCCATCGCCCGCTTCTGGAAGCTCTTTTTCCTAAGCCTCAGCGAAGTGTCGACCATGTCCAGTCCCAGACCGAATTTCACATGGAAATTAACTCTCTCCGTTGTGTCCTGCAAATTATATTTCTTGTCCATATCCGGCACGAAAACAATAGGGAACTCAAGTCCCTTGCTCTTATGGATACTCATTATCCTTACAACATCATCATTCTCGGACATGGTGTCCGCCTCTCCCATGTCCACCTCATATTTTTGCAGCTTATCAATATACCGCAGAAAATTGAACAGACCATGCAGGCTTGTATTTTCGTACTCGGCCGCCTTGTTCACAAGCATGTCAAGATTCGCCATCCTGCGCTTTCCGTTTTTCTTCGATGCCGCATAGACTATATATTCCGTATCGTATATGAGGTCTTTTATCAGCTCATGGATTGGCATATAGGAAGCCTTCTTTCTGTATGCGTCCGCAAAATCAAGGAATTTGTCGATTTTGACGGATAGCTCTGTGTCAAAGCACTCCTCCCCGTCATGGCTGCGGTATTCTATGACCGCTGTATATAAATCCGTATCCTTGGATGAATTCTTAAGGACTGCAAGCTCCTGTGCTGTGAGATAGCAAAAATAAGAGCGCAATGCACCCGCCAGAGCGATATCCTGTCTTGGGTTGTCTATCACTCTCAGCATATTGAGTATCTCAACTATCTCCGGCGCACCAAAATAGCCGTACGCCGTACTGCACACAGCCGGAATCCCCGCGTTATTTAAGACCTCAGCATACACATGTCCCGCCGAATTGGCGCTTCTTAACAGAATAACTATATCCCTATAGCAGGCTGCCCTGTAGCCGCCGTCCCCATTATTCAGGGCGTCATCCCATATCATCTGCGGCTTATCCCCGGTCAGTTCCCTTATCCTTCCGGCTACCGCCTCAGCCTCATACTCGCGCTTTTCCTTCTCCTCCTGTTCCTCCTCATCATCCTTCGGAATACGGCACAAAAGCAGCTCCACTGAACTGCCCTCCGGTGTGATCGGCTCCGCTCCATGATTTTCAAACGGCTGGAAAACCTTTCCCGGAACAAGCATTGCGTCCGTGTCATACTCGACACCGCCTAACCCGGCGTGCATAATGTCGCGGAAGATATCGTTCACCGCATAGAGTATATTAGCCCTGCTTCGGAAATTATTGTGCAGGCATATAAGCACATTATCAGCCTGCGGATTGTTCTCCTCATAGGTCTGGTATTTTTCCAGAAAAATCCCCGGATCCGCCTGCCGGAAGCTATATATGCTCTGCTTGATATCGCCCACCATGAAAATATTATTTCCGCGCGATATCGCCGTGAGTATAAGCTCCTGAACCATGTTGCTGTCCTGATACTCATCAATATATATTTCCTCATATAATGACTGCAACTCGCATGCCGCAGGTGTGAAGCCGTCCTCCCTGCGCAGCACCTTGAGGGCTAAGTGCTCCACATCGGAGAAGCTTAATATATTATCCTCATTTTTTCTCTCCGAATATCTCTTCTCAAATGCCAGCACAAGATCTATGAACGCCTTCGCCGACGGAGCCATGCTCTCTATCATGGCAAGGTTATCCTCCACCGACCACTCAAGCAGCTCATCGGAAAGCTTTCCCACTATCTTCTTCTGCCTGTCCCTTAGCTCCTTTGCGCGCTCCTTTAGCTCCTCGTCCGCATCCTTTGGCGCATTGGCAAGTCTCTCAAACTTAATCTGCAGCTTTTCCCTCAGACTGCCATAGCTGTCCGCAGCGTAAGCCGCCTCAAAAAGCGATAAATCGTTCCTGAATACCGGGACATATTTTTCTATGCCGCCAACGTCCGCAAGCTGCTCTATGACATCCTTATACTCATCTATCGCAGCCTTTAGAAGATTCTTTACATGCTCCTTGGTGAACTTCACAACGTCCGAATTTTCAAATTCATCCTCAGTTGTTATGTCATACCATTTTTTACACTGCAGAAGCCACTCCTCAGGGTACGGATGGCTCTGCGAAAAGGTGTACAGCGATATAATCCATTCGGACAGCCTTTTATCGCTCTTAGCCGGAAGTTGTCCATCCACAAACTCAAGAAATGCCTTGTCGCCGCACGAATATGCCTCCTCGATAACCTCATCGGCTACATCTGACATCAACAGCTTAAGCTCCCCCTCATCACCGATTCTGTAGGATGGGTCAAGGTCTATGGTATTAAAATAATTTCGCAGTATATAATTGCAAAAGCTGTCAATTGTACATATAACTGCATTTTCAAGCAGGGCAAGCTGTCTTCTTATAAGCACCACCCGCTTTTCATTCTTTTCCGACAGCATGACGGACGAGAGCGCCGCAGCGATTCTCTCCTTCATCTGTGCCGCAGCAGCCTTTGTGAACGTCACGACAACTATTCTGTCGATATCCACCGGGTGCTTCTCGTCAAGAATCCTCTGTATAATTCTCTCAACCATGACAGCTGTCTTTCCCGAACCTGCTGCCGCAGAGACAAGGAGATTGGAATTATTCTGCGCTATAACTCTTTTTTGTTCATCAGTCCACGTTCTCGCCATCTTTTTTCATCCCCTCACTGAATTTTTTATAACAGCCATCATCATTGTTAAGCTTAGTGTGATACCTGTAGCTGTCACGCGCCGGATCAAAGCCGCATATAAGCTGATACGGACAGTAATCGCAGCTATCCGGGTATGGATTAGCCCCTATCTCACCTTCACTGATACGTTTTCCGAACTGGACAAGCTTCATTGAGGCATATTCACCCAGCAATTTCAGCCTGTCCGTGCTTGTGGCGGATGATGTCTTAGACAGCGAACCATCCTTGTTATATGATACCGGTATATAGCTCGATTTGCCTGATGTGGTCACCTTATCTAAGAGCTTTAATATATTGCTGTCGCTGTTTACGATTCCCTGCGGCTGCAGCGACGCCAGAATACTGTCATCGACATCCGCTCCCGCCTTATAGTCAACTATAGGATTATCAATATTGTAATACATTGCCGCAGCCGGAATATTGTCCTCCATAAGGCTGTTAAGGTACACCATGAGCTGTAAGGACAGACCATCATATATTTTACCAAGGTCAAGGGTTCTCTTTCCTGACTTGTAGTCTATTATCTTGACATAGCTCGTGTTCTCATCCCTGGCGATGTCTATTCGGTCAATCTTACCTGCTATCTTCATGCCGTTCTGTTCAAACACGAAGCTCTTCTCGAACCTATCCGGCACAAAGCTTCCCGCCTTTGTCTGCTTTCCAAGCGCCCACGCCGTGCGCTCTAACATGGAATATATCTTTTCCTTCATGTATTCATTTCTCTTGCTGTCATAGAATATCGAATTGTTGTAATCTGTCATCGCATACTCGACAGCCTCACGGATGTACTGTCCTGCCTTGTCCCCTACGCTCGCAAAATCAAGTCTTTCCTCGGCAAGCCTCATGGAATATAGCTTGAGAGCTTCATGAAAAAGAGTTCCAAGGTCCGCAGCTCCTATCTCATACAGCTTCCTCTCCTCAAGCTGCAGCCCATACTTCGCAAAATGTGAAAATGCACATGAGGCAAATGTCTCCATTCGCGACACGCTTCCCGACAGTCTCTCGCCGTACAGAAGCTTCGCCGCATTCTCGGTTATCCTCTGCTCCGTGACATTCTTCATCGCCGCATAGGCAAGCTCATTGTACTTTCTGGCATATTCTGTATCATTTTTGAGCACCATAAGAAGGGCTTTTTCCGTATCATTCAATTCATTTCCCTCGTTAAATCTGGAAAATATATACCTGAAGCCCTCAATACTGTTATATATAAGCTCTGTCGGCTCAAGCGAATCGTCCGACATGCACACGGCGTCTGGAAACATTCTCAGCATGTCGGCGATAAGCTTGGACGGCTTACCCTCGCGGTTCACCGTGAAGGTCAAGGTCTGTGACGGCTTTGTTAAAAGCAGATACAGATAAAAATTCTGCATGAATGCCTTATGCCTTGACGTCGGCGCAAGCTCAAGCTGTACACCCTCTAACAGCTCCCTCTCCGCCTCCGAAAAAAGTCCATGGTTGGAGCTGACCTCCGGGACAAGCCCTTCATTGACACCTATAAAAAACAGCGCGCTGATATGGTCAAGTCTCGTTCTCTTTACATCTCCCACCATGACCATGTCAAGCGTCGGAGGAATGATACCTATTTTTATTTCATTAAAGCCCGCGTCAAGTATATCCGAAAACTCCCTGATTCCCATTTTTTCTTCGCCCAACAGCTTTTTTGTCTGTTCAAAAAGGGCAATAATCTTCTCATAGCTCTGACCGTATTCCTTCGCAGCCGCGGCCTGATTCTCCTTCTCCATCAGCTCCTTTAACTGTTCAAGCTGCTCATACACCATGCTCTCGTCAAGGAATTGAAGCATGGTGTCAATATAATCCGCAGCCGTGCTGTCCTTGTCATGGAATACCTGATAAACCGGTTCCATAAGCTCAAGCAGCTTCACCCTGATATCATTTATCATATCTAAATCCATGCCCCTTCTGGATGGATACCTGCGCCTGAAGGCTTCAGTATATTTCTTATGTCCCCTTATACCAAGAGCAAGGACGTAATTCTCAAATATATCAAGGCTCCCCACACTGTCAACAAATCTCCCACTGTTCTTACACATGTATCCCTTGAGCAGCCTGAATACGGACTCGTACGAATAGTCCTTCTCCACTATGGCAAGCGCAGCCCTTATATACTCGACCGCCGGGTTTGCAAGAATTGACCTTTTATTGTCCATAAAAACCGGAATTTTATTCTCCTCAAATATGGACGCTAACAGCTCCTTATAATCAGCCATGCTGCTGACAATAACGCCAATCTGTCTGTACCTTAAACCGCTCTCAACAAGGCTCTTTATCCGGGAAGCGACATACGAAACCTCCGCCTTCTTTCCAAGTGCCGAATATATGGCTATATTGTCCGCCTCTCCATCGTACTGCGCCATGTCCCTGTACAGGTTTCTCTCAAGATGTGCAAGCTGTGGTGAATCCTTAAATCTGTATGGCACCGCTTCCCCGACATTCATGCGCCTTACTCTTACATGGTGCCTGTCGGCACATTCACCGATTCTTCTCAGCTCATCATAACTCATGTCAAAGAGCCATCTGTCGCCGTCCTGCGGCAGTGTGAGCGTAAAATACATTGTATCCGCCTTGTCAAACAGCAGTTCTATAAGCTGATACTGCACAGGTGTGAAGCCGGTAAACCCATCGAATGCAAACACCGCATTTTCTAAAAGCTCCGACTTGTCAACATACCTGCACAGAATAGCCGTGACCTCCTCTGTTGTGATATATTTGTCCGATATATACTCCTTAAATGCACTGTATATAAGTGAGATATCCTCAAGCTTTCTTCTCAGCCTCTCATTGTTATTGATACCGCCGGTGCTGAGTCTGCCGCAGGCATCCTTTAACATATCCGCTGTGACAGAATACTGTAAAAGCTCCGATATGACGGACTTAATCTCACTTACGAAGCCCTGACTGTCCTTAGCCCTTATTATTTTGAAATCCTTCTTGTTCTCATCTATGATTTTCCTGAGTATCAGATTCTTTCCCGTATCATCTATCGCTGTCGGCAGCTCTATTCCCAGCTCCTCAAAAATCCTGTACGCCAGTCTGTTAAAGCTGACAATATCTATATTGAACGTGCCATGCCCCGGACTGTTCTCAACAATATTTCTCTGTGCCTGCATTGTGAACTGCTCAGGCACAACCAGAAATATTTTCTTGTCCGGATTTTCCTGCGACATATCCAGCAATATATCATAAAGCCTTTTCGATTTTCCGCTTCCGCTGCTTCCCGTGAGGAATTCTACGTGCATTCTTACTCCCTCCAATATCTATGATTATTCCTAAATTACTGCTACGGTGTTGGAGTCAAAACATGCTCTATAAACTTGGCGTGTATAACGTATTATATTTATGCATATCACGACTTTGGGGAGAAGCTTAGAT
>OLGH01001331.1_pt1 | contig 23950 bp, 27 predicted proteins | sample 1604851 | NCBI WGS metagenome assembly OLGH01 (sample SAMEA3888894, study PRJEB22519) | human gut metagenome | biome: human gut; feature: human-associated habitat; material: faeces | place: Denmark | collected 2010 | reverse complement strand
ACGTTGTCTCGGCAATAGTTGCAAAGCCTTCGACTTTAGTCGAGGGTTGTTTACGGGAGAACAAGGAAGAAGTCGGTTTACTTCTTGCCGAGCGCTTCGGCGATGGCGTCCGCCGCCACGCGGCCCGAAGTGAGGGCCCAGCCGACGTTGGCGCCCGCGGGCGAGTCGTCGCCCATCACGCCGCCCACGAGCTCGCCCGCGGCGTAGAGGTTCGGGATGACCTTGCCGTCCTCGCGGATGATGTTGAGGTGGTCGTCCGTGCAGACGCCGCCCATGGTCGTCGCGAAGCGGGGCTTCTGCTCGACGATGTAGTAGGGACCCTCGGCCGAGATTTCGGCCTTCATGTATTCGACCGGACGGCCGAAGTCGGCGTCCTTCTTGGCCTTGACGAAGCCGTTGTACTTCGCGACCGTCGCCTTGAGGTTGTCGGCGTTGATGCCGGCCTTCTTGGCGACCTCTTCGATCGTCGCGCCCTTCACGAAGAGCGGCGCGCTCTTGCCGTCGTTGGCGAGGTACTTGTCCATGTCTTCGTGCGAGACGCCCGTTTCGGGAGCGCGCTTGTAGAAGCCTTCCCAGGACTTCTGGTCCATGAAGACGTAGCCCTGGCCGTTGGCGTTCTTGAGCATCGGCTCGAGAATGTGGCGGTTCGAGGCCTTTTCGTTCACGAAGCGGTTGCCCTCGACGTTGACGAGGATGCCCGCCTGGTCAAAGGCGCCGACGTTCGCGTAGATCGTGGACTTGGCCTTGCCCGGAGCGACTTCGATGCCGTTCGGATAGCGCTTCCCGTACTGAAGGAGCTGGGTCTTGGCGCCCAAGCCCTGCGCCATCTTGAGGCCGTCGCCCGTGGAGGAGACCGGACCGTAGTAGAGGACCTTCTGCATTTCGGGGGTGAGCATCGACTTGTTGTTGCCGTAGCCGCCCGTCGTGAGAAGGGTCTTCTTCGCGCGGATCGTGTAGGTGACGCCGGAATTCGCGTCGACGGCCTTCACGCCGACGACCGCGCCGTTTTCAACGATGAGTTCCTCAACTTTGGTGTTGTAGAGCACCTTGGCGCCGTTCGAGCCGATCACCTGACGGAGGTGTTCGGCCATCTTGCCGGCACCGCCCTGGAATTCCACCGCGCGGCGGTGCGAGTATTCGGCGAGGAAGGGAAGGTTGTTCGGGACGATCTTGACGCCCACGTCGTCGTGGAGCCAGTCGATCGTGGCGCCCACGTTTTCGGCGTAGAGGCGAAGCTTTTCACGGTCGTTGAGGTTGTTCCCGTTCGCAAGGAAGTCCTTCATCATGGATTCGACGGAGTCGTCCTTGACGCCGAAGGCCTTCTGGAGTTTCGAGCCCTGGGCCACGACCTGACCGCCCGAAATCGAGGCGGCGCCGCCGATGAAGGGCATCTTTTCGACGAGCACCGCGTCGAGACCGTTCATGCGCGTGCGGATCGTCGCCGACATGCCGGCTCCGCCGCCGCCCACGATCACGACGTCGGTCGTGAGCGTTTCTTCACGGGCGGCCTTCTTCAAAGCCAGCGGAACGAGCGTCGCCGGATCCACGCCCGCCTGCTTCACGCAGGCTTCAACGGCCGTGCGGATGGCGTTCGAGGTGATCGTGGCGCCCGCAACGGCGTCGACCTTGGGCGACTGCACTTCCACCATCTTGGCGGGAAGGGCGTCGACGGCGAGCGTGCCGATCCCCGGCGTTTCCTTCTGGCTCACGACGGCGATCTTTTCAATCTTGTCCTTCGAGAAGGTGACTTCCACGGCGACGGGACCGTGAATGCCGGCGGCTTCGGCCTTGTAGGTGCCGGGCGTAAAGGTGGGCGCGGCGTACGCAGTCGAACTCAGGGCGAGCGCGACGGACGCGGCGAGAAGGGTCTTCTGCATGGTGTATTCCTCTTCGAGTGTGGCGCGGCACCGCAGTACCGCAATGCATACCATTTTGGAGGGAAAAATTTCCCGCTGCTACCTCCCTTGGTATGTATTCGACGAGCTATTTCGCATGCCGGTGCGTTATCCTTGAGTCTTTCGAAAACGACTTTTCACCGACGCATGGCTTCCCCTTCGCTTCGCAAACTCCTCGCCGCGGCCGCGGGCGCGCTCGTCTTTCTTTCGGGCGTCGCGATCTGCGGCGACGAATTTCTTCACTTCTGGGCCTATCCGCTCGGATTCGCCCTTCTCGGGCTCTGGTGCGCCAGCGTGATTCATCCGATGACGGCGGACGCGGGGGCGTCGCAGCCGAGCATCATGCTCGAGCGGCTTCTCTTCGTCGCGGCCTTCTGCGTCGCGATGGGGGGCGTGATGATCTTCTGCTCGAAGAGCGACCCGAGCTTCGGGGTGTCGCTCTACCTGCTCTCGGTCGTTCTGGGGCTCTCGGCCGCGATGCACGCCTGGATCGACCGCCGTTACGAGCGGCCCTTCCTGCAGTTGGTCGAACGAAGCCGCGGTCCCCGCAGCTGGGCCACCGAGGCGCGTGAAATCGCGGGCGCGATCGAAAATCCCGAGCTTCGGATCAAACTTCTGGAACTCGCCGGCCGCTGCGAATTTGCGGTGAGCGACCTGGGTTATCCGACCCCTTTGGAAAACGAGCAGATTTCTATGAACTTCACCCGCATGCACGCGGCGGGCGAGTCGAGGAACTGGACGGTGTTGGGCGAAATGGTCGAGGACACGACGCGCCTTTTGTCCCTTCGCGAAAACTATCTGCGCCGCACGGTCGACGAAGAGGAGGGCGGAGACGGCGCGGTGGAGCGCTGGAACGCGCTCTGAGCCGTCCGGCAAAAGCCTCGGAAACGACAATCCCGACGTCGAAGCTTCGGCGCCGGGATTTCTATTGTCGGACGGTCGCAGAAATCAGCCGCGGATGAGCTTGGCGATCTGCGCGATGTCGGCGGGGAGCGTTCGGCAGCAGCCGCCGATGCAGCGGGCGCCCTTACGCTCCCAGAGCGGAACGAAGCTGTCCCAGCCCGCGCCGTGCACGGGCGAGTGCCAGGTCTTCGTCGAGGGATCGTAGGTTTCGCCGGAATTCGGGTAGACGATCAAGGGCTTGCCGCTTTCGGCGAGACGGTCGAGCGCGGGCGCGACGATTTCGCGCGGACCGCAGTTCATGCCGACCGCGTCCACGCAGTCCCGTTCACCCACCTTCCTGGCGGCTTCGGAGAGCGACGTGCCGTCGGCGAGACGGTCGCCGTCCCGAATCGAGAAGGTCACCCAGGCGGTCTTCCCGACGCGTTCGATTTCGTCGAGCGCGACGAGAACTTCCGAGAGCTTCGGCTGCGTTTCGACGGCGAAGAGGTCGACGCCGCCTTCGACGAGGGCTTCAATGCGGTCGCGGTGAAAGAGGGAGAATTCCTCGTCGGTCAAGCGATAGTCGCCGCGGTATTCGCTCCCGTCTGCCAGATAGGCGCCGTAGGGGCCGATCGAACCCGCCACGAGCAGATCCGCCGCGCGGTCGGGATGACGGGCCGCGGCTTCGTCGCGCACCGTGACGGCGAGCTTCGCGGTGAGCGTGATGAGTTCGCGCGAGCGCGCAGCGTCGAGCCCCTTGCGGGCGAATCCCGCGGGCGTCGCCTGATAGGAGGCCGTGATCGCCACGTCGGCGCCCGCTTCGTAGTAGCGGCGGTGCACTTCCGTGATGAGTTCGGGCTTTTCGAGAAGAACCTTCGCGGTCCAGAGCGGGTCGTTCAGGTCGGCGCCGAGCGCTTCAAGCGCCGTCGACATGGCGCCGTCGATCACGACCGTGCCGCGTCGGGCCATCAGGTCGGCGAGGGGATGAAAAATGGTTGGAGTCATTCGGTTCGATGTTTTGAGCAATGGAATGCGGATATTCTATCGATTGCCCGAGGGATGGTAAGCGTCCTCTTTTTTAGTTCTTTGGACGTAGCTCATGAACGGGAGGGATTTCCCGAATGTAAAGATTTCGCTTGGTGGAAGCGGGCTTAAAAGTCCCTGCAAGCCTAGAAATTGTAAGGAAAAGACTACAAATCCGGCGGAGACGAGGGAAAGCCTTCATGATTTTTGATCGAAATCAATATAAGTGGATTTGTGTACGGAATGGGGGGTAGGGATGCTGTAGGATGAAGTTCGAACGGACGGTTACGCTCCTCTCTCTCTGAGCCCGCACCCGATAGGTCGAGCTTTATCACGGTCTCTCTCGCTCGACCGGTGTTCCGACTCTCCTCTGGAACACGCTTTTCCTCCTGGCATCCTGGGTGCCGGTGCTCGCGTAAATCAAAACGTCCGTTCGTTGTACCCGCAACGATGCTCGCGCCTCTTCCCAATTGAGCTCGTTGCGGGCTTTTTTTTGATTTTTCGTCTGGGATCTTTCTTCCTTTTCCTTTTTTACTGCGCGACAGGACGTTTCGTTCGCCCTACGACCTTTGTCTCATGGCGGATAGGAGCCGCAGGCGGTATCCTCGAAAGACACTCGTCATTTTCTGAGGAAATTGCCATGGAAACCCCGGACTTTACCCGTTTCGCCGAGGCGCACCGCGCCTACGCGGAGTCGCTCTTTGCCAAAATCCGCTCGCTCTCGGCTTCTCCCGCCCCGAACCGTGGCGTGACGCGCTTCGGTTATTCGGAAGTGGAGGACCGCGTGCTCGACGCCCTAGAAGAGGAAGGCCGCGCGCTCGGACTGGAAACTTCCCGCGACGCCGCGGGCAATCTTCTGATGCGCCTTCCCGGGCGCGACCGGACGCTGCCCGGCCTCTTTTGCGGCAGTCACGCCGACAGCGTCTTGGACGGCGGCAACTTCGACGGGCTCGCGGGAATCACCGCGGCGCTTCTCGTCGTGCGGGATTTGCAGGCGCGGGGCGTCACGCCCGCGCGCGACATCGTCGTGACGGCGCTTCGCTGCGAGGAGCAGGGCCTCATTGGCTCCCGCGCGATGATGGGGAAACTTTCGGAAGCGGATCTCGGCCGCCGCTGGACGCCGGACTCTCCGACCCTTGCCGAACGCTTGACGGCGCAGGGCTACGACGTGGCGCGCCTTTCGTCGGGAACGCCCGTCGTCGACCCGAAGTCGATCGCGGCCTTCCTGGAACTCCACATCGAGCAGGGCGTGCGTCTCACGCAGCCGGGCGGTCCCCGCGTGGGACTCGTCACCGGGATCCGCGGGATGGTCTACCACCGCATGATTCACTGCTGGGGCGAGCCCGCCCATGCGGGCGCGATTGATTTTCCCTTCCGGCACGACGCGCTCGCCGCAACGACGCGACTTGTCGCCGGCGCTTGGGAGCGTTGGAGCCAGCGGGTCGCGAAGGGCGAAGACCTCGTCTTTACGACCGGTATTCTCGAAACCGATCCGACGGCGATCTTCAACAAGGTTCCCGAACACGTCCGCTTCAGTCTGGATGCGCGTTCGCTTTCGGCCGAGACGCGCGAAGGCTTCATTTACGACTTCTACGAAGACGCCAAGCGTCTCGAAGCCTTCCACGGCGTTCGCTTCGAATTCGACCCCGCGGGGCGCAACGAACCGATGGAGAGCGACCCCGAACTCATGGCGAAGCTCGAAGAGGGCGCGGCCGCACTCGGCATTCCCGTGATCCACGAACCTTCGGGCGCGGGACACGACGCGCAGACCTTCGGGCTCGAGAAGATCCCGTTCGCCATGGTCTTCATCGCGAACGCCAACGGTTCGCACAATCCCGACGAAGCGGTCGAAACGGACGACTTCCTCGCGGGCGCGGCGGTGCTCACCGAGGCCGTGCGTCTTTACACGGCCTGACGGCAAAGACCGTCGGGGTGGGCGTCCTTCGGGCGCCCTCCGAGAGTTTCTCCGGATAGCAAAACGGACCGTCCTTTTGGGAGGCGGTCCGTACTGCTTGGGGGGTAGCTGATCTCAGTCGAGCGGCGGGAGCCGGTTTTCGACGACGCGCTTCAGAATCGCCTGGGCGTCGTCGCGGCGGAAGTCGATCCCCGCGAATTCGGCGTCGGCCATCGTCGTCACCGTCACGCTACGAAGGCGGACGCCCTCTTTGTCGGCGGCCCAGTAGACCTGGAAGATCCCGCCAGGAACGAGTTTGCAGGAAAATTCGATGCTGCCCGGCTCCAACTCTTCCCAGAGGCGCGAAGGCGATTCGCAGAACTGATAGCGGTCGAAGGCTTCGCCCACCGTGAGCGTCGGATGGTAGGCGGTCGTCGAGGCGCGCACGCGTTCGATGTCGGGCGTGAAGGGTTTTTGTTCGTATTGAATGACCGGAACGCCCGTCTTGGGGTTGGACGTCACCTGCGACGCGCAGCCCGCGAGAAGCGAAAGGGCGGCGGCCATGGCGAGAACCGTACGTTGCATGGCATACCTCAGAAAAGAAAAGTGAAGATATTGTCGCGCGGAAAACTTACGGCAGACTTTCCTTTTGGGAGGATGCCGAGGGCGTGAGCGTGATCTCGGACGTTTCGCCGCGCGGATTCACGATGACGCAGGTGTCGGGGATTTTGTCTCCCGAAAGGCGCAGTTCCCGGACGAATTCGCGAAGGACGTCGCTTTTGGGGCGCGCGGTGAGCGTGACGCGGCCCTCCTTTTCTTCGGCCGTCAGATCAAAGCGTTCGGAAAGACGCGCGACGTCCCCCGAAACGAGCGCGAAGAAAAAGCCCGCCGCCTCCGTGCTCGGCAGACGCTTTTCCGAGGTTCCGCTTCGAGTCGTGACGTTCACGCGGTCGGGACGGACTTCGATCGTCGTGGGAAAGGGCTTTTCGATCGCCCAGAGAATCCGCTCGCCCGGCACCGCGTCGTAGCGTCCTTCGGAGCGAAGGGGCTTCGGAAAGCCCGGAATCGTGCGCAGTTCCGTGAAGCGCCCCGAGGTGGGGACGCTGTCCGCACCCCAGCGGGCGACGACTTCGTCGGGCGTGACGGCAAGGGCGCTGCCCGCAAGACCCGCGGAAAGAATGAAGGCAAGGAGCGGACGAAGGATCGGCGTGCGAACGAAGCGGTGCGGCATCAGCGTTGTTCCCAAAAGTCAAAGAAATTGAACCAGTCGTAGGGGTGCGCGCGCATTTCGGCTTCGAGGAGCGACGCATAGCGGCGCATCACGGCTTCAAGCCTCGCCTTTCTCCCCGAGCGCGGGCCCGAGAGGTCGTCGGCGAGCGCCTCGAAGCGCACGCGGTAGCGCGGACCCTCGGGGGCGTCCGTGCGGGTCGCCGTCATCATGCGAAGCGGCACCTTGAGGAGCATCGCCAGAAAGGCGCCGCCCGAAGGAAAGTGCGCGCTGTGTCCGAAGAAAGGACATTCGACCGTCGCCTTTTCGCTCCCCGTCGGGACGCGGTCTCCCGCGATCACGAGGTAGGCGCCGCGGTGGACGAGGTCGTCCAATTCGACGGCGAGCGCGGGCGTGACGTCGTCAACCTCGTAGAAGGTGAGGTTCGCCTTGGGGGCGCCCGCCTGCGCGAGGAGTTCGTTGAAGCGCCGCGCGTGCGAGGTGTATTGGAGCACGACGATCGGGTGGTCGGTCGCGGAAGCCGAGGCGACCTGCAGAATCTCGCGGCAACCCGTGTGCGAAGTGAGGATGACGCAGCCTCGGTCGGGCGGATCGTTTCGGAAGATTTCGTCGCCTTCGACGAGAAGGTCCGAGGGCTTGAGCCTCCCGGCCGCGGCGAGAAAGCCGTCCGTCATGGCTTCGGCAAAGTGCGTGAGGCGCTTGAGACCCTCGCGGTGCGTCGCGGGACGGCCCGCGGCTTCGAGCCACGCAAAGGACGTGCGGCGAAGATCCGGGCGCGTCGTCCAGTAAAAGAGAAGGACGGGTGCGAGGACCGTCAGGAAGGGCGCGCGTCCGAAGAGGCGGTGCACGGCGAGAAGAAAGCGGATCCCCACGACCGAGGTGCATTCGGCGCGGCGCGACCAGTGCTCGGTGTTCCGGGTCACGAATCGGCTCCGGAGAGCGCGTGGCGGAGTTTGCGCACGAGAAGGACCGGCAGGCGAATGAGCATCCCGCAGCAGAGCTTCGTGTGCATGAGGCTGATCCGGACGTTGTCCTCCACCATGTCGAAGTGCGAGACGCTGTCTTCGGGATAGGTCACGTGCACGGGGACGTTTCGCACCGTGACGGGAAGCCACAAAAGCCGCACGAGGATTTCCGGGTCGAAGTCCATCCGCTGGCCCATGCGCACGCCCCGCAGGCGCTCGAGCGCCGCGACGGGATAGACGCGAAGACCGCACATGGCGTCCTCCACTCCGAGCGTAAGGCCGTTGACGGCCACCCAGAAGTTCGTGAGCTTGCGTCCGAAAAGACGCGCCTTCGGGACCGTTTCGTCGTAGATCGGATAGCCGCAGACGAGGCTTTTCGGATCGTTCAGGGCGACGCGCAGAAAGTTCGGGATTTCCGAGAGGTCGTGCTGCGCGTCGGCGTCCACCTGCAGGACGTGCGTGAAGCCGCGTTTGGCGGCCGCGCGAAAGCCCGAGAGACAGGCCGCGCCCTTGCCGCCGTTTTCCGGACGGTGAATCACCATGATGCCGCTGTCGGCCTGCGCAAGGGCGTCGAGCACCGCGCGCGTTTCGGCGTTCGAGCCGTCGTTGACGAGAAGGACCGGAAGACCGAGGCGGCGCAGGGCGGCCGCGACCTTGCCCACCGTTTTCGGGTGGTTGTAGCAGGGAACGACGGCGGCCGGGCGGAAGGCGGACTGCAGATCGGACGACATGTGGCGAATCGACTCAGGCAAAGTGAATGCGAAGGGTACCCTGTGCGGTGATTTCGGCGGATTGGGAAAGCCGATCATACGCCATTTGCGCTTCGTTTGGCGGCAGGTCCGAGAGGGCTTTCCAGGCGTCCTTGGGCGGCCGCGCCCAGGTGAAGGCGACGTCGTCGCCGTCTTCCTTGGGCGTGAACCGAAGTGTCAAAATCACGCGCTCGCCCGGGAAAAGGGGCGACTTGAATTTGAGGTTGCGAAGCGACAGCACTTCGGCCGACGCGCCGCGGAGCGTTTCGACGGCGCGCCGCACGAGTTCGAGCGAAGCGACGCCCGGGAGAATCGGAAGATCCGGAAAGTGTCCCGAGAACCATTCGAGCGTCGGGCGCATTTCGGCCGTAAGCCGCACCGTGCGCACGCCGTCCGCGACGCCGTCCGTGAGCGTGAGCCACTCGGGGCGGGTTTCGTCAAAGAGCGCCAAAAGGGCGTCGCGCGTGACTTTCGCCTGGGCGTTCACGGGAAAGGCCGTCACGAGCCGCAGGCGGCGCGGAAGCGTCACGGCGTCGAAGGATTCGGAAAGGACTCGCCGCAGATCGCGAAGGATCGCAGACTTGCCCGAGGCGAGCACCTGAGGCAGAGCGTCTTCGGCAAGGACCGCCGCGACGGCCGTTTCTTCGCGTTCTCGCTTCGTCACGAGGACGCGGGCGTCTGCAAAGAGCGGTCGGCCGTCGGGCAGCCTGGCGGCCTCCAGAATCGCACGCTTCATCGCGTCACCCGAGAAGCGCTTTCCTTCGACCTTGAGAATGCGGTCGGCGCGCCCGAGGAGCATGAAGGCGAGCACGGCGCCCCCGCGGACTTTCGTCGCGCGGATGCGGTCGGCCCCGGTTTCGGTCGGGTGTTCGAGCTGTGCGGACGTAAGGGTCAGAAGGCCTTCGTCGCCCGTTTTCGGTTCGGCGTTTCCCTCGATACCGACCGTCATGCCGGGGGTCGGCACCCAATCGGGCGTCTCCACGTCGCCTTCGGGCGTCACGATGCGGCGGCGTCCGGCGATCCCGCCCGTTTCGGTCGAGCCGAGGATTTCGTAAGGCGTGGCGCCGAAGGCGCGGTAGGCGGCGAGCGCCCCTTCGGGCGGCAGGGGACCCGCGGACGAAACGCTCAGGGCCACGCAGTCGCGCACGTCGGCGAAGAGTTCCGGCTGCGTAAAGCGCGTCAAGTGGGCGGGAGAGGAAATGAGGAAGAGAGGGAGTGCCCGGTCTGCTTCTTCAGAGGGCGCTTCGCTCATCGCCCGAGCGAGCATTTCGGGGAAGTGGTGGCGGCGGTTCGTCACGATCCCGCGCCCGAGGAGCGGCCATCCGAGACGAAAGAGGAGCCCGTAGATGTGCTGATGCGTCACCGTCGCGAAGACGAGCGCCGTTTCGTCCGCGGCCAGGCCCGACTCGATCGAAATCGTGCGGTCGATCGCCTCGCACTCGGTAAAGAACTGCGAAAGGCGCTTGGGAACGCGCTTGGGTTCGCCCGTGCTCCCCGAGGTCCAGAGGGACAGAAGAACGCGGTCCGTGCCGATCGGCTCGGGACGGTCGACGAGCGTCGGATGTTCGACGGGACGAAGGACGGCGTCGTCCGGTTCGGCGAAGCGCTCGAAGTCGAGCCCGAGCGCGATGCGAAGGCCCGAGCGGCGGACCTCTTCGAGAATTTCGCGGTCGGCTCGGCCCGTGAGCAGCGTCTCGAGTCCCGCCGACCAGCAACCGAAGAGCGCGGGTGCGATCGCGAGCGTTTCTTCCGAGTGAAGGAGCACCGCTTCAACGCCTCGAGAGACGAGAGCCGCGGCCGCTTCGCGCCAGGCGAAGGCGCGCAGACGGAAGTCGTCGTTCGTGAGAAATACCCGTCGGTCTTCGTCCCAGCCCCAGGGAAGGTCGGACGCGGCGAAGTCGGCGTCGAGTCTGCGCGCAAGGCGCAGTTCGGCAGGCGTAAAGAACGGGCGGTCGGTATCGGCGCAGGACATGATCGGAACTCAGGAAGTGGGGGCCTTCGGGCGCAGGAGCCATTCGCCCGCGAAGAGAAGACCCATGAGAAGGTAGCTCACGAACCCGTTGTAGAGGGTCCAGAGGTCGCGGTCGCCCGAGAGCACGGTGGCGAGCGCCGCGGAGCCGTTCAGAACGAAGAAGACGCACCAGACGACGGTGACCTTGCGGCACCAACGCACGCCTTCGGGCGGAAGGTTGGGGTGCTTCATGCGCGCGAAGCGCTCGATGATCGGGCGCTCCCTGAGGCTCCCCGCAAAGAGGACGAGCCCGAGGGCGTTCATGAGAACGGGATAAAAGAGAAGCGCTTCGTCGCGCTCGGTCGTGAAGCCCACCGCGGCGAGAACGAGGGCGAGAACGCCCGAAGCGAGCGTCATCGGGTCGCGGGAAAAGGCGGCGCGCCCGAGCGCCATGAGGGCGAGAAGTCCCGCCACGGGCGCCACGCCCCAGTTTGTCAGGCCCCAATGGGCCCAGAAGGGGTAGAGGATCGCCAAAAGCGCAAAAAGGGCACCCGCCAGGACGGGTGCCCACTTCGAGGACGTTGCCCGCTTCGTCATGAATCGGAATCAGGCGGCGGGTTCGTCGAGAACGCGCGCGATCACGCGGACGACGTCGCCGAGGGTCTTCACGGACTTGAAGTCTTCCGGGGCGAGGCGCTTGCCGTTCAGGTGCGGGCGCATCTGAACGATCATGTCGACGGCGTCGATCGAATCGATGTCGTAGTCTTCGTAAAGAAGCCCGTCCCAGCGAAGCTTTTCGGCGGGGATTTCAAAGTCGCCCGTCAGGATTTCGCAGATCGCGTCGTAGACCTTGGCTTCGGTCGGGGTGAGGTTTTGCATTTTGTTTTCGGTCATTTTCAGCAACTCAAGCGCGGTGGGCCGCGATGTATTCGGCAAGCGTGGCGACGGAGGTAAAGACGCGGCGGGCCTCTTCGCTTTCCGCCGTGAGCGTGATCCCGTAGGCCTTCTTGAGCGCGAGGCCGAGTTCGAGTGCGTCGATGCTGTCGAGCCCGAGCCCTTCGCCGAAGAGCGGCGCGTCGGTTTCGATTTCTTCGGGGCGAACGTCCTCGAGGTTGAGCGAACGCACGATGAGGGCCTTGATTTCGTCTTCCAGGGTTTGCTGATCGTTCATTTGAAGTTTCAGGTCTCAGTGGGTTTCCGGCGTGAAAAGCGCCGAGGAACAGTCCCGCATCAGGGAGCGGGCCGCCAAAACAATCCGTCCATTATAGCGGTTCAGATGTGGTTCCACGGGTAGGCTCGGAAGGGCTTCGACGGTAAGCGTCATCGGCGTCTCGGGAAGGTGCCACCAGGCCACTTCCTTCGTGAGCCACCGGGGTTCGGCCGTGATGCGAACGGGTGTCAGAGGCGTCTTCGTTTCAAGGGCCAGCACGGCGACCCCGCGGTGCAGCCTCGGCGCTTCGCCCGGTTTCAGGTCGTGGGGCGTGCGAGTGCCCTCGGGAAAGATCACGAAGGACGCGCCGGAAGCGAGCTCTTTGCGGGCGCGCTCGAGCGCTTCGGCGCCGAGGTCGTTCGCGAGATACCCCGCCGCACGGATCGGCGCGCGGGTGAAGAAGTTCCCGAGAAGCGCCTTCTTCACGACGGTCGTTCCGTTCGGAAGCAAAGAGAGGAGCACCACGACGTCGATCAGGGACGGATGGTTCGGAGCGAAGATCTGTCCGGGGCGTTCAAAGGCTTCGGGGTTTTTCACGACGACCCGCACGGCGCCGAGCCGGTCGCAGAGCTTTACGAAAATCCCGAACCAGGAGCAAACGATGCGGCGCGCCGCGCGCGTGCGCTCGCCCGGGTCATTGTGGCGCAGACGAAGCCAGGGCCCGAAGGGAAAGTAAAAGAGCAGGCCCGCGAGCCCGAAGACGAGAAAGAGAAACCCCGTGCAGAGCAAAAGGAGAGGTCGCGGAAGGCGGCGCGGTCGGGTCATTGCGTGGGGGTCCTGTGAGAAATTGCGTCTGTTGGAAGAGCTTCGGGAAAAAGAGGAAAGATCGGCCGGTCAGGCAAGCACTCGGAGATTCGTGAGCGGTGCGTTCTTCGCGAAGACCCGCCGGGCGTCGCCGCAGGGCGTCGCAAGGGCGGGCGCATCGGCGTCGACAAGCCAGCGGATCATGGCAAGCACTTCGGAAGCGCCCGAATCGTCCTTCGCGGCGGTGTCGACGGGATCGGGGAGGCCCTTCAAGTCCGTCTTTCGCTCGAGCGTCAGAACCGGACCGCGCAGGTAGTCGGCGTAGCCCTTTTCGTCGGGCGTGGGATCGAGCTTCGCGAGCGTGAAGGCCGCGGCATAGCGCTTCGGATCCTCGGGAACGACGCCCTGATCGTAGAGCACGAAGTGCACGCGCGGATGGTCGACGAGGAGCGCCGCGGCGGTCTCAAAGCCCCGCGCAAAGGGGGCGTCGCCGCCCGCGATTGCGGTCACGAAACCCGTGTGCTTCGCGGCGATCGAAAGCTGTCCGGCGATCCCGTTGTGCACCGACGTCGCAAAGGCCGTGGGGGAGAGATCCTCTCCGCCGGCGAGCGACCGAAGTTGGGCGACGGAGGCGTCGAGGTCTCCCCAACGGGAGGAAAAGACCCAGGCGTCGTCCTCGGTTTGGGCTTTCGTCTCGTTTCGGAAGGCGTCGAGCGAGAAAAGCGCTTCGGCGGCGGCCTTTCCGAGGGGCGAGAGACGACGGCGCAGTCCCGCGGGGACGGCCTTCGCGCCCGGGACGGCGTCCGCCTGCGGATCCCAGGAAAAGTCGGCGGTCACCGGAGCCGAAACACCGGGCAGAAAGAGAGCCGCATCGAGAATCTGGGCGCAAAAGGGCATGAGTCGTCACCTCGGAATGAAAACGGGGCCGAGAGGCCGGATCGAACTCGAAAGTATAGCGGCGAAACGCTTCGCTTAGGGATGCCCTTTTCGCGGATAAAACCGCGAGACGACTGCGACGGAAAGGAAGGCGAGAAAAAGCCCCACGACCGCGCCGATAAGGACGTCGCTCGGGAAGTGGACGTAAAGGTAGAGCCGCGAGAGCCCCATGAGGAGCGCCGCAAGGAGGAGCCACGGGGCCGCCGGATGGCGGTTGAGCAAAAAGACGCCCGCCACGGCGAAGGCCGCTCCGGTGTGCCCCGACGGGAAGGAGCCGTCGGTCAAGCAGGAGAGGAGGGGATCCGTGAGCGGCGAGAGGTCGCAGGGACGAGTGCGGTCGATCCAGGGCTTCAAAAAGAAGTTCACCGTAAAGAGGTGCAGGACGAGCGCAAGGGAAATCTCCCAGCCGATTTTTCGCAGGCGCGGAAGAAAAAGGGCGACGAGGGCGAGAACGATCCAGACGGCCCCGAAGTTTCCGAGCGCGGAATAGCCGTACACGATCGAATCGAGCCAGGGCGTGCGAAGCGACTGGATCGAAGTGAGAATCGGAAGTTCGGCGGTGGAGAAAAAGGCCATGGGCGAAAGAAAAGTCGGAACGGGTCGGGATCGCGGGGCTTCTCTCATCCTGCCCGAAAAGACCTGCGGACGCAAGGAATCGGGTTTCATCGCAAACACGGGATACGTCAGATACAAATCTTCACAAAACGCACTTGATAATCATTCTCAAATGTGAGAAGATGAACCTCAACAGGAAGCGCGCGCTCCGCGAAGCTCGCTGAGGGGTCGGCGAGGGGAGCAACGGCGAAGAAATGGATGGCTTCGCCGAGCGCTTCCGGGGTCTCCTTTCACTCCCGGTCGGAAACGGTCGGGAGTTTTTTTTGCCCGGATTCCCTCAACGTAGAGAACGAAATGCGGTCGAAAGAGAACGATGCGCCGTCGATAGGGACGTTCCGGAAACAAATTCACACAAAACGCACTTGATAATCATTCTCAAATGTGAGAAGATACACGTCAACAGGAAGCGCACGCTCCGCGAAGCTCGCTGAGGGGTCGGCGAGGGGAGCAACGGTGAGGAAGATTGGATGGCTTCGCCGAGCGCTTCCGGGGTCTCCTTATTCTCCCGGTCGGAAACGGCCGGGATTTTTTTGTCCTCGGGCGGGAAAACGTCGTCCAAAACTATTTTCGTAGCCGTTTGCAACGTTTCCTTGCAGCTTGCGGGTGGTCTCTTTACCTTTCTTTTGAGAAGATGCAGGAAAGGGAGGCGCCCGTCGCGATTCTTTTGGCTGCGGGCGCACTCTTCCGGACGATTTTCGGAAGGAGACGCAGATGCAAAAATCGAGACGCCTTTTCTTCGCTTTCGCGGCCGCCACGGCTTTGGGCGCCACCACGCTTTTGACGGGCTGCCATCATTGGGCTCATCGTCCGCCGCCTCCGCGGGGCGGTCGTCCCGGCGGCGGTCCGGGCGGTCCGGGCGGTTCGGGCGGTCCCGGCAGACCCGGTCCCGGTCCGGGCGGACGCCCCGGTCCCGGTTTCGGTCCGCGTCCCCGTTGAGGGCGCATTGTTATGACGGATTGAGAGAAAGCGGTCGGCGAAGCGTCGGCCGCTTTTCTTGTCGGGCGTTTCTTTCCTGCGCCGGAGCGGTTGCCGAATCGATTACGCTTCGGCGCCCGCTTCCCGGAGGCGCTTGATGTCGCGAAGCGGCGAATCGCCGAAGAGGCTCTTGTAGTCGCGCACGAACTGCGCGGAACTCTCGTAGCCCACCCGGTACGACGCCGTCGTGACGTTCACTTCGCGCGCCAGGAGCATTCGGCGCGCCTCGAAGAGCCGCACGCGCTTTCGGAACTGCAGGGGTGAAAACCCCGTCACCTGCCGGAAATGCCGGTGGAAGGTGGCGTTCGACATGTTTGCGCGCGAGGCGAGCGTCTCGATCGAGCAGGAGTCGGAATAGTTCGAGCGGATCCAGGTCACGGCGTTGAGAACGGCGTGGCCTTCCGTTCCCGCGCAGGCGAGCGCGCGGAGCGAAGCGCCGCAGGAAGAGTCGAGAAGCAGGGCGTGGAGATTGCGCAAAAAGAGCGGCGCCCGAAGAGAAACGAGGGCGGGGCGCTCGAGGAGCCGCAGGAGAAGAAGGAATCCTTCGGCGAGGTCTTCGTCGGGTCGAATGACGTGCACGCCGTTGGGCAGGTCCGAGCTCTTGGGAACTTTGTGCGACCAGGCGAGCGCGCCGGCGTACTCCATCAGAACCGTCATGTCGAGGGACACCGAGAGCGCGAGAAAGGGATTCTCGGGCGACGCGTCGAGCGTATGAAATTCCGAAGGCGAGGCGATCCCGCAGACGAGACTCTCGCCCGGTCCGTATTCCAGAACCTGTCCGCCGATCGCGGTCGACTTGCGGCCGCGCACGATAAAGGAGGTCATCAGTTCGCCCGCGCTTCGTTCGATGAAGGTGTTCGAAGTGATTCGATAGAGCGTGAGGCCGGGCACGATCGTCGCATGAACGCCCGTGCGGGGCGCATGCCGAAGAATGAGGGCGGCGGCCTCGTCGAGAAGAGCATTCGCGCCCTGTGAAACCGTGTCGCTGAGTTTTCTTTCGTTGTCCGCCGTCGCCATGATCGGATCCTCTCTGTCTTGAGCTACTCGTTGGAGACCGATCCGCAGGACGCCCCCGCCGCTCCTCCGTGATCAAGTCTTCATCGTGAAGTCTACGCAACACGATTTGATTTTGTGATGTTTTTCTTGCAGGTTGAGAAAATCCGTCAAAAAATTGAGCGGAAAACGAACGTGAACGTCTTCGTTCAGCAACAAAATGACAAAAAGAAAGATCCCCGGACGCATTCGTTCCGGGGCGCATCGAAGGAGTTCATGACATGAAGAACATTCTCGTCCTCAACGGCCATCCGAATCCCGACGACTCGACGGCGGGAAAGGCCGTGCTCGAAGCTTTTCGGACGCTTCGACCCGACGCAAAGGTCCGCACGCTTGCGGCCCTCTGCGGGTCGGACGGTTACGACGTCGCGGCCGAACAGGCGGCGCTTGTCGAAGCCGACGTCATCGCGGGGGCGCTCATCGCCGGCCCCGCGGCCGCGGCCTACGCCAAGACGACGACGCGCGGGTGAGCCGCGGTCTCAGTAATATTTCTCTGCAACTTTATGAAGGGTGACAACATGATCCGCAAAACCTTGTCTTCCGCTCTCTTTTGCGTTCTTCTTTCCTCGTCCGCGGTGATGGCTGCGGGCACCGCCGCTCCTACGGCGGACCCCTATGCCGGCAACATCGTGCGGCTCTCCAAGATTATGGTCGATCCCGCGCAGGTCGAGGCCCACAAGGTCTTCGCCGCGGAAGTCGGACGCGAATCGATGAAGAACGAACCGGGCGTTCGCGTTCTCTACAGCGTGCAGGAAAAGAAGGATCCGACGAAGTTCACTATTCTCGAGATCTACGCGGACGACGCGGCCTACAAGCACCACATCGGGACCGCCCACTTCAAGAAGTACAAGGAAGGGACGATCTTGATGGTGAAGGACCTTCAGCTCATCGACTGCAATCCTTTGGTGCCCGAAGCGCTCATCAAGCCCGCGAAGTAAGCGGAAGGGAAAACTCGGAGCCGTCAACGGACGGCTCCGGCGCAGACAACAGAAAGGGCGAAGCCCCGCGAGGAGCTTCGCCCTGATTCGTCGTGCGCAGACTTCGGATTATTCGACCTTGGCCTTCTTGGCGAGGTCGAGGAAGTGCTGCTGCATGCGCTGGTTCGTGAGCGCGTTCTTGAGCTGCGGAGCCTGGCTTTCGTAGGCCGGGAAGAGCTGCGCCGGACGCTTGGCGTCGAGCTTCACGACGTGGAAGCCGTACTGCGTGCGGATCGGCGTCTGGGCGACTTCGCCCGGCTTCAGAGCCGAGAAGGCCACGCCGAAGGCGGCGGGATAGGAGCGCGGAACGACCCAGCCGAGAAGGCCGCCCTGGTTCTTGTTGCCCGTGTCTTCGGAGAATTCCTCGGCGAGCTTGTCGAAGTTGGCGCCCTTGTTGCCGAGACGCTTGATGAGGTTCTTGGCCTGTTCCTCGGTCTTCACGAGGATGTGGCGGACCTGGTATTCCGTGTCGCCGTAGGCGGCCTTCTGACGGTCGTAGGCGGCCTTCACGTCCTTGTCGGAAACGGGATTGGCCTTGGCCCAGTCCTGAATGAGCGCGTTGATGAGGACCTGTTCGCGGGCGGCGTTGATCGCTTCCTTCACGTCGGCGCGGCTTTCAAGCTTGGCCTTCTTGGCTTCCTGCAGGAGAACCGTCTGCTGGATGAGGGCGTTCTTCACCTGACGTTCGAGTTCGGGACTCGCGGGCTGACCCTGACGGACGGCGCGGTCGTAGATGGCTTTCTGTTCGGCGACCGAAACGGTTTCGCCGTTCACCTTGAAGGCCTTCAGTTCGGCGTTGGCCGCACCGGCGGTCATCAGGGCGGCAAGGCCGAGAACGAGAAGTTTTTTCTGCATGATCTTTTCTCTTTTGTTGGGTCCGACTCGGGGCGGCGGGTTCCGGTTCGGGGTTCGCCGCCCACCGGGTCCGGCGGGATAAAAGAAGGGAAGTCCTTTGTCAGGCCTTCGTGTCCGAGGAATTTTGCCCCTCAACCATGTATTTTGCCAGACAGAGGGTTACGCCAATTGTAAAAATGAATGTCATCCCCATGAGCCCGAAGAGCTTGAAGTTGACCCAGGTGTCGGTCGAACACGTGTAGGCGACAAGGAGGTTGACGATCCCGGTGACGAAGAAGAAGCCGATCCAGGACCACTGCATGATGTGCCAGCCGCGCTTTTCCATGACGATCTGTCCCCCGAGGAGCGACTGGATGAAGTTGCGGTTCGTCGCGCGGCCGTAAAGGAGGATCGCCCCGAAAATCCAGTAGAGGATCGTGGGCTTCCACTTGATGAAGAGTTCGTTTTGGAGCCACAGCGTGAGGCTCCCGAAGACGACGATCACCGCGAGGCTGATCCAGAGCATCGGCTTGATCTCCTTGCCGCGCACGAGGAGCCATGCGACCTGCAGGATCGTCGCGAGAATCGCCACGATCGTCGCGACGAAGACGGGGATCTGCTCGGGCGAGGGATTCGTGAGAACGAGCGAGGCAAACTCGGCGCTCGCGTCGGGGAAGAATTCGGAGCCTTTGAAGGACGCGAAAAAGAGAATGACGGGAAAGAGGTCGAAGAGGAACTGCATGGCGGGCCGTTTTGACGGTCTTGGGTTCATCGAAAGGAGGAAATTATAGCAAGGGGCCCGAGGGGCGAATCCGACGGTTCGGACGCATTGCGCTCTCTTTTCTGAGGGTACGAGCGTTTTGGTAACATTCGCAAACGATTCGATGAAGGGCCGTAAGCTTCTTGCGCGCTTCATCTCGTAGAGTGAGCGTACGACTGTGAATCGTTCGCCCTCGGAGACCGAGACCGGGCGGACGGTTCCTTTTCTTTTGGGAGAAGAATCGTCTATGCACGCATTCAAACAAATATTGCTGTTGAGCGCACTCGCCGCGGTCGGCACGACCGTGACGGTGCAAGCCAAGGAGAAAGACTTGAACGCAGAGAAACAACCCGAAGCCGTCGCGACGGTGGAGGGCATCACGGAATACCGACTCGACAACGGCCTGCGCGTCGTCCTCTATCCCGACGAAAGCAAGCCGACCGCGACCGTCAACATGACCTACCTCGTGGGGTCGCGCCATGAAAACTACGGCGAGACCGGCATGGCGCACCTCCTTGAGCACCTTATGTTCAAGGGGTCGAAGAACTATCCCAATCCGACGGCCGAATTCACGAAGCGGGGCTTCCGCATGAACGGCACGACCTGGCTCGACCGCACGAACTACTTCGTGAGCTTCACCGCCAACGACGACAACATGAAGTGGGCGCTCGGCTGGCAGGCCGACTCGATGACGAACGCCTTCATCGCGAAGAAGGACCTCGACACCGAAATGACCGTGGTGCGCAACGAATACGAAATGGGCGAAAACCGTCCCGTTTCGGTGATGCTGAAGCGCATGCAGTCCGTCCTCTTTGACTGGCACAGTTACGGGCGCAACACGATCGGCGCACGCTCCGACATCGAGAACGTCGAAATCGAAAACCTTCAGGCCTTCTATCACCGCTACTATCAGCCCGACAACGCGGTGCTGACGGTTTCGGGCAAGTTCGACGTCCCGACGGTCCTCGGCTGGGTGCAGGACTACTTCGGGCCGATCCCGAAGCCCACCCGCACGCTTCCTCATGAATGGACGGTGGAACCCACGGCCGACGGCGAGCGCTTCTTCACGATCCGCCGTCCGGGCGAACAAAAGCTCGTGGCGGTGGGCTACCGCATTCCCGCGGCGCTCGCGCCCGACTACGAACCGCTCGCCATGGGCGTTTCGATCCTCGGCACGACGCCTACGGGGCGTCTCTACAAGGAACTCGTCGAAACCGGCATGGCTTCGCAGGTCTTCGGCTGGACGACGCCTGGCTCGCACCCGGGCTTCGTGATGTTCGGCGCGATGGTCGACAAGGATAAGGACCTCGCTCCGGTGCGCGAAAAGCTCGTCTCGACGATTGAAAACGCCTTCAAGGAAAAGCCCGCCGAAGAGGCGGAGCTCAAGCTCCAGCAAAACGAACAGGCCCTGATGTTCGACCGTGCGCTCGCCGATCCGGAACAGTTCGCCGTCGGCTTGAGCGACTACATTGCGCTCGGCGACTGGCGTCTCTTCTTCGCCGACCGCGAGGAAGTCGCCTCCGTCACCGTCGACGAAGTGAACCAGGCCGCGGCGAAGTATCTCGTGCGCGACAACCGCGTCGTGGGCGAATACATCCCGACCACGGAACTCAAGCGCGCGGAAATCGCGCCCGCGCCCTCGGCCGAGGAAGTGTTGAAGAAGTACGACTTCAAGGCGGAAGGGAAGGCCGTGGCGGCCTTCGATCCTTCGCAGGACAACCTCAACGCCTCGACGAAGCGTGTCGAAATCGACGGCATCAAGACGGCGCTCCTTCCGAAGGCTTCGCGCGGCGAAACCGTGACGGTTTCGATGCAGCTCCAGAACGGCGACTTCGAGTCCGCGAAGAAGACGGCCGTCTCCATGCTCGGCGCCGCGATGCTGCAGCGCGGTACGGACGAGATGACGCGGGACGACATCGACCGCGCCTTCACGGAAAACCGCATGGAGGGCTCTCCCTTCACCTTTACGACGGACCGCGAACACGTGGCGGGCGCGATTGCCTTGGCCGGTCATCTCATGACCCGTTCGACCTTCCCGGAAAAGGAATTCGAAACGCTTAAGAGCCAGATGATCCAGGGCCTCAAGGCGCGCTCCGACGATCCGCGCACGAAGGCTTCCGACGCGATCACGAAGCACTTCGACACCTATCCGAAGGGAGACCCGCGCCACACCGAAACGAGCGAGGAGCTCCTTGCCGAAATCGAAGCGGTGACGCTCGATCAGGTGAAGGACTGGTACAAGAACGTCTTCGGGACGACCGAAGGGAACTTCGCCGTCGTGGGCGACTTTGACGAAGAAGCCGTGAAGAAGGCCCTCTCGGAGAAGATCGTCGGCGAAAAGACGAAGACCGTGAAGTTCGAGCGCGTCGTGCGCGAATACCGTCCTGTCAAGGCCGACCGCATCACGATCGACACGCCCGAAAAGGAAAACGCGGTGCTCTATGCGCGCGTCGCCTTCCCGGCCAATCAGAAGGACGCCGACCGCGCGGCGCTTCTCGTCGCCGACCACATCCTCGGCGGCTCCTCGGGGCTGTCGAACCGCATCGTGACGCGTCTGCGTCAGAAGGAAGGCCTCTCCTACGGTGCCGGCTCGAACATCCGCATTCCGTTCTACGGCGATGCGGCGAGCTGGAGCGTTCTCGCCATCGTGGCGCCGCAGAACATCGCGCAGGCCGAAGCGAGTCTCAAGGACGAACTCGCCCGCGCCGTGAAGGACGGCATCACCGAAGAGGAACTCGCCGACGCGAAGAAGGGCATGCTCGACGCCCGCGCCGTCAACCGCGCCCAGGACTCGGTCGTGGCCCAGGCCTGGACCTCCTACCTCGAACGCGGTCTCGACTGGACCGAATCGAAGAAGGTTGAAGAGCAGATCCTTGCGCTTACGGTCGAGGACGTCAACAAGGCGATCCGCCGCTTCGCCGACCCTGAAAACCTCACGATCGTCCTCGCGGGCGACCGCGAAAAGGCGAAGGAGGCCGGCAAGGACTTCTTCGCGAAGTAACGGCTGAAAATTTCGTCTGATCAGCTCGGGGGCTCCGATTCACGCGATCGGGGCCCTTTTTCTTGTGGGGCGCAAAGATGACGGGCCCTTGCGGGCGGGCGAGCCGCTATACTTCGGTATCGATACGAACAACGCCCCTACGGAGAGGCCCGAATGGATCTTCACGCCGACAATCTTCACGATCTCACGACCTTTTTCTTCACCTTCGGAAGCGAGTTTCTCGACGGCTTCGCCTACATCGAATCGAACGACGCGGCCGTGAACCACATGTCCGAAATGTCGGGCGTGATGGGGGCGCTCGTCTCCGAATCGCACCGCGGGGAATTCCTCGCGATGCCTGACGACTGGGTGCTCGCCGAAATCGCCAAGGAGCTCCGCAAGGACCGCAAGCTCTTCGACTCGATGAAGGGGCAGTTCGATTCCGACGACGTCCTTGCCGAAACCGAGGACGAACACGTGCCGCATCTCTTTGGCATGTGCTTCCTCCTGAACGTCATGGACTATGCGCTCACGCAGGCCGAAAAGAAGAACGTCGAGGACGACAAGGGACAGTTCTTCCGCCTCGACGACCCGATCGCCCACTCGATCTGCGAAGAATTCGCGGCGACGCTTCTCAAGGCCTACCGCGCTTCGCTTTTGGCAAGGAGCTGATCATGGCGCGCTGTGACACGAGCTGCCGCACTTCCTGCCGCCGTTGCGGCGACTTCGGTTCCCGGGCGGAACGCAAACCCGACCTTCTCAACATCGAGGTGACGACGGGGATCTTCCGCAAGGCTTTTCAGAACTTCATCAAGCGCCGCCGCGCGCTCGGCATCGAATACGACCGCGACGACATCGCCGCGGCCGACCAAAAGCTCGTCGACTGGCTCGTCGAAACCTACGGCGGGCGCAATCCCCACTACGAAGCCTCCGACGAATGGCACGGCTTCGGGATCCACGAACAGTTCGCCGAGTGGCTTCCGGCCGTGGCGGACCTCGAGGGAGACGAGCTGCTGCGCGCTGCCTTCGAGCGCTTCGTCGCGGACATGGAGGACGCCTACGGGGTGCTCAAAGACACGCCCCGCTGGTTCGATCCCTCGGACGGGCTCGACGAATACGTCGAAACGCTCGCCTCGATCTGGGGCGCCGTGACGGCGGGCGCGCCGCTCACCGAAATTCGGGGGGAAGCGTGACGGTTCCCGATCGGGTGAGGGAGGCGGCGCTTCGCGAGGCGAAGGACGCGGCCGTGCGCGAGGCGATGGGGCGTCTGAGCCCCGGGGCCGTGCACGCCCTCAGAGCCGCGGCGAAGCTTCGCAATTCGACGCCTGAGGAAGTGCTTCGAGAGGAACTGCGCGACTACGTCGCCTCGCAGATTCCCTACGTCGACGTCGAAGGGATCATCCGCAACATGGCGGGGGTCTTCTATACGGCGGGCTACGCCGTGGGGACGCTCAAGGGGTGGATTTCCCGGGACGAAGATTCCTGAGAAAAGCTTTGGCTTTCGCAGAAACGACAAAACCGCGTCGAGGGTTCGGCGCGGTTTCGGCGTATTGGGGAAAGGGAAAAACTCAGAGCCCGAGCATGCCGGTCTTGAGCGTGTCGTCGATGGGCTTGTCGCCCAACCAAATCGCGAGCACGGCGTCGTAGAGGGCCTTCCCCGGAATCGGTTCCGCAACGGGCTTGCCGTTGCGAAGAATCACCGTGCCCTTTTCGGGGACGTAGTCAAAGTCGATGAGGTCGCCCTCGACCACGTCGCCGATCGTCTGCATGACGGTCTTGAGGGTCGCGACTTCCTTTTCGATCGCGGCCTTCTTTTCGGGCGTGAGGTTGGCGTTGAGGCCCTCTTCGAGGGCTTCGACGAAGTCGGCGCCGTCAACGTCGCGAAGAAGCCCGAGACGCACGCGGCGGGCCTTTTCGTCCGAGAAGACCTTGGTCGCGTCCGTCGTCGGTTCCGAGACGTAGAGTCCGCCCGCATAGACCTTGAAGAAAACGATTTTGCGAAGGCCCGCGCCGTTCAGTTTCAGGGGCGTGCCCGCGACTTCGCAGGCGGTGTCGTAGTTGATGTCGCCGATCGCGACGGGTTCCGTCGGGGCGGCAGAGAGGCTCCCCGCGCAGAAGAGCGCGGCGAGCGTGAGGCTCAGTTTCTTCATAGATATTCCGGCGCGGAAACCCCTGCATTCATGCGGGGGAGGAAGCGCCGCTCCTTATATGGTTAGTTGCGTCTGAGCTCAATCAAATAGGTGCGACGTTTTTCCAAGAGACGCAGTTTCTTGAAGCTG
>OLGH01001326.1_pt1 | contig 23995 bp, 16 predicted proteins | sample 1604851 | NCBI WGS metagenome assembly OLGH01 (sample SAMEA3888894, study PRJEB22519) | human gut metagenome | biome: human gut; feature: human-associated habitat; material: faeces | place: Denmark | collected 2010 | reverse complement strand
GCGAATACGATGCGGTTACAAGGTATGTCCCCGGGTTCCGGATTGACGTGCAGGGCGTATCCCACGTATCGGGCTCGACGGGGCTCACCAACGAGCTTGGCGATCTGACCATATGTGGCAACCATGCCGCAGGGCACCTGGCGCACCATGTCGTATACGCGGTTGAAGAATCCGTCGGTGTCCCGGTCTGCCATGTCACCCTCACTTTCAATCGATATCGCCATTGTAGTCAAGTAAGGCACCCCACATGTGCGGGGCGCCTTTCCAAAGAGGTGTTGCGCGAGGGGAGGGAAGGCGCAACGTTCGTGTCGAAGGTCTTTAATTCGCCTGTGCCTTCGTTGAGTTAACTATAGCTAATTCTCTGAGACCCAAGTCGTAGACCGACGAGCACACGGCCTCTCCATAAGTTAACTAAGGGTTACAAATAGAAAGACACAGTGACATGTGGTCGTTAGGGTTCGAGGAATCGCTCGACGAGTTCGGAGAACGCACCCTTAGTCCCAGCCGTTTCAAGGACGACATCGCAATACGGCCGCACGTCGTCGGAGATATTCGCCACGCCGACGCCCAGTCCCGCCGCCTTGATCATGGAGAGGTCGGTTGCGGAATCGCCAACGGCGATGACCTCGGACATCGGGATTCCCAACATATCGGCAAGGCGCGTGAGCCCCGTCCCTTTGTCAACGCCTGCGGGCATGAGCTCGAGGTAGCGCTTGGAGGAGAAGGTAATGTCAACGCCGAGTCGCTCGGCCATGGGCGCGAGCTCGCGACCCAATTCCTGCAGCGCATCAAAGTCCCAGTCGACGTACAGGATCTTCACGATGCCACGACCTTCGAGGAATGAGAGGTCGGGGTGGTCAGATCCGCGAAAATGAGTGACCCCGGTGATCGATTCCAGATAGTCGCGCTCCCGTGCGGGCGCGTCATTCACGAACACGTGGCCGTCGGCGACGTTGACGTGCATGCAGAGTCCGAGTTCGAGCCCCTTTGCATAGATCGCGTTCGCGCATTCGTTGGAAAGGCCGCAGGTGGTGAGCGGGGTGGGGTCTCCCACGCGGTTGATGAAGCCGCCGTTGTAGGAGAGCACGTAGCCGTCTTCGATCAGCTCGCGGGCCTCCCCCGAGAAGTTGTCCATGATCGAGGAATACCATCGCCCGCTCGAAGGGACGAACAGCACACTGAGCTCCCTCATGCGTTTGAGTGCTCGGAGATTGGACGCCGGGATGGCGTGGTCGGCATCGAGAAACGTCTCATCCATATCGCTGGCAACAAGTCGGTACATGCAATCCCCCATACAACGTAAAAAACGAGGCGGGCTTATTATCGCCCACCTCGTAAGACCTTGGCTATGTCGAAGGCGCGGACACGTGAAGATGGCCCATTCGCGTGTCGCCGCGCGTTTCCGCGAGCCGGATGGCTTAGTACACCATTCCCATGGCTTCGCGTACCTCGGCGAGCGTCGCCTCGGCGACCTCGTTGGCACGGCGATTGCCCTCGCGTAGGACGTCCTTGACGTAGTCCATATCCTGGACCAGTTCCTCGCGGCGGGCGCGGATGGGGGCGAAGTACTCGTTCACGCTCTCGGTGACGTACTTCTTGAGCGTGCCGGAGCCGCCCATGCCGATCTCCTCGGCAATCTCGACCTCGGAGCGGCCGGTGCAGATAGCGGCCGTCGAAAGCAGGCCGGACACACCGGGGCGGTTCTCGGGATCAAACGTGATCATGCGCTCGGAGTCGGTCTGGCTCTTCTTGATGCGCTTGGTCGTCTCCTCGGCGGTCATCGAGATATTGATGGCGTTGCCGTAGCTCTTGCTCATCTTGCGACCGTCAAGGCCGGGCAGCAGCGGGGTCTCGGACAGCAGCGCGTCGACCTCGGGAAATACCTTGCCGTAGCGGTTGTTAAAGCGGCGAGCGATAGTGCGGGTGAGCTCGATGTGCGGCAGCTGGTCGCGACCGACGGGCACGACGTTGCCCTTGCAGAACAGAATGTCGCAGGCCTGGTGCACCGGGTAGGTGAGCAGAAGGCCGGTAAGCTCGTGGCCCGAGGCCTCCATCTCGGCCTTGACCGTGGGGTTGCGCGCCAGCTCGGCCTCGGACACCAGCGACAGGAACGGCAGCATGAGCTGGTTTGCGGCGGGCACGGCGGAGTGCGCGTAGATCATGGTCTTGTCGGGGTCGATGCCGCAGGCAAGGTAGTCCATGACCATGTTGTACACGTTGTCCTGGATATGCTCGGTGGTGTCGCGGTCGGTGATGACCTGGTAGTCGGCGATGAGCACGTTGGTCTTGGCACCCATGTTCTGCAGTTCAACACGGCCCTTGAGGGTGCCGAAGTAGTGACCCAGGTGCAAGCGTCCGGTCGGGCGGTCGCCGGTGAGCATGGTGAACTTCTCGGGCGTCTTTGCCAAGCCCTCGCGAATGGCGTTGCTCTTTTGCAGCGCGACTTCGTAGCTGTTCTCGTTTGGCATGATTGCTCCTAACGTATGCGTATTGGTCAAGATGATAACGCGTTTATTGAAAGGGGTGGGGCGTAAGTGGGCGAGGCGCCGGTAGGGCGAGGGCTATGCGGCGGTCGCGAGCGGACAGCAGCAAAGAGTCACTTCCTCGGCAATAAAACCTAGCGCCTGTGGTGGCGCTCCTCTTTGCACTCCTCGGCTGCCTGCTCCTCCTGTTTAAAGGCGGGGTCGTCGGGGGTTACCAGCTCGTCCTCGTGTGTGCGCTTGTTGTAATGGTGGCGCAAGACGGGCTCAAACAGGTGCAGGTGCTTGGCGAAGCCCGCCGAGCCAATGGCGAGCACGACAAAGATGAGCACGCGCATGGGCACCTCGACCTGATTGATTGCGGCGGCGCCGGCCGAAAGCATGATGCACCAGGCGTAGATGAGCAGCACGGCCTGCTTTTGGTTGTAGCCCTCCTGAATGAGGCGGTGGTGGATGTGGCCCTTGTCGGCCTGTCCGATGCTAATGTGGGCGCGCTTGCGACGCACGATGGCGCTGAACGTGTCGATGATGGGCACACCTGCCACGATGAGCGGGATGATAAGTGAGGTGAGCGCGGCGGTGCGGCTCACGTTGAGCAGCGAGATAGAGCCCAGAGCGAAGCCCAACAGCAGCGACCCCGAGTCGCCCAAGAAGATGCTCGCGGGGTTGAAGTTGTAATGCAGAAAAGCCACGCACGAGCCAAAGAGCGCGATGGAGAGCGCGGCGGCGTCGATACGGCCCGAAAGCATGGCCATCGTGAACATGGTGAACGATGCGATGCCGCAAATGCCCGTAGCCAGGCCGTCGAGGCCGTCGATGAGGTTGATGATGTTGGTGAACGCCACCAGGTAGATCACGGTGATGGGGTAGGCGAGCCAGCCAAGCATGATATCGCCAGGGGCAAACGGGTTGACGATGACGCCGATGCGCAGGCCGCCCACGCAGGCGATGAGCGCGGCGAGGACCTGACCTGTCAGCTTTTGCTTGGGCTTGAGCTGGTAGACGTCGTCGATTGCGCCGGTCGCAAAGATGACGGTAAAAGAAAGCGCCAGTATGGGGTAGCTGATGTGCAAGAGGGGATGAGGCACCAAAACGGGCGGCCAGCCCAGGTACCAGGTGCCTAGGATCTGCACAATGCAGGCGACGACGAGGCCCAAAAAGACCGCCGTGCCGCCCATGCGCGGGATGGGTTTAGTGTTGATGCGGCGCTTGGAAGGATAGTCGACGGCGTCGAGCTTGATTGCCAGGCGCTTGACCAGGGGCACCGCAAGGAAGGTCGTGATAAAAGCCGCGACCGCCACGCAAAGGTACGGTATGAAGCTCGTGGAGGAAGCCATGAATCGAAAAACCGCCAAGCGTCGAAGGAAAAGGTCATAGGACGCTACGCGCAAAAGGGCATAGCTGACCCATGATACTCGACCGAGGGGGTGCGGGGGTTTGCGCCGTGCGATTATCACGCGCTTACCAGATATTGGGATGTTGACGGGGGATCTGCCGAGTGCCGTTGGGTGTCATACGGGATCTGCGATGGCAATTTTTGGCAAAATCGGCAAAAGAAAACCACCCCCCACGTTACGAAAATGAACCCACCTAAAACAGGTGGGTGCCCTCATCGACTGTTCCAGCGTCCTTAACAACGAAGGATACCTGTACTAAGTACGACTGTGTGGGCTCCCTAAATAAACGCGACGGTTCACCCAGTTGCTCCGCGGGGGGCGGAATACCTACATCATAAAGCGGCACTTTGTTGATTCCAGTCTTGACATTACAAAATTCGTGTCGGACGATTACGGCGCCTTGGGCTTGGAGCCGTCTGTGCGGTCCGGGCCTTTACGTTTGAGCTGCTGATTCGTTGTTTTGGAGCATGTTTTTATGCCGACGTCGTTGACCGAACTTTTTTCGCCCGCCTGCCATTTGTGTCCACGCCGTTGCGGCGCGGCACGCGACGAGGGCGCGCGTGGCGTGTGCGGCGCCGACGACACGCTCAAGGTGGCCCGCGCGGCGCTTCATATGTGGGAGGAGCCGCCCATCTCGGGTGAGGCCGGCTCGGGCACGATTTTCTTTAGCGGCTGTTCGCTCAAATGCGTCTACTGCCAAAACCACGAGATTTCGACGGGCAATTTCGGTCTTGAGATTACGCCCCAGCGTTTGGTCGAGATTATGCTGGAGCTGCAGGACCAGGGTGCCAACAACATCAACCTGGTGACTGCGACGCATTATGCTCACCTGCTGCCGTCCGCGATTGCCGCAGCGCGGGAGCGCGGGCTGGACATCCCGATCGTCTACAACACGAGCGGCTATGAGCGGGCGAGTGCCGTGGCGGCGCTCGGCGATCTGGTCGATGTGTGGCTTACCGACTTTAAATATGCCGATGCGAGGCTTGCGCAGTTGCTCTCTCATATTCAGGATTACCCGCGTGTAGCCGTGTCTGGCCTGGCTCAGATGGCGCACGAGATTAAGCGCCGCGGGGGAGAGCTGGTGGACGAGGACGGGCTCATGAAGCGCGGCATGATCGTGCGTCATCTGGTGCTGCCGGGACATGCGGACGATTCGTGTCGCGTGCTGGACCTGGTGTGGCAGACGGTGGGCGACGTGCCCATCTCGGTCATGAACCAGTACACGCCTAATGCGCTCATGCGCGAGCAAGGCGGCGAGTTGGCACGCGCCGTGACGCGCGAGGAGTACGAGCAGGTGCTCGACCATGCCGACGACCTGGGCTTTACGACGATGTTCTGGCAAGAAGGCGGAGCGGTAGACGAGAGCTTCACCCCGGCGTTCGACACCACCGGCGTTCTTACTAGTGCCCAAACCAGATAATTTGGGACGGGGCTCTTTGAGTAGTCTTTTTGGGACGGGGCTGTTTTAGCTACCCCTGCCGCTGTTCGGCCAAACCGTTCGCGTTGCCTGTCGGGGTAGATAAAACAGCCCCGTCCCAAAAAGACTACTCCCGGTGTGGGACCGAACCGGCATCCGAAAGTACTCAAAACAGCCCCGTCCCAAAAAGACTGGGTATTGGGCGTTGACAGTTGGCGAGCCGTAGGTAAAATATCAACTTGTCCTGGGGACGTAGCTCAGTTGGGAGAGCGCTGCCGTCGCATGGCAGAGGCCGAGGGTTCGACTCCCTTCGTCTCCACCCTTGGATTTGATAAGCCGCTGACATTGTGTCGGCGGCTTTTTTTAAAAAGAAAGGGCAATACCATGGCCGAGCTTGAGTCCCAACCACTGTCTGCCGAGGAGCGCGCCGAGTTGGAAGAGCTCCGCGCCGAGAAGGCTCGTCGCGAGGCCCAGGAAGAGGCGCGCCGCGAGCGTGAGGAGCTGGCCGCCCTGCGTGCCGAGCGCGAGAAGGCCGAGGAGGCCGCTGCGAAGGTTGCGCCCGCGCCCGCGCCCAAGCCCGCGCCTGCACCCAAGCCTGCCGCCGCGAAGTCCGCACCCGCCGCACCCAAACCTCAGCCTAAAAAGGCCGCTCGTCCCAAGCCCGTCGAGCCCAAACCGAGCCGTGACGAGATGACCTTTGCCCAGCGCATGGTCACCTCCAAGGAGCCTACGGGCGAGAACGAGATCCCCGGCATGGCTCCGGCTCAAAAAATCATCATCGTGCTCGCCCTCATCGCGTTTATCGTCTTTATGGTCTACACGATCACGGGCAGCATGGGCCTGCACTAACCTGTTCACGCCGGGCTCCATGCCCGTACGTCCGCCTCGCCCAACCCTCAACCTCTGCACAACACATCCGAAAGGTCGCCCCATGGCTTTGACCGACATCTCGCATCCCACCGACATCGCAATGCTCACCGATCTGTACGAACTCACTATGGCCCAGGGCCTGTGGGAGAGCGGCAAGGCCAATGAGCAGGGTTGCTTTACGGCGTTTTACCGCGACCATCCCTTTGGCAGCGCGTATGCCGTCATGTGCGGCACCGCCGAGCTGCCCGAGCTTGTCGAGAACCTGCGCTTTACGCCCGAGGACATCGACTATCTAGCTTCGCTCCAGGCTCCGGCCGGCGGCGCGATGTTTAAGCCTGCATTCCTCGACTACCTGCGCAACTTCCGTGCGCATGTAAATATCGACGCCGTGCCCGAGGGCGAGCTCGTCTTTCCGCGCGAGCCTATGGTGCGCGTCACCGGCCCGGCGCTGGAGTGCCAGCTGCTCGAGACCGCGCTGCTCAACATCGTCGGTTTCCAGACGCTTGTTGCCACCAAGACGGCGCGCGTGGTGCTGGCCGCCGATGGTCGCCCCGTCGCCGAGTTCGGCTTGCGTCGCGCCCAGGGCCCCGATGGCGGTCTGGCCGTCGCCCGCGCGAGCTATGTGGCCGGCTGCTCGTCCACGTCTAACGTGCTTGCCGGGCGCCGCTACGGCATCCCCGTCTTTGGCACCCACGCGCACAGCTGGGTGATGAGCTTCGATTCCGAGCTCGAGGCCTTCCGTGCGTTTGCCAAGTCGAGCCCCAAGAACTGCACGCTGCTTATCGACACGTACGACGTGCGCGAGGGCTGCGAACATGCCATTACGGTTGCCAAGGAGATGGAGGCGGCGGGCGAGCGCCTGTCGGCCATTCGCATCGACTCGGGCGACCTGGCTAAGTTGTCCAAGTATGTCCGCGGCCGTTTTGACGCCGAGGGCCTGCCCTATGTGGGGATTTCGGTCTCCAACGACCTGGACGAGTACACGATTCAGTCGCTGCTCGACCAGGGCGCGCCCATCGATAGCTTTGGCGTGGGCACCAAGCTCGCGACCTGCTACGATCAGCCGGCGCTGGGTGGCGTGTACAAGCTTTCAGCCCGTCGGGCGAGCGACGCGGAGCCGTGGACGCCGGTGGTGAAGCTTTCCGAGCAGCCCTACAAGCGCACGATTCCCGGCGTGCAGCGCGTGCGCCGTTATTACGACGGCTTTGGCGGCCCGGTCTGCGACATGATCTATGACGAGGACCATCTGGCGGGGGAGGGCGCCGCGCGCGGCAATACCCTCGTGGCCGTGAACGATGCCGCCCTGGTGACCGACGTGTCCGAGCTTGAGTATCGTGAGCTGTTGGTGCCGATCGTGCGCGACGGCAGTGCGGTTGCTCCGCGTGAGAGCATCAAGGACGCGCGCGAGCGCTGTGCTTGGGCACTCGATCATCTGGACGCGGCTTTCAAGCGTTTCCTGTATCCGCAGACCTACGTGGTGGGTATGGAACAGGGCCTGGCCCAGGTGCGCGACGAGCTCGTGCGCAAGAACATGGCCGCGGCTTCGGCCTTCCCCTGGGCAAAATGACCCGAAGGGGACGGAGGAAAACGGATCATATTTGTCCGTCCCGCACCAGGTGCCCCGGCAGCTCCAGCTCGCCCGAACGCTCAACACTCGATTGGTTTGACGTATGACGACTTCTTATAAAACGATGGTGGTAAAGATCGGCTCGTCCACGGTGGTGGGCGCCGATGGCAAGGTCAACCGCGCCTTTATCGGCGGGCTTGCCGATCAGGCCGCGGCCCTGCGCAAGCTCGGCTGGCGCTTGGTCGTGGTGAGCTCCGGCGCCATTGCCTGTGGCTATCCCGTTCTGGGTTTCGACCGCAAACCGGTTGGCGATCTGCCGAGGCTGCAGGCCTGCGCCTCGGCCGGCCAGTGCATCATCTCGTCGGCCTACGACGAGGAGTTCCATGCGCGCGACCTACTCACCTCGCTCGTGCTGCTCACGCGCCATGACACGGCGCGCCGTACGTCCTACCTGCACGCGCGCGACGCCCTGCTGCGCCTGGTGGAGCTGGGCGTGGTGCCGGTCGTCAACGAAAACGACACCGTCACCGTCGACGAGATCAAGTTCGGCGACAACGATACGCTCGCGGCCCTCGTGAGCTGCCTGGTTTCCGCCGACCTGTGCGTGACGCTGTCCGACATCGACGGCCTCTACACCGCCAATCCGCACGAGGACCCGACGGCCGAGTTTGTCCCGGTCGTGCATAGGATCGATGCCAAGATCATTGCCTCGGCGGGCGATTCTTCGACCTCGGTGGGTACGGGCGGCATGATCACCAAAATTCGCGCGAGCCGCATTTTGATGACGGCCGGCATTCAGAGCGTGATTTGCTCGGGCGAGGAGCCCGATGCGCTCGTGCGTCTGGCCCGCGGCGAGAGCGTGGGCACGCTGTTCGACCCGCCGGCGGAGCGCCTGGATATTGCGCCCCGCAAGCTGTGGATTGCGCTGGGCGACAAGGCCCATGGCTCGGTGACGGTTGATGACGGTGCCGCGAAAGCGCTGGTCGGCCACGGGTCGTCCCTGCTTGCGGTGGGTATTCGTGAGGTCGATGGCGAGTTTGCCGAGGGCGATGTGCTCGATGTGTGTGATCCGACCGGTATGGTCGTCGCCCGCGGTATCGCCGAGGCCGATTCGGACGTGCTGGAGCTTGCTGCCGGCCGCCGCCAGGACCAGATTGCCAGCAACCGCCTGCTGGCAGACCTGGCCGAAAAGCCCGCGATTCATCGAGACAACTTAATTGTCTTTGCCTAACGGGTCGACGCTGCGCGCCGCCCAGAGCGACAATTTGTCATTCAAAAGGCGAGGCATGACCATCAGGTCTATGCCTCGCCTTTTTCATGCCAACTTGTTCGCTCTGGGCGGCGCTCGCTTCTTTTGTTCGACCTACGATACAAAGCCACTCGCTTAGGGGCGTTTTCGCTTTCCGTCCTCTACCTGCGATGGCCGTAACGCCGGCATATCGTAAGTTGCGGTGAAATAGGGATGGTTTGGCGGCTTTAAAGCCTTTAACAGTCCCTATTTCACCGCAACTCGTTGAGGCGGCGGGGTCCCACTGCCGGCAGTTGGGGACGTTCCTATTGTGCCGGCACTTTGGGACAATCCTTTGCTAGAAGATCCGGCGCAGGTCTCCGCGGTTGAGGGCTTCGTTGAAGAGGTGTTTGAACACCACGCTGCCGTGCAGGCCATCGTGCTCAAACTCGTTCGTCACCCAGGCATGCGAGTTGCCCACGCGGCTGAGCGTATCGAGTTGCAAGCCCGAATCGACATACATGTCATCGAAGTACACGGCGGCCTGGAGTGGCACCTCGTTGCATGCTAGGCGCTGCGGGTCGTAGATCTTGTCCCATTTGGTGTCTTCCATCAGCAGATCCATCGCGGGCTTGAAGGGCTTGAGCTCGGGCATCTGCTCAAACATCCACGGGAACATGGCCTCGCCGGTAAACATGAGCTGGCGCGCGAGGGTGTCGAACTCGGCGCGGTGTGCCTTCTCTTCTGCCGCGGCCCAGCGAATGGGTATGGTGTCGCCGTCGGCGTAGATGAACTCCTGCAGCGTCCAGTACAGTGGATTCGTGCGCGTGTTGGTGCGCTCGAAGGCGCGCATCAAAAAGCTGTCGGATACCGAGGTTCCGCAGCTCAGCGTGCCGTCGCCATCAACAAAAGCATGGTCGATAATCCAGTGCATGCGCTCAAAGCTCGGCTTCATGCCAAAGTCGCTACCCATGAGCTGTAGGCGCTCCACCGTCATCGGCGAGCCATCGGGCAGTGCGGGCTTTTGCTCCTCGATCGCATCGGCCAGCGCCGCCACGCGCTCGACATCGGCGGGGTAATACTGCTGCGTCTTGGCGGCCATGCGCGGGAAGGTGTGCGCGTAGACCTCGCTGGCGCTCGCCGGTACGTGCGGAATGCCGCCGCAGGTAAAGCTTGCCGCCACGCCCTCAGGGAAGAGCGACAGATAGCTCAGCGTCAAAAAGCCGCCGTAGCTCTGGCCGAGCGTGACCCAGGGCTTGCCACCAAAGCCCACCAGGCGCAGGTACTCAAAGTCGCGCACGATGGAGCTGGCGAGGTGACGCTTGAGAAAGTCCGCCTGCGAGCGGGCCGCATCGGAGCCAGCCGCTTCGGCGCGCTCGCCCAGCGCGGCAATCGTGCGCCCGTCTACACAGCTGCTGCGTCCGGTGCCGCGCTGGTCGGGCAGGACGACGCGGAAGTGCTTGACGGCCTCTTCGATCCAGCCATCGCTTGTGGGCGACAGCGGACGCGGGCTCTCGCCGCCGGGGCCGCCCTGCAAAAAGAGGAGGAGCGGCAGATCGTCGCTGATGCGGTCGGGTGCGCAAACCACGCGGTAGAAGAGTTTGATGCTCTCGGACGCGCCGGCGATGGGCGCCGGCATAGCGCCGCGGCGCATGGTGCTGCCGACGGCAAGGAGCATCGGCTCCAGGCCGCGCCAGTCAAGGGGGACGTCGATGCTGTGGTCCTCGACATACAGGCCGGGGACGTGGTACGAAGTGATGAGCGCCATGTGATGCTTCCATTCGTTGCGGTGTTTCGGGTTGACCAATTCTACCGCCGTCGGCGAGGATGCGCATAAATCGGCTACCATGGTTGGCAAACATCTAAGAGAAAGGGCCGTCCATGTCGGTCGATATAGCCACGTATGTCAACGATCTTGCCGTCGAGGCCAAGGCCGCTTCTGCCGCGCTTGCCACGGCGAGCGATGCCCAGCGCCAGGAGGCCGTGCGCGCCATGGCCGCGGCGCTGCGCGATGGTGTCGATTCCATCATTGCCGCCAACGAGCTCGATATGTCTGCCGCGCGCGATGCGGGCACCTCGGCGGGGCTCCTCGACCGCCTGCTGCTGACGCCCGAGCGCGTTGAGGGCATGGCCGCCGGCCTGGAGAAGCTCGCTGAGCTGCCCGATCCCGTGGGCCGCGTGCTCGACCATCGCGTGCTTGCAAGTGGTGTGGACCTTACGCGTGTGAGTGTGCCGCTGGGTCTGGTTGCCATGGTCTACGAGGCACGTCCCAACGTGACGGCCGACGCCGCGGGCATCTGCATCCGCACCGGCAACGCCTGCATCCTGCGTGGCGGTTCGCTGGCCTATCACTCGTGCGCCATGATTGCCGAACTGCTGGCCGATGCGCTTGAGCCCCAGGGTTTCCCGCGCGAGGCCGTGTCGATGATCGAGTCTACCGACCGCGAGGCTACCGGCGAGCTCATGAAGCTTCGCGGTATCGTCGATGTGCTCATTCCGCGCGGCGGCGCGGGCCTCATCCAGCGCTGCGTTCGCGAGTCGCTCGTGCCGGTTATCGAGACGGGCACGGGCAACTGCCACGTCTACGTTCATGAATCCGCCGACTTCGATAAAGCGCTCAACATTATCGTCAATGCCAAGACCCAGCGCGTGGGCGTGTGCAATGCCGCCGAGTCGCTGCTGGTCGATCGTGCCGTGGCAGATTCGTTTTTGCCGGCGGTCGTGGCCGTGCTGCACGACCACGGTGTGCTGATTCACGGCGACGAGGCCACGTGCGCCGCATGCGCCGACGCCGGTCTTGCCGAGGGCGACGACTACGTGGCCGCGACCGAGGAGGATTGGGGTCGCGAGTACCTGGCGCTCGAGATGAGCGTGAAGGTCGTTGCGAACGAGGACGAGGCCATCGCGCACATCAACCGCTATGGCACCATGCATTCCGAGTCCATCATCGCCGAGGACGTGGACGCCTGCGAGCGCTTCCTGGACGCAATCGATGCTTCGGCTGTGTACGCCAACGCCAGCACGCGCTTCACCGACGGCGGCGAGTTTGGACTGGGTGCCGAGATCGGCATCTCGACCCAAAAGCTCCACGCCCGCGGCCCCTTCGCCGCCGAGGCCCTCACCACCTACAAATACAAGCTCCGCGGCACCGGCCAGGTCCGCCCCTAAACTCCTCGTAAACGAAAACCACCACAAAGGGGACAGGCACCTTTGTGGTGGTTATAGGCGGCGTGGGCGGTTAGGCCTGGAAGGTGTCGCGATCGGGGGCGAAGGACTGCATGGCCGCGATGGTGCGGTCGAAGAGCTCGGGGAGCTCCCAGTCCAACATCTCGGCGCCCTGCGAAATCACGTCGCGCGAGCAGCCGGCGGCAAAGCGCTTGTCCTTGAACTTCTTCTTGAGCGACTTGGTCGTAAAGTCCATGACGCTCTTGCTCGGACGCATGATCACAGCAGCACCGATCAGGCCGGTGAGCTCGTCGCAGGCAAACAGGATCTTTTCCATCTGCAACTCGGGCTTGGGCAGCGAGGTGTTGAAGTCCGAGGTATGCGTCTGAATGGCACGGATGAGCTCTGGAGATGCACCCTCGCCCTCAAGGATCTCGGCTGCATAGATGGTGTGGTTCACAGGGTCGTCCTCATGTTCCTCCCAATCCAAGTCGTGCAGCAGGCCGACGATGCCCCAAAACTCCTCGTTCTCGGGGTCGAACTCGCGCGCAAAGTAACGCATGGTGCCCTCGACCGTCTCGCCGTGGGTGATGTGGAACGGATCTTTGTTGTGCTCGTTGAGCAGTTCGAATGCACGGTCGCGGGTGATTCCGGCGGTAAGCAGCTCTGCCATGACAGACTCCTTGTGCTCGTAGGTATCGATAAGAATGAATACTACTAGAACAAGAAAACCACCACAAAGGTGCCTGTCCCCTTTGTGGTGGTTTTGGCAGGTTAGTTAAGGGCGGCTTGGGCTAGGCGGGCTTCGGCGTCCTCCTCGGTGACGCCCAGGGCCACAGCGAATTCCTCGATGGAGCGACGCTTGGCTTCCTTGAGTACGCGCATGTAGTAAGAGCTGGGCTTTTTATCTGCTTCCTCGGCCTGGCGAATACGGTGCATCATGGTTTTTGCCACGCGGACCGTCTCGGGCGCACCTAGCTTGAGCTGCTGCTTAAAGTGTGTCTCCTCAAGTGAGCTGTTGCGCTCGGTAAAGGTGTCGCACTCCAGCTCGTCGTAGTGGCTCAGCAGGTGCTCTGCATCTTGCTGGGAGATGGCGGCGTGCAAACGATCGGCCTGCGCCACGGGGTACATGAGGATCGTCTGCGCGTGTCCCTGCTTGGTCTCGAGCAACAGCATGGGCTGCGGCGTGTCGTCCCTAAAACCGACGACGGTGCAGACTCCCTGACCCGGATGAATGACGTGTTGACCGATTGAGAACATGCTACCTCCAACTTATACGAATTTACGTATGTTAAGAATACCACGCTGACGTGCGCAAACCATTACTTTATGCAGGAAAAGCACACAACTCCGATAGGTTAGAGTATTCGATACTCTGAGCGGTTCATGCATATGTTTATGCATTTCTAGAACGTGTATAAACTGCAGGCAAACCGCCAACTTTGTATCGCCGCGCGAGAGCTGTAGTCATTTTTGTGCATATGCAATATCTATGAGCTTTACCCTGCGACAGTAGCTACCGCTTGTGATAGAGTGCTACAAACTCTGGCTTTTGCCCTACGAGTGACCAAGAGCTCGGGGGCTTTAACACAAGGAGGATCTATGCCCGAGAAGATTGAAGAGCTGGTACGCGCTGCGCTTGCTGCGGCCCAGGAGGCCGGCGACCTTTCCGCATTTGAACTTGACGATTGCGCCATCGAGCGACCGGCTGACACTTCTCATGGCGAGTGGACCTCCACCATGGCCCTGAAGTCCGCCAAGCTGGCCCACTGCGCCCCGCGCAAGATCGCCGAGGCCGTCGTTGCCCATATGCCCGAGGACCCCGCGATCGAGAAGGTCGAGATCGCCGGCCCTGGCTTCATCAACTTCTACCTCTCCGTCGCCGTCAAGAACGCCATCTTTGGCGAGGCCCGCGAGAAGGGCATGGACTTCGCTAAGTCCAACGTCGGTGGCGGCCTGAAGACCCAGGTCGAGTTTGTCTCCGCAAACCCCGTCGGCCCCATGCACATCGGCCATGGCCGCTGGGCCGCTCTGGGCGACTCCCTCTGCCGCGTTATGGACCACGCCGGTTACGATATCCAGCGTGAGTTCTACATCAATGACCACGGCTCTCAGATGAACACCTTCGGCAACTCTATCAGCACGCGCTATATGCAGCTTGCCGACATCATCGCCAAGCAGGGCGTGGATATCGACGAGGCTCACAAGCTGCTGATCGCCGACCGCGATGCCTTTGTCGCCGACGAGAACGACGAGCACCCCGAGACCCATCCGTATCAGGATAACTTTGCCGAGACTCTGGGCAAGGACTCCTACGGCGGCGACTACATCATCGACGAGGCCGCCGAGTTCTGGCGCACCGACGGCGACAAGTGGGTCGAGGCCGATCCGCAGGAGCGCATGGAGAGCTTCCGTGAGCGCGGTTACGTGAAGATGATCGACAACATGCGCGAACTCTGCCACGCCGTCAACTGCGACTTCGATCGTTGGTTCTCCGAGCGCTCGCTGTACGTAAAGGACACCGAGGGCGAGACCGCCGGCACCTCCGCCGTCGATCGCGCTTTCGAGAAGCTCGACAAGATGGGCTATCTTTACACCAAGGACGGCGCCCTGTGGTTCCGCTCCACCGATCTGGGCGACGACAAGGACCGCGTTCTGATCAAGTCCGACGGCGAGTACACCTACTTCGCCTCCGACGTTGCCTATCACTGGGACAAGTTCCAGCGCGTCGACCACGTCATCGACATCTGGGGCGCCGACCACCACGGCTACATCGAGCGCGTCCGCTGCGTCTGCGACGCTCTCGGTTACCCCGGCAAGTTCGAGGTTCTGCTGGGCCAGCTCGTCAACCTGCTGCGCAACGGCAAGCCCGTCCGTATGTCCAAGCGCAAGGGCACCATGGTGACCCTGCAGGAGCTCGTCGACGAGGTCGGCTCCGACGCCGCTCGTTACACGCTCATCTCCAAGAGCTCCAACCAGATGGTCGACTTCGATATCGAGGCCGTCAAGAAGCGCGACAACTCCAACCCGGTGTACTACGTGCAGTACGCTCACGCCCGCGTGTGCTCCATCCTGCGTCGCGCCGCTGACGTTACGCCCGAGCAGGCTGACGAGATGGGCATGAAGGCCGTCGCCGCCAAGGCTATCGGTGAGAACGTCGATTACTCGCTGCTGACCGACCCGACCGAGCTCGCCCTTTCGCGTAAGCTCAACGAGCTCACCGACCTGATCGCCAGCTGCGCTCGCGACCGCGCTCCGTTCCGTCTGACGCACTTTGCCGAGGAGCTCGCCGGCGACTTCCACAGCTTCTATGCTGCCTGCCAGGTGCTGCCGAGCGAGGGCCGTCCCGTCGACCCCGAGCTCTCGCGCGCCCGTCTGGCCGCTTGCGACGCCGTCCGCGTGACGCTCGCCCTGGTGCTCACCCTCGTTGGCGTTTCCGCACCCGAGCAGATGTAATCTACGGGTCGTTTGACCGTGTAGGTTCGGCTTCGCTGAGCCCTATAAGCCCGATTTCCATGCGGAGGTCGGGCTTTTTGCGTTTGGCGGGGCTTTTTGGCGTGTTGGAAAATGCTACAAAAACGCAACTATACCGGTTTACGGGGCTGAATCGCCAACTGGCGATCATGGCGCCAATAGCGAAATTAAAACCGCAGGTAGACGCTTTATAGTTTCTTGAAAATGCGGGGTATGGTTGGCTTGCGCCGTTCTTGCACCGTAATCCGCGATCGTTTTGAAAACGACCCCTTGGGGACGGAGGAAAACGGATCATTTTTGTCCGGGGGGGGGAGCGGTGCGAAACCGTCCGCCACGAATCGGGGTTATCTACTACGTTTAGTCGCATACCCCGAAGCATGTCGCAAGGTGCGATATTAAAACTGCAGGTAGCTGGCTTGCGATTTTAGGAAGATCGGGGGAATGGTCAGGGGTCGCGGGTCAAACGTAGTAGATAGGCGCGATTCGTGGCGAGCCGATCCTGGGACCGACGATCTTGCTTTCGTGCCTCGTGGTCACTAGGATCTTTGGGGGCTCGGCTGGCCTCTCCATGTAAGTTGCGGTGGAATAGTTCCTGTTTGATAGATGTTGGCCGGGATTTGTGAACTATTTCACCGCAACTTATGAGAGGGGGACATCGCCGCCCGTGGCTTTGTAAAGAGTGTCCCTTGTGGCTAGTCGTTTAAGAACGTCCCCGATGACTAAGTTGCAGGTGGTGGCGGTTGTGCTACACTAACGCTGCGTATATGACGCAATCATCTCGATACAGATCAATGATGTCCGTCGTTTTTGTACGGAGCTAGACTGTTTAGCCGCCCTGAAGGTATATGCAGGGAGCATGTGATCACAGGGCTTGAAAAGAAAGTTGAGCAAACACTGTGTCTGATCAACAGCAAGAAAACGAAATAACGACGGCGCAAACCGCTCCCGCTGCACCGGTTGCGTCGGACCAGGCCGCGATGCCCGCGCCGGTGCAGGCTTCGGTTCCTGAGGCCCCCAAGGCCGCTTCGACGCCTGCGCCCGCATCGGCTGAGAAGGTCGCGCCTGCCGCTGGCGAGGGAGTTGCCCCTACCGCCGAAGATGATGCCGTGCCCGTAAAGCCCAAGCGTACACGCCGTGCGCCTAAGTCCGCCGCTGACGGCGAGGAGGCTGCCAAGCCCAAGCGTCGCACGACGCGCACCACGCGCGCGAAGCGGCCCACTGCCGCCGATGCTTCGACCCCCATTTCCGATGAGGTCGCGCAGGCCCGTGCGCTGGCGCAGATTAGCGAGGCTCAGGTTGTGCGCGCCCGTCGCCGTGCTGCCGAGCGCGAGGCCGCAGCGCTGACCGAGCTTGCAGCGCCGGTCGTCTCCGAGGCGCCTGAGGCCATCGGGGCCCCTGTCGCGGGGCAGCCGACCGAGAAGCCGGCTCCGCGCACGCGTCGTCGTGCGGCCAAGTCTCAGCAGGATGCTGAGCAGGTGGCTCAAGAGTCCGGTGAAGCTCTGACTCGTTCTGCAGTAGGGGAGGGTGCGCAGCCCTCTGAGTCTGCAACACCTGTCGAGGCCAACGAGGTTCCCGTTGTCGATCCCGCTCTTCGCCCGCACCGTCGCGGCCGCAAGCCCAAGGCCTTCGTCGAGGCCGAGAAAGCTGCCGCCGCCGCTGCAGCAGCCGCAGCTCAGGACGCCGCGATGACCGCTGCGCCCGCGCCTGTCGCCGACGCTCCTGCCCAGGACGCTGCAGCCACCGAGTCCGCTGCCGAGGGCGAGTCGGTCGATGTCCGCCCTGGTCGTAGCCGTCGTACCGCTTCCAAGCGCTCATCCAAGGCCAAGGGTGCAAAAAAGGACGCGTCCGAGGATGCCGCCAATGAGGTCGCCGAGGCAACCTCTGACGTCGCTCCCGAGACCGAGAACGCCGATCAGCCGGTAACCGATAAACCCAAGCGTACGCGCAAGAAGTCTGCAAAGGCTAAGGCCGTCGAGCGGCAGGCCGATGCTGAGCCCAATGCCGATGCCGATACCAAGGCCGATAACGAAGTCCCGGCCGGCACCGACGCCGCAACACCGGCGGCCGAGGGCGCCACGACCGCCGAGACCGACGAGAACGCCCGCCCCAACCGCCGTCAGCACAAGCGCAACGACGAGCGTAACGAGCGCAAAGACGAGCGCAACAACGACCGCCGCAACCGTCAGCGCGATCGCAAGCAGCGCAACAAGGAGCGCAACGCCGCCCCGACCGAGCCTACGCTTTCGCGCGAGGAGCTCGCGGCCATGAAGGTCGCTGAGCTGCGCGAAAAGGCCAAGGAGTTCGAGATCGAGACGACCGGCAAAAAGAAGGCCGAGCTCGTCGAGGAAATCTACACCACCGCCGCGAAGGCCGAGGGCTTCCGTGACATCAAGGGCATTCTGCAGATTCGCCCTGACAGCTCCGGCATCATCCATGCCCACGGCTACATGAAGTCCAGCGACGACGCCTTTGTTCCCGCATATCTCATCCGCTCCGCACGCCTGCGTACGGGTGATGTGATCGAGGGCTCGCTTCGTCCCTCGCGCGGCGGCGACAAGCGCGCCGGCCTCGCCAAGATCACAACCGTCAACGGTCTTGATCCCGAGCAGGCCCGTAACCGCCCCAAGTTTGGCGACCTTACCCCGGTCTATCCCAATGAGCCTCTGCGTATGGAGCACGGCAAGGATTCCATCACCGGTCGCGCTATCGACATCGTGTCGCCGATCGGCAAGGGCCAGCGCGGCCTGATCGTGTCGCCGCCAAAAGCCGGCAAGACCACGATCCTCAAGAAGATCTGCCAGTCTATCTCGATCAACAATCCCGAGGTGCACCTCATCTGTCTGCTCGTCGACGAGCGCCCCGAAGAGGTCACCGATATGCAGCGCTCCATCAAGGGCGAGGTCGTGGCCTCGACCTTCGATATGCCCGCCGAAAACCACACTCGCGTGGCCGAGCTCGTGATCGAGCGCGCCAAGCGCATCGTGGAGCTGGGTGGCGACGTCGTGGTGGTGCTCGACTCCATCACGCGCCTTGCCCGCGCCTACAACCTGGCCGCTCCCGCCTCGGGCCGTATCCTGTCGGGCGGCGTCGATTCGGCGGCCCTGTATCCGCCCAAGCGTTTCTTGGGCGCTGCCCGCAACATCGAGAACGGCGGCTCGCTCACCATCCTGGCCTCCGCCCTCATCGATACCGGCTCCAAGATGGACGAGGTCATCTTTGAGGAGTTCAAGGGTACCGGCAACATGGAGCTCAAGCTCGATCGCGACCTGGCCGACCGCCGTATCTTCCCGGCCATCGATCCCGTTGCCTCGGGCACGCGCAACGAGGACCTGCTGGTCGACGAGCAGATGCGCCCGTTCGTCTTTGGCCTGCGCCGTATTCTCGCCGGCATGAACAATACCGAGCGCGCGGCCGCGTCGTTTATCAAGGGCCTCAAGGGCACCAATACCAACCAGGAGTTCCTGGTGCGTTCGGCAAAAAAGCATAGCGATTACGAGCAGACGTTCTAAGTCGCTCACCGCACGCGACAATAACCATAGACATGCCAGAAGGGCCGGGGTTTAGATCCTGGCCCTTTTCGTATCCCCGCTCGCCAACAATTATTGACCTCACGACCGGCAAGCAGCGATTTTCCCGTTTCAATCCCGCTTCGTCGCTTGCAATCCCCAAGGGGGTTTCGCATAATAGCTGTTAAGCTTCGCGACGGAAAACGCAGATGAAACGAACCATATACCGTTGCTTTGGGGCATAGCCCCGCTTCATCTTCTCTCGCGCAGCCAACTGAATGATGCGATTTGGGTGCTGGAAGATGGGGAGAGCTCATGGCTTCTTCTGATGCAACACAACGAGCAGTCCTTGCTGGACTTTCCTGCGGGATCGGCCTTGCCGCTCCCGTGGTGATGTATGTTGCCACGCTGCCGTTTTCGTCGGTGAACGAGACGGTCGTCGCGGGCGCTGTTCCCTTTGCCGTGGGTGCGGTGGCGGGCGTGGGTATCTATGCCGCCTCGCTCGGCATCTCTGAATATCGCGCGCAGCATGCCGAGCGCCTGTTCGAGCCCGACGCCATGGGTGGCGCTGCGAACGTCAACCAGCATCAAAATGAGTTCCAGACCGCCTCGATGCCCGCCCAACAGCAGTGGGCTGCCCCTCAGGGCGTTGCTACTGCGGCTCCTGCCGTTCAGGCAGACGCCGCGCAGCCCTCTTCGGTTTTCTCCGGCCTGACCGGTGCCTTCCAGCGCCGTCGTGCCGACGATGGCGTCCCCACCATCGCCCGCGCCGCAGACGCCATGAGCGAGGCCGACGCCTGGTCCATGATCGATAGCATGCTCGACGACGATTCGCCGGTTAGCTGCGATCCCGCGCGCTCACGCGATGTCTACCAGGTCGCTATCGACGAACTCACCTACGGCGGGCAGACCGGCTCCTATAACCGCGATGACATCGCTGCCGCTGCGCGCGCCGTTTCGGGCTCTCATGCCGCCCCTGCGGGCAGCACGGCCGCCTTTGTGGCGCTTGTGGCTAACGCCGCCAACAACGCCGCCACGGCTCAATCCGTTACGTATGACACTGCCGTGCCCGTGACTCCGGCCGCCGCCACCGCCGTTGACCCCTACGCCGACGAGCCGCTGGCCGTCGACGAGGAGACTATTGCCGCCCGCCGTGCTGCCGAAAGCTCGCTGTGGGGCGCTCCTGCACAGCAGCAGGCGGCGGAGGCGGTGCCGTACAACGCGAACCTTGCCAACATGCCGATCATCAGCGACGCCTCTGCTGCGGCCATCGATCTCGATGACCTTGACGAGCCGGTCATCTCGAACGACATGCCGTATGTGGTCGCTGCCCCGGTCGATGTCCCGGCCTCCGCGTCCCGGTCCGTCGCAGTTGACGAGCCTGTTGATGCGACTTCCGAGGAAGACGTCCCCATGGCCGATTACTCGGGTCACGAGGGCATGTGGGCCGCCGCTGCCGCAATTTTGGACGAGGTCGTCGAGCCTGCTCCCGTTGCCGCTCCGGTGTTTACGCCTGCTCCTCAGCCCGCTGCCCCCGCTTACGTTGGTCGCCACAGCGCCGTGTTCCCCGAGGATACCGCCCGCATCTCGCGCGAAGGTATCGAGCGTGCCGAGGCCATCGCTGCCGGCATCATGGAGAACCGTCGTCACGAGCGCGTCAATCAGATTCTCGAGGAGGAGATCGACCGCCTGCAGTCTGCAGCGGTGAGGCGCACGGGCCGTGCCTATCTGAGCGTTATCGAGGGCGGCACCGCCAGCTTTGAGCCGCTCTGTGCGGAGGCATAACTTCTGCATGCTTAAACTCGATCGAAAATGGGCGGTCGCGACCTGCCTGATGGTGCTGCTCATCTGGGGCAATTCGATGGTTCCGGCACGGGGTCCGGTTCATTGAGCTTGTCGATTATGGAGGCCGTTCGCGGCTTTCTGCACGGCATGGGGCTTCCGTATGAGTGGGTGACCAACTTCGTCGTTCGCAAGTGCGCGCATTTTACCGAGTACATGGTGCTCGGTATTCTGGCGACGCACACTTTCGATATTGAGGGCCGTCGCACCTTTGACGTGCTGCTTCCCAAGGCGGTGTTTTTGCTGCTGATCCCCTCGATTGACGAGACGATTCAGCTCTTTGTGCCCGGTCGCGCCGGTATGATTACTGATGTGATGATCGACTGCTGTGGAGCGATGACGGGCGTTGTGCTTCGGTATCTTCTACGATCGCTCATATGTGCCAAAAAGGCCGCCTAGGACACATTGCTTGGTCCTAGGCGGCCTTTCTTTGTTTAGGGGCTTATACGGGGCGTGGCGGCGTTATCCCGTAGGGTGGGATTGCTGGACGTTGCGGCGCCCCTTTGGCGCGCCTACTGCTGAAGCGCGGCGGCACCCAGGGCCAGGCAGCCCATGATGCCCTGCTTGCCCTCGAGGCTATTGTTGACAATGTAGGTGTCGATATCGTTGACCTCGGGCGTGACGATGTAGCCGTTGAGCATCTCGGCGCACTTTTTGCGGGCGAGCGGCACGATAGGGGTGTGATCGGCAACGCCACCGCCGATGATGATCTTCTGCGGGGCATAGCACAGCGTGTAGGTCATGAGCGCCTGCGCCAGATAGCCTGCGAGCAGGTCCATGGCCTCCGGGTCGTCGGCCATGTCTCCGGCGCTCTTGCCGTCCCAGCGCTTTTTAACGCCGGGACCGGCGATGAGGCCCTCGAGGCAGTTGTCGTGAAAGGGGCAGGCGCTATGCTCGCCAATGGTGTCGCGCGGGTCGCGCGTGACCAGGATGTGGCCGGCCTCGGGATGCATCATGCCATGCACGAGCTGACCGCCCGAGAGCACGCCAGCGCCCACACCGGTGCCGATGGTCAGGTACACCACGTCGGTGAGGCCCTGAGCGCAACCAAAGGTGACCTCGCCCAAGCAAGCGACGTTGACGTCGGTATCGTAGCCGCAGGGGACCTTGAGCTCGTTTTGGATGGTGCCCAGTAGGTCAAAGTAACGCCATGCGGTCTTGGGCGTCTCCAAGATCTTGCCGTACTGGGGCGAGGCAGGGTTGACCGCGGTGGGGCCAAAGGCGCCGATGCCCAGGGCGGCGATGCCCTTGTCTGCAAACCATGCGTTGACGGCCTCGACGGTTTCCTGCGGGGTCGTGGTCGCGATCTGCTCGCGCTCCAGGACCGTACCGTCCGCATAGCCCGTGGCGCAGACCATCTTGGTGCCGCCGGCCTCGAGTGCTCCGATAAGCTGCTGCTCTGCCATAGTATTCCTCTCTCTGGGACGAGTTGCTCCGTGACTAAAGTATAGAGCTCTAAACCATTTAGGAAAGCGCTATAAAAAGAAGCCCTGCAACGCGGCGGGCGGTGCGGGGCTTCTCTGGTTGCTTTAGTTGCCGGGCCGTCCTTACCCGCGCGGCTTGATTTTATCACGTAGCGACTTGAGGTTCTCCAGCGCCGCGTTAAGCGTCTCGTCTCGCTTGGCAAAGTGGAAACGAATCAGATGGTTGACGGGCTCACGGAAGAAGCTTGAGCCAGGCACGGCGCCCACGCCAACCTTGGAGGCCAGGTCCTCGCAGAACTCGAGGTCGCTGTCGTAGCCGAACTCCGAGATATCCATCATCACGTAGTAGGCGCCCTGCGGCACGTTATGTTCAAGACCGATGCTATCGAGCCCCTGACAGAACAGGTCGCGCTTGGCGGTGTAGAGGTCGAGGACCTCATCGTAATAGCTGTCGTCGAAGTTGAGAGCGGTAACGACGGCTTCCTGCAGGGGAGCGGCGGCGCCCACGGTGAGGAAGTCGTGGACCTTCTTGATGCGCTCGGTAATCTCGGCCGGGGCGATGGTGTAGCCCAGGCGCCAACCGGTGATGGAGTAGGTCTTGGACAGCGAGCTGCAGCTGATGGTGCGCTCGAACATGCCGGGCAGCGTGGCCATATAGACATGCTCGTGGGGCGCATAGACGATGTGCTCGTAGACCTCGTCGGTGATGCAGTAGGCATCGTACTTTTTGCAGAGGTCGGCGATATAGGTGAGTTCCTCACGCGTAAAGACCTTGCCGCAGGGATTGGACGGGTTGCACAGGACGATTGCCTTGGGGTCGTTGTCGCGGAAGGCCGCCTCGAGGACCTCGCGATCGAAGTCGAACGTGGGCGGGTTGAGCGGCACATAGATGGGCTCAGCGCCCGAGAGAATCGTGTCGGCGCCGTAGTTCTCGTAGAACGGCGAGAAGATGACGACCTTGTCTCCGGGGTTCGTAACCGTCATCATGGCGGCCATCATGGCCTCGGTGGAGCCGCATGTGACTACGATGTTCTCGTTGGGGTTGATCGGCATGCCCATAAAGTGCTCCTGCTTGGCCGCGAGCGCCTCGCGCATGGCCTGGGAGCCCCAGGTGATGGAGTACTGGTGATAGAGCGGTTTGGGGTCGGTCGCGATGGCGCTGAGGCTCTCGAGCAGCTGAGCCGGAGGATCGAAGTCAGGGAAGCCCTGCGAGAGGTTGACGGCACCGTACTTATTGGAGATGCGCGTCATGCGGCGGATGACCGAATCGGTAAATGTCGCCGTACGGTTGGAGAGTTCTTTCATGCTTGTCCTTTCGAGCATTTGCAGTGGGGCAAGTTTACTCCTATGAAACCGGTGGGAATTGCTCGAAACGCGCTCGAAAAACTCTTTTCAAAATTCTTGAAAATTGGGGCTTGCATCGCGTGGCGTTCCTTGCAATAATAGTCGAGCGCGAAGCGCACAGGACACGGTGGGTGTAGCTCAGTTGGCTAGAGCGACGGGTTGTGGTCCCGTAGGTCGAGGGTTCGAGTCCCTTTACCCACCCCAGTTCTTGCTTTGTGTTGATATCGGGTCGTTAGCTCAGTTGGTAGAGCAGGGGACTCTTAATCCCAAGGTCCAGGGTT
>OLGH01001316.1_pt1 | contig 24147 bp, 18 predicted proteins | sample 1604851 | NCBI WGS metagenome assembly OLGH01 (sample SAMEA3888894, study PRJEB22519) | human gut metagenome | biome: human gut; feature: human-associated habitat; material: faeces | place: Denmark | collected 2010 | reverse complement strand
CGTACCATTGGTTCCCCACCGGTATAGATATACATGTATGTACCAAGTTTCTTTCCCTGTGTTACGATGTCATCGATCGTTTCGAGAGAAAGATTCAGTTTATGTCCGTATTCTGCAGCCCAGCATCCGGTACAGTGCAGGTTACAGGCTGAAGTCGGATCTAATAAAATCGCCCAAGGAACATTACAGTCTTCTTTTTCCTCGGTTTCCTTCTGAAGAGCAGAACCCTTCAAAGAAGCGTTAACAATAAAGTTTGTAAAGAAAGTTTTTCGTACACCTGGATCCAGCTCCCATACTTTCTGTGCAAGCTGATACCAATTACCTTTTTCGGCGATACCCTGACGGATCGCATTACGCTGACTTTCATACCAGCCTTCTGGTGCAGCCTTGTCAACGATACTCATAACCTTTGGAATATTAGTTTCAGGATCCTTATCCATGTAGTTAAGTGCTGCCTGAATAGCGGAAGCAAAGGCGGCGTTTTTTACTGTGTCTACAACATTCATAGTGTTACCTCCTCATTTTACTGCATTATATTCTCTTTGCAGTTACCTTATCTTAAAACTTTTGATTTTCAGATTCAAGCAAATGCGACATTAATCGTATATTGTCGTATTTTGGCAATTGCCATGCAAAAAGAATCAGCGTTTATTCAGGCATTGGGCAAATGATAGTTCCTAATTTTTGCAGTTGGAATCTTCATTACCGGAATCTGATAGCGTATGTCCGTTTAAGGAAATATCTGTTGTTGTCTCGTCTCCATAGACCAGGGAAGCTGCGTAATGTTCAAGCTTTTCTACCAGTGCACGGGAGGCTTCATCAATGGAGTAATAAGTGCCGGATTCAAATCTGGCTGCAGCCGGAAAGCAGAAGAGCGGCCATAAGACAAGGCAGTGCGAGTACATGTAGATGTTTCATGAGAAATCCCCCTTTTCATAAAATAAATCTTGTTCTCCGAATTATAACATAGGTCGCTTTTGTGCTTCAAATTGTAAATTGTACTTATAAAAAAACGAACTTTTTTAATTATACTTATAAAAAGGGGTGGAAAAATAAGAAGGTTTTATATATAATAGGGATAGAAACGTTCAAAACCACATAGGAAAAGGAGATGTATTCATGGAAATGTTATCAATCGAGAAGGAACTGCAGGGCAATTCTTACCCGGGACGTGGCATTATTATAGGAAAGAGTGCAGATGGGACCAAAGCTGTAACTGCTTACTTTATTATGGGAAGAAGTGAGAACAGCCGTAACCGTGTGTTTGTAGAAGAAGGGGAAGGCATCCGCACACAGGCATTTGATCCATCCAAACTGACTGATCCAAGCCTGATCATTTATGCACCGGTACGAGTACTTGGCAACAAGACGATCGTAACCAACGGAGATCAGACAGATACCATCTACGAGGGCATGGACAAGCAGCTTACATTTGAACAGTCACTCAGAAGCCGTGAATTCGAACCAGACGGACCGAACTACACACCTAGAATTTCTGGTGTTATGCATATTGAAAATGGAACATTTAACTACGCAATGTCAATCCTAAAGAGCAACAACGGCAATCCGGAAGCCTGCAACCGCTATACGTTTGCATACCAGAATCCGGTGGCCGGCGAGGGACATTTTATCCATACATATATGGGTGATGGCAATCCGCTGCCAAGCTTTGAGGGTGAGCCTACATGGGTAGACATCGAGGGAGATATCGATGAGTTTACCGATATGGTATGGGAGAACCTTAACGAGGACAATAAGGTATCACTTTTTGTCAGATATATTGATATCGCAACAGGCGAGTATGAGAGCAGAATCGTAAACAAAAACAAATAAAACACTATATAAACGGTCAAATATACAAGATAAGCAGATAAAAACAGGAGAACAGAAAAATGCAGGAATACGAATTAAAATACGGATGTAATCCAAATCAGAAACCAGCCAGAATATTTATGAAGGAGGGAGAGCTTCCTATAAAAGTGCTTAACGGCAGAGCCGGATATATCAACTTCCTTGATGCCTTTAACGGATGGCAGCTTGTAAGAGAGCTTAAGAAGGCAACAGGTCTTCCGGCCGCAACATCCTTCAAGCATGTTTCACCTGCAGGTGCAGCAGTTGGACAGCCACTTTCAGATGTGGAGAAAAAGATTTACTGGGTTGATGATATGGATATTGAGTTTACACCACTTGCAAATGCATACATCAGAGCAAGAGGAGCTGACAGAATGTCATCATTTGGTGATTTTATTTCACTTTCAGATGTATGTGACAAGAGCACTGCACTTGTAATCAAGAGAGAGGTATCAGACGGTGTTATCGCTCCGGGCTACACAGACGAGGCTCTTGAGATTTTAAAGGCTAAGAAAAAAGGCAATTACTGTGTTATAGAGATTGACCCGTCATATGAGCCGGCACCTATCGAGAGAAAGGATGTATTTGGCATCACATTTGAGCAGGGCAGAAACGAGCTTCATATTGATGATGATTTCTTCTCAAATATTGTGACAGAGAACAAGGAGCTCACAGAGCAGGCTAAGATCGATCTGGCAATATCTATGATTACATTAAAGTATACACAGTCCAACTCTGTATGCTATGTAAAGGGCGGCCAGGCAATCGGTATCGGAGCAGGCCAGCAGTCTCGTATCCACTGTACCAGACTTGCAGGCTCAAAGGCAGATAACTGGTGGCTTCGTCAGTCTCCACAGGTGCTTGGACTTCAGTTCGTGGATGGTATCAGACGTGCAGATCGCGACAATACTATTGACCTTTATATCGGTGAGGATTATATGGATGTGCTTGCAGAGGGTGAGTGGCAGAAGTTCTTCAAGGTAAAGCCGGACGTATTTACAGCAGAGGAGAAGAGAGCTTGGCTTGACAAGAATACAGATGTAGCACTTGGCTCTGATGCATTCTTCCCATTTGGTGACAACATTGAGCGTGCTCACAAGAGTGGCGTGAAGTATGTAGCACAGCCGGGTGGATCTGTGAGAGATGACCATGTTATTGATACATGTAATAAGTACGGTATGGTAATGAGCTTTACAGGAATCAGACTTTTCCATCACTAATCACAAGGTATAGCGGTTATTAAGCTGAATTTAAGCACAATAAGTAATTCAATAATAGAGGACTTCATGATATAATTACAGTATACATTTTACACAGTAGTTAATCATGGAGTCTTTTTATGTCATTACAGTTTATCACAGGTAATTCAGGAAACGGAAAAACGAAATATCTCTTTAACAGGATAGTGAAAGAGGCAAAGGCAAACCCAAGGGACAATTATCTTGTAATAGTGCCTGAGCAGTTTACAATGCAGACGCAGAGACAGCTTGTAGATTTGTCGGAGAATAAAGCTATCATGAATATAGATGTGCTAAGCTTTAAGCGCTTAGCCTACAGAGTGTTTGATGAGCTTGGAATCACAAATCTCACGGTGCTTGAGGAGACAGGTAAGAACCTTGTACTCAGAAAGCTTGCGGCACAGGAGGCGGATAAGCTTGGCGTAATAGGCAGAAACTTAAACCGCATCGGCTATATAAGTGAGGTAAAGTCACTGCTTTCGGAGCTTGTGCAGTACAATATATCACCTGAGGAGCTCGGAAGATATATTGCCTCAGGCAGGCTATCGGATACACTTTCAGATAAGCTCAAGGATGTGCTCGTGCTCTACGAAGCATTTGAGAAGTTTATGCAGGACAAATATATCACTGCAGAGGAAATACTTAATGTGCTTAGCAATGTGGCGGAGGAGTCTGCCATTCTTAGAAATTCAGTCATTGCATTTGATGAATTTACCGGATTTACACCTATACAGAACCAGCTCATCAAAAAGCTCTTTGTCATTTCAAAGAAAATATATGTAACGCTCACAATAGACTGTCGTGAGGATATCTTTAAGAGCAGAGGCATGCAGGAACTGTTTGACATGCCAAAAAGGACAGTGAAATCACTCACCGAAATGGCAGCGTTTTATGGCATAGAAGTCGAGGAACCTATTATCCTTGATAAAAACTACCGGCTTGCAGAAAACGAAGAGCTAAGCTTTATGGAACAGCAGCTTTTCAGAAAACGAAGATGCTCCTTTAAAAAAGTACCAAAGCACATTCATATAGACTGTCTGCGTGACCCGAAGCAGGAGCTGACAAAGATAGCCAGAAGAATTAATGAGCTTGTAAGGAACGAAAATCTGCGTTACCGAGATATTGCTATAGTCACAGGAGATGTGAATATATATGCAGGTTATGTGCGTGAAATATTTGACAAATACAATATTCCTTACTTTATCGATGCCACACAGGAGATACTTTTCCATCCGTTTATTGAGTTTATCAGGTCAATACCCGATATTGCGGCACAAAATTTCTCGGCAGATGCGGTGTTCAGATTTTTGCGGTGCGGCTTTAGTGAGCTATTGGACAGTGAAATAGATGTACTTGAAAACTATGTGCTCGCCTGTGGAGTAAGAGGTAAAAGCGCATGGGACAAAAAGTGGGTCAGGCTGCCAAAGCATAAGGCAGGCTATGACATTGAGCTTTTAAACCAAAGCAGGGAGTATATAATGGAGTTGCTCAAGCCGGTATATCAGGTGTTTTCCGATAAAAAGTCAACGGTAAAGGACTATGTGCTCGCTATATATAAGCTGATAGTTTTGCTTGATATACCTGATAAGCTTGCAAAAAAGGAGCAGGCACTGCTTGATGCAGGGGACCAGACCGCATCAAAGGAATACGGACAGATATACAAAATAGTCATGCAGCTCTTTGAAAAATATGTGGCGGTGCTGGGTGATGAATGCATGGATGCAGAGGAATTTACACAGATACTGGATGCAGGACTGGATGCGGCAGATGTAGCAGTCATACCGCCGGGATACGACACTGTGACCATCGGAGATATTGAGAGAACGCGTCTGACCAACATAAAGGTCATGTTTTTTGCAGGCGTAAACGATGGGATTGTTCCAAAGGCGGCAGGAAGAGGAGGCATTATATCCCAGTATGAGAGAGAGGCACTTAAGGAGCTGGATATAGAGCTTGCGCCCGGGGCAAGGGAGCAGGCATTTATACAGAGGTTTTATCTGTATCTGAACATGACAAAGCCATCCAGGGAACTTTATATCAGCTATACGAGACTTGACAGTGAAAAAAAGGCTGCCCAGCCATCGTATCTCATAGGTATATTAAAGGGGATGTTTCCGGAGCTTGTCGTGACTGAGACAGAGGATGTAGAACAGCTTTTGGATATATCAAGCAGGCAGAGTGCTCTGGATTATCTGTTGTCAAATGAGGTGGATGACAGATGGTGCGAGATTGCAGCAGCGGTGATGCTCTATGACGCATCAGTCAGTGATGCAGGGGACGGTAATGAAGTAGACGATAAAGAATTTACTCAAAAAAATTCCGTGGAGAGGCTCATAAATGCAAGGTTTGAGCATTATTCAAAGGATCCGATCAGCCGAAATGTGGCAAGAAGCATATACGGCAGACACATGGAGGGCAGTATCACGCGCTTTGAGCAGTTTGCCAGATGTGCATATGCGCATTTTTTAAATTATGGATTGAGGCTTACAGAGCGTGAGGAGAGCGGCTTTACATCCCTTGATATGGGTAATATATACCATGAAGCACTGGAAAGATACAGTAAGAAGCTTGATAGGGAGAGTACTGACTGGTTTAGCGTGACAGATGCAAAAAGGGATGAGCTTGCGATGGAAGCAATAAATGAGGTGATTGATGAGTATGCAGGCTTTGGCATATTTGATACAGCGGAAAGCCAACATTCGATATCACATATGAAGGCGGTCTTTAAGCAGACAGTATGGGCACTCACAACCCAGATACGAAGAGGCAGCTTTGTGCCTGAGAGGTTTGAGTTTTCTTTTTACGAGAGCCTTGATATGGCAAATGATGTGACGGTTGATATAAAGGGACGCGTGGACAGGACTGACACATATACGGATGAGGGCAGGCTTTTTGTGAAGGTACTGGATTACAAGTCGGGAAATACAGTTTTTGACCTGGTGAAGCTGTACTATGGCACGCAGCTTCAGCTTGCAGTGTACATGGACGCCGTCATGGAACAAAAGAAAGAGGCGCTAAAGCAGGTAAGTGTGGAGCCGGGCGGTATGCTGTACTATCACATCGACGATCCTGTAATTGATTTAAAGGACGTGACACCGGGCACTGAGCTGTCTGAGGAAGAAATCAATCAGATGATATTAAAGAAGCTCAAGCCTGACGGGCTTATCAACTCGGACGAAAAGGCATACAGAGGCATGGACAGGGACTTTGAGAAAAGCTCTGACGTAATCCCTGTCACCTTAAAAAAGAATCAGACACCGGCTGCAGGCTCAAAGGTGGCAAACGCCGAAGAGTTTGATGTGATAACAAGGTTTGCGCGAGAGAAGCTTCGCGAGATAGGAAGAGAAATATACGATGGAAATGTTGCCGTCAATCCTATCAAGAACAAGAAAATAGACAGCTGCGCATATTGCGCTTTTCAGGCCATATGCAGGTATGATTCAAGGATACCGGGCTTTAGCGAAAGAAGCTTTAACGGTGACAATAAGGAAGATGTACTTGATAAAATGCGTACACAGATTGCAGCGGCAGAGCATAAAGCATGCTATGGAGATAATAATATAAAGCCATAATCGGGAGACATAATATGGATGTTAAATGGACCAGTGAACAGAAAAAGGTAATAGATTTAAGAGACAGGGATATACTTGTATCGGCGGCAGCGGGCTCAGGAAAGACAGCTGTACTCGTTGAGCGTATAGTAAACAGAATATGTGTGGATAATCCGCCAGTGGATATCGACAGGATGCTTGTGGTGACGTTTACCAAGGCTGCAGCTGCTGAGATGAGGGAGCGTGTCAGCCGTGCGATAGACAGCTTGAAGGAGCAAAAGCCGGACGATGAGAACCTGCAGAGGCAGTCGACACTGGTTCACAATGCGCTCATCACTACAATCGATTCGTTTTGTCTGTTTGTGGTGCAGAATAATTTCGCACAGCTTAATCTGGATCCTGATTTCAGAATCGGTGACCAGGCAGAGCTTAAGCTTATGCTAAAGGATGCTTTGGCACAGGTATTTGAGGACAATTATGCAAGAGAAGACAACGAGGAATTTATCAACCTTATAGATACCTACAGCAAGGGGAGAAATGACTCTGCCGTCAGGCAGATGGTGGAGGATATCTACTATAAGGCGGGCAGCTCATCATGGCCGAGAAAGTGGATGAACAGCCTCTTAAGGCTCTATGATATAAAGTCAGCTAAACAGCTTGAGGACTCAGAGATCATTAAGGAGATAGTGGATTACAGCAGGGTGCTTTTGGAGGAGGCTGTTCAGGAGCTTACAATGGCGAAAGACCTGGCATCAGCTACACCCGGGCTTGAAAAGTATGCGCTTACACTTTCAGAGGATATAGCATTGTTTGATGGAATGGCTGATGTGACAGGCTATGTCGGCATGCAGGAGTTCTTAAACAAAATATCCTTTGGCAGAATTGCTGTCATCAGGAAATTTGACGGAGACGAGAAGAAAAAGGAGCGCGTGAAAAGTATGCGCGATGCCACCAAGAAGAAGGTAGACGGAATAAAGCAGAAATACTTTGGCATGTCAATTGAGCTTATGTATGAGCAGCTGGGGCGTCAAAGACCATTTGTTAAAGAGCTGATAAGGCTCTCACTTGAGTTTTATGATGCGATGGAGGCTGTAAAGACAAGAAAAAGAGTATTTGATTTTTCTGATATAGAGCATTTTGCGCTTCGCATACTGGTGGATGAACAGACACTGGAGCCCACAGAGACGGCGCGTGAGTTTTCAAAACATTTTGAGGAAATCATGATTGACGAGTATCAGGACTCAAACCAGGTGCAGGAGGATATACTTACCGCTATTTCAAGAGAGCATCAGGGAGTCGGCAACATGTTTATGGTGGGCGATGTAAAGCAGAGCATATACAGGTTTCGAATGGCGCGCCCTGAGCTGTTTATGGAAAAATACAACACATATACATCAGATGACAGTGCACACCAGAGAATAGACCTGCATAAAAATTTCAGAAGCAGGAATGAGGTGTTAGACTTTACTAACGACATATTCTACAAAATCATGGCAGCAGATTTGGGCAATGTGCAGTATGATGACGATGCGGCACTGTATCCCGGTGCAAGCTATCCAAAGGAGACGATGCGTCCTGAGCTTTTGCTTGTTGACTATAAGGATGAGGATCTGTCTGAAATTATAGAGGATGAGGATGGAGATAAGGTGCAGATAGAGGCGCTTTTGATTGCAAACCGTATAAGGAGTCTGATGGAAGACGGCATGGTGACTGATAAAAAGACAGGGCAGCTAAGAGCCGTGCAGTACAGGGATATAGTGATACTTTCGAGAAGTGTTGCAACCTGGGGCAATACAGTGGCAGCAGTATTAAAGGACTGTGATATTCCGGCGCATGTAGAGTCGAATACAGGCTACTTTTCATCGTATGAGATACAGGTGATTCTGTCGATGCTTCGCATACTCGATAATCCGCTGCAGGATATTCCGATGGCAGCAGTGCTTGCTTCGCCTATCGTGGGCATGGATGATGAGGAGCTGGCACAGATTAGGTCTGCCTTTAAGGGCGTAAGCTTTGCACAGGCTGCACTTAGCGCCATGGCAGGTGAGGATGGCTATGAGGACGAGAAGCTTAAAGCCTTCGCTTTGGTATTTGAGAGACTAAGAGGTGCTGTAGCTGATACGCCAATCCATGAGCTTTTGTACATGATGCTTGATGAGACAGGCTTTTACAGGTATGCATCAGCCATGCCGGCAGGAAAACGGCGCAGACAGAATATAGATATGCTGATTGAGATGGCCGCAGCCTATGAAAAGACCAGCTACAAGGGGCTGTTTCACTTTGTCAGGTACATAGATATACAGCAGAAATACGAGATAGACTACGGAGAGGCCGATACCGCAGGCGAGAATGACGATGTGGTGCGTATCATGACAATACACAAGAGCAAGGGTCTTGAGTTTCCTGTAGTGTTTGTTTCCGGGCTTGGCAAGGGCTTTAACACGCAGGACACAAAATCAGACCTGGTGATACATGAAAAGCTGGGTCTTGGCCTTGTGGAAAAAACAAAAAGCCCAAGGACAAAGCGACCATCACTAATCAGAAATGAGATAGAAAGCCGCATTAAAAGGGAAAATCTGGGAGAGGAGCTGCGTGTGCTGTATGTAGCGCTCACCAGGGCGAAGGAAAAGATTATCCTGACAGGGGGACTTTCAAATGCCCAAAAATCCTTTGAGAAGTATAGAGGCAATGTAAATGCGAACCAGCCAATAAGCTTTGGACAAAGGGAGGGAGCAGGGTGTTACCTGGACTGGGTTATACCTGCCATGCTGTCGTACCCGGATAAGTATACGGTCTCCACAGTCGATGCAACAGAGTTCGCTGCACGAACTGCGATGGATATGGCGGCAAACGATATATCAAAAGCGCAGCTTATTGGGCACATAAGTGCAGCGGATGAAACAAAAGCCAAAGAGCTCGCAGAGGAATTTGATTTTGAGTATGCATATGCTTCTGATATAACTAAAAAAAGCAAATATTCGGTATCTGAGCTGAAGCATGACTCTATGGTTGAAAAGTACGACAGCACAGAGAGGGAGGCAGAGCGTCCTAAGTTCCTATTGGAGGAGAAGGAGACGTATGTGCCGGACTTTGCGAGGGATGATGAGGCAGGCGGTGCTTCTAATGAAAGCAAAGAGCTTAAAAATGCAGTAGGTGTGAATCAGGGAGCGCTGCGCGGAACTGCAGTGCACCGTGTCATGGAGTGTCTGGATTTCAAGAGCCTGTGTGATATAGATACAAAAGACCATGTGGCAGTCAGTGCATTTGTGAAGAAAAGCATGGATGAAATGCTAAAAAAGGGGCTTATCACAGATGACATGTACAGGCTGACCAGACCAAAGCTTATAGAGCAGTTTATATCATCAGATGTGGCAGCGCGTATGGCACAGGCGGATAAGAGAGGCGATTTGTATAAAGAGAAGCCTTTTGTGATGGACTATGAGGGTGTGTTGGTTCAGGGAATTATTGATGTATTCTGGCTGGAGAATGATAAAATAGTGCTGCTTGATTATAAGACAGACAGGGTAAATGCTGCTAAAGAGCTTATCGACAGATACAGCACACAGCTAAAACTGTATGCTGATGCACTTGGAAGGATTTTTTCTACAGATGGGAAAAGCATACAGGCGGATGAGAGGCTCATATATTCATTCCGTTTACAGCAGACAATTGTTATCTGTCGTGAATATAAAAAATAGTGGCATGTCACAGCAATCTATTATATAATGTCTAACAGGCGGTACAAAAATATACAATATATTAATACCTCAGACATAATTGCTGTATGAACAGCTGTATATAAAGCCAAAGAAAAGAGATAATTTACATGGAGGAATACAATATGTACGAGTACGATGACGAGGTTTTAGACACATTTTTAAAGAAACAGACACAGCTTTTTAGTGAGGAGGTCGCTGATACTCCGGAGGCTGCAGAGGAATTTTTAGAGGACTGCATGGCTGTGGTATGTAAGAATATAAAAGAAGTAAGAGATTACTTTGATGAGGCAGGCTCAGATATTTCGGGCATGTCAGATGATGAGCTTATGGACCAGAGTGAGGTCTTTGCCATTGCGGACGGCAGATTCCTTGTTGTGGAAGGATAGCAGGTATGAAGTATTTTAAGAAAACGATGTGTATGCTGCTTGCATCAGCGACACTTCTCACCGGCTGCAGTATTGGCGGCAAGGAGATAGTGCTTGATATAAATACCACGAACAGCCATACAGTTTTTTCCGTGGACAATATGAAGTGCGATAAGACGGAGGCACTCATATATTTAGCCAATTACAAAAATCTGTATGGCACTATGTATGATGTAAACCTGCTTGAGACAGATGATGCGTCGAACGTGGAAAAATATATCAGGGATGTCACTGTTGATGAGCTGACGCGCATATACTGCATGGTTTCAATTGCAAAGCAGAAGAAGATTACACTTACAGACAAGGAAAAGAGTAGTGTGTCAAAGGCTGCAAAGGAATACTATGACTCATTAAATGAAGCTGAAAAGAAATTCACAAAGGCTGATTTATCAGACATGGAGAGCGCATACGAGCATTATGCGATTGCGCAAAAGCTGTATAATTCTCTATCGAAGGGCGTTGATACAGAGGTGAGTGATGAGGATGCAAGAGTTATCCATATACAGAAAATCTTTGTAAAGAGCAAGGAGAGCGCAGATTCTGTGAGCCAGAAGCTTTTGTCAAAGGAAGATTTTGCAGCAGTTGCATCAGGCAGCAGTGAGGACAGCCAGACAGAGCTGTATGCGGCAAAGGGCACTCTGCCACAGGAGGTTGAGGCTGTAGCATTTGAGCTTGGCGATGGAGAGACATCTGATATGATAAGCACAGATGACGGTTACTATTTCATCAAGTGTATATCCAAGCTGGACCGGGAAAAAACAGAGCAGAACAAGGTCACTATACTGCAAAAGAGACAACAGGAGCAGTTTAATGATGACTACGAGCACTTTGTAAAAAAAGCAGGCTTTAGTTTAAACAATGACCTGTGGGATTCAATCAGTATAAAGGATGAAAAGGATGTGAAAACAAGCTCATTTTTTACTGTGTACAATAAATACTTTCAGGCCGACAATTGAACAGGCAGATAATAATTAATAATAGACAGGAGCATATAATATGGACTGGGAATTTGACATCCTGTATGCAATTCAGAGCATCAGAACACCGTTTTTAGACAAGCTAATGGCGTTTTTATCCACCCTCGGAAATGCAGGCGTATTGTGGATTGTGATAGGTGTAGTGCTTTGTATTTCAAAAAAATACCGCCGTGGAGGTATGCAGATGCTTTCGGCAGAGCTTTTGAGCTTTATAGTGGGCAATCTGATAATAAAAAATATGGTCGACAGATTGAGACCATGTCAGATAGATGAGACAGTCAGTCTTATTGTAAAGATACCGTTTGACTCATCATTTCCTTCGGGACACACGTTAAACGGCATAACAGCGGCAGTGACACTTATGTTTATAGACAAAAGAATGGGAATACCGGCGATTGTACTTGCGGTACTTATAGCGTTTTCGCGTATGTACAACTTCATGCATTTCCCAACGGATGTCCTGGCAGGAGCAGTGCTTGGAGTGGTATCGGCTGTGTTTGTAAACTTTTTGTTTAAGAGAGCCGGTAATTAATAAAAAGCTGTACACATGCAGGTCTATGAAACCTGCATAGTGTACAGCTTTTTTATGAGATGTTAACAGTAAATTACTTTGTTGGATTACTTTGTGAGAAGAAGCATGATATCATTACTTCTCTTTACAAATTTAGTCATCTGGTCAACTGAAAGCGGCTGGTTAGAAAGCATTGCAAGGTCGTAAAGCTGCTCAGCAAACATTGGAACGTGCTCAGAATCCTTATTGTCTAAGATGTACTTCACAAGCTCGTTATTGGCATTTAATGTGAGTGTCTGGTCAGCGGCAAACATGCTTGGATCCATTCCACCCATGCCTCCGGCTGCGTACATCTTCATCATATCCTGCATACGTCTGCCCTGCTCTGAGAGTGTGAGCACAGATGCTACATCTGAATTCTTAAGGTTTTCTACCTTTACAGTGAGCTTGTCGTTGTTCAAAGCCTTCTTGAATACCTCTGAGAGAGTAGTGGTTGCCTCTGTGAGGTCTGCACCGGATTCATCCTTGAGAGACTCTGTGAGGTCTGCATCTATTCTCATGAACTTGTAGTGGTCATTTCTCTGCTCAAGCTGTGTGATGAATGAGGTATCGATATTGTGGTCAAGGATAACAGCGTTCATGCCCTGTTCCTTGAACAGCTTGATATACTGACCCTGCTGTACTACATCTGTGACATAGTAAACAGTATTTTTCTCAGGTTCCTTGTTTTCATCAGAGGCATTTGCATCAGTATTGTCAGCTTTCTTTGTATCATCAGAAGCATCGGCACTTTCTGCATCTGTTTTTTCATCATCCGCAACAGGTGCGAGCAGCTCAGGAAGAGTCTGATACTTGTCATTGATGTCCTTGAAAAGAATATAGTCGTTTATCTTGTCGCAGAACTTCTCGTCCTTTAAGCAGCCAAACTTGATGAATGGGCTGATGTCATCCCAGTATTTCTCATAGGCTTCCTTATCTGTCTTGCACATACCGATGAGCTTGTCAGCTACTTTCTTGGTGATGTACTCAGAAATCTTCTTTACGAAGCCATCATTCTGGAGAGCAGAACGTGATACGTTAAGCGGTAAATCAGGACAATCGATAACACCCTTAAGGAGCATCAAAAACTCAGGAATGACTTCTTTGATATTGTCTGCGATAAATACCTGGTTGTTGTAAAGCTTAATAGTTCCCTCAATTGAGTCGTACTCTGTGTTGATCTTAGGGAAGTAGAGGATACCCTTTAAGTTGAAAGGATAGTCCATATTCAGGTGAATCCAGAAAAGAGGCTCCTTGTAGTCTAAGAATACCTTTCTGTAAAACTCCTTGTATTCCTCGTCGGTACACTCATTCGGGCTCTTGGTCCAGAGTGGGGTTGTATCATTAAGCGGAACAGGGCGCTTAACGATTTTGAGCTGATCCTTTGCAGGAGATACCTCTACCTGCTCCTTCTCGCCCTTGTCATTTTCTTTTTCCTCATACTTGGCGTCCTCATGGATTTCCTCGATGACAGTGTCAGTGTCACGTTTGTCGGCCTTGTCTATTGTTTCGTACTCCTCAGGAGCATTTTCCTTTGCAAGGTAAATCTCAGTAGGCATGAAAGAACAGTACTTCTCGATAACCTCACGTGCGCGGTACTCATTTGCGAACTCGAGACAGTCGTCGTTTAAGTAGAGAGTAATCTCTGTTCCGACGTCGTCCATGTCGCCATCCTCCATGTTGTACTCTGTGCCACCGTCACATGACCAGTGTACAGGTGTAGAGCCCTCTTTATAAGAGAGAGTATCGATTGTTACCTCGTCGGCTACCATGAATGCTGAGTAGAAGCCGAGACCGAAATGACCGATAATCTGGTCATCATTTGACTTGTCCTTGTATTTCTCGATGAAGTCTGTAGCACCTGAAAAAGCTATACGGCTTATGTATTCCTCAACCTCATCAGCTGTCATACCAAGACCGTTATCTATAATCTTTATTGTCTTTTCGTCAGGGTTTACGAGCACCTGAATCTTGCCCTTATAGTCTGCAGGAAGGGAATATTCACCCATCATGTCGAGCTTTTTGAGCTTAGTGATGGCATCGCAGCCGTTTGAGATGAGCTCACGATAGAAGATATCGTGGTCTGAATATAACCATTTCTTTATAATAGGGAACAGGTTGTCGCTGTCAATTGAAAGATTGCCGTGTTTTTCTGTCATTTTTACACACTCCTTGTTTTTTATTTTACATTTACGTTACGCCGCGGCTATAGGCTGTGAGGTTGCGTGTATCAGACAATAATTCCTCAGAGAAAATATGAAGTCAGCCACAGGATTTTGTATGGATAGTTATGTGGCATGCTTTTGGTTGTGCCACTTTGTCCGGTAATGGAACCCTGCGGCAGTTCATATTTTATCTTCGGAACAACTGTCTGCTACCCGCAATTCTAGTTTGTTTCCGCGAGTGTAGGTCATTAAAAGATGATCAAATCAGTTAGACTTATTTAATCATTTGATAGCATTTAAAGGTTTATCTGTTAAATAAACACAATATGATAATAAGTCTGTAATTCGGAAAAGTCAATAGAAAATTAGCACTCAAAAATAGTGAGTGCTAACAAAATGACAGAAAACCGCATGGATTGGGCATTTTTGGAATTGTGAAAAGTTTATAAACTTATTTTTCACTGGACATTGTGGCGTAAAAATGCTAGGATTTATTTTATAAAATATAGATATAAGGAGACTGATATGTTACAGGCAGGTATTAAAGGTAAGAAAGAGATTACAGTGACTTTGGATAAGACAGCGAAGGCTATGGGAAGCGGCACGATGGATGTGTTTGCTACTCCGGCTATGATTGCGCTGATGGAAAATACAGCTTTTGAGAGTGTTGCGTCTGAGCTTGAGGAGGGAAGTGGTACTGTCGGTACTGCGCTTGATATTAAGCATGTTTCGGCTACACCGGTTGGCATGAAGGTGACCTGTGAGTCGGAGCTTGTGAAGGTGGATGGTAGAGCGCTCACTTTTTCTGTAAAGGCTTTTGATGAGGCAGGACTCATTGGTGAGGGTACTCATGAGCGTTTTATAGTATTTGAGGAGAAATTCCAGAAGAAGGCAGATGACAAAGCAAAGTAGACCGGATTTAGATAGTAAAACACCGGAAATCAAAACGGAGAAACGTAAGGCAGTAGGTGGTGATTGTAAAGAATCTAACATCGAAGGAAAAAGTGCGAGGAAATACAGCCGAAGATGGGATATCATTGTGACAGCCTTTGATTTTGTGACCAATTTTTCAGAGAGCTCTATTTCTGCATACGCAGGGCAGGCAGCCTTCTTTTTGATGCTGTCGTTTTTCCCGTTTTTATTGTTTTTCTTTTCGCTGTTAAGCTGGACACCGCTTACAGAGGCTGATTTTTTGATGTGGGCGAGCTCGTTTATTCCGGAGTCGTTTGGTGACATCATGAAGGATCTGGCAAGTGAGGTGTATGCCAGCGGCACAGGCAGGCTTTCTATCACGATGATTACAGCCGTGTACTTAAGCTCAAAGGCTTTTATTTCATTTCAGCTTGGGCTTGATGATATGTACCATGTGAAGGAAAACAGAAATTTTATTTTGCGGCGTATATATTCGGTGCTTTACAGTATCGTTTTTGCACTGGCGCTCATTTTTTTACTTGGTATCATGGTGTTTGGAAATATGCTCAGGAAGATGTATTTTTCGAATGTTCATCATATAATTGGAAGTATAATAGGCAGTGTGGTCGATTATCGTCTGGTAATCTGCCTGCCGGTGCTTATTTTATTTTTCTGGGTGATTTATGTGTTTCTGCCAAACAAGAAGCAGAGGGCAAAGTACCAGCTGCCGGGAGCGGTATTTGCGGCGGCTGCATGGATGATTTTTTCGGGAATCTTTTCTGTGTACGTGGATAAATACAATAATTATTCTTCATTTTATGGCACAATGACCACTATTGCGCTTATAATGGTATGGTTATATGGCTGCATGTATGTGCTTTTCATAGGCGGTATAATAAACCGCACATGGGAGGAGCGTATGGAGGCAAAAAAATATTATAAATAAATAGTAAATTCGGAGGCTTCGAATATATGGATAATAATAAAGAAATGATAGAAGGGCTTGTATCACAGATACTTGACGATTATCATGATGACAAAATCATAAATCAGCAGGCACTTTTTTCACAGCCAGACAAGGAGGCTGTTTGTGATCTGCTCTCAAAGCTTATTAAGATAATGTATCCGGGCTATTTTAAGGGCACGAGCTTCAGATATTACAACCTGGACAGCCAGATTGCCGTTCTTTTGGAGGATATCATGTACAATCTGCGCAAGCAGGTGGTGCTTGCCCTGCCGCAGAATCCTAAATACAGGAGCTTATCACATCACGAGCTCGTCAATATGTCTGAGAAAATCAGCAATGATTTCTTTAAAAGGATTCCAAAAATCAGGGCTTTGGTGGAGACTGATGTGGCTGCGTTTTTTGACGGAGACCCTGCAGCCTACAATTACAATGAGATTATCCTTTGCTATCCGGGACTGCTTGCAATCACTACAAACCGTATAGCCCACGAGCTGCATCTGCTTGGAGTACCACTCATCCCGCGTATGATGACAGAGCATGCACACAGCAAAACCGGTATTGATATCCATCCGGGTGCCACTATTGGCAAGAATTTCTTTATAGACCACGGAACGGGCATCGTGGTAGGTGAGACCACTATTATCGGTGACAATGTCAAGGTATATCAGGGTGTGACTATCGGAGCACTTTCTACCAGAGGCGGTCAGAAGCTAAAGGGCGTGAAGAGACATCCTACTATTGAGGATAATGTCATCATCTATGCCGGAGCTTCTATACTTGGTGGTGAGACTGTCATCGGAAGAGGTGCTGTCATCGGAAGTAATGCATTTATTACCTCATCTATCGAGCCGGGGGCCCGTGTGAGCATCAAAAACCAGGAGCTTTCCATCAGAACAGGAGAGCGAAAGGAGCTTGTGGCCAGCGAGATGGAGACGGATTCGAGCTGGTTTTACGTAATATAATATTATATAATATACTTTTTTGACTGAGGTCGGTACGCGCGCCCCGGGCACTAGGTGTCGCACACGTACTCTCCTGCAGGCTACGCTTTACAGTTAAGATACTGTATGAATTATGCTTTTTAGGGTTTCTATGTTTGACGAAACAGTCGAAACGCGCCGTCCATGGCGCGGTTCTCCTCGCTCCTGCGTCCTTGCAGGAGCGTTTCTGCGATTTGTGGGCATAATTCTAACAGTATCTAAAATGTTTCGCTATGCGCCTGCAGGAGAGTACGTGTGCGCCACCGGTGCCCGGGACGCGCGTACCGACATTCAGTCAAAAAAGTATATTTATTAAGTAGGACTAAATTAGCATAATGTACAATAGCCATAGGTTGATAGCATAGTAGGCAGGTCCTTGTGGAGCGGTAATCCATAAAACTTTTAAAACAGCTCCCAAAATCAACCCAAAAGCCGAAAAAAATCCAGAAAAAAGTAGCTGAAACCGCAGAAATCCCCAAAACAGCTCCTAAACCCAGCCCGATGGTACCGAGTCTTGGGACCCGCCATATTAGTCACAACTGAAAAAAGTAAGAAAAATCTAAAAAATATTATTGACATCTAAGTGGCGTTAGAGTATACTAACAGCCGTAAGAGGTACCAAATGATGTTTTTTATCATTAAAGTCGTGAAGAAAAGACGTGAAAAGAGGTAAATATGATGCCATTATCAATGAGTGGTGCTGGGGAGGCACAGATAATCAAGAAAATCGGCGGAAAGGAAGAGGTGAGATCTTTCCTTGAGAAGCTGGGCTTTGTAGTAGGCACAGAGGTGACTGTCATCTCAGAGATAGCCGGCAATATGATAGTCAATGTAAAGGGCGCCAGAGTAGCAATCGGCAAGGACATGGCAAATAAGATCATGGTTTGATATAACAATGTAACAGGCATGGATATAGCATGTATGACATATATAACATATATATCACATACAACACATGCATCAATGTGCTGTATAAGCTGTAATCATTTAAGATTTAAACGACTTTGTATATGATATTATGCAAACGTTTATATAAATTTTTAAACAACAATAAAATTAAAAAGGAGTAGTCAGCATGAAGACATTAAAGCAAGCCAAAGTAGGCGAGACAGTCAAGGTTGTCAAGCTCACAGGCCAGGGTGCAGTCAAGAGGCGTATCATGGATATGGGAATTACTAAGGGTGTTGAGATATTTATCCGCAAGGTGGCACCGCTTGGCGATCCGGTAGAGGTGACAGTGAGAGGCTATGAGCTATCACTTCGTAAGGACGATGCCTCTATGATAGAAGTAGAGTAAATTTTTTTTTGACTATAGGTTAGTAAATACAAACTATAGGCAGAATAAGCAAACAAAAATAAGGAGATTAAAACATGGCAGTAAAAATTGCTCTCGCAGGAAACCCGAACTGCGGAAAAACAACACTGTTCAATGCCTTAACAGGTGCCAATCAGTATGTTGGTAACTGGCCTGGTGTTACAGTTGAGAAAAAAGAGGGAAAGCTTATCGGTCACAAGGATGTAGACCTGGTGGATTTACCGGGTATCTACTCACTTTCTCCATATACTCTCGAGGAGGTTGTTGCAAGAAATTACTTAATCGGAGAGCAGCCTGATGCGATTATCAATATCGTGGACGGAACAAATATCGAGCGTAATCTGTATCTGACAACACAGATTATCGAGCTTGGTATTCCGGTGCTTATGGCTGTCAATATGATGGACATTGTAAAGAAAAACGGAGACACAATCAATATCAAAGCACTTGGAGAGAAGCTCGGCTGTGAGGTTGTTGAGATTTCAGCTTTAAAGAAGACCGGAATCAAGGAGACTGCAGAGAAGGCAATCCAGATTGCAAAGTCAGGTAAATCCGTTCAGAGGGTACATCACTTCGCAGATGATGTGGAGAGTACAATCGCAGGCATCGAGGATAAGCTTGGTCTTGCAGTAGCAGAGAACCAGAAGAGATTCTTTGCAATCAAGCTTTTAGAGCGTGACTCAAAGATTTCTGAGGTGCTAAAGAGTGCTCCAAATGTAGATGCAGAGATTAAAGCTCTCGAGGACAAATACGATGATGATACAGAGAGTATCATCACAAACGAGAGATATCAGTACATATCTTCAATCATCGGCTCATGTGTAAAGAAGGCACGCGCCGGAAAAGAGACGGTATCAGACAAAATTGATAAGATTGTTACAAACAGATTTTTAGCACTGCCTATTTTCGCACTCATCATGTGGGCTGTATATTATGTTGCAGTATCATCACTCGGTGGAATTGTAACAGACTGGACAAACGACACACTCTTTGGTGAGTGGATTCAGCCGGCAGTACAGACATTTATGGAAAATGTAGGCTGCTCTGAATGGCTCGTATCACTTGTAGTTGACGGTATCATCGGAGGTCTTGGTGCACCTATCGGATTTGCACCACAGATGGCTATCGTATTCTTATTCCTCTCAATCCTTGAGGACTGCGGATACATGGCACGAGTAGCCTTCATCATGGACAGAATCTTCCGTAGATTCGGTCTTTCAGGAAAGTCCTTCATCCCATTCCTCATCGGATCAGGATGTGGTGTACCCGGAATCATGGCAACACGTACTATCGAGAACGAAAAAGACCGTCGTATGACAATGATGACAGTAACAAATATCCCATGTGGAGCAAAGCTTCCGGTTATCGCACTTATCGCAGGCTTTATCATGGGTGACGGCTGCTGGTGGATGGCACCTCTTATGTACTTTGCAGGAATCGGCCTCACAATCATCTACTGTATCATTTTAAAGAAGACAAGAGCATTTGCAGGAGAACCTGCACCGTTCGTAATGGAGCTCCCACAGTATCATATCCCTTCAGTAAAGGGTGTGCTGTTACACGTATGGGAGAGAGTATGGGCATTCATTAAGAAGGCCGGAACAATCCTTTTCCTCTGCTGTGCAGTTATGTGGTTCCTTTCAAGCTTCGGCATCCAGGATGGCGCATTCGGACTTGTTGACAAAGAAAACAGCTTACTCGCAGTAATCGGATCTGCAATCGCAGTTATCTTTGCACCACTTGGATTCAATACATGGCAGGCAGTTGCATCATCACTCTCAGGCTTTGTGGCAAAAGAGGGTATCGTTTCAACAATGGGTGTACTCGCAGGACTTGGAGAGGTAGAAGAGTATGCAGTAAGCATGCATGATCAGTTTGCAGCATTCTTCCCAACAACAATGGTAGCAGTATCATTCTTGCTGTTCAACCTGTTTGACTCACCATGTCTTGCAGCTATCTCAACAACAGCAAAAGAGCTTAACAACCGTAAGTTCTTCTGGTTTACAATCATTTTCCAGAATGTATCAGCTTACTGTGTAACACTTATGTTCTACCAGATTGTGGGACTTTGCATAGGTGAGGTAGCCTTCAACTTCTGGACAGTAGTTGCATTTGTACTCCTTGCAGGTGTATTATACTTATTGTTCAGAAAAGACCCTAATAAGGCAACAGTAAAGAGCACTTCATTTGCGGCATCAAACGTGTAATAGGCGTTTAAATGAGAATCAATTTGGAATTTAACACAGCAGACCTCATAGCAGTCATAGTTCTTCTGTGCCTGCTGGGGGTTGCCGTAAAGATAATAATAGGATTTTTCAAGGAAAAGAAATAATGCAGTAGTATATTTAGTAGCATTTGTAGTGAATAGGAGATGATGACATGCTGGCTGATATAATTGTAATTGCAATTCTCGTAGTGATAGTTGCACTTGTAATCAGGACAATAATCAAATCAAAGAAAGCAGGCAAGAGCCTGCAGTGTGGAATGGACTGCAGCCATTGCAAGGGCTGTCATTAATCCACGGCATGGTGTGCATGAAGCACAGGATGGGCATTTCATGGAAATAACTCATCTGCCGCTTAAGCTGCATCTGCCGGCATCGGTAACGATAGGAGGATGTATGTCGAAAGAAGCAATAGAGCAAAAAGAGGTAATCGTTGGCAAGCTAAAGGACAGCGGATGCAGGATTACAAAGCAGAGACTTATTTTACTTGATGTAATCCTCGAGGGCGAGTGCGGAAGCTGCAAAGAGATTTATTACCGGGCATCGAAGATAGACCGCTCTATCGGGACTGCTACGGTGTATCGGATGATCAATACGCTCGAAGAGATTGGAGCGATAGATCGCAAAAATATGTATAGAGTGCAGGTGTCATAAGCCTGGTTTTATAGGAATTGTATAAAAAGAAGAACGGCAATAAGGAAAGCACACTGAGAATTAAAGATTCTTAGTGTGTTTTTTATTGCAATTAATTGAGAATAAAAAGTGTAAAAATGGCAAAAAAACACTTGACATATAGGTACAAGTAAGATATATTTAACTCAGGTTAGAGATAACTAACACGAAAGGAGCCAAAATGTGCCAGGAAGTATTTCAGATTGCTATGAGCATGGATTTAAAGAGCGTGGAAATGCAGCTTGCCCTCCAGTGTGCCCCACTAATTACAGGAGCGAGAATTTCAAATATGCTCATGATAGACAGCGCTGATGAGAGTGCCATGAGAGTGATTTTGAGAGCTTCCGGGATATCGCATTTCAGGCTCGCAGCAAGGAATGAGAAAACCGCCTTCCTCTTATTCCGCAGGAGCCTCTTAGAAGCATATCTGAATAATTCAGAGGCTTTGGACATACTAAAGAAAGCGGGATATGAGGATTTTTCATTCGGCAAGATATTGCTTAGATTCAAAAAACACTACGAAGCATATCTGAATGACGAACACAAGCAGTTTCCGCATGAGATGGGGCTTTTGCTTGGATATCCGATAGAGGATGTGAGAGGCTTTATAGAGCATAACGGATGCGGCTGCCTGTATTCAGGCTACTGGAAGGTGTACCGCAACGTACCACTCAAAAAGAAGATGTTTGAGGATTTTGAAAAGGCGAAGGAAAGTGTCATACAGCTATTGGCCGAGGATATAGATATGAGGCTGATACTGGAAATATATAAAGAAGAACCGCAGCAGATTGCGGTATAGGAGGATTTAAAATGAGCAAAATCAGTGTAGTTTATTGGTCACAGTCAGGCAATACAGCAGCAATGGCAGAGGCAGTTGCAAAGGGCGTCACAGATGCCGGAAAGGAAGCAGAAATCGTATTCGTAAGCAGTGCTTCAATAGATGAGCTTAAATCAGAGACAGCATTCGCACTCGGATGCCCTGCAATGGGTGCAGAGGTACTTGAGGAGGGCGAGATGGAGCCATTTGTCACAGAGCTTGAGGGCTGCGTGGCAGGCAAGACAATCGGTCTGTTCGGTTCATACGGATGGGGCGATGGCGAGTGGATGCGCGACTGGGTAGAGCGAATGACAGCAGCCGGAGCTACAGTGGTAGGCGGCGAGGGTGTTATCTGCCAGGATGCACCGGACGATGATGCAAAGACAGCCTGCGAGGAGCTTGGAAAGAAGCTGGCAGCGGTATAAGCACAATATGCAGAAACTATAATGACTAATTCGTTATTCGCAGATATTTAAACATTTCTATAAATATTTGCATGTGGTCGCGACAACAGGAATGGCCACAAAACAAAATGATAGATCACCAAATATTTGGTTTTCTATAAATATATTTTATCTCCGCAAAGTATAAACTTTGCTCCTAGTGTAAATCTGGGCCGGCGAACTTCCCATTCGCCGGCCCGCTCTCTTTTTAATGACATTTGGGCTATTGCATTGGATGGAGTTATTATTATATAATATATATGTCATAGGTTCCTGGGTGCTTTATTTCCGCCGAACTAAGTGCTGAGGAAAAAATGATATGCTGGAGAATGAGTTCAATATCAAAATGGAAAGTGATAGAAAGGGATGAGGAAATTGTTCAAGAGCTTCAAAACGGAAATAAATCCGACAGTCGAGCAAAAAATCAAGATTAACAAGACTATCGGCACCTGTAGATATGTTTACAATTTCTATCTCAGTCACAACAAAGCTTTATACGATAAAGGTGAAAAGTTTATGACTGGCAAGAGTTTCAGCGTATGGCTCAATAATGAGTACATTCCTAATAATCCTGATAAAATATGGATGAAAGAAGCGTATTCAAAAGCTGTAAAAAAATCTATTGAAGATGGATGTACTGCATTTACAAGATTTTTTAAACATCAAAGTGCTTTTCCTAATTTCAAAAAGAAAGGTAAGTCTGATGTAAAAATGTATTTCGTAAAGAATAATCCTAAAGATTGCAGATGCGAGAGACATAGGATAAACATACCCACTTTAGGTTGGGTACGCATGAAAGAAAAAGGCTATATACCAACAACTAAAGATGGATGGAAAATCAAAAGCGATACAGTATCCATCAAAGCAGACAGATATTATGTGTCAGTTCTTGTAGAAATTCCCGACGCTAAGATTGTTAATAATAGCAATGACGGTATGGGAATTGACCTGGGTTTGAAAGACCTGGCGATTGTTTCTAATGGTAAAACTTATAAAAATATCAATAAGTCAGCAAGAGTTAAAAAATTGGAAAAGAAATTGCGCAGAGAACAAAGATGTCTCTCACGCAGGTATGAGAATTTAAAGAAAGGAGAGTCCACTCAAAAGAATATACAAAAGCAAAAGCTCAAAGTGCAAAGACTTCATCATAAAATAGATAATATCCGTACTGACTATATCAATAAAGCAATAACCGAGATAGTGAAAGCCAAGCCATCTTATATAACTATTGAAGATTTGAATGTACCAGGAATGATGAAGAACAGACATCTATCAAAAGCCGTTGTATCACAAAAGTTCTATGAATTTAGAACTAAGCTTAAAGCTAAGTGTGATGAAAAT
>OLGH01001299.1_pt1 | contig 24365 bp, 21 predicted proteins | sample 1604851 | NCBI WGS metagenome assembly OLGH01 (sample SAMEA3888894, study PRJEB22519) | human gut metagenome | biome: human gut; feature: human-associated habitat; material: faeces | place: Denmark | collected 2010 | reverse complement strand
TCTGCGAGGGAGGTGGCCCCGCAGGGCCGGAGGGAGAGAACCTTGCGGCTATCCGAAATATTTCGGGCCGCGTCAGGTTCTCTCCTCCACCGCCTGCGGGCGGAGCCCCCTCCCAGAGGGGGCCAAGGAATTACCACAACCATAAACCGAGGTACCCACCATGGAAGAACTCACCCACGATTTTCTCTCGTTTCTGCCCGCGGCGCTGCTGGCGCTGGCGGCTGCCGGTGCACCCGAGGTGTACAAGCTCGCCGCCCGGCGTTTTCTGGACCGTGCAAAAAGTCACACGGCATCGTGGCTTTACATTCTGCTGGACAGCTTTCTTACGCCGGTGGCGGGCCTTTTTCGGGTACTGCTGGGCGCAGCTGCCGTCAAGTCGCTGCCGTTTGAGCTGGTGCGCGACGCCGTTTTTTTGCAATACCTGAATCTAGCTGCCGACCTGCTGGTCATCTTCTATATCGCGCTCGGCTGCTGGCGTGCGGCCCCGGTCACCCGGCTTTTGCTGCGCAGCGCCCAGAACCATCTGGATTTAGAAACAAATCAGACGATGGGACACTTTTTTGAGAACATCTTTCATGCGCTGGTCGGCCTGTTTGCGGGTATCGCCATGCTGGACCGCCTCGGCGTGCCGGTCTCCGGCCTGCTGACCGGCGCGGGTGTCGCCGGACTGGCGGTCTCGCTGGCCGCGCAGTCCACACTGAACAGCCTGATTGCGGGCATCACGCTGGTGTTGGAGCGGCCCTTCGGCATCGGGGATTACATCGTGCTGGGCGACTGCGAGGGCACCGTTGAGGACATTTCCTTCCGCTCCACCCGCATCCGCAGCCCGGATAATGTCGCTATCACGATAGAAAATTCCAAAATCACAGCGGAGTACATCCAAAACTATAACCGCCGCCAGAGCCGTCTGTGGAAGTTCACGATTGGTCTGACCTACGACACCCCGCGCGAAAAAATCGAACAGCTGACCGCCGATCTGACCGCCATGCTGCAAGCCCAGCCCGACGTGCAGCCCGACGGCGTGATGATTGCGCTGGATAAATTTAACGACTACAGCATTGATCTGGCGTGCCGGGTGTACATCACCAAAGTCAATCTACGGGATTTCATGCAGGTAAAAAACACGCTGAATCTGCAAATTTTGGATCTGATGCAGGAGGAAGGCTGCGAGTTTGCCTTCCCGACGACGACGGTGGATTTGCCGGAGAGGAAGTGAGGCGGCACGCGGCAACGACCGCAAAGGCTTCCCCATCGGGGGAAGCTGTCGCCGCAGGCGACTGATGAGGGCTAAGTTCCCGTGACTGCCCGTATGTGGGAAATCGCGCGGACTTTCCCCTCATCCGACATCGGGCGGGGCCTCGGCCACCTTCCCCCAAAGGAGAAGGCATTTAACGCACAAAAAATCCCCGCTCGGCCAACCCGGGCGGGGCATTTTCATTTCACGTCGCTTCTTTCGCTGACGACCAGAATCTTATCCTCGCCGGTCTGCGTCGTCACCGTGAACTCAAAATTGTACGCGGTGTCCAACTCGTAGGAGACGTACCCGTCCCCTTCTGTCAGGATATAATCCAGCTTGATCTGCGGCTTGACGCGGTCATAATCGACGTACACGTCGCCGATGTCCTCCAGATACACAAGGCCAATATCCTGCGCTGAAGCGCCGTAAAACGTTACAACGGGCTGACCGTCGGCCTTGACGGCGGGCAAAACCGACACATTGTGCACGTACAGCTCCTCCCGCGTTGCGGCGTAGTAGACGTCCGCGTCGGAGAGCAGCGCCGCGTTGGAAAGCTCTATATGTACGCCGCTGGCGGGCAGGTCGCGCTGCCAGACCGGCGTCAGGTCGGGCGCGGCGGCGCAGCCGGGCAGCAGCAACGCCAGCGCAAGCGCCGCAAAACAGCGATACTTCATTGAAAAGTTCCTCTCATTGATAAGGGTCGTAGGGCGCGGCGGGCGGGTCCTCCCCCACCTCCAGCGTGCGCGGGCAGAGGCCGGTCTCGGCCTCAATAAAACCCATCACCATGCCCATGTGGCGGTATAAATGCCGATACTGCGACAAAATCAGCGTAAACCGCGTCCACTCGCAGTTGTCGGGCCGCTGCAGCAGATCCTCGTCGTGGAGCGAGGTCAGATAAATGGACAGCTTGGCCTTGATTGTATAAAAATAGTCATCTATCGCCGGTCTGTCAAGACGCACTGCCGGGTAAATGTGCAGTTCCTGCAAGTGCGGCGTGTGGATAGGCGGCTCGACAAAGTCGGTGTCCCGCGGGTTGATGAACCACTGGTCCAGCTCGTGCAGGGTGTGGTAGACGTGCTGCCACAGCGGTGCGCCGCCGTAGCAGCGGTCCCACAGCGCGTCGGGGATGCAGTCCAGCAGGTTTTGCAGCTCCCACAGTGCGCGGACGGTCATCTCGGCAATGACCGCGTGGTAGGATGTTTCCCGCATGGCACATGCCCCCTTTCAGGGTCAGTATGCCCGCAGAAAGCACGTTTATTCGTTGTAATTTTCCGTCTCGCGGATAGTTTTGCGGGTCGTCAGCAGCTGCATGAACGGGTCGAGCAGTGCGCGTTCCTCCTGCGAGGGCGTGCGGCTGCGGGCCTGCATCAGCAGCCAAGCCAGCTCGCCGCTGACGGGGCGGCCATAGACCAGCGCATTGTAGCCGTCCTTGCAGACGGCCAGCTTAGCCGACGTGATGTCCAGCGTCGTCGCGCCCGCGTAGTGGCGCAGCACATTTTGCAGCGCTGCCGGGCTGCCGAACACCGACTTGACCAGCTGCACATACGCGGCGATGTACCGCGGCGGCATGCTGTCCGCGGCGCGCAGCTCAATGCGGGATTTGAGACGTACATCGTAAAAGAAATTGGACAAAATATGCGCGGTTTCCTGACGGCTGACGTGCCCGGCGTAAAGCTCCGGCGCAATCTTTCCGCCCGCAGCCCTGACGCGGCCCAGCCGCAGCGCAGTGATTTGGGGCTTGGTCAGCACATTCTCCGCATAGCGGGCGTAACCGAAATCCGCGTCCATCAGATGCGGCGTGACGCCGCAGCGGTCACGGTCCACATCCTGCCAGAGCCGCGTGCGGATGCAATAGCTGCTGTTGCGGCTGGCCTGATAGACCGGGGCGTTGTCGCTGAGCAGCGCAAAGAACGGCGTCAGCAGGCTGGCCGCGCGCATTTTGCGGACAAAATCTGTCTCATCCTGATAGTCAATGGACACATGCGTCGCCGCCGTGGCGCGCATCATCTGCACACTGCAGGCTCCCTTTTCCCGCAGGTAGGCGTCCATGGCCTCGTCCCGGGTGCGGGGTACCAGGGGCAAGTCCTCGGCATGGCAGGTCGGGTGGCAGCCCGCCGTCCAGGCGCGCAGCCCGTGGGCAGCCAGCGCCAGCCCCAGCTGCAAATAGAAGCGGTTGTACAGATCCATGATGTCCTGCACGTCGCGCAGCGGGGCCAGGCTGATGCGCAGCTGGCACGCGGGCCCCAGCGTGGCCGTCAGCGCCGGGCCGCTGTAGCCGAAATATTCGCCGTCGGTGATGATCGGCGCGTCTGTCTGCTGCTGCAAATCGCGCAGCGCGGCCTGCACATCGGCAAAGGCCGGGGGCTGGCCGTCGGACTGGGTGAGGAAGTGCTCGACCTCCAATTGCAGCGTCAGCTTGCCGTCCGGCTCACAGTCCGCCGCAAAGTAGCCCGCCAGCGTTTTGATTTGTTCGTCCAATTTTGGCATAGCGTGTGGTGGTTCTCCCCTGTTGTGATTCTGGCACTATTATACCGCGATTTTGGGGCGGGCGCAATGCTGTTTTGACGCCGACCTGCGGCTGCGGCACGGTGCCCGGGCGGATATGGAATCCGCCCCTACGGTGTTAGGGCAGGGCCGACTTTACATATCCCGCGCCGCCGGGAAGCCGTACGCGCTGTCCGCGGCCTCCACGGCCCGGACAATGGCTTTGGCCATGACCCGCGCGCCGATCACGCCGACGGCGTCGAGGTCAGCGGGCACGCCGCCCAGCGAGACCGCGTAGATGCTGTCGCCGTCCATCGAGGTGTGTACCGGGCGGATGGCGCGGGCGTAGCCGTCGTGCACCATGCCCGCGGCCTTGCACAGCCGCGCCTTGTCGAGCTTTGCATTGGTGAAAAGGATGCCAAGTGTCGTGTTGCCGACAAATTTTTCCGGCGGCACGTCGAGCTGCTGCATCAGCACCCGCTCGGAATCCAAAAACGTTTTGCCGTCGTCAGCCCGCAGCCCGGCGACCTTGCGGCCCGTCTCAAAATCGTAGACGTCGCCCACCGCGTTGACCGCGACGAGCGCGCCGACCTTCAGGTCACCCACCTGGACGGCGTAGCTGCCGATGCCGGATTTCATGCAGTGGTCCATGCCCAGCAGCTTGCCGACAGTCGCACCGGTACCCGCGCCGTGGTTGCCGTCGCGGTAGTTGCCGGTCTCGGCGTTGACGCAGGCCGCGTAGGCCATGGCTGCATCGGGCCGAGTGCGGGCGTCGGCGACGGTCAAATCGAACAGGTCGGACTGGCAGACGAGGGGAACTTTCGTCACACCTACGTCAAAGCCGATACTGCGTTCCTCGAGATACCGCATGACGCCGCCTGCGGCATCCAGTCCGAAGGCGCTGCCGCCCGCCAGCACAATGGCGTGGATGACCTGCGCCGCCGCCAGCGGCTTGAGCAACTCGCTCTCCCGCGATGCCGGCCCGCCGCCGCGCACATCCAGCCCCGCCGGGGCGCCGTCCTTGCCCAGCAGCACCACCGTGCAGCCCGTGCCCGCCGCCGTGTTTTCCGCCTGGCCGATTTGGAGGTTGTCAAAGGATGTAATGGGGATTTCTTTCATGGGAGTGTCCTTTCCTGTTTCTGCAGGCAGAGCGCAAATTATGCATGCTCTCCCTGCGTCACTTTTTCTTGCTCACATTTAAACCATTTCCAGAGCGCTTTCCAGCGCGGCTCATCAAGGCTACTCCCTAAGTCCCTGCGCATGGCCTCCACGATTTCTCCCACGCTTTCGCGCATGGCAGCTACCGTTTTCTTTTGCTCTTTTTGGTACGTAAGGAGCTCGTACTCGTAGTTTTCAAAGTCTGTCTCGCTGGGCTGTACACTTGTCCCGTTTTCCTCATCACCGTCATCAAATGCCGCCGCACAGCGTGCGAGATTCTCCGGGTTTCGAGCCGCAGCATATTTTTCGTACTCATGCACGGTTGTGCGCAGGGCATCATACAGCTTTCGGTAGGCCTCGACGGTCTCCGTTGAGCCGAGCAGCTTTATTTTGGCCTTGTACGCCGCCACACTCTCAAAATATGTCCTGTCGAATGCTTTGTCGTACTCCTTCAAAATCAGCTCGATTGTCTCGAACGCCTCCGTATACAGTGCCAGACGTTTTTCGTGAATGATTTTCCGCATCTCATTTTTCCGTGTGATTTTGGACGTCAGGTACGCTGTCAGCAGCGAGGCCAGCAGCGACAGGGCCGCTGGCAGAAAAATCTCATTCATTATGATCCCTCCTGTATTCTGAGTTGTTTGGATTGTCAGGACCGCTTTGAAAGAGCGGTTGATTTTATAATATACCATCGGTCAGCAAACCGCAATCTTATTTTTGCTGGGCGCGTATTGCGTGGGGCAGCAAAGCCATTTTCATTCATTTGAGGCTCCAATTGCATCTTCTATTGTTAATGTGCGAATATCATTTCGATTTACTGTATCTAACAACGCCAATCTGTTAGCTTGGCATAGCAGCAATCGTTCGAAATAGTTTCTAACACCGCGTCCATTCCCAAAATCATTTATTCTCTGATGCGTCTTGTTCTCGAAATACTCTAATATATACTTGCACGCATCATCAGTTATCTCCATACCTGCATTATTACACATACTATTAAGTATAATGAATAATTCTTGTGGCGCATAGTCTTCAAAATATATATATTTGTTAAAACGTGATTTAAGTCCCGGATTTGAACTAATAAATGTTTCCATTAATTTTGGGTATCCTGCTACGATTACCGCAAAATCTTCACGATAATCCTCCATAGCTTTCAAAATCGTATCGATTGCTTCCTGTCCATAATCCGAAGTATTTTCCCCTTTTACCAACGTATACGCCTCATCTATAAACAAGACGCCGCCCAATGCAGATTGTATGACAGAGCGCGTCTTTATTGCTGTTTGTCCTACATAAGCACCTACCAGTCCCGCCCTATCAACCTCTACCAATTGCCCTTTCGAAAGGAATCCTAATTCGCAGTATATCTTTGAAATTATTCTCGCTACAGTAGTTTTCCCTGTACCTGGATTTCCTATAAAAACAAGATGAAGTGACAATGGAATTTCCGGCATATTATATTTTGCTCTCATTTTCTTTAATTCAAGTAAATTTACAAGCGATGTCACCTCCCTTTTTACACTTTCCAACCCAGTAAGCTCATCTAGTTCATCCAATATTTTTTCAAAGTTACTCCTTTCTACATCTTTTCTTTCAAAAGTCGTATTGTTTCCCAGCGTAACTCCATATCTTCTTAAAGCCATTTGTGCCGTTTCATTCTGTCCCCTCGCCGCTTTACAATACCACTTTATAATTGCCGCATAGTTACGATTAACGCTTTTTTCGAGTGTTTGTGCAATTTCTAATTCAGCTTGATGGTCCCCATGTAAAGCGACACAGTAAAGTGCTTTAATTGCATCTTCACTTTGCAACATTTTGAATACAAACTTTTTTCTACTGTAAAGTATCTGTAGTCGTTCTAATGCCGTGTTCATTCCATTTTCAATTGCGCACAAATACCATTCAACAGCTTTTATATAATTAGGTTTTCCATCTTCTATTCCTGCCTCGTAAATTTTCCCAAGGATATACTGCGCATATTTGTTTCCGTCTTTTGCTGCTATTTCATACCACTTTATCGCATTTACCCACTCCCTTTGGGACATATATAATCGTCCAAGCGCTAATTGCGCATCAGTATACCCCTGTTTTGCTGATAATTGGTACCATTTTTCAGCTTTGCTCAAGCTTTGCTCCATATTATCTCCCACATCATACATTTTTGCTAAGAGATACTGTGCTTCCGCTGAGCCTCGTTTCGCTGCAGTTTCCACTTCCTCAATTATTTGCTCGCTTGAACTATCTGTTTCATGTTGTGGAACGAAACGTGTACTCGCATAAATATCACTCATAAAATTCCCCCGTTTTTCCGTCTGCAAATAGAATATTTCTTTCTGCGTTTCAATCTCCGCGCGCAGTTCTTCCTCTGTGGGCAGATACATCTTATATTTGCTGGCAAAAAGCTGCTCGTTGCCGTGGAGGACGGAGTATTTGGCAATGTCCTCATCCGTATCGGAACAAAGGACAATGCCGATGGTCGGATTATCGCCCTCGCCGCGCTTCAGTTCATCATACATACGGATGTACATATCCATCTGCCCTACGTCCTGATGGGTGATTTTGCTGGTTTTCAGATCCACCAGCACAAAGCATTTGAGGATATAGTTGTAGAACACGAGGTCGATGTAGTAGTCCTCTTTTTCTGTATGAATGTGCTGCTGGCGGGCTACAAAGGCATAGCCTTTGCCAAGCTCCATGAGGAATTTCTGAATGTTCGTGATGATACAGCTTTCCAGCTTGCTTTCGGTAAAATCCGTGCTGCCGGAAAGCCCCAAAAATTCCGTAATCATCGGGTTCTTGATGAACTCCAGCTTGTCCGCTTGATAACCGGCAGTCAGCTTTTCCATTTCCTGCTTGACTGGCTCCTGGTTCTGGGATTTCAGCAGGCGATAGTAATACTGGGAGGAAATGTTGCGCTGCAACGTGCGGACGCTCCATGTTTGATTGGCCGCTTCTTTCGTGTACCAATCGCGAGCTGTTTTGTCCTCGACCTGTAATAAAACACAGTAATGCGTCCAAGACAGTAGCACACCAGATTGTGGACTCAGTGAGTCCACAATCTCAGGATACAATTTATAGAAGCGAAAATACTTATACAGACTGCTGTAATCAAAGCCTTTACCATACTCAGCCGTCAATCCTTTTGCCAGTTTTCTGATAAGCGCCGTACCGTATTCAGAGCGTCCCTCGCCGTCTAATTCTTCCTGTGCGATACGATAGCCCCAACAGCCAGTTGCGCTGCACCAGCACCAAATTTACGGCTCTGTATGCAGCCTCTTGGGATACATCAATAATCTTCTTTGCATCATTGAGCAAATCGCTTGTAGGGGTATATCCGTCCAGCAAATTTAGTTCTTGTTTCATAGCATCCTCCACCTAAGAACGTCTGATTTTATAATACCCTATTCAAATCCAAACTGCAACAAAATCATTCATAAGCAGTATCATTTGGTATCGTAATTTCAATGCAAGTGAGTCAGTAAAAAGAAAGAGCCTGCATATTGAACGTTAGCACGTTCAATATGCAGGCTCTATTTAGCTTTTGCGATTATTCAAACTCAATCGTTGCCGGCGGTTTTGTGGTGTAGTCGAACATGACGCGGTTGATGTTCTTGACCTCGTTCACGATGCGGTTGGCGGCGGTGGTGATGGTCTCCGTCGGCAGGATCGTGACCTCGGCAGTCATGAAATCCGTCGTGGTGACGGCGCGCAGAGCGATGGCGTAGTCGTAGGTGCGCTCGTCGCCCATGACGCCGACACTGCGCATGTTGGTCAGCGCGGCAAAGTACTGGCTCGGGCGCTGGGCCATGGGCAGCTTGTCGATCTCCTCACGCCAGATGGCGTCGGCATCCTGCACGATGGCGACCTTCTCGGGGGTCACATCGCCGATGATGCGGATGGCCAGGCCCGGGCCGGGGAACGGCTGGCGGGCGACAAGGTACTCCGGCAGGCCCAGCTCACGGCCAGCCTGACGGACCTCGTCCTTGAACAGATCGCGCAGAGGCTCCACGATTTCCTTAAAGTCAACGTAGTCGGGCAGACCGCCGACGTTGTGGTGGCTCTTGATCGTGGCAGATTCGCCGCCGAGGCCGGACTCGACCACGTCGGGGTAAATCGTGCCCTGCGCCAAAAAGTCCACAGCACCGATCTTTTTAGCCTCATCCTCAAAGACGCGAATGAACTCCTCGCCGATGATCTTGCGCTTGCGCTCGGGGGCGTCCTGACCGGCCAGCTTCTTGTAGAAGCGGTCACGGGCATCGACGCAGACAAAGTTGATGTCGAACTGGCCGCCCTCGCCAAAGACCTCGCAGACCTGCTCGCGCTCATTCTTGCGCAGCAGACCGTGGTCCACGAACACGCAGGTCAGCTGCTTGCCGATGGCCTTGGCCAGCATGGCCGCGCAGACGCTGGAATCCACGCCGCCGGACAGGGCGCAGAGTACCTTGCCGTCGCCGATCTTTTCGCGCAGGGCCTTGACGGAGTTTTCCACGAAGGAGTCCATCTTCCAGTCACCGGCGCAGCGGCAGACATTATAGACGAAGTTATGCAGAATTTTCGTGCCGTTCTCGGTGTGCAGGACCTCGGGGTGGAACTGCACGGCGTAGAGGCCGCGTGCCTTATCCTGCGCGGCAGCCACCGGACAGTTGGGCGTGTGGGCCACGATCTCAAAGCCGGGGGCGGCCTGCTCGATGTAGTCGTTATGGCTCATCCAGCAGACATTCTGCGCGGGCAGCGTGTCAAACAGCGGGCTGGCGGTGTCCAAGTCGACCAGCGTCTTGCCGTACTCGCGCTCGGGTGCCTTGCAGACCTTGCCGCCCAGCATGTGCATCATCAGCTGGCTGCCGTAGCAGATGCCGAGGATGGGCACGCCCCAGTTATAAATTTCGGGGTCGATCGTGGGCGAATCCGGCAGGTAGGCGCTGTTGGGGCCGCCGGTGAAGATGATGCCCTTGGGGTTTTTGGCCTTGATTTTGGCAAGGTCGGTACGGTACGAATAAATCTCGCAATATACGTTGCATTCGCGGACGCGGCGGGCGATCAGCTGATTATACTGGCCGCCGAAATCCAGAACGATGACAGTTTCCTGCTGCATGAGGAGACTCCCTTCTCTATTTATAGTCCTATTGGGTTATTATAGCACGTTTTGGCGGGTTTGAACAGATGGAGAGGGAAAATAAATTATTTTTGCGTTTGTGTGGCGTACAGCGTGACGCAGGGGCGCCTTGTATATGTGCCCGGGCCGTGTGCGGTGGCGGGTACGGGCACGGCGGCATGAGGGCATGCCGCCCTACGTCCCCGCATAAATGATACACGTAGGGCGGGGTGCCCCCACCCCGCCGCAAGTTCACACCAGCTCCACCTTATACTTTGCCAGCCAATAGTTCAGCTGCAAAAACCACGCGATAGTCTGGGGCGTGGTCATCAGCTGACCGTACCACGGGATGGGGTTATCCGCGCCGGAGGCCAGCAGCGTTTCCAGTGCGTCCGCCCGAATGATGCGCAGAAGCGGCGCGGCGGGGTCGTTCAGGACGGTGCGCAGCTCCGCCGAGACGGCAGCCAGGTAGCTGGGGTTCCACGTTTTGGGGTACGGGCTTTTGCGCCGCCACAGAACCTCGTCGGGCAGCACGCCGCGCATGGCCTCGCGCAGGAGGCCCTTTTCCTGCCCGTGATAGTCCTTGAACTCCCATGGGACCGAGTAGAGATACTCCGCAATGCGGTAATCGCAGAACGGCACGCGGACCTCGAGGCCGCTGTACATGCTCATGCGGTCCTTGCGGTCCAGCAGCGTCTGCATGAACCATTTGAAATTCAGGTTCATCATCTGGCGCATCCGTTGTTCTGCGGCGGGCAGGCCGGGGCGGACGGAGGTCTGTGCCAGCGTGGCGCGATAGCGTTCATCCACGAACGCTGCCGGGTCGATACCGCCCAGCACACCGGGCTTGATGAACGACGCGCGGTAGGCCGTGGACTGCGCCCATGGGAAGCCGTACCGCTCGCGCACCGTGGGGTCGCGGTACCACGGGTAGCCGCCGAAAATTTCGTCCGCGCACTCCCCCGACAGCGCCACCGTGGCGTGGGGCTTGATATGCCGGCAGAACACGAGCAGCGACGCATCGACGTCCGCCATGCCGGGCAGGTCGCGGGCGTCCACTGCGGCGTACAGCGCGGGCACAAGCTCCGGCGTGTCCAGCGTGACCCAGTGGTGCCTGGCATGGAGAAAGTCGTTCATTTTGCGGATGTAGGGCGCATCCGCGCCGGGCTGAAATTTTGTCGCGTGGAAGTACTTTTTGTTGTCCCGGTAGCCCACCGAGAACGTTTGCAGCTGGTTGCCTTGCGCCGTAAAATGCGCATCGGCGATGGCCGAGATCAGGCTGGAATCCAACCCACCGGACAAAAACGTTGCCACGGGCACGTCGGACACGAGCTGCCGCTCGATAGCGTCGGTGACGAGGTCGCGCACCCTGCGGGCCGTCGCGGCGAAGTCGTCGGGGTGGTCGTGGTCCTCGAGCCGCCAGTAGGTGTGCAGGGTCAGGCGGGCGGTTTGGGTCTCATAGATAGCGTACTGGCCGGGCAGCAGCTCCCGCACATTTTGAAATACGCCGCAGCCCGGCGTGCGTCCGGGGCCAAGCAGCAGCACCTCGGCCAGGCCGTTGGCATCGACGCGGGGCGGCACAGCCGGGTGCGCCAGCAGGGTCTTCAGCTCACTGCCAAATATCAGCGAGTCCTCCGCCTGCGTGTAGAACAGCGGCTTGACGCCGCAGCGGTCCCGCGCCAAAAACAGCGTACCTGCGTTCTGCTTCCAGACCGCAAACGCAAAAATACCGTTGCACCTGGGCACGCAGTTTGCGCCCCACTCGGCAAAAGCGTGGAGCAGTACCTCGGTGTCGGAGTGCCCGTTGAAGCTGTGCCCGCGGGCGGCCAGTGCGGCGCGCAGCTCGGGCGTGTTGTAGAGCTCGCCGTTATAAACCAGCACGTAGGTTTCACCCTGCCAGTCCAGCTGCATGGGCTGCAGGCCGTTTTCGAGATCCACAACCGCCAGCCGCGCGTGGATGAGCGCCGCCGCGCCGCAGATGTACATACCGCGCTGGTCCGGCCCGCGCCGCGCCAGCGTTTGCTGCATGGCGCAGTAGGCCGCGTACCGCCGCTGGATGGTCCGGGGGTCGCGCCCGACCTGCCCCGCAATTCCGCACATAAAAACGCCCCCTTTGCATGATTCACAAATGAATATGCAGGTGGAGGCGTGGGTATGATTTTTTTGGTTTCGGGAAAGGGCTTTGGCCGTTTGCGGTCTGTTTCTTACTTTCCCGCAATCGCGTCTGCGATGTGACCGGCGACGGCATCCTTGCTCTGGAGGGGCAGCTCGGTGACGCCTTGGGCGGTGATGATGGTCACAACGTTCGTGTCCACGCCGAAGCCTGCGCCGGGCACCTTCAGGTTGTTGGCCACGATCATGTCCATGTTCTTCTTGTGCAGCTTGGCCGTGCTGTTTTCAATCAAGTCGCGGGTCTCCATCGAGAAGCCGCAGACAAACAGCTTTTCCGGCTTATGCGCACCGACCCAGGCTAAAATATCGTCGGTGCGTTCCAAGGCAATATTCATCTCGCCGTCGTGCTTTTTGACCTTGTCCGCGGCGACAGTGGCCGGGCGGTAGTCGGCCACGGCGGCGGCCATGACGAGGGCGTCAGCGTCCATGGCGTTTGCCTTGACGGCCTCAAACAGGTCGGCGGCAGTGGTGAACGGAACGGTCTTTACAAACGGCACGGGCGGCAGCGTGCAGCCGGTGGACGCCAGCAGCGTGACGTCTGCGCCGCGCAGCATACAGGCGCGGGCCACGGCGTAGCCCATCTTGCCGGTGGAGTGGTTCGTCAGATAGCGCACGGGGTCCATCGGCTCCTGCGTGGCACCGGCGGAGACGACGACCTTTTTGCCTTTAAGGTCTTTCGCGCAGGCCAGCTCCCGCAGGACGTAGTCGACCAACACACCCTCATCGGGCAGGCGCCCCGAGCCGACGTCGCCGCAGGCCAGCATACCGGAGCCGGACGGGATGACCGTGAAGCCGTAGTGTTCCAGCGTTTTGAGGTTATCCTGGGTGATGGGGTTTTCGAGCATGTGGGTGTTCATGGCGGGCGCGACGAGCTTGGGGCAGGTCGCGGCCAGCGTGACAGTGGTCAGCATGTCGTCGGCCTGGCCGTGGGCCAGCTTGGCGATGACGTTGGCCGTAGCCGGAGCGATGAGCATCAAATCTGCCGCGTTGGCAAGGCTGATATGGGCCACGTCGTACTGGAAGTTGCGGTCAAACGTATCGACCTGGCAGCGGCGGCGGGTCAGCGTCTCAAACACCAGCGGCGAGATAAACTCGGTGGCGTTTTTCGTCATAAGAACGTGTACATCCGCGCCCAGCTTGACGAGTGCATGCGCCACGTTGGGCATTTTGTAGGCGGCAATGCCCCCGGTGATGCCGAGGACGACGGTTTTATTTTTTAACAGCATTTGTAAGGTCACACCCCTGCTAAACAAATAATAAATAAGAAATAAAAAATAATAAATGATGTGGAGTTTTTGCCTTTGGCAAAAACGAAATTGCTCTGCGTGTATTATAGCAGATTGACGCCCCGTATGCAAATGCGTATAATGTTTTTGAGCGGTGCGCAGCGCCGCGATCCACCATATTTGTTATTTATTATTTTTTATTTCTTATTTTATAAAAGGATAGATTATGGTTTTAGCAGTTGACATCGGCAACTCCAACATCTGCATTGGCGGGCTGGACGGGGCGGACCACCGCACCATTGCGTTCACGACCCGCATGGTCACCCGCCCCCGCTGCACCGAGGACGAGTACGCCGCCGAGATGAAATTTCTGCTGCAGCGCCTGCCTGTGGACCCCACCGCCTGTGAGGGCGTTATTGTGTGCAGCGTCGTGCCGCGGCTGACCGGCGTGCTGGCCGCCGCCTGCAAGCGGCTGACCGGGCGCGAGGCGCTGGTCGTGAATTACACGCTGGACACCGGGCTGACCTTCGCCGTGGACGAGCCCGCCAAGGTGGGCCGGGACCGCATCGCTGATGCCGCTGCGGCAGCGGAGCACTATCCCCTGCCCTGCATGACCGTGGATCTGGGCACGGCGACGACATACAACGTTATATCGGGCAAAAGGGTGTTCCTGGGCGGATTCATCGTGCCCGGCGTGCAGACGAGCCTGCGGGCCATCAGCGCGGGCACGGCGCAGCTGCCGCCCATCGCGCCCGAGCCGCCGGAGCATCTGATTGGCGCGAACACCGTCGCCGCGCTGAACAACGGGGCCATGTTCGGCACCGCCGCCATGCTGGACGGGTTAGCGGACCGCGTTGAGGCCGAGCTGGGCCAGCCGCTGACCGTGGTCGCCACCGGCGGGTTAGCGCCGTACATTATGCCCTGCTGCAAGCGGAAGATCATCTATGACGCCGATTTGCTGTTCAAGGGGCTGGCACTGATCTGGGAGAGGAACGGGAAATGAGGCTGCGGTTCAGGGGAGGGATTTGTTCCTCCCACAAGGTCTGCGGTTGCGGAGGGTGCCCGGGCGGATATGGAATCCGCCCCTACGGGCTGTGGGATGCCTTTATACATCCCATGGGCGCTTGCTGCGACGAAAGCGGTCACGGGTCGTCGGGGCCGCCGACCTCTGCGGCGTAGGGTCGGCTTCCTTATCCGACCAGGGTGTTTGCGGCGGCGGAAGATGGATGCGGAGCGGTCAAGACCGCTCCCTACGGGGCTTCTTGGAGCGGCTGCCTGTTGATTCTGCCGGTTTGTAGGGGCGAACATTGTTCGCCCCTACAAATTGACGTAACAACGTATTTTTTCTAAAATCTCTCACAAGAAAAACTGGCAGGGGCGAGCAATACTCGCCCCTACGAGGCACTTTTTTGGCAACCTGCGGGCGCACACTGTGCGCCCCTACACAGCACTTTTTTGTAACCGCCGGGCCGGGCATGCCCGGCCCCTACCGCACGATGATATTAAAAAAGCTCAAAAAGCCGCAGCTATGCGTTTTCTGCACAGCTGCGGCTTTATTTACACTCTTTTATGCGCTCACATATCCGGCGTCACGGGCACGGCACCGTAATTGCGGATGTTCAGGACGTGGCAGCTGCCTTCGCCGAAGCAGCCGTCGATGGCGGCCTTGTAGGCGTCCAGCAGGTCAACGGGCACAAACGCCTGAATGGTGCCGGCAAAGCCGCCGCCCTGCAGACGCCACGCGCCGCGGCCATTCAGTACGCGCTGGCTCAGGGCCAGGGCCACAGGCACGCCCTGCTCCTTCGGGTTCTTGATGCTGTAGGCGTTCTGGTTGAACTCAAAGCTGGAGTGACCGCCCTCGATAATCAGGCGCAGGAACGTTTCAAAATCGTCATCGCGCACAGCGTCGCAGAGCTGGGCGGCGCGGCGGCAGTCGTTGTAGAAGTGCATCGCACGCACGACGGCGCGGTCCCCCACGGCCTTGCGCAGCTTGGGCAGAGCCTTGTAGAACTCGTCCTCATCGACCTCGCGCAGGACCTTTTTGCCGAACTGCTCGGCCACACTCTCCATCTCATGGCGGATGGCGGCATAGTCGTCGGTCAAGTCGGCGTGGCTGCCCTTCGTATCGCTGATGCACATGACAAAGCCGTGCTTCGCCAGGTCGATGGCCGTCTGGCCGACCACCGGGTGGGCCGGGTCCTTGAAGTCGATGGTGATAACGCCGCCGACGGCGCAGGCGGTCTGGTCCATCAGGCCGCAGGGCTTGCCGAAGAACACATTCTCGGCATACTGGCCGATCTGGGCGATCTTGACCTGGTTGAACTTCTCCATGTCATTGTTATTGTACTCGCCGCGCAGGATGGCACCGATGCAGACCTCAAAGGCTGCGGAGCTGGACAGACCGGAGCCGCGCAGCACGTTGCTGGTGGTGTAGCAGTCAAAGCCGCCCACCTTGCCGCCCGCATCCACGATGCCCTTGGCGACGCCGCGGATCAGGGACGCGGAGTGCTCGGCCTCGCGCGGCTGCGGGACGAGGTTGGTGACATCGACATCGTCAATTTTGTCAAAGCCCAGGGACTTGACGCGGATGACATTTTCCTCATTCGGGGAGACGACGGCCACCATATCCAGGTTGACAGAGCCTGCCAGCACCACGCCGTTGTTGTGGTCTGTGTGGTTGCCGCCGATCTCGGTGCGGCCCGGGGCGGAATAGAGGCGCACTGTGCGGTTGGTGCCGTATTTCTTTTCAAATTCGTCGATCAGGTCGGTATAGCGCTTGCGCTGCTCCTGCACGGCGTCTGCACCGTACAGCTTGGCAAAGGCGGCGTCGTATTCGCCCTGTGCGATCTGCTGTTTGAGTTCTATGGTATTTGCCATGATTCCACTCACCTTTCCTGTCGGGCGGCTCTTTTCGTAGATATGCACAAATTGAGCCTTATGTTTTTAGGCAGACAGCCAAAGGAGCGGCTCTCTGCGGGTTTCTTGTTTTCAGTATAGCAAATCCTGCAAAAAAAGCAAACATTTTTTCCGCCTCTTTTATGGACTTTTGATGAATAGCTTGGTATAATGAAAATATCACACGAGCGAGGTGCCGCCATGACCATCAATGAGATGAAGCAATCCTACAAGCAGAGCTATACCGACAACGTCGAGCTCTCGATTTTTAACTGCGGGCATGAATACTGCCAGCCGGGCCATACTTGGGGCCCCGGCGTGCGCGACCACTACCTGATCCATCTGGTGGTGGCGGGCAAGGGTGTGTATCAGGTCAACGGGGCCTCGCACACGCTGCAGGAGGGCGATCTGTTCCTGGCCAAGCCGAACCAGCTCATCACCTACGCCGCCGACGAGACCGACCCGTGGGAGTACTACTGGGTCGGCTTCAACGGCGCGTGTGCCAACAAGCTGGTGCAGCAGACGCCGTTCTCCGACGCGCACCCCGTACACCACTGCAAGGACCCGCAGACCGTGCGGGAGGCGCTGTACAACATCTACCTTTCCCGCGGGCCGGAGCCACAGTGCGAGGCCCTGATGACGGGCTATCTGTATATCTTTATGGCGCACCTGATGAAGGAGGCCCGCGAGGCGATGCCCAACGTGGGCTCGTCCAGCAGCCAGTACGTGCTGGCCGCCATCAAGTATATCCAGTTCAACTACTCGCATGATATTTCGGTGGACGACATTGCCAAGGCCGTCGGCGTCAGCCGCAGCCACCTGTACCGCGTGTTCATGTCGAACGTCGGGCAGAGCCCCATTGACTACCTGACAAGCTACCGCATCAGCGAGGCGTGCAGCCTGCTGAAGAATTCCAGCCTGTCGATTGCGGAAATCGCCGTATCTGTGGGCTTTTTTGACCAGTTCTATTTTTCCCGCGTGTTCAAGAAGGTCAAGGGCGTGCCGCCGAGCAAGTACCTGGCCACGCTGGAGAAGGAAGGCCCTGCCGCACCGCAGGCCATCAACCCGTAACATTTCCCGCACTATTTATAAGGAGCAGACATGCCTTTTACGAAAAATCAGATCATTACTCTGGAGATCGAAGCGCTCTCCAATGACGGAAACGGCGTGGCCCACAAGGACGGTCAGGCCGTTTTTGTGCCGCTGACCGCCCCCGGCGACGTGGCCGAGGTGCGCATTGTCAAGCCGATGAAAACCTATGCCTTTGGCCGCGTGGAGAAGCTGTTGACCGCCGGGCCGGGCCGCGTCAGGCAGGACTGCCCGGTGGCCGGCCCCTGCGGCGGCTGTGGGCTGCGGCATATCAGCTATGAGGCCGAGTGCGCCGCCAAGACCCAGTTTGTACGTGACGCCTTTGCGCGGCTGGGCAAGCTGGACGTACCGGTGCCGGACGTGCTGGGCGCACCCGACACGAACCGCTACCGCAACAAGGTCCAGCTGCCCGTGGGCACCGACGAGAACGGGCATATTGTGACCGGCTTTTTTGCCGGGCGCAGCCACCGCATTGTGGCCTGCACCGACTGCAAGCTGCAGCCCGCGTGGATGAACGAGCTGGCCGCCCGCGCCTGTGCGCTGCTGGAGGAGAACGGCATCACTGCCTACAACGAGGAGACCCACACGGGCCGCGTGCGCCATTTGTACATGCGTCAGGGCTGGCACAGCGGGCAGCGGCTTTTGTGCTTTGTGGTAAACGGCAACGGTCTGCCGAACGAGGCGGAAATTTGCGCCACACTGCAAAAAGAGTTTGCCTTAACGACAATTTTGGTCAACCGCAACAGTGAGCGGACGAACGTTATTTTGGGCCGCAGGACCCGCACCGTGCTGGGTCCCGGCGTCATTGAGGACACGCTGGCCGGTGTGCCGCTGCGGATGGGTGTGCATGAATTTTACCAGGTCAACACCCCCGCCGCCGAGGTGCTCTACGCCAAGGCGCGGGAGTACGCCGGGCTGAAGCCGGACGATTTTTTGCTGGACCTGTACTGCGGCATGGGCACGATCGGGCTTTCGATGCTGGCGGACTGCAAGCGCTTAGTCGGCGTTGAGGTCGTGCCGCAGGCTGTTGAGGGCGCGAAGGAGACCGCCGCGCGGCTGGGACTGGACGCGGGCAGAGCGGACTTCCGCTGTCAGGATGCCGGTGCAGCCGCTGCCCAGCTCGCCGCCGAGGGTGCGCGTCCCGACGTGATCGTCGTAGACCCGCCCCGCAAGGGCTGCGACGAAGCGACCCTGACCGCCATTGCCGAGATGGCCCCGCGGACCGTGGTTATGGTCAGCTGCAACGCCGCAACAGCCGCCCGCGATACCCGCTGGCTGGCCGAGCATGGCTACAAGGCCGTGGAGGTGCAGCCGGTGGATTTGTTCCCGAGGACGAAGCATATCGAAGCGATAGTTTCGCTACAAAGAGAAATCTAGTAGAAATCCTCCGTTTTACGTTATTTTCTCGTCACGTTGTGTTCGATGGCGAGGGCGATAAACTCCGCAACAAACGCATTGAAAATCACATTACTGTTTCGGTGGTAATTGATATGGAGTGCGGAAACACAAAGAATTGAATATCTAACAATCGGCATAGCCGCAGACTTTCACAAAAAGCCTGCGGCTTTTTCTTTGCCCAAAAACAGAAAGGAGGCATCCGTGAAATGGCAGTTTTTAGGGTAGAAAAGAACAGCGGCTACACGGTCATGTCAAACCACCACCTGCGGAACCGGGCCTTGTCCCTGAAAGCCAAAGGCTTACTCTCCCAAATGCTCTCCCTGCCGGAAGATTGGGACTACACCCTGCAAGGACTGGCCCGTATCAACCGAGAAAGCATCGATGCGATACGGCAGGCTATCCGGGAACTGGAACAGGCAGGCTACATCCAGCGTTCCAGAGAACGGGACGAGAAAGGGCGGCTGCGCGGTGCAGACTATGTGATCTTCGAGCTGCCGCAGCCCGTTCCTGCATCGGTTTCACCTACATTGGAAAATCCAACGTTGGAGAATCCCACGCAGGAAAACCCTACGTTGGAAAATCCAATGCAATTAAATAAAGATAAACTAATTACAGAAAAACAAAAGAAAGAGGGATTAAATACCGATTCCCTTCCTATCCATTCCCCAAACCCCTTGCCTTTGGACGAGGACGAGACAGTGGCACCGCCGCCGGAACGGACAGGAAGCCGAAAGGAAGCGGCCTATCAAATCTACCGGGACCTGATTTTGGAGAACATCGAGTATGACACCCTCATCCAGAATCCCCGGATAGACCGGGAGCAGCTGGACGAGATCGTGGACATCCTGCTGGAAACGGTCTGCACCAACCGCAAGTCCATCCGGGTGGCCGGGGACGATTACCCGGCAGAACTGGTCAAGGCGAAATTCTTGAAGCTGGACAGCCATCACATCGAGTTCGTCATGGACTGCCTGCGGGACAACACCACCAAAGTCCGCAACATCAAGCAATACCTGCGGGCCATGCTGTTCAACGCCCCCAGCACCATCAACAGCTACTATGCATCCCTTGTGGCGCACGATATGGCGCAGCCTGATTGGGGCCGCCCGCCCAACAACTGACCGAAAGGAGCGTCCACCCATGAGAACCCTTTACCTGCGGCGGCTGGTGGTTCCACCCTAGCTGCCGCTCTGAATTTTCTGCAACAAGGAGGGATTCATATTGCAGGAAGAAGTCACCCAAAAAACCATTGCCCTGTCCATGAAAACGGGCAAACTCACCGCCCAAGCGTTGCAAGCTGCACTGAAAAAATACTTGCAGCACCGGGCCAAGGGGCCAAAGCTGCACCACGGCAAGCAAAGCCTGAAACAGCTGAAAGCCCACGGCGCGGCTCTGACCAACATTGAAGTCACGGAGGCGAACGTCGGGGCGTTTAAGCCCTGCGCCAAGAAGTACGGCGTGGACTTCACCTTACGCAAGGACAAGACCACCCAGCCCCCTGATGTCAAGATAGGGACAACAATTTTTTCAAAAAAGCAAAAAAATAAGCCGCATAAAGTTTCCCATTGGGTTAAACCCATTGGAAAGCCCTATGCGGCTTATTCGTACTTATTTTAATTATTAGACAATTTCAAATTCAATATCATGAACTTCCGGTTCAATATATTCCGAACACATCAGCGAAACGCTTACTTTGAATTTTCCTTTTCTAGCCGGAACAATATATATTCCATCAAACTCGGCATCATCTTTATGTGGCAACTGGTCACATTCAATCAATATCGAATTATCTCGTATAGATATTGATTCAAATACAGAAGAATGGGAGTTGCTAAAAATTGCCGGGTCTATGACTGGTAAGCTTCGGAATGGTTGCATTCCATCTATACTATTTTTCAAGAAAGCATATGTTGGATTTGAGTCGTTCATAAAACGTTCCTCTGCCTTTTCAATAGGATTCGGCGGAAGTTTTGGTCCTTGCGGTTCCTTCATTTTTTCAATATCATCAATATCATATACAAAAATACCCTTTGGAAATACGATTGAGATTCTAATATCTGTTGCCTTCGCTGTTCCATTATTAAGCACTCTTATCTTGAACGCAACACCACCGTTTATTATTGTCTTATACACACTCATCTGGTGTACATAATCATTTATTTCTTTTTCAGACGGTAGTGCTGCATTATAAGCCTGTAAGTCCTTTTCTTTTACATACTTTTTCAAATATGATTCAACGCAACTTAAATCAAGTGGTTCATACTTGTTTTTGTAGCATTCTCCATCATTATGATATAATTGGATTTTGTATGCATTATCAGAGCTATCAATAAGCAATTTTCCATGTGTTTTAAGACCTTTTTCATCCTCCTCTTCATCCTCCTGTTGATCCAGCACAACTGCGGCCATCAACTCAGGAACCCTCTTTACAATCTGTGATTTCAGCTCAGCATTTTCCTGCTCAAGTTCTCTTATCTTTTTATTCAAACTGAGAATTTCCGCATGACTTGCTTCAATATCAAAGGCATCTCCTCTTATCCACCCTGGACGCTTTTTTCGATCCATTTGCTGATGTAAAGATTCTGAAACCTCTCTAGCAAGTTCGTCAATATTAGTCCACCACTGTACCGTTCGTCCTTTTTTAGCTTCTATCTTGAAATCAGCCAGCTTTTTTATACTTTCTGGATCTTTTTCCATAAATTCCGGCTTAATTGCCACATCATCATCAATTATGAATACCAGAATAGGAATTTTCTTCTCTCTCGCATAGCGAAATTCCTTTTCCGTATAGCTAATTCCAGCATCCGATCCAGATTCTATTACAGAGCCATATCGCTGTCCCAAAATCAAAACATAATAATCCGAACTATCAATCGTCTCTTGTATTATTTCCCACTGTTCTTCGTCAGCAGCGTTAAACATCTCCATGCCAACTGGGAAATGCATCATTGACAGGATTGCATCCCTTACTTTGCTACGCGCTTCTATCAAATCCTTATAAGTTGACGAAATAAAAATTTGGTATTTCTTTTCCATGTTATATCACTTCCTTACAAGATAGTGTTTTATTCTATAACTCACTGATTATTGTATAGCATATAATTCTCCTATCTCCTGAAGAATCTGTTCTTTCGTTCGTCCCACAAGCTCCAACTGTTTAACATCAACCGTTTCATTTTTCATTCGATCAACAAACTTCTGCATATCCTCATACACGCCACTGGGAGTGGCAATCTTGACCGTAGGGTCAATCAGTTCAGTCAATCGAAAAACGTCATTTTTATGCTTCTTAATGTTTTTACTATCAACGTGTTCTCCAGCTTCTTTGCGATCCGTCAAATCCATCCATGCTTTCGCCTTGAATGGAATCAAATATGCAGCATCCAAAACCGTCACTCCATCAACAGTCACTTTCCCCTGCTTCAAGAACTCATAGTAATCATCATCCAAAAGGATTGCAGACAAGCTAGATATGTCCTCATCCATTGGCAGCGGTGTCAATACTGCATCATCTGGAAGTTGAATTGCATCCAGTTTTCTAGTGAACAGTTCGATCATCGCTGGATAACGGTTTGACATCGGGTGACTGAACCGATAAAACTGCGGCATACCAGAGCTTTTATTACAATGTTCGTATCCAGCCTGTTTTACATAGTCCCAGAATTTTCTTCCAAAAGCCGCATCCACGGCTTCAATAATTAGAACAAGGTCAATGTCTTTTGTTGCACGGAAGTCTAAGCCTTCTTCTGTCATCAAGATGTCACACGCAGTTCCACCGATAATTGCATACTGGCTTTCGTTACCCTTGAACCATTCCTTAAAGCTTTCAATCCCTGTTACCATCTATCTTCCTCCACAGATTATTTAACATTTCTTCTACTGCTTCTTCTACCCGTTCATCTGCATCTTCCTTGAGCGATAATGCTAGAGAAAGTCCATCGACCATTTTTTCCTTCGATAATTTTCGTGGGTCATATCTCCACATTTCAACAGCCACCTGTGAATTTGAGTCCTGTAAATCCTTGGTCATGCAGTAATTCCACTGAGATACTTTTTCTGAAGCATAGCACCGAACACTAGGCGCATTGAGCATCGAATACTCCGCCAATGCGGAATATCCGCTCTCCAACAATTCAGTCTTTACTTCCTCGCATGGAACATAGACCGTCCTTTTCACAGGATTGAGCAGAACTTTCTCTGCTTTGTAAAACAACTCTTTGGCGGAGTTTTCCGAAAACAGTATCTTCTGCACTCCAATTTTTCTTGATCGCAGAAATCCCATTCCTTCAAGTTGTTTAGAAGCTCTGGAAATAGATGTTGGTGTCAAATCCAAATCTTTTGCAGCTTGACTTGTGGACAGCTCCTTTGCTCCCTCATAAATAAAATAAAGCAACAGCATCTGTGCCGATGGCAAGATTTCTTCTCTGTCACTCTTTTCTGCATCACAGCGTTCCTGCAAATATGCTGCCATAAAGGGCAGATAAATTTGCTTTCCATCCACAATAAATGCTATTTTCTCTCGAAGCAAATACTCTTTCTGCCGTGCAGTGATCTGTTCCAATACTAAAATCACAGGACAATCCGCAACCTTTTTCACACGTTCCAGATGCTTTTTTAATGTTTCCACCTGCTCCAATTCGGTTTTAGGATACAAAAAAACGGTTTTTTGACCATTCAGAGATACTTTCTGTGAATCATACCTTGTACTGATGAAGTTTGGCAAATGCTCTAAAGCTTTATTTTCATATAGCACTTCAATTCCTAAAACCCGCTTAAGGTATTCCACTCTATCGCCTCCATTCATAACTCTTTTTCTGTATTATAACTCATTTTAAGTTAAGATACAATATCAAAGTTATGATTATCCAAATCCAACTATTGAGACACCAATATTTTCCAAGCAATTTTGCTTTCATTTCACTTCTTGTTACCCCTCCCGTGCCGTGCTATACTATTATCAAATCAAATATTGAGGGAGTGCATTGTCATGAGCAAAAAGCTTGTTGCCTATTTTTCTGCCAGCGGCATTACCGCAAAAGTTGCCGAAGATTTAGCAGATGCCATCGGTGCAGACATTTTTGAAATCCGTCCCGAAGTCCCTTACACAAAAGCCGATCTGAACTGGATGGATAAGAAATCCCGTAGCACTATTGAAATGAGCAGTCCCGATTCCCGCCCTGCCATCGCTGCCAAGCGTGATAACATGGACGAATACGACACCATCTTTGTCGGATTCCCTATCTGGTGGTATATTGCTCCGATGATCATCAATACATTTCTGGAAAGCTATGATTTGAAGGGTAAAACAATCATCCCCTTTGCCACATCTGGCGGCAGCGACATGGGTAAGACCAACGAAAAACTTGCGCCGAGCTGCCCCGGTGCAAAGCTGCTGCATGGTAAGGTATTCAATTCCTATTCCAGCAAAGCCGACTTGTCCGCATGGGTAGAAACCCTCAGCCTCTAATAGACAACATTCCTGTGGAATGAAATACCCGCCTGGTCGAGAAGATTTTCTTGAATCCTCTCACCCAGACGGGTATTCTTTTTCTTATACCACTTCTTCCATCCAATTATGCGCCATACTTTTCCAACGCTCTCCGAATCACAT
>OLGH01001281.1_pt1 | contig 24600 bp, 22 predicted proteins | sample 1604851 | NCBI WGS metagenome assembly OLGH01 (sample SAMEA3888894, study PRJEB22519) | human gut metagenome | biome: human gut; feature: human-associated habitat; material: faeces | place: Denmark | collected 2010 | reverse complement strand
CGACCCTGCTACCGTACTCAATAAAATGAAAGAGCGCGGCGTGTACGACGAGCAGCGCAGCTATGATTATATCGCGCAGCTTTTGAAGATCACGCCGACCGCCGCCAACGTTAAACAATACTGCACGATCGTGCATGACAAGTCGCTGCTGCGTGCACTGGCGACCGCGTCGTCAGAAATTACGGAAATGGTCTACGACGGCGTCGGCACGGCGCAGGAGATGCTTGAAGTCTCGGAAAAAAAGATCTACTCGCTCCGTCGCGGAAACACTGGCGACAGCCTGCAGCATATCGGAAAGGTCATGATCAACGTCTACGACCGGCTGGAAGAGTTGGCAGCCTCCGGCAGCGACATTCCAGGCCTTTCCACAGGACTTCATGATCTTGACCGCAAGATCAATGGTCTGAACAAGACCGACCTGATTTTGATTGCTGCCCGCCCCGGCATGGGCAAAACGGCTATCGCACTCAACATCTGCCTGAATGTGGCGAAGACCTATGAAAAGACCGTCGCGTTTTTCTCGCTCGAAATGTCGCGGGAGCAGCTGGTCACGCGTCTGCTTTCTACAGAAAGCTTTGTCGAAAACCAGAAGCTTACGACCGGCCATCTGGAGGATGAGGATTGGGGCAAGCTGTCTATTGCTTCGTCCGCACTCAGCCAGACAGACATCCGCGTGGACGACAATCCGGCGATTACGGTTGCAGAGATCAACGCGAAATGCCGCCGGCTCGATAATTTGGGACTGGTACTGATCGACTATCTGCAGTTGATGACTGCTGCTGCGCCCGGAAAATCTGGCGATAACCGTGTAACGGTCGTCAGTGATATCTCCCGCGCACTTAAGATCATGGCAAAGGAACTGAATGTCCCGGTAATCTGCCTCAGCCAGCTGTCCCGTGCGAACGAATCGCGTACCGATAAACGTCCGATGCTGTCCGACCTTCGTGAATCCGGCGCTATCGAACAGGACGCAGACTCGGTCATGTTCCTCTACCGCGACGAGTATTACAACCCCAACACGCAGGACAAGAACATTGCCGAGTGTATCGTTGCGAAAAACCGTCATGGCGAGACAGGAACAGTCAAGCTGCAATGGCGGCCGCAGTTCTTCACGTTCTCTGATTTGGAATGGAAGCATGAAGGATAAGGTTCTTTCGTGGATGCGCGAACAGCGCATGACCGCGCCGGGCGATACTGTGATCTGTGCCGTCTCAGGCGGAGCGGATTCTGTCTGTATGCTGCATGTTTTGCTGTCCCTCCGAACTGCGCTCGGCATTACGGTCGAAGCTGTACACTTCAATCATCATCTGCGCGGCGCGGAATCAGACCGCGACGAAGCGTTTGTCCGCGCGCTCTGTGCCAAACTGGACGTTGCGCTGCATATCGGAAACGGTGATGTACGCGCCCGTGCGGCAAAGAGGCATGAATCCGTCGAGGAAGCGGCGCGTGCGCTTCGCTACGCGTTTTTCGCTTCCCTTCCCGGCCTTATTGCAACGGCACACACGCAGGACGACAATCTGGAAACTGTGCTCCTGAATCTTACACGCGGAACCGGCCTTGCCGGGCTCTGCGGCATTCCGCCGAAGCGTGAATCTTTTATTCGGCCCATGCTTGCCGTCTCCCGCACAGAGATTGAAGCATATCTCGAGCAAAATGGCCTTTCTCATGTGACTGACAGTACCAATTTTCTGCCGGACGCGCGGCGCAACCGCCTGCGGCAGTCTGTCATTCCGCTACTCAAGGCGGAGAATCCATCTCTCTGCGAGACGGCATTCCGCATGTGCAGGCTTCTGGAAGCGGATGAAGCGCAGCTTTTTGCGCAGGCCGAGGTAGTGTTGCAGCAAGCCAGGCTTGCGGATGGCGTTCAGTGCAGCATTCTTGCCGCGTATCCGCAGGCCGTTCGCACACGCGCCGTCAAGCTGCTTCTTAGTGAAATCCGCGCACCGAAGCTTTCAGCGCGGCATATCGACGCCGTTGACCGGTTGCTGTTTTCTGCGTGTCCATCTGCCTGCATATCGCTGCCGGGCGGATACACTGCACGGCGAGAATATGACCGGCTGCTTCTTACCACTGACTCCCCTGCTTCGTTTGAGCCAGTCGTTCTCTCAATCGGAGAATCTGCCGTTCTTCAACCGTCTGGACTCCGCGTTTTCTGCGAATGGCAAGAAAATTTTTCAGAAATTCAAAATACACTCTCCACTTTTGCTGTAAAGTGTGATACGATAGATTCAACTACACAGATCCTGTTCCGTCCGCGGCAGATGCACGACGAAATGCGCGTCTCCGGGGGGCGGAAAACGCTGAAAAAACTTATGATCGACCGTAAGATCCCGTTGAACAGGCGCGGCCTGCTCCCTGTGGCTGAGGACGAGCAAGGAATTCTTGGCGTCTATGGGATCGGCGTCAACTCTGATCGTGCCGCTGCCCCCGGTGACCGCGCGGTCATCATTAGAATAGAAGAATTAGAGAAAGAGGATTCGCTGTATGATTAACAAATCTGACATGCTTCAGGACATTGAACGTGTTCTTGTTTCCGAGGAGGAGATCCACGCGCGGATCAAAGAGGTTGGCGCACAGATCGCGGAGGATTACCGCGGCAAGTGCCCGATTCTGGTCGGCGTTCTCAAGGGCGTCGTTCCGTTCTTTGCGGAAATGGCCAATGCTATCAGCATCCCTGTGCAGGAAGACTTCATGTGCATCACCTCCTTCGAGGGCGGCACGGAATCCACCGGCAAGCTGACGTTCCGCAAGGACATCGACCATGATATTGAAGGGCGTCATGTGCTGATTCTCGAGGATATCATTGACTCCGGCAGTACGCTCAAAATGATCTGCGAAATGTTCCGCGAGCGCAAGCCGGCATCCATCAAGATCTGCACGCTGCTCGACAAGCCCACGGGCCGCAAGGTCGATCTGAAGCCGGATTACACCTGCTTCACCGTTCCGCCCGCGTTTGTTGTCGGCTTCGGTCTGGATTACGAGGATTATTACCGGAACCTTCCGTTCGTCGGCGTTCTGAAGCCCTCTGTCTATCAGGATCAGTAAGCTGACCTCTTATTCTATTCTTTCCAAAGGAGACGACCCGTGAATCAACAGCCCAAAACCGTTCAGACAATCGTTCTGATCGCAATTCTGGCGCTGGTGCTTGTGGTGATCTCTTCGTCCCTGCTCACGCAGAACAGCGGCAGGCTTGCTTATTCCGACGTGCTCGACCTGTTTGAAACCGAACGGGTCGAGTCGTTCGTTTTGCAGGGCGATACGCTGACCATGACTCTGTATGGCAGCGGCACAGAGCAAGCAGGCACAGCAGCCGCCAAAATCGGCGACATTGAGACATTCCACAAGGACCTCGACGAAACTATTGCCGCACAGAGTGCATCCGGCATTCTCAAGTCCTACAACTACCTTCCCGCCGTCACTTCCGTCTGGCGGTCCGCTCTCCCATATTTGATTGTTGGCATTGCGCTTCTGTTCGTCTGGTTCATTCTGATGAACCGTTCCGGCGGCAGTCCGAACGCCATGGCGCAGTTTACGCGCGCAAATGCACGTTTTGGCGTTCCAAATGGCGAAGCCGTTACCTTCAAGGATGTTGCCGGCGCAGACGAGGAAAAGGAAGAACTCTCTGAAATTGTAGAATTCCTGCGTGACCCGGAGAAGTTCAAGCAGCTGGGCGCAAAAATCCCCAAGGGTGTTCTTCTGGTCGGTCCTCCAGGCACAGGCAAAACGCTGTTGGCGCGAGCCGTTGCCGGCGAGGCGAACGTCGCATTTCTTTCCATTTCCGGCTCTGACTTTGTCGAACTCTATGTCGGCGTCGGCGCGAGCCGTGTGCGTGACCTGTTCGATCAGGCCAAGCGCGTTGCGCCCGCCATTGTATTCATTGACGAGATCGATGCGGTGGGCCGTCAGCGCGGCGCAGGTCTTGGCGGCGGCCATGATGAGCGGGAGCAAACGCTCAATCAGCTGCTTGTGGAAATGGACGGCTTCTCCGCAAACGAAGGCGTCATTGTGATCGCAGCGACCAACCGCAAGGATATTCTCGATCCCGCCCTGCTCCGCCCCGGTCGGTTCGACCGGCAGATCTATGTCGGCGCACCGGATTGGCGCGGACGTACAGAGATCTTACAGGTTCACGCACGCAAGAAGCCGTTGGCAGACAATGTTGATCTTCCGGCCATTGCAAAGGCGACCGCTGGCTTTACTGGCGCAGATCTTGCGAATCTGCTGAACGAGGGCGCGCTGCTCGCTGCGAGAAACGGCAAGGCCGCCATCACGCAGCAGGATCTGGAGACAGCTATGATCAAAGTCATTGCGGGCCCGGAAAAGAAGAGCCGGGTCGTCAGCCACTCTGAGAAAATGCTTACCGCCGTTCATGAAGCCGGACATGCTGTTTGCATGTATTGTCTAGACTCACAGGATCCGGTTCATTTGATCACTATCATTCCCCGCGCGCAGGCGGGCGGCATGACCATCAGCCTGCCGCAAGACGATAAATCCTATGCCTCTCGCAATGAAATGTTTGAGACGATCGTTTCCTTCCTTGGCGGCCGCGTTGCGGAATCGCTGAAGCTTTGTGACATCTCTACCGGCGCTTCAAACGATCTTCAGCGCGCGACGAAACTTGCGCGGGATATGGTTGCGACCTATGGCATGTCGGACGCCATCGGCCCAGTCTCCTATTCATCGAGTCAGGAAGTCTTCATTGGCCGGGATTATGAGAAAACGAAGCCCTATTCTGAGGCGACAGCCGGTGAGATCGATGCGCAGGTGCAGGTCATTATGCGCGAAGCGTACAAGCGCTGCGAGGAAATCCTGGCCGCCCATTCGGAACGACTGGATAAGATCGCGGGCTTCCTGATGGAAAACGAAAACATGAATCGCACACAGTTTGAGGCTATCATGCAGGATGAATCTCTGGATGCCTCTGAATCGTAAAAAAACAGCTTGCGCGCCGCAGGAATTGCGGCGCGCAGATTATTTGGAGGATCTATGTATTATCGTTCTCTGAATGCCTATCTGCGCGAAACATTTGGCTGCAAGGTCTACAAACTGGCGCTCTCGGCAGGGTGCACCTGTCCGAACCGCGATGGGACACTCGGATCGCGCGGCTGCATTTTTTGCAACGGCAGCGGAGAATTTGCAGCCTCTGCTACGCTGCCAATCGACGAACAGCTTACGCAGGCAAAGCAGCTTGTCGCAGCGAAAGCCGGGCCAGATGCCAAATACATTGCCTATTTTCAGGATTATAGCAATACCTACGCGCCCGCAGATACGTTAAGACCACTGTTTCTGGCTGCAATCGACCGGCCTGAGATCTGCGCACTGTCCATTGCAACCCGCCCGGACTGTTTGCCGCCGGAAATCCTTGCGCTGCTCTCGGAACTGCGGCAAAAGAAGCCCGTTTGGGTCGAACTCGGCTTACAGACAGTCCACGCATCTACCGCACGCTATATCCGGCGCGGCTATCCCCTATCCATATTTGACAACGCCGTCCGGCAACTCAAAGGCCTTGATCTTCATGTAATTGCTCATATGATCTTGGGCCTTCCCGGCGAGACGCTGGAGATGATGGTACAAACTGCGCACCATATCGGCCAGAGCGGCGCAGATGGGATCAAGCTTCATCTTCTGCATGTGCTATCCGGGACCGATCTCGCAGAGGAATATGCCGCCGGAGCATTTGAGACCATGCCATTGGAGTCATATATTTCTGCATTGGAATCCTGTCTGCGTGTTCTGCCGCGCGAAATGGTCATTCACCGTATGACCGGCGATGGCGCAAAACGCAGTCTGATCGCACCACTGTGGAGTGCAGATAAAAAGCGTGTTCTGAATGCAATCAACCGCCGGTTTCTGTCCGACAATCTGGAACAGGGCTCTGCACTTGTTGACGGGGATGTTTCTTGATTTATAGATTTTTCGTGATTACCGAATGGAAAATAGATTGACAATCGTGAAAAATCGTGTTATTCTGACTTTAGAATAACAAATGCGGGCAAAATGCCCGCATTTGTGTCGTTTTCGATATTCTTGTTCCAGAATATCGAACTTCGGCGAATCAAGTTCGACTATATCGGAGGAAAGAGAACATGAAAAAAGAAAATCTGTTCGTCATTCTGACCGGTGTTGTCATCGGCATCGCGGCACTCGTGCTGACGGCGCTCGGCAACCCGGCCAACATGGGCTTCTGCATCGCGTGCTTTGAGCGCGACATTGCAGGCGCTGTCGGTCTGCATTCTGCGGCCAAAGTTCAGTATGTCCGCCCAGAAATTATCGGCCTTGTGCTCGGCAGCTTCCTGATGGCGCTGGCCTCTAAGGAGTGGAAAGCAAGAGCCGGCTCGTCGCCTGCGCTTCGCTTTGTGCTCGGCGCATTCGTTATGATCGGCGCGCTGGCCTTCCTCGGCTGCCCGCTGCGCATGGTGCTCCGTCTGGCTGGCGGCGATCTGAACGCCGTTGTCGGTTTGGCGGGCTTTGCTTCCGGTATCTTCCTTGGCACGCTCTTCATCCGCAAGGGCTTCACGCTTCAGCGGAACTACGCCACCAAGACGCTTGATGGCACGGTGCTGCCTGCCGTGATGGTTGGCCTGCTGATCCTCTTCCTGGCTGTTCCCACGCTGTTCAAGCTTTCTGAAGAAGGCCCCGGTTCCAAGCATGCGCCGTTCCTGATTGCGCTGCTGATTGCGCTAGTCGTTGGCGCACTGGCGCAGAAATCTCGTATGTGCATGGTCGGCGGTCTGCGCGACACGATGATGTTCAAGGATATGCATCTGCTGTGGGGTTTCATCGCCATCTTTGTCACTGTTCTGATCGGCAACCTTGCCATGCATAACTTCAAGTTCGGCTTTACCTCGCAGCCTGTCGCCCATTCCAGCCACGTTTGGAATTTCCTCGGCATGCTGTTGGCAGGTTGGGGCTCTGTCCTGCTGGGTGGCTGCCCGCTGCGTCAGCTGATTCTCGCCGGCAGCGGCAACGCAGACTCTGCCGTCACTGTGTTTGGCATGATCGTCGGTGCAGCGTTTGCACACAACTTTGGTCTTGCCGGTAATGCAGACTCCGTGAATGAGGCTGGCGAATACGTCGTCGGCGGTATCTCTACAAAGGGCAAGGTCGCTGTAATCCTCGGCATCGTGATCGTTCTGGTCGTGTCTTATGTAAACAGCATAAAGAAACAGGAGGCGCAGAAAAATGGTTGATGCAAGAGGCTACCTTTGCCCCATGCCGGTCGTGATGGTGCAAAACGCAATCAAAAAAGACCAGCCTGCCACACTGGAGGTACTGGTCGATAACGAAACTGCTGTCGAAAACATCAAACGTTTCGCCGCACACAGCGGCTACCAGGCTGCGTCCCGCGAAGACGGCGATGATTACTGCCTGACGCTCACAAAGAAGTAAGCGTTTATATACTTACAAAGCCCTCTGCTTTCGAGAAACGAAAGCAGAGGGCTTGTCATCCCGGTTTATCCCTTGACGAAACCATTGGTTAATTACAAGGAAGAGTGCTGTTTCAGATAAATTACCGCATCACAGCCTGACAACGGCGAATGTAGTTCGCTACAACGGTACGCTGTACTGCATTTCCAGAACATAGCGTCATGAAAACATGACAAAATATTGCAGAATCCGCCCTGCTGTGCTATACTTCTAATGGTTAATTGAAGCCACGCACAGGAGGGCTATTTTCATGACTTACAACTATAACAGGCTATGGAAACTGTTGATAGATAAAGGCATGGCAAAAACACAAATGCGCTTACAGGCGGAAATCAGTACAAATATACTTGCTAAAATGTGAAAGTGCGAACCTGTTGCAATGGAAAGCCTTGCAAAGATTGCAATCACCTTGAATTGTGGGCTTGACGATATTGTAGAGATATAGGGCGAAGGAAAGGGTTGCTGAAATGGGTATCAATCTTGATAAACCACATTTGTGGAAACAGGACATTATTCAATCCGTAGATTTATACAATACATGGTTTATGGATTTTGCACCTAAAGCATTCAGAGAAACACGCGTTTCTACAGCAAAGAACGTTGAAGAAGCACTGAAAGAAACAAACTATTTGAATAGTATTTCTCCTGCTATCCTACAAAGACATCCCGAAGTGTTACCTATACTACGGATGTCCACTTGTCCTCCCATTGCAAGGGATAGATTGATAGGGCTTGCTGGAGTGTCTAAAAATCTTGTGCAAAATATGGAGGATTCTGAGAATCCGCGTGTTTCACCAAGAATGAACAGCGCACAGCTAATCACGGAATTGCAGCACATTTCCAATATTATTATAAAGATGGCTGATCCAGATATATTTACATGGCTACCAAAAAACGTAATCCGGATGAAACAGAAATAATCCGTTCGTCTACCATTATCGCAGATAGATTATGCGGAGCCGTTGCTGACCCTATCATTCGTAACGCACAAGAAAAGCGGCAACTTGCAGCAATTTCTGAACTATTACAAAGCAAGGGATATTCATTAACCGAAAACGGAAGACGTTTTAATGAAATGACCCCTGGTTCATTTTCGTTTCATACAAACATTCCGGTTTATGTCGCAGGAGAACAAGGCGAAGCAGTTAATATTCCTGTTGATGTTGCTATTATGCCGCTTTCAGCACAACCGGGCGATATGCCTGTGTTGTTAGAAGCAAAGTCAGCAGGAGATTTTATTTACGGCGGCGGGCTAAAAAAAATTGAGCCGAGTGAACTCGCAAAAGTCTCCTGTGGTGACTTAATGAAATTATGTTTCGCTTAACTGGCAGATATCTTTTGAAATAAATTCCACAAAAGGAAGACCTTCGTGAAAAAAAGTGAGATGCATCTGCTGGCACAGGCTCTTTTGTGCTATTTTTCAGATTTTCTGACTAAAGCCTCCAACACAGCGAGAATCCTTTATATAGAAAACTTGCCGCAGAATTTTACATTCTGCGGCAAGTCCTATTTTATATAGCTGTATTTATTTGTCCGATGCTTATTTTGCTGTACCGGTCAGGTAGGCGTAGATTGCCATGGCGACTTCAGCGCGGTTTGCGTTCTTCGCCGCAGCCGCTGTCTGCACAGCATTCAGGATGCCCTCAGCATAGGCCCATGCTACATCCTTCGCTGCCCAGCTGGACACGGAGGCGTTCGCGGGGAGTTTTGCTTCATAGGTCGTAATGCCGCTGAAGCGTGCATAACGGCACAGAATCGAAGCCAACTGCTCACGGGTTACGGCCCGTTCGGGCTTGAAGCTACCGTCAGTAAAGCCGTTGACAATGCTGTTCTCGGCAGCCCATTCCACAGCCTCGCTGTAGTAGCGCCCGGTCTTGACATCAGAGAAGGTACCGCTGTTCTTCGTGGCAGGCTCGCCTTCCATTCTGTAGAGAATGGTAACGACCATGCCGCGTGTCAGTTCCGCGTTCGGGCTGAACAGCGTATTGCTCGTGCCGTTCATGATGTTTTTCTCGTACAGGTACTTGACTGCGTCATAGTACGGATCCGATGGCTTTACATCCGTGAACGGGAACTTCGAGCCGCTGCTTCCCGGGAGAACCGGAATGATGATGGGAAGATCAGGTTCAGGCTCTTCTTCCTTTTCGCGGCGGATAATCGTAAACGTAATCTTAACCTTCAGGCCGGCAGCATCCACCATTTCGACCGTAACGACGTTCTCGCCAAGTTCCAGCGCAATCTTCTTCTCGAAGCTTGCTACATGACGCTTGCCTGCGGGCGTTGACATCGCGCCGTCCTCAAAGATCACATTATCACCATTGATGGCCAACTCTCTGCCGGCAAAGTAGCTGGTAACATCGCCGCTTAGGAGGAAGGTGCTGTCTGTCGTGTAGATGGTCGCGCCATCTGCCACACCGGCCTGATCAAAGCTGAGTGTTGTCGGCTCCGGCAGATAGAACAGGCGGTAGGTGGTGCTGCTGGTAGTACCAAAATCCTCTACCGTGAAGATGGACATGTAGTTGACGCCAACATTCAGTTTGAAGTCAAACGCAAACTCCATCGGGTCGTCAAGGCTTACATATTCACCGTTTGCATAAACCTCCAGAACCGCGTCGTCCGCAGCCTTGCCGGTCACATGGATTCTGCCTTCGGAATCCAGGTCCTCCGGTGTGAACACGAACGGGAACTGCATATCATCCATCGGCTTGATCCACTCAAAGCCCATCAGGCTGACAATGCTGTCCGGATCGTCGAGAATATTCATATCCTCAATTCTGTCTCGATCTTCATTCAAGCGGCAAATATCGTCATTTTCCACACGAACGAAGTAGTAGGACTTGACGCCCAGAACATTCGTTACCGTGATATAGCACTCGTTGACACGGGTATCCGGATAGTCTGCCGGATCGATGTTGATATAATCCGACATATCCAGGTCCCACGGCACCATCGGCATATCGAACGCGGCCTTGCCGTCCACGAAGTCTTCCTGCGTGAGCGTCATGGTCTTGTACTTCACGTCCTCCATATAGATTGTTTCATCGTAGGATTTCATCAGCGCGTCACCGGCAAGCGTCTGATCCGGATCGTAATAGATGATAGAGACTTCCTTAATCGGATCACTGCACTCAAACACCAGCGGAGCGACCGTCTTATAATGGGTCAGATAGCCGAAGCTATTCTTCCAGCTGGACCAGAAACCAGCCTGGTCAAGCCATGCGTTCGCGGGGCGGTTCGTCTCCGGGCAAAGTTCTGCCATATGGTCGGGATAGCATTCTGGATAAATACGGGCTGTAACACCGGCCTTGGTTGAGAGATAAAGAAGCTTTGTTTCCTGCACAAGAATCTTACCGGAAGCATCCTTTGCAATGACTTTAAATTCATTTTCGCCCGGCTGGATGGACTTCTTGACAGCGAAGCTGTGCTTTGCAGTAATGGCAACGTTCTCGCCGTCGATGGTAAGAGATGCGACACGCGCGCTGACGCTGCCGCGGATATCCCAATCAAACGCCAACTCCGCGATCTCATCCTCAGAATACATCTCGCCCAAATCACTGCGGTCATAAAGCTGGAAGCTGTCGAACCAGCTGTCCTCCGCATTGGTCAGCGTAGCATAGACAATATCTGCAGATGCGTCCACGCCGGTGTAGAGATAGGCTGTGGTGTTATTCATCGCATAGTCCTGTGCGAACACGCCGATCTCGTTCATCTCGCCCACACGGTAAGCACTCGGTTCCTCAAGCGAGCAGGTGTACAGGCCGTCAGCCTCGTCATAGGCGCAGTCAGAAAGCATGACATACTCGCCCTCGCCGTTGACATAGACCTCGATCTCGCCGTAAACACCGACGTTGTCCTCCGCACGGAAGGTCACGGTAAGTGCATTGTTTTCATAGTCGGCAGACACGACATCAATCTCAGGGGCAGTGATATCAAGCTTGACCGGAAGCTTGATCGTCTCTTTCTGGGTGCTGCCGGGCATGGTTGCTGTCACGAGGAAGTAATACTGGCCCTCCGGGCAAAGTTCATATTTGCCGGTACGGGCGTTGTAAACCGTGCCGTCCCAGTCACCGTAGGTCAGTGCGTAATAATCGCTGATCGTCAGCATCGTATACGCAGCCTGTGCACTCGTGATGTCTGCGCCGAGCAGCTTTGGAATCTGCGTTGCAGAGATGATTGTGCGCAGCGGCGTGCCGGTTTCATCCGTCACCTCGACACGCAGAGTCTGTGCAGAACGGAGCATACCGAGAAGCGGGAACGTCTCTTCCATAGCGCGATCGCCGTTCGGAGAGAAGGAAATGTACGCGGGATTGATTTCCCCTTCCGCCGTGACGCCGGAAATGAGCTGTCCGGCACCAACACCAGTCGAGGGATAGCCAGTAGTTTCATAGTAAATGCTTTCGCCGGTATAGCTGGGTGCGTCAATGATGTTTTCGCAGCCGTACCAGTCGCCGTAGAATGCCAGAACCGGCAGACTCAGATCTTCGCATCCGTCGCCGTGCAGTACAGTAAAGCCTTCTACATAGTGATTATACTCCGCGGAGCCGACATTCACCGTCGCATTCACGCTGGCCTTGCCGCCTGCAGGAACGGTTACAGAAGACGCATTGTATGTGATCTGCGCACCAGAGATCTGCTTGATCGTATCAACATTGTCCGCTTCAATGCAGTTGGTATAGAGCGCATCGGGAGTCAGCGTGTAGGTCTGCGGCTGTGTGCCGTAGTTAGTCAGGGTCACAGTGAAGCTGGCTGTTGTGCCAATCTGCTTGAGCGCAGCACCACCAAGTCCGTTGCAAGAGGCCAGAACACGAGTCTTTGCCGCGCCGAGCGGATCGACCATACCAGAGCCCTGCTGACGAACAGAATATGGCGTCGTGCTGTCGGGCTGGCAGATGATATCAGCCGTGTTCATCAGCGCAAGCTTCAGATACTCATTGACACTCATGCCCTTCAGCGACAGTTCACCATTCTCCTGCGCATCCTTGACTGCCTGAAGCGTCAGCGCCGCACCGCCAGAGACATAGGGCGTCGCCATGCTGGTGCCACTCATAGATTCATAGCCGTCGCCGGAAGAGATTGCAGCAGAGATGAATATGCCGGTTGACCGTGTGCGTGAAATCTTAAAGATTTCCCAGGAACCGGTTTCTCTTGAGACTCCGATCGGTGAGGAAGAGGACAGCCACCTGGGCGACTTTATCCAGGATGACAATGTACCTGTTCCGGCAGAAGCTGCAGCGCAGACACTTCTGAAAGAACAGCTGGATGAAGTTTTAAGTACACTGACAGAGAGAGAGCAGAAGGTTCTCCGCTTGCGTTTTGGTATGAGTGATGGAAGAGCACGTACACTGGAAGAGGTCGGAAAAGAGTTCGATGTCACCCGTGAGCGTATCCGTCAGATTGAAGCAAAAGCACTCCGCAAGCTTCGTCATCCAAGCCGCAGCAGAAAATTAAGAGATTATTTGGATTAAGAAGATGGCTGAATTATCAAAAAGATTACAGGCAGTGGCGGATCTTGTCACACCGGGAATGCGTCTTGCGGATGTGGGAACAGATCACGCTTACATCCCAATCTATCTGACACAGAACGGGCTGGTTCCATCCGCAATTGCCATGGATATTAACAAAGGACCATTAGAGAGAGCGGATACACATATCCTTGAACATGGACTGGATGGGAAGATAGTTACCCGTCTTTCTGATGGTCTGGTGAATTTGAAAATGGAAGAAGCTGACACAATGATCGCCGCCGGAATGGGCGGCGGTCTTGTCATACATATTTTGAATGAGGATCCGGCAAAAACCAGAAGCTTAAAGGAACTGATCCTGCAGCCGCAGTCAGAGCTTGCGAAAGTCCGCCGTTATCTGGAAGAACATAGATTTCGTATCGTTGCAGAGGACATGGTGGAAGAGGATGGCAAATACTATCCGATGATGAAGGTGATCCCGACAGAGCAGAAAGGTCTTTATGCGGAAGGTGTTCCGGCAGCAGAAGAAGAGCTTGAATATGGAAAATATTTATTAGAGAAGGGTCACCCGGTGATGGGAGAATATCTGAAAAAAGAACTGTCTGTGAATCAGGGCGTGTATGAAAAGCTTCGGGTGCAGGAGAGTGAACGCACGAAGGAGAGAAGTGCAGAGATTCTGCATATGATAAAGAGAGCAGAAGACCTGCTTGACCGGTATTTTTAGGAGGAAAATGATGATTTGCAGAGAAATTATAAAAGAAATAGAAGCACGTTTTCCAAAGCACTATGCTATGGAGTGGGATAATGTAGGACTGCAGGTCGGAAGAAGCGATAAAGAAGTAAAGCGGATCTATCTTGCACTGGATGCGACGGATGAAGTGATCGAAGAAGCAGCAGACTGGGGCGCGGATATGCTGATCACACATCATCCGATGATCTTTAAAGCAATGAAAAAGATCAATGACGAGGATTTTATTGGCAGAAGAGTACTGAAGTTGATCCGGGATGACATTTCTTACTATGCGATGCATACCAATTATGATGTGATGGGAATGGCAGAGCTTGCTGGGAAGGTACTTGAACTGAGTGAACCGGAGGTTCTGGAAGTGACGGGAAGCATGCATTCAGAATCCGGCGAAGTTCCGGTTGGAATCGGAAGAGTTGCTGATCTGGCACAGCCGATGGATTTAAAATCCTGTGCGGAAATGGTAAAAAAAGCTTTTGATCTTCCGAATGTGAAAATTTTTGGAGAGCCGGATATGCAGGTACATCGCCTTGGTGTTTTTCCTGGCTCCGGGAAGAGCGCAATTTCCGTATCTTTGGAAAAAGGTGTGGATGTACTGGTGACAGGTGACATTGATCACCATGAGGGGATTGATGCGGTTGCGCAAAAAATGGCAGTAATTGATGCCGGACACTATGGCGTGGAGCATATCTTTATTGCAGATATGGAACATTTTTGCCGGGAGAAATTTCCAGAGGCAGAGATCCGGACAGCAAAGATCCGGCAGCCATTCTGGGTTTTGACGTAAGGTGTTTGGGAGCGGGGAGAAAACAGACAGATTTGTCAAAGCGCCGTAAGGCAGAAAGAAGGCGGTAAATATGGAACAGCAGATGTACAAAGTACAGATTGACGGGGAAGAGAGAAGTTTTCTGGCAGGAACCACATATCTGCAGATTGCCGGGGAATATCAGGAAAGATACCCACATGATATTGTTCTTGTATATGTAAATGGAAAGCTTCAGGAGCTTGGAAAGAAGCTGAAAAAGGACTGTGCGCTCCATTTTGTGACGACAGGCGAGACGATTGGAAATCTTACCTATCGCCGTGGTGTAAGTTTTCTGCTGGTGAAGGCAGTATATGATACAATCGGACACGATAAGATAGAACAGGTGAGAATCCATTTTTCTGTAGATAAAGGGTATTATTGTACAATAAAAGGAGATCAGAAGCTGGATCAGGAACTGCTTGCAAGGATTGAAGAACGGATGCATGAAATGGCAGATATGGATCTTTCAATCCGGAAGAGATCGGTTCATACCGATGAAGCGGTTGAAATGTTCCGCAAGTACGGTATGAAGGATAAAGAGCGTTTGTTCCGATATCGCAGAGTGTCTACAGTCAATATTTACAGTATCAATGAATTTGAGGACTACTATTACGGCTATATGGTTCCATCAACCGGCTATCTGAAATATTTTAAATTATATTTATATGATGAGGGATTTGTAGTGCAGATGCCGGAGGCAGCTGAACCGGAAAAGATACCTCCGTTTCAGCCTCAGAATAAGCTGTTCCATGTGCTAAAGGAATCTACGCGTGGCGGTGATATGCTTGGAATTGAAACGGTAGGGGCACTGAATGATTATGTGACAGGCGGCAGCGCCAATCCAAAGGAACTGCTTCTGGTACAGGAGGCAATGCAGGAAAAGAAGATTGCGCAGATCGCAGAGCAGATTGCAGGAAATCCGCAGAAAAAGTTTGTCTTGATCGCCGGTCCTTCTTCGTCAGGAAAGACTACATTTTCCAGACGGCTTTCCATCCAGCTCCGGGTAAGCGGTCTGGTCCCGCATCCGATTTCGGTGGATGATTACTTTAAGAACCGTGTGGATACACCGCTGGACGCAGAAGGAAAGCCGAATTATGAGTGTTTGGAAGCACTGGATGTGGAACTTTTTAATCACGATCTGAAAAAGCTGCTTGCAGGAGAACGGATTGAGCTTCCGACGTTCAATTTCAAGACCGGAAAACGGGAATATAACGGACATTATATGCAGCTTGGTGAGCAGGATATTCTGGTGATCGAAGGCATTCATTGTCTGAATGATGCGTTGACCCATGATCTGCCAAAAGAAAATAAATTCAAGATCTATATCAGTGCACTGACCCAGCTGAATATCGATGAGCATAACCGGATCGCATCAACAGATGGACGTCTGATCCGCCGGATGGTGCGTGATGCAAGAACCAGAGGTACTTCGGCAAAGCAGACGATCGCTATGTGGCAGTCGGTGCGAAGAGGGGAAGAGAACAATATTTTCCCGTATCAGGAAGACGCGGATGTGATGTTCAATTCAGCTCTTCTTTATGAGCTGGCAGTTCTGAAAGCTTATGCAGAACCGATCCTGTTCGGAATTGAGAAGGACTGCGCCGAATATCAGGAAGCGAAGAGACTGCTCAAATTCCTGGATTATTTTGTGGGGATCGGAAGTGAGTATGTTCCGCAGAATTCGATTTTGAGGGAATTTATTGGAGGCGGATGTTTCGATTTGTAGAATGTTGAAGCTGGTCACATGGTAAGAGAGCGATATAGATTATAGAGGCAGTTTGAATCCGTTCCGCTGTTTTTTTAGTGTGATCCGTCGTCAGAAATAAGAAATAAACAGAAGAAGAGCTTCTGGGAGAATGAATATCTTTGTTCTCTCAGGAGCTCTTCTTCTGTTTGACCGGAAAATACATATGGAAAATTCTTCCATAAAAAGAGTATTATGTGCCGGGGAAGGGGATCACTTAAATATATTTATCAGAGTAACATATCTTCAGGCACAGGCGCTGTGAAATGCATTTCTTCTCCTGTGATTGGATGCCGGAAACGCAGATGATGTGAGTGCAGTGCCTGACGGCTGATATGGCTGTAATCCGGATTATAGAGAAAATCTCCCGGAAGCGGATGACCGATGTAATTCATATGCACCCGGATCTGATGAGTGCGTCCGGTATCCAGCTTTAAGGCAACCAGAGAGTAGACCGGATCTGTATTTGTGATGGAAATCCTGCGGTAATGGGTGCAGGCATATTCACCATGTTTAAAATCGACCATGCGCTCGATGGTAGAACCCTCTTTTCTGGCAATTGGAGCAGTGATGATTCCGTCTTCCGGGACGATTCCCGTGGCAAGTGCCAGATATTCCCGGTGGATTTCCCGGCGTGCCATCATGGCAGAGAGGAGAGAGGCACTGTAAAGATGCCGGGCAATGATCAGAAGACCGGTGGTGTCCCGGTCAAGCCGGTTAATGCAGCGGTAGACAAAAGGCTCGCCTTTCTCTTTGAAATACCATGCACAGGCATTGGCAAGTGTGTTGTCATAATTTCCCTGGGAAGGGTGAATTGGCATTCCGGCAGGTTTATTGATGACCAGCAGGTCCGGATCTTCATATACGATCGAAAGAGGCAGATCTGACGGAACAATATTTTCGGAGAATTTTGTTTCGGTAATCCGGATGGCAAGCTGGTCGCCGGGAGTAAGAAGGGTGCGTGCCAGTACCGGTTCCCCGTTCAGACGGATTCCTTCCGGATCTTCTTTGATTGCCCGGATCAGAGAAGAAGAATATCCATGAGCTTTTAAAAACTCATGGATATTGGAAGTTTTCTGTTCGGTTATTGTATAATTCAGAATTCTTTCCCACATTACTTTGATTTCACTTCCCGCCATAATTCATTGTAGACAGCATCGTTTTTATCTCCAAGGAATTTGAAGGTCTCACATCCGGAGAGCTCGCTTGCATCCGGGAATGCAATCTTGCTGTTGCGGATGGACTCGTCTTCAATCAGTTCCCGTGCTGCTTCATTTGGAGTCGAGTAGGTGATGTACTCAAAGTTCTTCAGTGCGATGTCCGGACGGCAGAGGAAGTTGATGAACTTTTCTGCATTTTCCTTATGCTCTGCATTCTTCGGAATTACCCAGGAGTCGATCCAGATATTGGATCCTTCTTTCGGGATCACGTATTCCAGGTTTGGATTTTCTTTCTGTGTGTAAATGGCTTCACCGGAGTAAATAACACCGATGGCTGCTTCGTTTCCGATCATCTTGTCACGCACCTGGTCAACGACGTATGCCTGAACCAGTGGTTTCTGTTTGATCAGAAGATTCTTCGCTTCGTTCAGCTCGTCCAGGTCGGTTGAGTTCAGGGAATATCCAAGATATTTTAAGGTAACACCGAATGCATCGCGGACGCTGTCCTGCATCAGAATGCTGTCCTTGTACTTTGGATCCCAGAGAACAGACCAGGAATCAATTGGTTCGTCTACCATGGTTTTGTTGTAAAGGATCCCGACAGTTCCCCAGCAATAAGGAACAGAGTATTTATTTTCCGGATCAAATGCTTTGGACTGATCCATGTAAGTCTGTCCAATATTTTTGATATTCGGAATATTATCCCAGTTGATCTCGGTGAGGAGATCATTCTCGATCATACGCTGGATCATATAGTCAGAAGGGCAGACCACATCGTAGGAAATGGCGCCGGACTGCACCTTCGGGTACATGATCTCATTGGTTTCGTATTCTTCATAAACTACCTGGATACCGGTTTCTTCTTCAAAGATATCCAGGACATCCGGGTCCAGATATTCGCCCCAGTTGTAGACAATTACCTTTTCGGAGCCAGAAATCTTTGTCTTTGAATTGTAGAAAAATCCTCCTGCTGTAATAACGATCACGAGCAGTGCCGGTACGACACGTGTTACGACGAGACGCATCGTGTGGCGTGCACGGGATGGCTTGCGGATCGTGCCGTCTTTTTCGTGAACTTCTTTTTCCGGTTTTAAATTGACCAGGAAGAGAAGGAAGAGCACCGTTACAAACATGATCGTTGAGAGTGCGTAAATTTCCGGACGGATTCCTTTTCGTACTTCACTGTAAATTTTGGTGGACAGGGTATCGATTCCAGGTCCTTTGGTAAAGTGGGTGATCACAAAATCATCCAACGACATGGTAAATGCAAGCAGGAAACCGGAAAGAATTCCTGGAAGGATATCCGGAAATACGACTTTGAAAAAAGCGTAGATCGGAGAAGCACCCAGATCCAGTGCAGCTTCATAGGTCCGCCGGTTGGTCTGCTTTAGTTTTGGCATGACACTTAGGATGACATACGGGATATTAAAGGTAATATGTGCGATCAGGATTGTCGTAAATCCCATGGTCATACGGAATGCGATGAACAGCAGCATCATAGATACACCAGTCACAATATCTGCGTTCAGCATCGGAATGTTGGTGACACCCAGCATAAAGGTACGGAACTTGCGGTTCATACTCTGGATTCCAATGGAAGCCAAAGTTCCGATCACGGTTGCAATCAGCGCAGAAAGAAGTGCGATGATCAGGGTGTTGTATAAGGTGCTCATGATCGCTTCATCCTGGAAAAGGGATACATACCATTTTCCGGTAAATCCGCCCCATTTGGCACGGGTTCTGGAACTGTTAAAAGACAGAACCATCAGTGTCATGATCGGAGCATAGAGGAAGATCACGATCAGCAGTAAATATAAATTCTGTAATTTCTTTTTCATTAGAATGCTGTGCCCTCCCCGTCTTTATCGTATTTGGCGATCAGAGCCATACTTGCAATGATGAAGATCATCAGGACAAGTGAAAGTCCACTTCCTACATGCCAGTTGCTTCCCTGCTGGAATTCCTGTTCGATGACATTTCCAATCAGAAGGATCTTGCTTCCACCGAGGAGATTGGAAATGACGAAGGTTGTAAGTGCAGGTACAAATACCATAGTGATTCCACTGATGATACCCGGAACACTAAGCGGAAGGATGATCTTGGTAAATGTCTGGATATTTCCGGCACCGAGATCTCTGGCTGCGGAAATAACATCTTTGTCAATCTTTACAAGTACATTGTAAATCGGCAGCACCATGAACGGCAGGAAGTTGTAGACCATACCGAGGATGATCGCTGTCGGTGTGTTGATAATGTTCCATGAAGGCAGCCCGAAGAAATGGAGAACGGAGTTGATGACACCGTTTTTTTCCAGGAGGTTCTGCCATGCAAGAGTTCTGAGCAGAAAGTTCATCCACATCGGAAGGATGAAAACAAGTACTACGAAGCTGGACTGGTTTACATTTCTTCCGGCGAGGATCATTGCCAGAGGATAGGCAAGGATCAGGCAGATCACTGTGCTGACAAATGCAAGCAGAAGTGCAAGCCCCAGAGCCTTTATATTCTCAGGTGTTGTGATTTTGGCAAGGTTCATCCAGGTGAATTTTCCGTCATTGTCAGTCAGACCATAATAGAAGATCATGATCAGAGGAATGATAATGAAAGAAACTGCCCAGAAAAGGTATGGCCCTGCCAGGAGACGTTTGCTATTCTTCAATTCCTGCAGCCTCCTCATCTTCAGATTCCGGTTTTTTCATGATCTGAATATCAAACGGGTCAACATGGATTCCAACCTCAGTGCCAACCGGGAACATATCGGTGCTGTGCACAAGCCATTCATAGTTGTTGGCAAGGACTTCCATTTCATAGTGGACTCCTTTGAAAATCAGATGGGTAACGACACCCTTTAATGTGCCTTCTTCTGGTTTTACAAGATCGATGTCCTCCGGACGGATGACCGCATCGACTGGTTTGTTGGTTCCGAATCCGGTATCCACACACGGGAATTCGGCACCGACAATATTGACCAGCTTATCGCGTACCATGATGGCATTGAAAATGTTGCTATCGCCAATGAAGTCGGCTACGAAAGCATTTTCCGGCTCGTTGTAGATATCTTCCGGTGTACCGATCTGCTGGATGTATCCCTGATTCATGACAACAATCGTGTCAGACATGGTGAGGGCTTCTTCCTGATCGTGGGTAACGTAGATAAATGTAATTCCCAGCTCATTTTTTAAACGGATCAGTTCATACTGCATGTCCTGGCGGAGCTTTAAATCCAGGGCACCGAGAGGTTCATCCAGAAGAAGAACTTTTGGTTCATTTACAATGGCGCGGGCGATGGCAATACGCTGCTGCTGCCCCCCACTTAAAGAATCCGGATAACGGTTCTGGTAACCTTCCAGATTGACCAGTTTTAATGCATAATGAATCTTATCATCGATGTAAGATTTTGATTTCCCTTTGATCTTCAGACCAAAAGCAATATTTTCAGCAATGGTCATATGAGTGAAAAGCGCATATTTCTGGAAAACAGTGTTGAGCTGCCGTTTATTCGGTGCAAGGGATGTAATGTCCTTTCCATCGAAAATTACTTTTCCGGAGTCCGGATTTTCGAATCCGCCGAGGATACGCAGAAGCGTTGTCTTTCCGCAGCCGCTAGGTCCTAAAAGTGTGAGAAATTCATTTTCTCTGATATAAAGGTTCAGGTCGTCCAGAACCAGATTGTCTCCATATGATTTGGAAACACCAACAATGTCAATCAGTTTGTTTGGCATATGTATAATCCTCCTGTGTACTTAAAAACTTGGGGGAGTGCTGACCCAGATCAGGCGTGCCCCGGAAGAAGACGATGCTTCTATATAATGCTTTGCGTGGGGAGTAAAATAAAAGGATTCTCCCTTTTTAGCTTTGTAGACCTTATTGCCTACGTGGATTTTGACGGAACCCTGAAGCACGTATCCGAATTCCTCACCTTCGTGTGGAAGATCCGGGTAGGTTGCACCGCCCGGAGCCAGGGTAAGACGGATCGGTTCCATCATATTGCGCTGGGCATTCGGAATGATCCATTCAATCGTATTCTTCAGATCAGTATCCTTTTTTTCAAAATAATCCTCATCACCGAAGACAACCTGTTCTTCCTCGTCATCGCTGAAAAATTCATTCAGATTGGTGCCGAGACACTGTAGAATATCAACCAGTGTGGCGATAGAAGGAGAAGTAAGATCCCGTTCCAGCTGGGAAATGAATCCCTTCGAAAGCTCACTCCGGTCTGCAAGTTCTTCCTGGGTAAGATTTTTCGCAATACGGAGCTCCCTTACTTTCTGTCCGATGTTCATAAATAGCTCCTTTCTGTAAATTGTTTGTAAAAATAAAAATAAACCTAGAGTTTAGTATTTCTATACACACGACAAGGTTTATTATACTATAGTTTAGAGAAAAAGCAACCGTTTTATAAGGAAAAAGGAGGCTTTTTTGAAAAATAAAAAACGGGTAAGAATTGACTAATTTTAGTTTAGATTATCTTCAGATCGCTTTTGAAAAATTGCATGAAAAAATCCTCCGAATCGAAAGGAAATTCGAGGGATTTTAGCTGATTACCGAAAAGTTTTGATTTGTCGATTCCATATGTTTGGAAGCGACAAATGATAGGATACTAATGAGAGTGTGGGAAGTTGATTCCTACATCCTTTTTTAGTGCGTAAAAAATGATTGAATGTTATAATAGAAGGCAGGAAGAACTTCTGGAGTATTTATTCAAGGAGTTCAAGGACACAAGCGGATTGAAGAAACTGTTTATCGACTTGAGTCCATTTTCAAAGGGAAAAGAAGGTTGATATGATGAGAATACTTTTTTGTAACATAGCGTGGATGAAGGAGTATCGAGGAAATGAAGATGGAAAGGATACTCCGTTAAATGGTGGAAGCTATGTTGATGAGACAGGAGATGCCCATGAAAAATATAATTTTACACCGGTGAATATGGAGGGCAGAGAAGGCTTATATTGTCTGGGATTTTTTGAGACAAAATCACATAATGGTAAAGATGTCAATCAAATGCGGATTGAGAATATTGCAGGTTGTGAACTATTAAAAAAAGAAGAATCAGTAGATGATGTGCTTGTCGTTTATTGTGCAAAGCATCCGGCACATAAGTTTACGACGGTCGTGGGATGGTATAAACATGCTACAGTTTTCAGACATTATCAAGAGGCAGTGTTTGCTCCAGAAGATATACAATATTACAATGCAATTGCAAACTCATCTGATTGTGTCTTACTTCCTGCAGGGATCAGATCAAGAAAGGTACAATGGGAAGTTCCAAGAAAATCAAGTGGTTGGGCTTATGGTTTTGGACGAGCGAATGTCTGGTATGCCAGTGAAGAGGATAGCAGGTTGCAAGATTATCTTAAGAGATTAGTAAAACAGATTGATGAATATAATGGTGAGAATTGGATCGAAAAGTACCCTGAGTAGGTGTTAAACCAAGGATAGAACAGGGAGGAATAGCAATGGCATATGGAAAGTCTATAGAGCTGTTTTTGGTCAATGGAACAGCGGATAGCTTGACTATAGCGGAGTTGTCAAATTGGAATGGAAAAGCAATTAAGATACCAAGAATTGAGGTGTCTTCGTGCCATAGAGAGGATATTGCTCAAGCGGGAGTATATTTCCTCTTTTGCAAAGAAGATGATGGAACAGATTCAGTATATATCGGAGAAGCGGAAAATGTAAAAGAACGTTTGTTGCAACATTTGCGAGATTATCAAGCTGAAAAAGAGAAATATTATTGGACCACGGCAGTGATTTTTATAGGGAGAGACCTGAACAAGGCATTGATTCGTTATCTTGAAAATCGATTTGTGGACATTGCAAGACAGTGTAAACGGTATCTGGTGCTTACAAAAAACACTTATCGAAATACGGTGATGAAGGAATCACAAATAGCAGTCATGGAAGAATTTATTGATAATGTTAGAATTTTGATAAGTGTTTTAGGATACAAAGTATTGGAACCTGTCAATAAACCAGCAGCTATAGAAGAAAATGATGGTAACGAAATTGAAAAAGAAGAAATAAAGTTGCACTTGGAAAGAACAGTGAAGGGAATAGGAAAGATAGAAGCTGATGGTATCCGTACATCTGAAGGCTTTGTAGTGCTAAATGGGAGTCATATTGCTCAAGAGTATGATGAGACAATCTCAGCAGGTATTAAAGAAAAAAGAAGTAAAGCTAATATTGTAGAGGGTATTCTACAGGAGGATGTTTTGTTTTCAAGTCCATCTGGTGCAGCAATGTTTGTGGTAGGTAAGAGTGCTAACGGATTGACAAGCTGGAAAAATGCAGACGGTATTACACTTAAAGATATTGAAAGTGATGAAACAAAATGAAACTAATGTTATTGCAAATCAGATGAGAATTAGGAGATAAGGAGATATGTAATGCCATTTAAGATAATTCGCAACGATATAACAAAGGTAAAATCAGATGTAATCGTAAATACTGCTAATCCAAATCCGATATGTGCAAGTGGCACGGACTTAGCAATATATGAAGCAGCAGGAAAAGAACAGCTTCTTGCCGAAAGAGCAGGTATTGGTAAGATTGCAAGAGGTGATATTGCTGTTACCGGTGCATATAATCTAAAGGCAAAATATATTATTCATACAGTAGGACCGGTATGGACAGATGGAAAGCATCATGAATTTGAAATCCTTGAGAATTGTTATCGAAAATCATTACAGAAAGCATTGGAACTTGAGTGTGAGAGTATAGCATTTCCATTAATTTCGACAGGAGTATATGGATTTCCGAAGGATAAAGCATTGCAGATTGCTGTGTCAGTATTCAGCCAGTTTCTTACTGAAAATGAGATTGAAATCATACTGGTAGTGTTTGATAAAAGGTCTTTTCAGCTTTCCGGTCAGATTGTGGGTGATATTGATTCCTACATAGATGCTAATTATGTCAGGGAAAGTCAAAAAAAAGAATATCCAGTGCGAAGCAGAAGTGGTGCTCGCATGAGAGAATTGTCAGAGGAAGCGTTCTATGAGGAGATGCTTCAAAGAGAGGCAGAAGATAACTATCCAATTAAGGAAGATACAGGGTTAGCAGAGCCTTGTATGCTGTCAGCAGACATTTCTTTGGAAGACCAGCTTGCAAATATTGGCGTTTCATTTCATGACAAATTATTTGAGCTGATCGACGAAGCACACTTTGCCAGGAATATGAAGAAACAAAAGAGCTCCGTAGAAACCAACCTCCCTATATAGTCAAGTCTTTTTTCCTTATTTTTCAAGGAATTTTTAGTTCCA